>Ga0070749_10000002_pt1 | contig 134133 bp, 153 predicted proteins | sample VirMetDEL_Nov_18_FD_75180 | JGI IMG/M metagenome (GOLD analysis project Ga0070749, IMG submission 75180) | Aqueous microbial communities from the Delaware River and Bay under freshwater to marine salinity gradient to study organic matter... | ecosystem: Environmental > Aquatic > Marine >...
ACGAACTTCAACTCGTGCACAAAACTTACCATCTTCGGTTGCTTTGGCAACATAGTCTTGTTCGTCTGCTTGTACAGGTTGAGCAACAAGTGATGCTGCGAAAATAACACCGCTACATGCGGCAAGGATTTCTTTTTTCATTTTAACGTCCTTAGTGAGATTTGATTTCTATCTTTCTCGGACGCTGTTCTTCGGGCAGTTCTACTCTGAGTTTGATCACAAGTAAACCGTTGACGAATTCAGCTCCATCAACGACAACGTGCTCGGCTAACCTAAAAGTCTCCACGAACTTTTTAGTTGTAATTCCTTTATGAAGATAGGTCTTACCAACTTCTTCTTCAGGATTACCACGAATGATCAGAACACCTGGCTTTGCCTCGATCTCTAGATCTTTCTTCTTGTAACCACCAAGTGCAAATTCCATGGCATATTCTTCATCACTATACTTTACGATATTGTGACGAGGAAAACCCTTTTCGTTTGCGCCAACGGCAGTTAATTTTTCGATCTCATCCCAGACATGGTCGAAACCAATGAAACGAGAATGTGGAAATGAAAACACTTTCGTGCGTGTATTAACCATAATTGCCTCCTAATCTTTTAGCAAGGTTGTTGTCTAACGCTCGGACCATTCCGCAGCGTCGATACTATATATACACTTTTTCGTTTTAAAAGTCAAACATATAAACTTGGATCTGGATTTCCTTCTACACCAAAAGAAAAAGTGCATCTAGATTGTTTTGGTGATATGTGGTGTTCTGTTCCTCTAGGAATATAAACATATCTACCAGGAGTCAGGCACGTCTTATCACTAGCAACAGTTATATCAACCTCTCCCAAAACCTGTAATAAAAACACATCCATTCCATCCCTATGCAGAGGATAACTTTGTGTGTTTCTACCAACACCAATAAATGCTATATTCGTAATATTATTTTTATAGAATATAGTTTCCATTTCAGCAACAATTTGTTTTGCAAACTTTGGTGCTGAAGGTCTTTGGTGAAAAGAATTCAAACTGATTCTAAACTTATCGTGATTTCTATCGTACAGATTTTCAGGGTGCGTATCTAGAAGATAGATTAATTCTTTCCAAGAAAAATCATTAAGGAGCATTGATCCCCAAAAGTGTTTTTTCTCGGCAATGTTTTTTCTTTTTCGATCAAAGATCATTAATTAATTTTTGTTTCCTATATTATATTTCGGAAGCAATTCCCATTCATGTTTTTCTTTATGTGAAATTATTTTAATCAATCGTAAAGGAGCGCACTCTAAAGTTTTTCCAGAAACAATTTTTACTAGTCCCCAATCAGAGAGGAGCGTAGCAATAGTGTTTCTTCTTAGTAAATCATTTTCTTCAATGTTAGATTTTTTACCGTCGAGCAAAAACAACTCTTTGAAATGGACAATAAAGTATCTTCCCTGTTTATGTAGAATATGACAGGATTGAAACAGTTTATTTTCTTTTCTAGAAGCAACGCCAATACGAGTTAAAGTCTCACGAACCTTCAAAAAATCATCGGGTTCATTCAAAGTAACTTCAAGCATTTCTGCCGGAGACCAGAGATTATTTTCTTCCACCTTTAAACATCCTTTTTCTAAGTTCAGTCAATTGATCTTTAGACAAAAGGAATAAAGCTTGCTTGGCTTTTTGGTTGCTATATCCATAGTATTCCTTTACGACTTGCAAATCAGTAATTTCTTGCGGTTTAGACCACTTAGTAAACCGCTTTCTTTTTCTCAATATATTTAGTAAAAAGTGAAATTGCATCTTCTTGTCTAGGTGACTATGAATATTCATTTCATTTGCTGCTAAGACAGAATCTTTAAAATAAGAGAAATGCCTATTAATTATATAAGCATTATAATATTTTTCATTAGTCTCATCTAGCATCAAATCTATTTTAGTATCACTAGCACTTGTAACAAAATCGAATGGCGACAATGTTTTAGATTCGGTCTTCAATTTTACACCATCCGTTCCTGTAATCTTTTTTATATAATTGTTTAATTCTAGACACTTGTTCTTCCGTCAAAGAATCATTATACAATTTATCTATGGTTTTATTTAAATGAATATCTGGATTCGTTACAGGTATATCGCAAGCAGATATCAAAAAGTTAAGCAACTTATCGATTTCATTAATCCAGTAGACTGCATGATAATCATCAGGATTGTCATTGAACCAGGTTTGGGTATAAAAATGAATGTTCCTGGTTGTTTCATTCTCAATAGAATCTAAAACTTCGTCAATTGTTTTTCCTATTTCTGGAAGATCACGACCGTTTTTAATGTGATTAATACGTTCCCTAGTTATGTATTCACAGGCAGATTTAAATCTATCTAATGGGTCGCGACGAACAGCAATACGATAACTTCCTTTGCGAAACGGCAAATCAAATTGGTCTCCATATTGCTGTACTAGTTGATATCGTTCACGTCTGCCTACCCAGGTTTGAGACTTCGTAGATAACGAATGCAATTCTTTTAATGTAGTCATAGCATTTTTTGGACATAATCTAACATCTACATTATTAGCAAAGTATAGTACATTGTCATAAGGTGACATTTCATATGAACGAGGATCAAACCAAGTCATTTAATATCAACCGAAGCGATTACTTCTGTAAGACAAGCAACCAAGTTAAGTTCGTGATCTGCAACAAACGCATCTTTATACTGATAGTCTGCAAGTATCAAGACTAGAGAAGGTATGTGATTACTCTCTACTCGTTGTGACATATTATCATAAAGATTCCTGAATACAGAAGAAGCATCAACGTCAACATTATTGCTGACCCAACTCCTCATTTTATTGAAATCTTTATTCTTTAAAGCAGCATACAACACGTCATAGTTAGTATCAAATGCGCTAAGTGATTCAATCTTGATAGTATCGCCGCCAACACATGCCCGTTGCAACTCATTAATAACTCTGCGCCAATCTGGAGCATGTCGAATTATTAATTCTGCTATGCTTTGACGTTGAGGTTCTGCTACACTAAAACCTTCCTGCTGTAAAATAAAACAAGATCTATTAAGAACTTGTTCGCATAAACTAGCAAGAGTTTTCTTGTTAGAATTAAATTCATACACACCACAACGAGAATGTATAGGTTCAATGATTCTATTCTTGAAGTTACAAGTAAGAATGAATCGGCAGTTATTTGAGAACTCTTCAATAAATCCACGTAGTGCTGGTTGCGTGGATTGAGGGTTCAAATAATCTGCCTCATCAAGGATGACAACTTTTCTTCCACCAAAGAAAGAAGCAGTAGAGGCAAACCTTTTAATCTTGCCTCTAAGCGTATCAATGTTTCCTTCTTCAGATCCATTAATCATCAGATAGTCAGCATCAATTTGATTACAGATTGCTTTTGCTACTGTTGTTTTACCTAAACCTGCAGTACCACTAAACAACATGTTAGGCAAATCGCCAGATTTAACTATATCATTAAAAACTTTTTTTAGTTTATCTGGAAGAATACATTCGTCTATTGTTTCGGGTCTGTATTTTTCGACCCAAAGAAATTGTTCGCTCATAAAATCTCAACATAATATAATAAGTAAAGGGTTCAAAAAGAGATTTTATTTTTTCTTGCTTTCCTCTGCAGGTTCAGCAGGTGCATTTTGCTTTTCTTCAAGCAACTGAATTAGAGCAATACATTGATCTCTCAATTGACCAATTGTAGCAAGTTCTTCTCCGCGAAACCCACCACGTGCTGCGATAGTATCAATTACAGCAACAGTGCTGCGAGTAATTCGATTACCAAGATCTAAGATTTGTTCCATTTTATATTCCTTATTTGTGTTATCGTTCAGTGGCTACCCAATATTCAATTGGTTGTTCTTTGTTTGTGAAATGCGAGATATAACTGTTAGATACTTCAACATCATAATCACCATCGATCATTTTAAAGTTGCTAACAAGAAAAGTAAATCTAAAATCGTCAGACTCAAATTCAGCTGGCACTTCGCATACAAAAGCATTTCCAAATTCTTCTTTGTCTTTTTGTTTTTTGAGTTCAGTAACTTTCAACTCAACTAGATTGTTTCCTTTTGGAGAAACAACCAAGTAATCTAATCCAAACCCAGAAGAACTTTTTCGAATATAGTTTAGTGTCCTCTTATCTAGTGAAAATTTAAGTTGACATTTTGGCATGACAACTTCTTTATCTGTTGTAGAAGAAGCAACTAGTTCAGGATCAATAAAGTAATATGAAGTTCGGTACAACCCGCTCGAATCAGCAATAACAACATGGTTATCGTGAAACGATAATCGCACAGATTCTTGACCAAACATCGTTAATGCTAAAAGAAACTCATTAAGATCATAGATTCCAAATGTTTGGGGAAAATTTTCTGAGACGTATGCTTTTGCTAATGCTGCTTGTCCAGGTTTAACAGACTTAATTAAGTTGCCTTGGTTAAAGACAATGTTTGGGTTTATGGTAGCGAAATTTCTAAGAATTTCAACTGTGTCTTTGGAGATTTCCATCAAGTTTCCTCATTATATAAGAATTTAAATTGTATAACATTTCTATTGCTTTGTCAACTACTGCCATGCTGGTCCTCGAAACCAACCAACTAAAGAATATCTAACACCTTTAGTAACTGGTCTGACTCTATGCCAAGCCATAGAGGGAAATATTGTCACATCACCAGCATCTCTTAGTTTAGCAATAATAGTTCGAATTGGTTGTTCTTCGTCTTTAAACAAATCGTCTTCATTAAGAATTTCTAGTTCACCGCCAGAAAAATCTTTGGATGAGTTTAGTAAAATTGAAAAACTCACTTTTCGTATACTACCGTCGGAAAAGGTGTTGAAGGCATCTTTGTGCCAAGTGTAATGCCCACCATCAGCATAAATTGAAAGTTGAAAATCTTCTAGAGTATCAATCTGAGCATTCCATGGTGAGTTTTTAACTAAGGGAGTCACCAAATCTTCTATTTGTTTGTTTCTAAACCAGAAAATTTCTGATTTCCTTGTAGCATTATGTTGCCTTCCATCGCCAACCATACCAACACTATACATTCCTCCTGTTATTGCAGTTTTAATTAAAAAATCACAAGCATTTTTAGGAATAATTTTTTTATAGTTAAGATATTGTATTCTTGTATTAATCATACTATCTTGCTAAAATTTTTATGTTTTATAAATTCAAGTTTTCTTTCAAACTTATTGTCTAGCATTTCCCCTTTGTGAGAAATAACAAATACATTAGTGTCTTTATCTAAAGTGTCAAGGATTTTAAATAGATTCTCAACACCATCAGCATCTAAAGAAGAATCAAATGTTTCATCTAGAATTAACAGATTAGTGGCAACAGAGTTTTTCATGCGAGCAACCTGCCTCCAAGTAAATAACAACGCAAGATCTATCCTCTGTTTCTCGCCCTCACTAAACGAGGAATAGGAAAAGACGTCTCTGTGTCTTGATCGTATTGTCTCGTTGAACCCCTCATCCAAGTCAAAGTGGACATAGAAGTCGAGGACTTGTAGGTACTGATTCGTGAGTTTATTAATAACGGGCAGATATTGTTTGATGATTTTGGTTTTGATACCCGAGTCTTTGAGCAGCTCTGATATAACGTTATTGTATTCCCGTTCCTCTGCGAGGTCCATTTTCCTCTGCACGATCTCTTCACGAGATCTTCGAAGATCTTCAAGCGTAGATTTTGCGGTTTGCAGACTATCCAAGTCCTGCCCCCCTTGGGATAGATCACACTGTAGACTTCGAATCCTCGCTTGGGTTCTTTTAATGTCACGCCTGTACACCTCGACATCTTGAAATTTAGATGTTTCTTCGGACAGAATCTTTTCATGCCATGTCATCTCATCATAGTGTTTTGCTATTTCGAAAGAGAGTTTGAGTTTGGCGTCTTCGATCTGTCCTTTCGACTCGAAAGTTTCTCTGAACTTTTTACTTTTGATATCAGCGGCGATCTCTTGATCACAGGTGGGACATGTGTCGTTATCCTCATAAAACTTTACGTCCTTATCAAACTTCTTAATCTTCTGATCAAACTGAAAATCGAACTTCTCAAATTCGTCAATCTTTTTCTTTGTTGCAAACAGCAACTTTTCTATCTCTCGAAGTCGAGTATCGGTATACCCTTCAACGAGTTTCTCTAGGCGGGCCAACTCTGCTTGCTGCTCAGTGAGTTCAGACTCTACTTTATCTTTAGCAGATTCAGAGATTTTTTCTAGTTCGAAGATATGATCTTCTTGTGTATCTATTTTGGTATTTGTTATATCTAGTTCATGACTATTACTAGTCAACTGGTCTTTTAAAATAGAAATCTTTTCTCTTAGAATAAGATTCATTTTAGAAAACACATTAATATCTAGTAAGTCTTCTATCACTTCTCTACGAATATGAGTAGGAAGTTGCATAAATGGAATAAAACTACTGCTACCAAGCACAACTATCTGATGAAAAGATTTGTGATTTAGTTTCAGAATGTTTTGCTCTAAAATTTTCTGATACTCTTTAGCATGACTGTCTTGATTAATCATAACATCGTCTTGCCAAATTTCAAATTTCGCTGGTTTTAATCCACGAACAATCTTGTATTGTTGTCCTAAAGCATCGAACTCAACCACAACAACGCAGTCTTTGTTGTTAATGCTATTAACTAACTGCGGTTTATTTACATTGCGATGTGCTTTACCGAACAAAGCAAAAGACAATGCATCAAGCATAGTTGATTTGCCGGAACCATTAGAACCAACAATTAATGTTGTGTCTGTTTTTAAAAAATCAATCTCAGTAAATGCGTTTCCTGTACTAAGAAAATTTTTATAACGAAGAGTTTTAAATTTAATCAAGTTACACTATTTCCATAGTTTGCGCTTCAATCATAAGACCAAACACAATATTTTTTATTTTCTCTTTATCTAGATCTGTGTCAACATTATCGATGTATGACGTTAGTAATTTTTCTGTGGAATCGACTGTTAAGTTATCGTCATCAACTTGAGCACCCGCGAAATCCTGAAAGTTTTCTGCTATTTGTAAACCGTAGATTTTTTTAGAATTAATTCTATCAATAAATTTTTCAAACTCTTTTGGTTTAGACTTATTAATTACGATAACTTTTACAAACTTATCGTCTACGTCTCTGACGTCAGCTTGCGCTGAAGAGACTGCCCAAGAAGTTTTTGCTGTGTCGTCCCAATATATTTTTTTGAATATCGTTATAGGATTTTCAACTGCAGTCAACTCACGAGTTTCTGTATCTAGGATATGGAAATACTTTTTATCATCACAATCTGACCAGAAGAATTCCATCTGACATCCCAAATAATGTATGTTATCTTGTTGGGATTTCGTATGGTAATGTCCAGATAATACCATCTCAAATTTTGAGAAGTAATCTCTGTTCATTCCTTCATGCGCCATTATACCTGCTTGCATTTCAAATCCAGACAATTCTAAATGAGCAGCACACATATCTGCTTTACATGTGGCAATTACTTGTTTTATTCTATCTTCGTTTTCTGAATTAATCCATGGGATCAATAGCATTTTCATACTATCGTAAGTTATTACTTCAGGATCTTCAATGATTCGAACTTCAGACATGTAATGCCCCAACAGTTCTTTCAACGCATTTAGTTTATTGGTGTTTTTATAGTAGACATCGTGATTGCCTGGAATAATATCCATGTGAATATGCATATTCCTAAGAACGTCAAGGAATATCCTGCGATTGTGATTAAGTGCTTTAAAGTTGATCGCAGTTCTATTTTCATAATAATCTCCAAGGTGAAGAATTTTTTTAATATTATGTTTTTCTAGATAAGGAAAGAAAACATCACGATAAAACCTCTCTTGATAATCCATAAAGATTTCAGAAGAGTTGCGAACACCGCAATGCGTGTCGTTTAATATTGCTATTTTCACCAGTTATGCACCACGTTTGCCATAATAAAAAAACAGGTTAGGAAGTTTACTCCGACGATCACTGTGCGTAGCACTGCCACATAGTCATCATAGGGTTCAGTCTTATCGTCTGAGAACCCGCCCAGAGCGTACTTCCAAATAGTCCACAATTTGTTCATTGAAGAAACTCAGATAGGTCAGAATCTACGTGAACAGTTCTTTTCTTGCGTTCTTTCTTACCATACTCAGAATATATTTTATCCATTTCTTTTACTGCGTCAATCCTTAATTTCAATTCTTCTACAAATGCTTGAGTTTGTTTCGACGCTTCATCATTATCGATTTCGTTTTGAATAATTTGCTCTATGCCATATTCAGAAATATATTTTAATTTAATATCCTGCTGCTTTTTCTCTTTTTGAATTCTTCTAAGGAAAGCATACCAAGCAATTTGGGTAAAGTATGCAAAAGCATTTGGTTTACCAGTTCTTGTTGCTGTATTAAGATCATAGTTTTCAATTGCTTTTAGGCAATTTTCTACAGCGTCCATGACCATTTCTTCTCGGTAAGTGTATCTTACGAAGTTTGCTTTGTGTGACAAACCTTCAGCAATTTTCAAAAAACATTCCGCAACATAATTAGGGACAATCGGTTTAGATTCTTTTTGTTGTTTAGATTTGTTTGATAACGTCACATACTCGACGACTGCTTCACTAAATTTTGCATTGTTAACATAATGCGGTTTGTTTTTTGGTTCCATAGAGTGCCTCAAATAAAAAATTATACTATAAAAATGTCCAAATAAAAAGGTTGACTAAGAGAAAGAATTTCATTACAATAAAGCTTAACTCACAGAGAGAATGGAATATATAAATTTCAGTGAACTGGAAACTTAATAATATTAGATGTAGAAGCAGAATCATCTATAGAATTCATAATAGAGTTTGCTATTTTTTGTAATCCTTCAAGTTGATCAGTACTCCAACGTTTTTGTTTTAGTCTTGCATTATAATGCATATCATCAATAGATTGTTTATAATTATATTCTAAAATTTTCGTAGGATTAGAAATTCCTACAACATGATTACTGCTTATCATAATAAAATCTTCATTACTTTCAATATAATGCATCCAAGGTTTAAAAACATAAAAGTATTCATTTCTTTCTCTGTCATAATTTGTTAATATTTCCATAGCATTTCTAACAATCATTGAATTAATATCATCCTGAACATATTCAATCACTTCACATAATATTTCTTCTTGACTAGAAAGTTTTAATTGTTTTATGTCATACATTATATTTTTATCTCTGATATTTTAAAAGGAAACTTTTCTCTATTATATATTTTAATTCTTTCAGCACTATGTGTTAAAGTAAAATTTGGTTTACCTTTCGATCGCAAATCGTCAGCGATATCATAGAGTCTTGTAGTTCTGCCATCGTCTGCCACCCGTAGTCCTCTACCGATAGACTGAAGTACTCGGATTTGTGATTTGCTGGGAGAAGCAAAAATAATATTATGAATGTTACGAATATTGATGCCGGTAGAAAACGTACCAAGAGACGCGAGAACAATTGCGTTTGATTGTTTCTCAACGATTTTTCTAACAGATTCTCTATCCTCTGTTTTGATTTCACCTGACACATAAAATAATCTTCGTCCATCATTTAATTTATTCTCTATTAAATCTCTTAAAACTTTACCATGTTTTTCTACCAAATTAAAAAGAACGAGTGTATTACCATCAAGAGACAAAGAAAGATTACGAATAAATCTATTCCTCCCCTCATGAGAAACCAAGAAATCAATTTCTTCTTGATACGTTGCATTATATAACTGATCTTTTATTTCTTTTGCGTAATGCAATTGTATTATATCTATATCTAATTTTGCTAGTTGATTTTTTTCTTGGAGTACTGCAGTGCTAGTTGCTCTATAAACTGACCCGAACAAACCTTCTAGAACTAACTGATTAACTTGACTGCCATCAAGTGTGCCTGTAGTTCCAAATCTATATTCAGCATTAATTGCCTTGTTCATAATTGAAGAAAGAGATTTTGCTTTGAATCCATGACATTCATCACCAATCACCATACCGAACTGTTCAAACCATTTTGGTGACAATTTATAAATTGATTGCCATGTACTAATAACTATTTTTTTATCAGTATCTTTATCTTTTCCTGAATAAATTTTATGACAGTTTTCTTGTGCGTCATAGTTATAGTCTCGAAAGTCCTTAAACATCTGCTCTACGAGTCCTGTAGTCGGCACCACGATGAGCATTTTATCTGACCCTATATTTTCATACCACCTGCAGAGCAAATAAATTATTAATGATTTTCCAGAACCAGTTGGTGAAATAATTACAGATCTTTTATTTTCTAAAGCATGAACGAATGTGTCATACTGATAATCTCTGGGTGCAAAAGGAAGTCCTAACATAGAAATCCACATTAGATTCTTCATGTGATTTACCTGGTTTTTCTCACCAGGAGAACCATATGTTGAATCTTCAATAGAAAGTTTTAGTCCTCGTTCTAAAGAAAATCTTTTTATTCTAGGAAAAAGACCTGCATTAATTTCGCCGTTCATTCTATTGAGCATATGAATTTGCCCATCCCACACTTTTCTTTTATAAGCGGGCATATACTTATACCCAGGAACATAAAAAGAAAATGCATCATACAACTCTTGTACGATTGATTGTTCGCACTTAGTTATTTGTATCATAGCATGATTTTTTAATTTTAAAGATAGTTCATTCATATCGATACAAGTTTAACGAATCATAATGATACTCATAATCATCATCTGCATGAATTTTTTTCAGATTAACGTATGGTCCTTCTAAAATTAATTCTAGATTTGAATCCTTTACAGCTTTTGCTACATCTGGGTGTGACAAATTATCAACTATTAGATGCGGAATTTTTAATTTCTTACAGTTTTCTATATCTAGCATTGCCATATCATATGAATGATCTCCGTCTATTAAACAGACATCAAAAGTGTTTTCTTGGAACAATGATAATAAATTTTTAGAATCGTTTTCGACAAAAGTAAATCTATCAGGATATTTGTTTAGAACTAAATCTATACCAATTATCCCGCTAATTGATTGTTTCCTTATGTCAACTGAAGTTAGTCTACAACCAAAAAATGATTGCAATATATACGAAGAAGAATATGCAAGACACGTGCCAATTTCTAACACATTTTCTGGATATATGAGTTCTTCTACTGAACCGAGAAAAGATTTAATATATGAGTTCGGCGGTAAATGACCCCACCATCTTCCTCGAGAATCTCGGTTAGAATAATTTTTTTCTCTTGTTAATCTAACTGACTCTATTTCAATAAAATGATCAATATCAAATACAGAATCTAATACTTCTGATTTAAAACCCTGCTTCAAACTTACGAACCTCAATAATATTTTTTATTGTAGAATGTCTCCATTTAAGATTATCAATAATCTCTTTGAGAGTATCTATAACAGTTTTAATGTATTCTATTTTTGCTTCGCTGTCTTGTAATTCAGGATCTGCTTCAACATAATGTTCCATTTCACCTTTCAATATTTTTAATCCATTGAAAGGATCTGGTTCCCAACCAAACTTAACAATCTCTTCATGAGAAAGTTTGCCGTTATAGTACAACCATTTTTGTTTCATTAAATCTTTTTGTCTGAACTCTGCCTGTTTCAATTTTAATTTGGCATGAGAAAGAAGAGAAAGGTATTTGGCGTGTAATTCTGGCGTTTTTCTAGAAGCAGAATCTAAATCTATGTTGTTAATTTGGCAGTCAGTTTGCCAGTCTTCAAGTATTTGTTCAAGGTTCATAATTAAATAAAAGTATTATACTAATTTATTTCAAAATAATCAAATCTAAATGTTATTGGGAATGTTATGTATTGTCCGTCGTTTGTTGATGCAAACTCAATGTTTCCTAAAGAAATTGGTAATGCATTTTTGTAATGCAACTCTCGGTTTTTATTGTTTTGACTTGATAAGATTATTGCTCTTATATCACAATAAGAAGGAGCAGGTCCACTAGGAGAAACCATTCTACCTGACGTCTGATGCTCATCTTCAACCATTCGTTTCATCCAGTCATAAACTTCTTCGTATGCTTTCATGTCTTCATCCATAACCAAATCAAATGTTACAGTTCCAAACTCCAACTTGTCGCCAAGGAAAGGAATAGAACCCATACGTTTATATGGAACTTCAGTTGCCGGAACTTCCATTGCTGGATGTGAAATGGACTGAGCGAAATACTGCAAATGCGGATAGTATTCGCGAGAGATAATTACCCTAAACCCTGTAGGTGCAAGGAAATTTATGTTTTCTATTTTTTCGCCCATACTTCTATTTATACAATTCTAAGATAAAAAAAGGGGGACCGAAGTCCCCCCCATAAAAACATTATTGTTTTTATTAGATAGCCATATCTAACATGTTATCAACACGGAAGATACGATAGTATTGGTTCGTACGAACCGCAGCAAGACCGTTAGCAGGAGTCGCGCCCACGAATGGGTTTGATGCCATACCATAACGAGTCTTAAACCCGATACGTGGTTGGAAGTCATTCTCACCAACCGCACGTACCATCTGGAGAGGAACGTATGGGCAGTAGAAAACGCCAGCGTCATAAGGATTAGAACCCTTATAACCAACCGTAACGTAGTCGCTGATTGCATATGGATCGATGTATACACGAGTACGACCGTTCAATACACCAGCAAACGTGTTACCAGTGTCATCTACTTGAAGATTCGTAGAAAGTGCAGGAGTGTAGTCTAACATGCCAGCAGAAACAAGTGCAGTAGCAACGTCTGATGAACAGATTACGATGTTACCCTTACCACGACGCGTTTCTTTAGCAATTACGTTACACTCACGCTCGAGTTGTACAATCAAACCCTTGAACTTTTCAACTGACCAACGACCATCAGCGTCCGTAGACAGGTCGAAAATACCTTTGGTGGTACAGTTAGAAGTCAAAGCACCAATTTTTGCTTGTGAGTTAATCGTACGAATTACTTCGCGGTTAATCTCAGCAAGGATTTCAGTTGACAGAATGTTTGCCAACTCAGTTTCAGCGTCAAGACCGTGGATTGCTTTCAAGTCTTGTGCCAATTCTAAGGTGTATTCTGCTTTCAACGCACGAGAAACTGCCGTAACAGTTGCTTTCTCGATGCTGAAACCCATTTCTGCAAATGCAGAACCAGTGTTACCCAATGCTTCCGCATCAGCAGTAGGCATACCAGCTGCAGCAGGAGGGGTGCCCAAACCTGAAGGAATATGAATGCCTTCAGAGTCAACGATCGTGCCGTCTTGGTCACCATCAAGTGTACCAGCAAGACCAGAAGGACCACGTTGCTGAAGAGGAGAACCACTCGGACCCATTGCCAAAGTAGAGTCACCTGAATAAGGTACAGAAGCTTCTTGGAAAAGAGCTTCGTCACCAGCAGTAACACCGCCACCACCTTGTGGACGAGTCGTCTTATAGCGTGACTTCATAGCGAAGATCAAACCAGTAGGACCAGTCATAGGTTGTACGCCACATACGTCATAAGCCATGAGGTTAGGCATAGCACGACGAACGAGAGCGATAAGTACGGGATCCCAACCAGCACCAGCAGAACCAACCCCACCAGTTACTGAGTTACCACCAGCTGCAGTGTTAGCAGCAACTTCGTTAAGCATGTTGCGCTCTTCGGCGAAAGCACGCTCTTGGTTTTCAAGAACAGCAGCAGTTACCGCACGACGATGAGAATCTTTGATAGCACCAGCAGATTCTTCATTGAGGATAGGTGACCACTTCTCGACTAATTTATCGTAAGAAATGTTCATTCTTTACTCCTATTTATTTGTTTTCTTAATAGCATTAAGATACTGTTCCATAACTGATGATGTTACCACAGTTTGAACAGAATCATCTAAATCTTCAGCGATTTCTTGAGTATCATTTGCGATTTCTTTCTTGAAGTAAGACTCCTTAACAGTCTTAACTTTAGAAGCAAATGATTCTTCATCTTCGAAATCAAGAGAAGAAACTAAAGATTGAAGTTTTTCTACTTGAGTGTCAGCAAGATCGCGCGATTGTTCACGAATGATTGATTCACGCTGATATGCTTCAAGTTTGTTTGACATCTCAAGAACTGCAGCAGTTTTCTCGTCAAGTTGTTCTTCCAACTCTTCGACTGATGCAGCAAGTTCGTCAACTAGGTCAACCTTGGACTCAGGAACATCGATGTAGTTTTCAACGAACAGGTCTTTCAACGAGTTCATGAAACCTTCAGCGATCTCAGTGCGAAGACCAGTCTCCACAGCGAGTTTGTTCTCTTCCATCCATTGTTCAACTACATAGTTGAGGTAGTTATCAACTTTCTCGACCAAATCTTCACGAGTCGTTTCGATTTCTGATTCGAGTTTTTCTTGATATTCATCTTCCAAGCGGGAGACTTCTTCCGCAATCTTGGACTTAATAGCAGTTTCAAAAATAATAGCTGTCTTTGCTTTAAATTCATCAGACAACGTTGCTTCTGATTCTACCAATGCATGAAGGTCTTCGCTAAAATCATATGAAGTTTCAGGCAGTTCTACTGCTTCATCTTCATCTTCGAAGTCAAAACCTTCTTCGACCATCTTGTCGTACATAGCAGCAAGTTCTTCTTTTTTGGCTTTAGCCATCTTGCCGTACATAGCATTGATCATACCTGCTTTAGTTTTCGGCTTACCGGACGGTTCGTCTTTAGCAGAAAGTTTGTCGCCCTTACGAGCACTTGCTTGCTTTTTAACACCGCCTTCAGCTTTGTCTACAGACGCAATGGAATCCGCTTCGGTTCCCACAGGCATTTGTTGAGCTTTCGCTTCCTCGATTTGGTTCTCCTCATCTGCAGGAAGTTCAACATTCATATCGTTAGACATGTGCTTACTCCTTAAAATTAGATTTGAGTAACGAGAGGAAATTTTTAAACTCACGAACCTGCGTCTCGTAGAGATGCTTTTTCGGAGCAGATTTAATTTCAGTCTCCATTTTTTCAATTACTTGAGGTTGTATGATGCCATTATTCCACACCCACTCAACACCTTCCATGATTCCATTAACGAAAGCTGCTGGTGCTGATGGGTCCTGAACGATATCAACCGTGTTTAGGATAAAATCATCCTTCACGTACATCGTGCCACCCTTGTTCTCAAGACTACCCATACCACGAGTTGAAACACCTAGTTTGACTCCACCATCAAGAAGACCTTTTACAATCTTACCATTAGGAGTATCAAGAATAGATGCTTTTCCTACCACATCATTACCCTTCCATTCAAGAGCAGTGATGAGGTGAGAAACTTTATCCAAGTTTACAGTAGGACCTTCGGGATGATTCAATTCACCAACCGCTCTCCTCTGAGAAACTTGATCGATCACGTATTTATCTACTGCTTTCTCCATAATAGCACGAGGGTAAATACGACCGTTTCGATTCTTTTGTTCTGCTTGCGCGAACACGCCTTCAATAGCGTATGACTTTTCGCCACTTTCTTTTTTCTCGACAATATAGTCAAGATCTTGTTCTACATATTCAGCGATAAGTTTCATTTACATTTCCTTTGCAAATGCAACACCCATCTTTTCTGCTTCTTTTTGAGTTCGATAGGTGTCTAATTTTTCGTTGTCGATATAAACAACAAATTTATTGTTAACATTATGTACAGATACGTTATGCCTGTTAACACGTTTTGAAAACACTTTGTCTTTAACAGGCAAATTGTTTTTTTCTCTTATCTGCATAAATGTTTTCATTAAATTATTTATACAAATTTAGTTCTCTGTTTCATCATCATCTTCAAAATCTTCATCATCTTCAGGTTCTTCTTCAGTATCTTCTTCTGGTTCTTCATCATTATAGATTTGCCCAGCAAGTTTAATTCTTGCTTGATCCAAAACATCCTGAAGTCTATCACCAACAATAGAATTAAATTTTGCTGTAGCGTCTGTAAATTTTCCGTCTTCAATTGCTTTAATCATATCAGGAATTGATACTGCTGCTACTTCTACTTCTTGATCTGTGTCTATTTCGCTCATAATTTTACTCCTTTATTTCAATGCTAAAAATTCGCCTTTAGTTAATAATTTTTCAGTTCTAGACTGTACATTATTTAATGTTGTATTTGCCACAGACAAATCGCTATCGATGTTTTGTACTAACTGGCCATAAGAGACTGAAGAAACAATTTCATTTTTACTAAATCCCCAAACTCTTTCTGCTATGGCAGCGTAATCCGATTCTGTTATACTCGTACTCGCTACCAACTGGTCAACCAAGTTAGATCGAGTGATGATAATGTTTGCGCCACTCGCAAACAAAAACGGGTTTCCCCCTGCTTCTCTAGTATACAGGTTTCCATTCACCGTCAACAAATATGCCTCCGGTTGCGGAAACGGTTGTATTCTCCATCCATTTTCCAAGAAGAACGTCGAACCAACATTCAACGTATCGTTCAATGGTTCACCACCAATCGCGCTGATTGCTGTTTCTGATGCCGAAGCATATGGATATTCTGGTGATGTCAAATACCATTCTTTCCACGCAGAATATATGTCAATTTTTACATCAAGTTCTGTTACACCTTCATTTACATATATGATTTTTTCAAACGCAGAAAACGTAACTTTCTGATTCGGAAATTGATTGGGGTCCCATTGCCACCATGTGCCGTAGTTGAACGCAGTAGTAGACATTACTGATTACGTTCTTTCCATGTTAAAGATATCTGTATTGTTTCTCCACTAGCACTGGTAAATCCGTCGCCACCTAATGGTCTCCACATAAACGTCCAAGGTGGTGCAACAGGAGGTGATCCCGTAATCTTACCAGCAGTCGGTACCATAGCAGATCCTGTACCTTCTGACCCTGTAACCCATCCACTACCATCAACAGCATTAACAATCGTTCTCAAATCATATGGGTATGCATAGTTTTTAGTAACAGAAGCAACCGTACCTAAAACAGGCGCTGCAGCAGAATCAACTCGAATATCACCAGATGTTAAACCAACATTTAACGCAGCATTATTTCTGCCATCGACTTTAATGTTTGCTGTTCCAAGACCCGTTGAATCAAAATCAAATATTCTTGCTGAACCAGCACCGCTGACAAACAATGTAGATCCTATTGGAAAATCTGCTTCATTTACGCCAAGCGCGGCTTGCAAACCCGTTGCTTGAATTGTTCGCATTGCTCTGTCAGAGTCAATGAGATCTTCGGATGTATATAATGCCGCTGTTGATCCGCCATCAACACTTAAATAGTATGTGTTTCCGTTCAATGAGTTTGGTCCATTTTCCGTCAAACCGCTAATTGTTACTGGTGTTCTGTCAGTAAATAAATGAACTTGTGCATTGCCGTAAATTGGATTGTATCCAACACGAATTCCTACTTTACCAGTAATACCAGTTGATTGTTCATCATATGTATTGGAAACTTGAGCAATACTTTGTGTTCTATTCCCGCCACCTTCAGAGTTATTCTTCAAGGTTCCGTTTTGAATATCTGTAAATACTTCACCAAAATTAAATTCACCAAAACCTTGTTTAATTGGAATACGCAAAATTTCTGGACCATGTCCTACGTGCCATGCTTGTTCGTCTCTCTCTACGGTTGAATACGCAACCGCTTGATAATTTTCTTGTTTTAGAATACACTGAGCGAATACACGGATCTCTCCATTAAGAGGAGCAGCACTATCGCGTGTAAATGCTTGCGCTTCCAGAGTTTTTGGAAAGTATAATGTTCTATTTGGAATAGTTCCACCAGAACCATCAGGAACATTTTCTGCGGGTTTTAATGTAAAGATATAATATGCACCCTGAGACCAAGGTTGTCGCAAAGCACTCCCTGTTCCACCATAAGGAACGTCAATTCCGTAAGTGTCTATGTCGATAGTAAAACTTTCGTCGTATTGTCGGACTGGACCTTCTTCGATAATTTTTGTATTACCAATACCTTCTGCCCAAACACCAGCACCCAAAGCATAAAGTGTTCTTTCTTCGCCAAGCCAAGTCGATCCATCTAATGTTCTTGCTGCCCAACAGACTGGAAGGTTAGCATTTCGAATCGCGTTATGTACCCAACCACCTAGAGGACCACCGTTGCCCATATCCATGTCGTGACAAGTAATACGTTCGCCATTATAATATACACCCCATCGAATACGCGACCCACCCAATTGTTGGAAGTCGATCCAGAAAAGATTCGCTTTTTCTAAATCAAGAGTCATACCAGATGGACCAGTTCCATCTAGTCTGTCTCTGTTCCACATGGTTTGACGAATAGTACCGTTCATATAATCAGTTTCGTTAGCAGGAGTTGTTACGCCATTAAAAGTTCTACGATGAACTACTGATAATTCTGTTCCGTATTTCTGAAAAAAGAATCCGTTTTGAGAATCAAATATACCCCAACGACGAACAACACCCTCCGTGTCAGCGGATGATAATCTAGCAGCCATATACAACAACTGGTTTGCGCCCGGAACATATGGATGATAAACGTTTGATGTGTTTGTTGCTACTGATCCAGTGTCTGATGTTACTTTTACTAGCACTTCACCCGCACCACCATCATATTCAGCAGTACCGCCATTTTCTAAAGTATTAGTAAATTCTGATCTTAAAGCACTAAGAGAAAAATCGTATTGTGATAAAAGAGTTTGTTGTACGGTTCTCAAACCACCTGATGCCGCAACTTCAGCATTACCTTCTGCGAATCGAACGTTACCAGAACCAAACTTATCAATTTCCCATCCATAAGACGGATTGATTTTACCGACAATTTGATTCACATTATAGTAATGATATTCCGCAGATGTTACTGTAGCAACTTGTCCGTATGTAGATTGAAAATCCGCGTCATCTGATTGAATAAGATCACCTGCTTGCGGAAGATTACCTGCCGCTAATAATGCAGGATCTTCAATATGAACATCGAAATACCCAGTGTCGCCAAGGTAAACAGCATTGTGAATGTGTACTGAACCAAATCCAGTAATTGGATATTCTTCACCGATAGACCAAACATATGCGGTAGTTTGAGGAATTCTATTTTTACCAGAATAAAAAACGCGAACGGTTGGAACCATACGCACTTTTTTACCAGTGCTATCTGGTGGTACACTTAAATAGGATTTTTCACCTGCCATTTATTGCTCCAAAAATTCTTGCGTTAATACTCTTTATTTATAAGTTTTTTATGCTGGGTTTCTATAGTTTCTGTCACCAGATTGTGTTAATGGGAATGTTCTGTTGTCGTTAGTAATTGTTTGTCCAGTTGTTAAAATAGGATCACTGCCAATACGATAAGTTAAGAAATCAATTTCTGTGTTAGATGGAACGGTAAATTGATATCTTGCGCCGACTTTTTCTACAGTGACCGTTTTACTGTTCGCACTATTTAATGTCGTGCCAAATGCCGAGGTAAATCCACTAAACGAAGTCGTAGTCAGTATAGCGGATGAACTTGGTGTTCCTGATACCACAAATTCATCAAACAATTGTAATGATGTATTGTCAGTATCGTCTCTAATAATAACCCGCACCTTGTCGCCTGCTGCCAACGCTCTTGGAAGTGTTGAGTTCGTGTCTTGAAGCACACCAGGAAAATTAGTAAAAGTGTTTGTTCCGTTTGCATTGATTTGAACAAAACCACCATTGTTGGTGTAACCAACATAATTCGAACCACCGTCACCAACGTTTGTATCAGCACTAACTGTTTCTGTCGCAATGCCTAACGTATCACTAAGAGCGTTTCCTGAATAGGGTGAACCAGAAGTAGGCAACACTTTGATTTCGCTATTGCCTAGAATACCAGAGATGGTTACCGCAATCGATTCTACAAAAGTAATCGTACCAGAAGTTTCCAATTTTGTTGGAACATCACCACCGTTAAGAATGTTTATAGTAAGGTTAACGCCCGTATTGTTTTCTATGGCGGCATTGGCAGCCGCATCAGCGCCGAATCCACTAAACAAGTTTCCGATGAAATCATACGCTGATGTTGTCCACGTGCCCAAAGTATTCAGTATTTCAATCTGTCTGTTGAAAGCGCCGTAAATAAATGAACAATTAATTATCTTTTCGAATCCTTCAGGTGAAGGTCGAACAGTTGTGTTGGATACGGTGTTGTTAGTGAAAGCACCAATTGTCACACCACCAGTATCACCTATTTGTAAGACTTCGATGTCTGTGAAAACTGTTCCTGCTATTGTAGTGTTAGCATCTTCTAGTGTGACAGTACCTAATCCAGTAAACGCAGAACCATATAGATTTACGGTTTCTGTACCCGCAGATGAATTGTCAAACGTTATGATCCATCTATTGTCATTCGCCGAACCACCAGCAGCAAAGGGTGAAGGTGCAGACGAAACTGACCAACCACCAGAACCGTTAAGATTATTGCCCGAACCCGATGAAATACCCGCATCTACTGTGACAGAGCCTCCGGATGCACTCAATACAGAAATACCTCCATATAGATCTGAATTTGCTTGAGTTGTACCCAAGTTGTCAAACAGCCACGTGTCACCCGAAAAATCAACAGCATGTGTTGTTGTATCTGCGATACCTACTTGTACTGAAGTATTGAATACATATGCACCGCCGTAACCTTCATTAAAAATACCAGATGTAAGGCCAACCGCAGTTACGATATCATCTGAAGTCCACGGCGTTGTACCCCCGTTTTGTCCTTCGATGAGAATTCCGGGCGAGTTATGGGGCAATCTCCACACACCATTTAACCATGTGTTATCAACCATCTTTGCACCCATCGCAACCTGAATAGTCGAGATGCCTACATATCGAATTGCGTTCGTGGCAGGTGGAGTTCCTCCAGTGGCACCAAAAAGTGTTGCCCTTGCCGCCGCTCTTTCAATATCAACAACAAACATAACCCAACCGCCTTCGGTTGCGAGAGGCCAAAAGTCATTACCTGCAATGTTGACTTCAAAATAGTCGCTAATTGTAGCACCCGCAAAACGAACAGAAAATCCACCCAATGCCGCATCATCTAAAAGTCCTACGACACCACAGTTGACCCAAAGATAAAACACATTATTCGATACGTCTGTTGCCGCACCCAAGTCAACCATAACACCTTGTTTTGAGTTTGTACTCTGAAATGCTCCAGAACGATCACCCAAAATAAATACGTCAGTATCAATGTTGGCAGCACCTCCACCTAGATCAACATAAGTTGTTGCGTTGGTTGCGGCGGCGACAAGAGTTCGATTGTCTGTGATCTGGTTAGCCATTAGACTTCACTTTTCTATCATACAGGGTAACGGCACATGCTACAAAACTGTACATATCAAAGACTTCATCGTTGGGTATGTACACCCTGTGATCCGGTACTCGTGAGCCTAGTTCAGAACCTTCAGGATCATCAGGTGGATTCAAATGTTCGTGATCCCAACCAAACATATAAATTGCATTGGTGGGATGCGTGAATGTTTCTAGGTTGGTTACGCCTGGATACCTTGGTGCTACTTGAGATTGCAACAGAACGATTTCGTGATCTGTAGGCAAATCATTTGCTGATGTAATATAAACAATATTACGATTCTGATCTTGAATGTTAGGCGTATATCGTTGAGGATCGTAGATTATGTACCACGTTTCTGGATTCCAATGCGATAGTACATACATCCATTGATCGTCATGTTTAGCATTATATGTGATTGTACAGACACTAAAAGCCATTTACTTGCCTTCCAATATTCTTTCTACTTCGCCGACAAGTCCTTCATCCATCTGCTTTTTAAATGCGAGCACATCTTCTAATTGGAGATGCCATTGAGGTTCTTCGTTTCCTTCTACAAACGAAACAGTACCGTCTTCGTTGCGAACCATATCATTATCCATTTCAATTTCAATCGGCAATCGTTTCTCGTTGTTCGCGATGTAAAGAATTTCTTCTCTAGTACGACTAAGAATATCGGCTGCTTGATCTAATGTTATTCTCATAATATTATCCTAAATCAATGGGGCACCGAAGTGCCCCGTTACATCATTACTCTGGGTCAGAGTAGTTTCTTTCGAGAGCAGAAACAACTGAGTATGGGTTGTTGTCAATTCTGTCAATTACCTGTCCTGTCAACTGTACCCAAGAACCTTTATCTAGTCCTAACGCACGAATAACGATTGCAGGATCAACACCAATTGCGTTTTGGTTTACTCTGTCTTTTTGCGTATTACCGTCATAATCGTAAGTAAACGAATAAGAACCACCAGATAAATTTTGTGCAGCAAGTGTAGCACTAATACCGCCAGTATTCTCAACCGTAGTACCCGCAGAATCTACGAGAAGTGATCCGGGAGAGTTAAGAGGATGCGTTTCTACAAATGCTCCAACAGTATTTGCTTCGTTTACTAAATCAACATCGTCTAATGTGTTTACTCTCAAGAAATTATTTCCGGAGGTTCCGATAACTTTCAAAATTGTACCGTTGTTAGCAGCATTTACCATTCCAGAAAGTTTGATATAGTTATCGCCTTCTACTGCTGGATTAATACCACCAGTAGCAACTGGGTTTGCTGCTAATGCAGCAGTAGTTCCGGTGAAACCTGCAGAAAGTATAATATTGGCACTATCTAATGTTGCATCACCCGCAGCAGGACCACGATTAGCAACAGTGATATCAGTTGTACCGCCACCATAACGACGAGTATAATCGTAATAAACCCAGAATTTTGCATTGCCTAGATCTTCTCTAATTGTATCAGAGAAAGAAATAGTTCCGTTTGCCGTAAACGGGAAGGTTTGTGGTGCTAAGTTGTTGTCTTGAAATTCTAAAGTGTTTACGTCCGTTGACAAGAAGTTCGTAATTGCTACACCAGTTCCACCACCGTCAAGGTTTGTAACGTTTTTAGTTTTCAGGGTAGGACCAACGAACTGTAACAATTCGTCTTGGAGTTTACCAATCTTGTTTGCACCAGCAGAATCTTCAATATTTACATTACGACGCAAACTATATTGTACCCATGAGTACAATTCGTTTTTACTTAAATTTGCTCCACCAGTTTCACCAGACTGTGCATTAATTAACACACCAAACGGATAGTTCCCAGCACCTTGAAGATCTTTGGTATAACCCAAAGAACCAGAAAGAACCGCAGAACTAAGGTAACGAAGCGTAGGACCTGCATTATCAGAAGAATCGTATTTACCAGACGATCCACCAACGCCTTCTGGGTTGCTATTAGCAATAATCGTAGCATCGGTAACAGTTACATCAAGGTCTGTTCCTTCTACAAGCGGGAATCGCTGCACGTTGTAAGGAAGAGTAGTTCCTGCCGTGATACCGATGTCTCTTGTGTCGGTTTGATCATATGTTTTACCTTCTTGGCGAATGAACAAACGAAGAATATCGCCACGATAATCAGTACCACCGTTAATATAGGTGTTGATTGCTTGGTTTACTTCACCGGGAAAAGCGAAATCGATAGCACTAGATTTAGGAGCATTGGTTGCAGAATCAAAGAAAGCATAATAGACTTTATCTTGATCACCACCACCGTCTTGGTTTTGATCGCCATCAATGTTACCAAGAGAAATTACACCAAGATATTCTCTGTTAACTGTGGTGTTATCCTCTGCAATTTCTCTCCAACCACCAGCACGAATCAAATTTCTTGAACTATCATCAGCAAGTTTCCAACCATAGTTAAATTCGAACTGTTCTGGGGTAATAGCAGTAATAGGGAAAGGGTATGCAATCAAGGATTTACTACGAGGATCATCTTTCCATTGCTGTTTTAAAAATGAATACAAACACTGTAAGGTGACACCATCTTCGTCGAGAAGAACACCTTGTGCGTTGCTTTGAGTACCGTTTTGTCCATTATTAAGTCGAATGGTTCTGTTTGCCGTATTAATAAACACGGTATTACCATTAGCAGCAACGACATTTACAGCACTATCTGTTAAAAAATCAGGATCTATGATAGTGGCCATTAAGTTTTTCTCCGAATAGTTGGCAATCTATGATTGTATTTATAACATTTAGTAATTAAATGTCAGTCTGTCATCCCAAATTTTTGTAAATTCGGCAGTTCCATCTGCCCAAATAATTTCATAATCATCACCTGCTTGCTGATCAACACGTTTAATCCTCCATTTAGCATCAGAAGTAGCAGTGCCAGGCAAAGCTTCGCCAATGTAAATGTATTGATCTACGGTGTCTATCAATCTGTTGTATTGAACTTCCAAATCTGTTTTCAACCTTTCTAATATGTTTACAAACGATTCAACATTAAATCTTTTCTTTACGGGATCATATATTAATATACTATCGCCTACAATAACTTTAGGTTTTTTAACATTTGCCATATCAAGAATGTTAAAACTACCACCGCCTCCCAAAGAGCTTAGCGATTGATTGATTCTATCAAACTGTTTTTGTACATTATTGTTAATAACAGTTTGATTTTCAGAAGCACGTTCGTTTAATTGTTTTAAAGCAGTTTCAAACTCTTCTCTATAATCTGGGGCAGGAGTTCCAGGATCTCCTTTCTCACCTTTCTCACCCTTTTCTCCAGGAATTCCTTGCGGACCTACGTCTCCTTTTTCTCCCTTTGGTCCAGGTGGTCCAGGTTCCCCTCGTGCTCCATCCGCGCCAGTAGCGCCATCAGCACCTTGAAGTCCTCGCTCACCTTTTTCGCCGCGTTCTCCACGTTCTCCTTGTGCTCCTTGTTTTCCTTCATCACCTTTATCCCCTTTAGGACCAGTCAAACCAGGAAGACCTATCTCTCCTTTTTCTCCTTTTTCGCCGCGTTCTCCCTGATCGCCGCGTTGTCCATCTGCGCCGCGTTCTCCTTGCGGACCCGTCTCACCTCTTTCACCTTTTTCACCACGAAGTCCAGGATCTCCCTTGTCTCCCTTGACACCTTGGTCACCTTTGTCTCCTTTAATTCCTTTATCGCCTTTTATTCCTTGGATACCTCTAGGACCTTGAGGACCAGCAGGACCAACAACAGGTTCAGTTACTTCAAGAATATCAAATATTTTATTTTCTAATTTTTTTATTTCTCTCTGCGTGTGCACAACATTAAACGCAGTAGAAATCGTATCAATTTTGCTCATTGATGTTTGCCATGTACCTTGTAAGTTCTTCAATTAACTCATCTTCATGCGAAGGTATGTATTGTTCTTTCTTTGGTTTTGCTCCATTAACATTAATATGAACTTGTTGTGGCGCTGGTTTTGGTTCGGGCGGAGGAGCTTCCTGCTCTGGTTCTTCTGGTTCTGCCATAGGATCAGGAACCTCTCCTGCAGAAATTTCACCTTCCATATCTTTCTTAATATTTTCTATATCATTATCAGAAAATCTAAATATGTTTTTCCAAATCCATTCCTTTGAAACATACTGTCCAACAAAAGGATCCATTTCAGTAACCAATCCAATTCTATCTCTCCAGATTTCAGATTCTTTTAATTCAGAATAATGATTGTCTTTAATGAAATCGATGCTAATATCATTTTTCCAAGCATTCCAGTCATCTTCTGTTATAATAGATTTTAGAATTAATTGTTTTTTAAGAATACCTAAAAATATCTGAGAGAATCTTTTACGCAACCTATCAATAAATTTTTGAAACTTAACTTCGTCGCGAGTGATTTCAGTAGATCTTCCAAGAGAAAATTGTGCTTCTTGTTCTAACCTATTGACTGGAACATTCAACGCACGATATAATCTTTTCTGGAAATAAATGATGTCATCAATTTGACCAAGGTTGTCGCCGCCAGGTAGAGTTGAAATTTCTGTACCTCTACCACCTTCTCGACGCGGCAACCAGAAGTCTTCAAGCATCGACATGTGTTTACGATCATCTTTAAGTTCACCAGTGTTCGCATCATATACTAACTTGTTGCGATACTTGGTCATGATGTCTTTCATGTATTGTTCTGCTTTACCGCGCGGCAAGTTACCCACGTCGATATAAAAGATTCGGCGTTCGGGTGCACGTGCAAGACGATAGATGACAAGACTGTCTTCCATCATGCGCAACTGATTGATTGGTTTCAATGCTTTGTGAAGATGCGACACCACTTTCTTTTTGTTTTCATCTAACAAACCAGAAGTCGTGTATTGTATTGAATCTGTTGAGAATTTAACTGCAGAAGTCATGCTTCCTGGTTTTTCTTCAAAGATATAAAATTCATTTATCGCATCAACAATTTTTGCGTTAGTCTTTGGATCTTTTTTATATTTGACCTCTTTAACTTTTCGCATTTTTGAAGAATCAATATTTCTAATCTCTTTAATACCTGCTTTAAGATTAGACTCATCAACTAACAGATGAAAATAACTTCTACCATCAACGTACCAAGACCTGAATATATCATGTCCAAGTTCATTGAACTTCAGCATAGAAATAATTTCTTCAAACTCTTTTGTTATCTCTTTCTTGATTTTGTCAGAAACTTCTACTTTATCTAAAGATATGTGTACTGAAGATTCTAATTCTGAAGCACTAATTGCTTCGTTCACTATTTCTTCAATCGCTTGATCAACTTCAGGATTTAATGCGACGCCACGATATCTCAAAATTAACTGATGATTATCTTTAGACTGATCGCCTTCCATGTTAATGTACTGCCCATAATGACCTGCCGCAGCAGTAACATATCCTGCTCCGTCATCATCTGTGGGAGGAACTACAGATTTAAGAGAAAGTCTTTCTTTCTCTTTCTGAGTTCGTTTTATTTCAAATCCTAATAATTTAAAAACTGTCTCGTCTGCCATTATTTTTCCTAGAAAATGGGGAGAAAAATTTCTTCTTCTCCCCTATTTATCTTTAGGTTGTTGTATTACTTTCCCAATACTGAATTGCAAAAGTGACATCGAATGTTTCGATTTCTCCTGCTTGTGCATAATCCAACTGAATATTGCTAATCCCCGTAGGAAATGCTCCACGGAAATTATACTTTTTCAAAACTGTTTCATCACGATCCAGTTGTTCAACCACCAAATCTGCTGAGTAATCAGTAGGATTTACTAAACCACTGTTCGCAGAGTGAGCGTTAATTCCATTCAACCAACGTTCCATAGAATCTCTCACAGTAAAGTTTGTGTCGTTGAAAATAGTTACGTTCCAATCATCAAACGTTCTATCCCCAGCGATTTTTAACAACCTGCCGCGAAAAGGAATCTCAATAATACCAGTGCTTGATCCAGGAAGTTGTGCAGAACGACACATAAATGATGTGATTTCTACATCTCCCCCAGCATAAGCAGGAAAATTGATCGTTGCTTTGAATAGATTCGGACGCGCACCTCCTCCTCTTAATTTTGACTTAAAATCGTCAACTCCTAAAACTGCCATTTATATTCTCCTTGCGCGTTATACTATGCCAACAACTTCTTGGAAGTCGATTCCAGTTCGAACCGCGACAAAGTTCAATGTAACGTAGTTAATTGAACGAGCGGGTTTGATGAACATGCTGGCAACGAATCTATTGGAATCTATAACTGCTGGTGTGTTGTTTGATTCATCACAAACAACCAAAAAGTCAGTTATACCTCTTCTTCCCTGAATTTCCCTCAAGAAAGGTTCAACAATGTTGACGAACTCAGCACGAGTAAACTCGTCATTAAATTCAAACAACACATTTGCTGAAGCAAGTTTAATTGCTCTTTCTATTGCGAGGAACAATCGACGAACGTTAATTCTATCGAATGCTGAAGGTCTTGCTTCTTTTGTTTTATCACCGTAAAGAAGAACACCTTGACCAGGCAAATTAACAATAGGATTGACGTTTGCTTTATACAAAGTATCCCTTTGTGATTTGTCTGGGGTATAAGATAAAGAGGTTATTCCTAGATATCTTCCTCTCCTTTGACCTGCTGGAGAATACCATGGAGCAGCAACTCTATCTGTTGCCGCCATAAGACCAGCAGTAGATGAAGCAGCAGGAATAAATTCATACTTGTCGTTATACTTATCGTATATCTTCAGATAGTTATTATCTACAATTAAGTATGAAGATGCATTTAATCCGTTCGACCAAGTAACCGTGTTTGATACAGCAGTTGATGGAGCAACACCTACGACAAAATCTCTCGGAGGAGAAGCAACAACTACGCAATCCCTTCTTGTTGGTCCTTCTGCGATTGCCGTAACATAATTGGTCATAGTTGTACTTGCTACACCTGAATGGTTACCGACAATTGCTAGATCAATTTGGACTTTATCAGCATCAGAGAATGTATCCCATCCTAATTGATATGAACCAGTAGTCACGTTACTGTGATCTGCCAATCCACCGCCAAGAGCTCTATTAACAAACTCCTTAACAGTTGGATCCGCTTGATTTTGTGCCAAATTTCCAGCGTTTTCTACAATGAACGGAACTTTATCTTCATCGAGCCAAACCCATTCTGATTTGTTGTTTATTACATCGACAAAATAATTATTTTCCCCTGACTGAGTTTTAGCATCTCTTGCTTTAGAAAGAAAGCCAAACGATTCAAGAACTGTTCCTTTAATGCCACTAATAAAACCGTCAGAATCAACTACCGCAACGTGTACTTCGTCCCATTCACCGCCTTCGTCTCGAGCATATGGTGACGTTGATGGAACTGCATCAAATATATTTCTGGTCGCAGAATCTGCTCCACCAACTCCAGTGCCCCAAGCGGTGCTATCTGAACTTGCTGGAATAAATTTAACTGATAATGAATTTCCTGCTTGACCAGGATATTTTGCAGCGATCGCAGTACCTCCTAAATTTCCGTTAAACAAATCTTTGTTCTTGACTAGAATATTAGTTGCAGCTGCGGAATCTTTTGCGTTAGCAGCAGCATCTCCAACAACTCTTGTAACATACATACTTTGAGCATATTTTAAAAAGTATGTTGCTGATAAAAAGTCAATTGATGATGGTGCGCTGTCTACTGTTTGATCCGGAGAACCAAAAACCTCAACCAGTCCTGATTCGTTTCCGACTAACACTGGTTGTTCGACTGGTCCCCAATTAAATGCCCCTACGTATGCACCAGTGCTAGTAGAAACTGCCGGAACAACACTCGACAGATCAACCTCGCGAACTAGTACACTCGGAGACGTATTTGGGTTAAAGAGTGACATATTCGTATCCTTTTTTCGTTTTGCTTATGATAAGGTGACATAATACGGGATTAATCTCAAGTGTATTTATTTATAAAAAATCTAAATCTGGGTCGGTGTAGATCTGCCAACCCATACGATCAAAATCCTCTTGAGTTAATATCCTTTGTATTTCTTCTTCACCATCATCAATAAAACCAAATGGAACAACATCATCTTCAATTGCTCTCATTTTTTCAGCATACAATGTTTCTTTAATGTTTATGTCGGTCATGTTAATAAACTGTTCGGTCATTGCATAATAACCAAACATAACAAGGTTCATCATCAAATCGTCATGATTACCTTCGCTTGCCTCAAACGATTGTCCTGAAGCAACAAAAGTTGATGCCTCTAAGATTGTTTGTTCGTCTATAATTGATAGTTTTCTTTCTTCTAAAAGATCTTTAATGCCAGAACAACCAATGCGTTTAACACGCTTGTTCATTTCTACACCAATATGAGAAGATTTTATTGCGGAAGATACGTGAGTGTTTTCATACTCTAAATCATAATATAATCCAGCGCAGGTTAATGAACCCTGATCATTTGCTTCAATTATAACATATGCTTTGTTATAAACGTTCGCATACTTATATATAATGTTAGGGAAGAGTATTGGAGAGATAGAATTGTTCCGATACACAGCCACTTGTTCAAACGGGCGTGTCGTAATATCGATAATATTGAACGTAGAGTAATCCTGACCTCTTCCTTTCGATACATCAACGGTCATGATGTACTCGTGCTTTGCGCAAGGTTCTTTATAAACTAAAAACAGACCGCCCTCGAGAACCTGTTGGGGCACTCCTGCCCGCAAGGAAAGGAGTGTCTCAGCATTTATTAATGTATTGCCTGTTCCGAAAAAGGTGTTACCAAACTCCTGATCAAACTGGAGTTGAGAAGTATTGTTTATTGTTTCAATTTTCCAAGCTTCGTCACGACCTGGAACATCCCACCAATCTACTCGAAAAGATTTATATTCGTTTGTTTTTTGTACTGCTCCTTCCCAAATTTTATGGAAGACGTTTCCGATTCCATTTGCGGTTGAGGTGATGATGACTTTGGTGTCGATGCCTGAGGAGATAACAGGATACGTTGAAGTATAGAATTCAGCTGCTCGCTCAACAAAAGCAAACTCATCGAGATAGAGCAGATTAACAGACATACCACGAATAGAACTCCCGCTAGTGGCAGCAGCAACAATCCTAGAATTATTAGAAAACTCGATTGAACCTTTATTAAGAGTTTTACACCCAGGTTGTAAAAAGAATGGAAGATTTTCCAACATGAGAGTAATACGGGCGAGCATCTCTCGGGCAGTCTGTCCCTTATTTGCCAGTATAGCGATTGTTTTTTCGGTATTGAAGATAGCATACCATAATAGGTAGGCAACTGACGATATTGATTTACCAGACTGTCGACAAGCAAGAACGATGCTAAAACGATTATCGTTAAAGTGTTTGAACATACTTCGTTGATAGTCGTAAAGATTAAACGGAACAAGTCCCTTATCCAGCGAAATAATTTTAACGTAATGTTCCGCAAAATATTCAGGGGATACCATACATTTGGCATATTCTTGAACTTGTTCTTGAGTCCATTCTTGTACCACTCCGTCACGTTTAACATTAATGTTTCCAAGATATGTCTCATTTACATTATTCATTCTCGACGCTATCTGCATCAATCACCTTTTGCTCATTCTTTAACAATCGTTGTAAGTCAGTCGTGCTTCCTAAAAACACATTGTTGTTTGTAATTTGTTTTGGTTCGTTTTTATTTGGTGTTTTTAATTCTTTTTGTTTCTTATTCAAATCCATAAGTTTATCATTAGTTTCTGCAAGATTTTTAATCAATCCAGAAAGAACTTCAAACGCACGTGGATGTTCTGATTCACGAGCAACCTCGATCATCAGGTCAAGTGACTCTTTACCTTTTTCGATTAGTTCATAGTATGTAGCTCGAGAATAATCGTAGTCGTAATCTGCGTTTTCTTGTGGTGTATCTTTATCATTATGTTTCATTAGCTACTCGTTGCGCTTAATTCAAACGTTGCTCTAATTGTGTCATTGTTATTCGTGTCAGTTTTTTGCCGAATTTGAAGTTCCACTACTTCTGTGTAAGGACCAAAATCTGTCAAACTATTAACAGTTTTCAACATTCCAAATGATGTTCCCGCTGCAGTGTCTGGGATAGTAGTCCAAGTAGAAGATCCTCTTGGTCCTGCTACAGTCCAGTCAGTTCCTGCTGTGCCACCAGAAGTAGAAATTGTTACCACTCTAAACTCAAAAGAAGTTGCAGCGTTATTGCCGCCATTAATGTTCATGTCATTAATATCTGAAACCCAATTTGCTGTGTGGGAACCGGCACCATAAAAATATATTTTACCGTCTCTATTAATTTTTAATCCTGCTTGCAAAGTAATTGGATATCCGGTTCCTGGATTCGCGTTTTCAGCTTCGCTACGAACATTAGTAGGAGGTGCTGCTAACAAAGTGGTTCCATCTATATCATAAAAATCTACAGTTGCTGGCGTGACAGGAGTTTGACTAGTATCTGAAACGTTTATAGTCAAAGTGTTAGGTGATCCGCTAACATATGTAGATGTTCCGTTTGTATCAAACTGACGAAGTTTGACAACTATAGTTTCTGTCGCACCATCTGTGAAAGTATCTGCTTTTGGTCTTATATACAAAGTGCCTGTGTTACTATTAATCTTAAATATTCCATTACTACTAGCAGCATATCCTGTACTTGTTCCATCAATCCAAACGCTGTTATCACTTGAGTATTGCCATTCGTTGTTGCTGATGGTGCTTGTTCCATCCAATTCCCATCCCCACCCAGTATCGTCTGGAACACCAGAAGTATTTACTGTAATGGTAACAACGTCTCCTTCGTTGATATTTGCTGGAGAAGGAGAAGAAGTGATTTGACTATATCCGGGAGGATTATCAGTAATTGTAATTGTTCCAACAGTAGTAGTGCTACCGTCTTTAACTAGAGTGCTATAACCAGAATCACTATACAGATTCAACTTGAAAGTCTTATTGCCTGATGCAGCATCGTTATCCAATTTAACAACAAACGTACCTGAATTGTTAGAAATGGCAACCTGACCTCTTAATTTGTTCGAGACAATTGTTGTGAGGGTTCCTGAACCATCATTGTATCCAGCTAAGAAATTAGCACCAGTTGCTGCATTTCCTCCTGTACCTTCTGCTTCCCAATAATAAGTTCCGTTTGGTATATTAGATCCGCTAACAGTATAAGTTGTTCCGGAATACGCAGTAACATTACCCTGAATAACGCCATTGTCGGCAGCTGCCCCACCGTCACTAAAGGTGAGAGCATAAGTACCTGATGTTGCATTAGCAAAATCTACGACAAAATCAGGAGGAGTTTGTGATATATCAGCAGTGGTTGGCGAAACAGAAATTCCAGTTGAAGTTCCAGAAACGGAAACAGATACATTCGTTGCATTTGCTGCAGCGATTGTGACATCCATAGTATCATTAATGTCAACATTTTGAGTTATGTCTGTCGCTCCACCTGTGCCCGAGAGGAGATTAAGCGAAGTAAAATCAAAAGCATTACCGAGTGTGGGTTCAGTGACACTGTTCAATCCAGTAATGTCGTATGTAGCGACAGCACCTATACTTAGAGTACTTGAAGTAAGGTTTCCGGTAGATAGTGCGTTATCATCTTCTTTCCATAAAGCAAGTTTTACAGATTCGCCAGTTTCAGCATTTCCTTCGTTTAATGCTCTAAACTGAACCGTGTCTGTATTACTATTGACAGTGAATGCTCCATGATATTGAGTATTATATGAACCCGTTAACTGTGTGATATTGTCTCCTGCTCCACCCCAATTAACCCCATCATAAGACATTTGAAATTCACCGTTTAAATAAGAAACCCCTGTATTACCGATTAATCTTCTACGAACAGCGTATTGTGTTGCCTGCGGATTTCCAATCGCAAACATCACAACACCTTTTTCATATTCATAAGATCCAACTACTAGAAGTTTAACATTTGCTCCAACCCCAGTTGCTATTGTGGTGCCGTTCCATACGATACTCCCTGACGTACCGTCATCATTCCAATTCCAAATGGGTCCGGACGAAGAATAATACCAAGTGTGTCCTGCAGGGTTAGTATCAAACGCCGAAGAATTTACTTTGGATCCTGTACCTACAGCATCAAATGGTTGCGGATCTAATGAAGTGTCATATACTATGAACCCGACTCTCGTTCCATTTGTAATACCAGTAGTGTTGAGAGTAAATGTTGCTGCAGAACCACCTTCTGTAATGCTCGAAGGAGAAACTGTAATTGAATCGTACGATGCTGAAACAGCACCACCGTCAGTTACCTGAAAATTTAGTGTTACCACAGTTCCAGTAAAACCAGAGTTAGTTCCTACTCTAAGAGTAAAATCTCGTGTGCCCTGAGTTCCGGTTTGTTCTTTAACGCCAATTTCAAAAGTTGTTGTGTTTCCAGTACAAGCAACAGGTCCACCACTAGAAACATCAAAATCAGAAGAAACTGTACCAGGATTAGCACCACCAGAATTGGAAATGACTTCCCAATAAAAATCTTGAGATGACGGAAAATTGGTTGAATTAATTGTATATGTGTAATTAATTGTCATTATAATCCACCACTATAGTCTACTTCTACACCTAACCAATAAGCATTAAATGTATCTAGTATATTATTTCCTGCCGCATCATCTGCTATTTCAAACTTAATACTTCTTTGAGATGATTGACTACCAGAAGAATTAACAACTCCCAAATCCCACGTTTGATCTGAACTTATTTGAATCCAAGAACCAAAAGTTCCAGAAGTTGTAAATCCGGCGACGCTATCAGTAGAGTTTAATGTTGCTCTAATATAGTAGTTAGAAGAAGATTGAGTTGTCACGCCTGTTGCCCAAGTACCATTAGATACGAAACCAGTGTTTTGATCGTTGCCCGGAGTACTGTTTCCTCTTCCCTCAATCGTAAAGTCTGTTTTAAATCTAATGGAAGAGTTCAAACTAACATAAGCAGGTCCTCCTCCCGTATCAACAAAAATTCCCCATGATTGCGAACCTGTTCCAGTAGTAGTGCCAACGCCAGCAGGGAAAGAATAACTACCAATGTTAGATGGACTAATGTCAACAGCAAATACAGTATTATCATCACCAACCGAACTCGGTCCTGTTACAGAAACAAGAGCTCCGGCAGCATTATTAATAGTTACCGCATGAGTGTCAGTATAATCTACGCTTGTTGCTTCTATGGTAAATGCAGAAGTAGTTTGATACACATCGTTTGAAGGAATAGCAAAACTGAAATCATAATTCCCTGCGGCAGTATTAGTAAACGTAGTTATATTGTTTGGATTTGCTGCTCCCACTATTCGAATATCGGCAGTTGCTTCAAATCTAACGGTAACTGTTTCACTATTGCTGCCATTAGTTACTACTCTACCGTAAATCGTATCTCCTTCAGTAAACGTAGTTGCTGCAGTTGTTCTACCAGAATCGCTAAAGGTTTGTATTTCGTATGTTAATGTATCATCATCAACAACTGTAATAGTTGTTCTATCTACAAAAGCACCAGGAGAAGCAGTTTCGCTTATGTTAATTCTATATGATTCTCCCGTTTCAAGTAAGGTATCTTGCGCCAGCGTGATCGTTACTGTGTTTGGTCCACCATTACCGTTAGCGTTGATTGCTCCTGGTATTTGAACTCTGTTCGCTTCACCTATAGGAGGTGATCCGCTGAAATCTGATGCATCCATATTGGTTAGATTATCTAACCACCAATACAAATTACTTCCGACATAATCTGAGTTGGAAACTGTCACATCAAATGTAATTGAAGTTCCTTCTGTATGATTTGAAGAAGAAGGAACAATAGTGTAATCAGCTGGAGCATCATTTACAGTTAAATTATCAGAAGTATCTGATGCGTATGCGCTTGCTGCTTGAATAGCAATTACAGGTGAACCATACCAAACATCGTCGCCTGTAAAATCAACTCTGAACGATTTAGTTGTGGCATTCATAACAGTAGTCGTAGTTCCCGTGTCGTCCCATCGTAAGTTTGTGAACCTACCAAGTTGCGAACCGCCAGTACCAGTGAACGATAAAGTTACTGTTTCGCTGGCATATGCTGGACTAAATCCATTAGGGTGTGATGTCGTCATACTGCCTGTTATGACTGTCGGTGTTGCTCCTGATGCATTAGAATAGATTTCTGTAATGGGAGAACTAACATCTAGCGATACAGTATAGACTGGCAACACATTACCAATAGTAACAGTAGAAGTTCCTAAAGGTCTTGCGAAATTAACATTTTCATGATCATAAAAATGTACATAAAATATTTCGTCGCCTTCTGCATAATCCGCATCGTCTACAAACTCAAAAGTAACTGATCCAGTATCATTGCTAACAAACAGAGGATACAAATTGACAGGATCTGTTGGAGGAGGAGTTGCAAAATCTGATGTTTCCGCTTGATTCAATTCTACATAATAAAATATATATGTTCCGTCAACAGTTGATCCTGGATACGTTCCTCCAGTGTTATTATTTTGTGATGCTACTACTGTAAACGAAGAACCTTCATCACTACTTCCGCTGTTAAAAGAAAATGATGGTGTTACATAACTAGGCGCAGCAACAGGATTACCGTTTAAATCTACATCCAGCAATTTTTGAACAAGAACAGAACCGCCAAGATACATTCCGGCAGGATGAACAAACAATTTAAAAATTTCTTTCCATTGAGATATGGGGATTTCTGATCTTACTAATAAAGCAAATGTTTGGTACAGCTTGTCGTCTGTTAAATATTTTTCGTAATCTGGTCCAATTTTTGATTCTTCCTGATTCAGAAGAAATATGTTTTCTTTAGGATAAAATACTTCTGCTTCTACTCCAAAGAAAGAAAGGAAGAACCATTCAATTGAATACTTAGAACCCTTGGATCTAAATAATTGAGAAGAAAATTTTGCTGCTGCTCTTTTATCAGGGAACCCTTCAATGTATGCTTCGCCTAAAAGAAGTTCGTCTTCGATATACGAAAGCAAAGTAATATCAGTTTCAGTAATATCTCTAATAATAAAGAGATGTCGTATTAGTTCAGTTGAATCATGTTCATCTAAGAATTCATAGTAGTGTTCTAGCAAAGAGATAAATTTTGGGTATGCTGCTTTAAAGTGCTCAGGCAATATGTTCTTGACCTGCGCCCTATTCAGGATTATATTTCTTCTGTATCTGTCTGTAAATCCGTTATGCATAGTTCTATTTAGACGCTCGTAAAGGTTGGACCAATATAAACTTTTCCTGCATATTGTTGACCATCAACTTCAGCTGCTGACGCTCCTATTACTACTTGATCTGTGGCTTCTGAAACGACCAGAGCCCTAGGAAGACCTGATCCATTTGTTAATAATTGTTGATCTGGTGTGCCCCAGAAATCACCGAAATTTGCTCTTGTTAATGTTTCGTTCGCTAAACCAGGGAAATAACTTAAAAGCGTAGCAGCTTTGTTAGAAGTTACTTGATTCATTGTGGTATGATCATACAAAGATGCATCATTATCATTCCAAGAAAATTTATAAACCGCTCCATTTGCGTTTTCTGTTCCACCGAAAGATTCATTATTCGCCGAAACATACAAAGTATCATATGTTGAATTGATTGCAATGTTAGACCCAAACCTTTCGAGCGTTTGTGATCCATCCCCTTGTGCAATATCATTAGCAAAAATATGATGATCAAAAGCAAGGCAAAGAGATATCTCAAGATTCATTTGTTGAGTTCCAGGAAATGGTGTGTTATATCCTGGAATATTTGCTGCCCCGCCTTCAAACCCTGTGGATTCGCTATAAGAAAGACCAATATTAATTCTATTATTCACACCATCTCTTCTAACAGCACAAATGATGTATTGATCTAGGTCAACATTTCTTATGTATGCCCATGCATTGTCTTTATATGTAGATGGTAATATAGAATCTAATTGATTTGAAGTTACATCGATATGAGTTGATTGAGAAAAACCACTATTATCTCTAACTGTAAACGTTCCGCTTAATTTAGGTGTTGAAGGAGTTGCGCCAAACAAACCAAAATTACCCCTTGGTGGATCTGCCCATTTCCATACAGATATACGAGCATTTTCTGAATGAGCGTTTGGATCACTTCCTTGATTGCCTTCGACTGGATAACCTAAAATTATATGATTTGGCGTAACAACAGCAGACGATAGACCTTTTCCAAAATGTGAATTCCAACTGTTACTGCCGCCTGATCCATTGGTGTCATTAGCGCCTACAAATCCAGACGTATGTACAAAGTTTCCGGTGTTAGGATCCATAAAACCAAAGAAAGGTCTAGTTCCAATCTCTGAATTGTTAAGCACCATATGATTTGTTCCAGAAAGACCTCTAGATAAAACTGAACCCATACGATTATTTGCACCAACAGCATAATTAAAACGATAATAAGTTGTATAAGGAGAATTTTTATCAAAGAAATAAACCGATCCTTCTTCAGAACCACCGTCCATAATAGCACTAATGACAAGAAAATCTTCTGTAAAACTTAACTGATATCCAAATTGATCGCTTAAACTGCCTGCAAGATCATTTGGATTTGTATATGTATGAAGAAGAGTACCGTTCGAAGCATACAAATAAACATTAGATGCATTACCGCTAACGCCTCCAGTTACAGCAACAAGATTTCCATCTGTTGCTACAGTTCTACCAAAATCGTTTGCTGTTCCCGATATTACTACTGTTGTGCTGGAAACCAAATTCTTAACATATACTTTATTTGATGCTGGTTCGCCAATAACAACAAGTTCTCCATCAGCATCAACAGAATAACCATAGTATCCGTTTGGTACAGGGGTATCTGACGTTGCTGTTTCTGAAGGATATGAATCAAGAATATCGAAGGTGTCTGACGCAGTTATCGGTGAAGCATAAGAAGTTCCTGGATACTGAGGATCGTTATCAGTTATCGTAAATGTACTCTGTACGGTCCCCTGCTCTCCTGCAGGCGTTTCAATTTCAATGGGTATGGTTTTGCTTACCGCATCCATAACAACTGTACCAGAAATCGTAGATATTCTGCCGTTAGTAGTATTTTCTCCAGTTATCGTCCAGGTAAGAGTTTGATTGTTAGCAGAGTTTGTAGTTACGGTAGCTTCGATGATCTCGCCTTCAATTGCATTTGGAACTGAAACAGAATATGTTAATTCAGGAATAACTGTTATATTCACTTCAGCAACTTCAGCAGTCCCGCCGCTAGGAATTGCACGATAATTCCAAGTGTCAACTCCAGTAAAATTAGTTGGGGAAGTATATCTGAAAGTTCCTGCTAAACTGTCTTCAATCGTAACCAATCCGTATGGTGTTGTTTCTACTGTATATGTTACGATTTCAGTAGTCTCAAAGAAATCGTTGTCAGAAACATCGACGATAGTTGGTATGTTAGCAAAAACTGTAAACTCGTTAGTAAACGCATCTGTTTCTGGTTGAGAAACTGTAACTGTAACTGTAAAAGTTTCTGTTACGTTTTGTCCCACATCAACATCAATAGTGAATGTCGTTGTTCCCCACCAATCCGGATTTGGAGTAAACGTCCATAAACCTGTATCGGCAACAACAGTTGCTGTTCCGTAATCAGATTGCGTTCCGATACTGTATGCATTTCCAACAATAGGATTAAGAGTGTTTTCTATTTTTATGGTATTTGAAATTGTACCTGTATCTTCTGTAACAAGCGTCCCAGTGTTTCCGGTTACAACATTAGCATCACATTGAATATACGTTAACAAATTACCGTCCATATCAAAAACACTAGTTTCAACCTGGTTGATAATTGCAGAGCTATCATCAACATGCCTGTAAATATTGATCTTCATTTCAAAGTCAAGCGTGTAGATAATTGTTCTTCTATTCTCTAATCCACCTTCATAGTCATCTTGCATTGTGACACCATCAAGTTTTATAGGAGTGTCTTCCTGCAAATCAAATCCTTCTAGGGGTTTTACTTGTACAGTGTATTGCGGCGTAAAATATGGAAGAATCTGTTCGACAATTTGTAATGCATCATCTTGACTTCTAGCATATACATTAAGTTGAAATTGCACATTAAATGGAACTGGAGTGTATAATGCTTGTGCATTTATTGCACCTGTTTCTGCAACAATTGTTCTCTTATTAAGTTTTGGTAACTGTCTAGTTGGATCGTAAGTCATAGCAAGGATTTCAAATGACATCCTTGGTAGTTTGACAGAAATCTGACGTTCTTGTTCTTCTCCAAATTCTGTTTTGTTTAAACGATCAAGAAAATCTCTCTTGGGTGCATAAGAAAGCGGCACTTTAACTTGGCTTAGAGTTTCTCCGCTACCGTTTTTCCTGACAACATAAATGTTGTTGAACAGTGAACCAAACACTGCAACGGATTTTCTAATTCTTTCATTGTAAAACCAGTTAGTTAACATTATGGGTCACCAAAAGGATTGCTTTCTGAGAAATCTATAATATTGTCTGCTACAATTTCAAAATCATCATTTTGAGATTCGGGTTCGTCTTTATCAGATATTACAAGAGGAACTCCAGCAGCACCACTATTTAGACCAGTAACAGTATCTACTGTATTGAAAGAATGAAACTTTCCGTCATCCGAACTGAGATTAACAAGACTAAGAATTCTAGCATCACTGTCAAACGCATTATAATCAACAACATCGGCAGTTAATGTGTACCCTTGTACAGATGAAATTTGAATAACCTGTTCACCCACTTCCCAAGAAGCATATTGGTTCTCAAACTTACCTAATGTATCTTGAACTTCATTAAACGTAAGTTGATATTGATAACCAAATTTCTCTACGTTATCTATTTCTAGAATATTAGTATCAAAGTCTTCACCGCTGTATTCAAACAATTCGCATGTCAATCTAAACACAGGAAGATTCTTGAGTTGATAGAACGGTGATTCGTCGAACACTTTCATAATCTGGAATATTGATCCAGATAGCGGAAGAAAAATCAAATCGCCTTCATGAGGGCGATAGTATTGTTTCTCAGGATTATCGGGATCGTTTTCATATTGCCCTATGATAGATTTCCACCTTCTCCTAGAAACAACAAAGGTTGCTTGGTCACGAATCTCTACGCCGAACTTCGTGAACAAGTCTCCCTCGCCATCAAACCCATCAACGTTCTCAATATACATTTCGATTTTGTATGCATCATCAAATCGAGAATAGTCTGTATCCCTAAAGATTTCGTCAATGTTTACAATTTCTCTAGGAATATAGTAGACGTCTTGACCATACATCTTAAGGGACTCTATGATTAAATCTTCATAGAGCAACTGTTCAGATCTGGCGCCTTGTCTAAAATATTGATTAGTCGCCATTGGTTTATCCTATGAAGAAATCTGGCGGTAACTCCTGTTCGAGTCGCAGTTTTTCTTCAAGTTCTTTTATCTCTTGATTGGCATCTTCAAGTAATTGGCGTCCATTTATTGTTACGCCACCTGGAAGTTGCATACCTTCGAACTTTGACATGTTCGTTCCCCACTGATGTTTAATCAATGCAGTAGTATAGTTCTTAACAAACATATCATTGTATATGCTAGTATGCGCATCTGGATCAACTAAAGCATAAACTTCTGCAACCACATAATCGTCTACGTTTAGATCATCGTTTGACCATTCGCCCCAAATGTAAAGTCTGTCTTGATGACGCGACCAGGTTGTCTTTGGGTAACCAGAAAGAAGAAGATCTAAAAATTCTAAATATTGTTGCATCTGATAGTAATATGACATACCACCAGCAAAATTCATAAAATCTCCCAAACTATTCAACATCATCTGATATCGAATATCAAACATGTTTACTGTTGAGAACGTTGGGTTTATAGGAAACATTTGAGAAACATAAAGAACATCAGAAGAAATAGGAATCCACCCATTATCTTTATCTGTCTGCGTAATCTGATGTTTTAAATATGTGCGATAAGTTGCATCAGAATGAAATTCTTGATACATTTGCAAAGCATCATCAACTTTGTCTTGAATCTGTTCTTCATCAACATTGATTTCAATTACTGGTTCGCCTAATCTACGAAGGCAGAAATCAATTAGACTTTGTCTGGAATTTGGTGATGCCATTAATTATTCCTCGGATATCATTCTTATTTATATTATTAATTTTTAAAAGTTAGAGTGATACCTTGTTTAATTTTAGTGCCAGAACCCCTAACACGCGATCTTCCTGGTCCGCTATCTGGATTGGTGCCTTCCGGCGGATTTGGACCAGCTGGCGCGGGATTGCCTTCTAACCTTATTTCATCGGGCAAAAATGCAATTTTATTTGTAGCATTACCAAGATGCCAGGACCTAAATTGATATGACTCGCTGTAAATTGGATCAGCCAACCAACTTCCGCCAGGAATTCCGGTAGAAGTGGGAATGAATGTGTTTCCATCTGTTGCTTCCAGTCTTAGCGATGAAACATAATAAAGTGACAGATACGTTCCACTAGTCTGCGGCGCTCTTCCAGGGAATTCATAAGCATAATAATCAAAATTATCTACGAACGGAATATATTCATTCATTTTAGGACTAAAAGGATAAGGAGGATTTGCCCAACTAAACTGTTCATCGGCATAACTTGTATCTTCAATTTGGTCGTCAAGCGCAGTATCTAATACAAGCGTTCTAAGTTCTGATCCATCTGGCCAACGATTGTATTTGTGAAAAAAATATTCTGCTAAACAAGCTGTTATTCCTGTTACCATAGGAGCTGCAGAAGAAGTTCCTCCGTGCATCCCCCATTTGTATCCGTCAGCGAATGGTCCAGATTTCATAGCTGAAGACCAATTAGAAGTTCCTGTAGCCCATATATCAACTGCTGGACCTCTAGCAGAATATCCTTCAACAAGTCTTCTATTATTTGTTGGAGACAATGCTCCTACACAAAGTCGTTTATTTTGTGCTATTTCATATGAAGGACTGCCTGACCATCTATGATAATAAATTCGATCTGTATCATTAGTCCAGCCACCTGCCAAAACATTAGTCAAATCATCAGGTTCTGGATACCAATTATAATTTGATATATTGTTCTGACGAACATAATTTCCTTCTCCATTTTCAAAAGTGACATAATAATTACTATCAGTATCTTCATTTCCAGTTACTACACTATTATTTCCTGCTGCCCAAATGGATAAAATTCCATGATTATCAAATAAATTTTCAAAAGCAATCTCTCTCGCGGTCTGACTCTCAAAAGAATTAGCATTTTGCCTTGAAAAATAAAATCCTTCAATAAGAGCTTGATCTGTATTGTCTACAAAAGAAGCTGGTATAATTCCAGCAGCAAAAAATGCAGAATAGTCTCTATTCCATCCACCAACTGGTCTGTTAGTAGTAACGCCATTATTTACAATGCTCGTTACATTGTTAAAATTTACAAATCCTACATGTCCAGGAAGAGGTCCCCAGCTGTTGTTTATTATTGTTGGATTTTTATATCCTGTTTCTGGGTTTATTGGTTTTGCTATATGCCAATTTGCTATTGCGTTTAAACATTCAAGAAGAGTGTTGTTGCCGCCGAAATTTAATGCATACAATTTAGATTTTTTTGCAAATCCGCTTTCTATTCCACCAGCAGTAGAAGCACATCCGCCTCCATGAGAAAAATTTGCAGTTTGATCTCCAGTTTGCAAACTTGCTTGACGAATACATGGATCTGTAGCAACTAATCCACTATCATAAAGGTTCCAATCAACTCTAATGTGCCTAGAGGTTCCTGGGTTGTCTAAATCATCAAATGTTGGATGAGATAATGGCACACAGTCTGTTCCTGGTGTTAAAGTCTTTGTTCCAGATTCATATGCAGATGTGTTTACTGGTTCAAGTATGATTATATCAACATTTTTTCCAGTCCAATAACTTGAATATGGTATAGCAACTACATCACTGGTGTCACGAAGTGAAGATCCATAAGCGGTAGAACCACCAATATTGCTATGCCAAATATGTCCCATGTTTCCATAGTTTCTACCAGGAAATTGAGTTGATGGATATTTGGCAGTCCATTGAAGCGTTATATCTGTTGGGGTATCAATAGAACATTTTACATATTTGTTATCTACTTTGGTAGAGACTGCAGATAAAACTTCTTCGTATTTAAGAATTTCTTCGACTTTGTTTAACAAGGCAACAAAAAGACCAGGAATATTCTCTAGATGAGAAGATACATTTATTTCAGGATGAGTTTCCAAAAATTCATTTTGATCAACTCCTTCATGCAATCGAACATAAAATTTTTCCACAATTACTCCTTAGTGTAGATCAACCCATGCGCCGTTTGCATAGCCTCTAAATTTATTAGTGGTTGTATTGTAATACATATCTCCATTTACAGCACTACCTGGATCTGCGCTTAATGTTGCTAATCTAAACGGCGTATTGTTTACCTGAACTCGTGTAGTTGCAGTTAATTCAATCGCACTGCCTGAAGTAATTTCTGGTGTTCCTGTACCATTAGATACAATATCTCCAGTAACATAAAGATCACCTGCGACATTAATTCGTTTCGCGAAACTAACAGAATCAGTTACCGACCAAGCACCAGATGTATTATCAATTTGTGTTGCACTAAAAACAAAATCGCCTAACTGCGCAGGAGAATAGAAAAAGTCTCCAGCAGTTGCACCATTATTGCTATAAGTTAATGAACCTCCACCAGAAGCAGCTTGCTGTATAACTTCTAAATCGGTGAAAGCAATACCACCGCCGCCACCGCCGCCACCGCCACCTCCGGTGCCAGCAACACTACCTGCGCTTCCATTATTACCCCAAAGGAGAGCACCTGCAGAATCATAGATTACAAAACTTCTACCTGCGCTATCTAATAATCTTCCATTAACACCACCTAGTTGAAGGTCACCAGAAATAAACGCTGAGTCTAGATCAGCAAAACCGTTTACTGTTATGTCGCCAGCAGTGGTTAAAGTATCTGCTGTTATGGCAGTGGTAACATCTAAACTACCAACATCTAATCTATTAGATGAAGGATTATAAAAGAAATCTGTATCAAACTCTACACTATCGTTTCCTTCAGTGTTAAGTCTTCGGAACATAGGATAGACTGTAACATTATCATTAATTGGTTTAGCATTTAATGTAACTGAGTTAGTGTTTAAGAACGGTGCTTGCGAAACCCAGACTGGTTTAGTACCATCATGACTAAGAATAGCAGCAGCACCAGCACCAGTAGTATATGCTAAACGGTCATTCCCCGCTTCTTCTCCATAAAGAACTTCGCCTGGCGACAGATAACCTAAACCAGTTCCACCAGAAGTTGCTAAAGGAGGAAATGCGAAAGTAACAGAATCTTGAGTAAATAGTTTAGATTCGATATTGACATTTCTGTTTACAAATAAAGTTTCGACAGGAGAAAAAACTGTAGAAGGAGATTTTAAAACACTATTCTGATTATCAGAATCTACAGAAATTACAATTACGCCTCCATGTCTGACAGGACTACTGCCTACGATACTGTAAGAACTAGAATAAATCCCTCCTAGAGTTCTATTATCTGCAAAATTGGATGCTTTCCTAAAGAATATACCACCGCCGCCATAACCGCTGTTAATATCTTCTTCTGTAAATACTAATTGTCCCCAAGGAAATCTTGAAGCATCATATAACGAATAATTGACAGACGCCGATGTTTTTGTAAGACCTTGTTGGTAACTGTGTACATCAATAATATTTCTTCTTGCTTGTCCAAAATTATTATCAATACTTCTAAGTTTGATATTAAGAGAGGTTTCCCAAGCAGAATCGGCATGCGTGTATTTCCAATATCCAACATGACCTGCAGAATCTGTGCTAATGTATAATCCAGCACTATCAGCAGCTGCAGCAGTTGTTCCTTTTGCTACTACAATGCTCTTATCTTCAATAAGTAGATTTGATGTGTTGACGACTGTTTGAGTGCCATTAACTATCAAATTGCCATCAATAACAACATCTTGAGAAGCAGTTATATTTCTAGCAAAAACATCTTTTGATGAGTTTACAAACAGTTTAGATGCATCTGCTGATACATTGACATCACCGCCAGGACTTTGTTGTCCCGCCATACCAGTTCCGACATATACAGAAGTGACTCCGATCGGTTGATCTGTAGCGTTACCGATGTTTGTAACTTTATAGAGATTAGTGCCGCCACCTTCAATCAAATCGCCAATAGTCATCCAGGCAATTTCGCCAGAATCTCCGTTTACACCACCATATCCTTCCGGATTTAAATCGCTATCAAGAACAAGAATTCTTTTATTATTAAAGACCTGGTTCAACCCACCAAGTTTGACACCACCACGCAAATACAAATGCGATCCTGTAGAATCCCATCCTGCTGGTCTATCCGCACCAGTGACAGAAGTGAGAGTTTCTAGTGAACGCTCAAAAACGAGTTCTGAAATATCACCACGGAAAGCACTATCTGCTCCACCTGGCAAAGTGTTGTTTCTGCGAACAACCACCATTTCGAATGTTCCACCAGCGATAGACGAATAATTAGGAAGATTCGCTGTTATAGAATTATTAAACTGCGGAGTGATAGATGTAATGTTACCAACTTCAAGAACTTCTTGCAATCCAGGTGGATCAAATACTTGCGGATTTATAGGAGCATATGTTACTGAGTCTTGGTCTGTTAAAAACAGAGCACGAATTCCTGAAGGTCGTTTGTAGATTTCTACGTCAGAAAGTTTAATTAAACCACCGTCTTTATAAAGTGGTGCTAATCCTTCAGCAACTCTTACCGAATCTACATGTACATCTGTAACAGTGTAAATTGCTTCAGATACAGAATCACCTGAACCACGAACAGTGATCTTGTCACCAATATTCAAACTGGTTGTAAAATCTAGATCAATAGTTACAGAAGAAATTACATTTGCAGGAGTTCCCTGAAGTTTACCATCACTATCCAAAAATGCTACATCGCCAGTTAATGTGTAGGTTGGCGTAGCATTAGAAAGAAGATATGTTTGAAAATCTATATTTGGCGGATCAAAAGCTCCTGGTTGGAATAATTGATAACCTGTTTTAAACCAGGGTACTCTAGAGATAGAATTATCAATGATACGATTTCTGTTAGTAACGATAGCAAGGGTTTGTACTTCACTATCAACATATGCTAATTTTCCTAATGCCCTGTAGAATATAGCACTGTCTTCTGAGGACCAATGCAAAGAAAAATTTCTATTTTCTCTATTTAAATAATTGTTCGAACCATTTGCTTCGTCAGCTTGAATAAAAAATTCATTACCAATTTTTACAGGATTGCCTGTAACAGAAACATTTGTTGTGGGTCCTACATTTTGCGTTTGATGACCTGTTACATAATCTAAAGTAAAATCTGTTTGAGGAACGTAAACAGTATCCTGAACTGTTGTCCATCTAACACTGTCACCAATATCAGCAAACGTAAGAAATTCTAGTCCGTCGGGGTTTTGTCCTATACCGTCTCCATTGATGTTCTGGACTTGAGTAACATTTCTGGTTAATGTAATTCCTGATCTAAAACGAACCTTCTTGGAAGTGCTATCACCAAATTCTGTTACTTTTTGTAATGTAAAAAAATCGTCTGTTCTTAACTGATTAGCATCAACAGAATAATATTCTACACTATCTCCAGCGGCACCGTTATTTAATAAGAAATGGTATGGGTCAGTATTTTTTTGCGTCTGATTTGTATAAAGTCTAATTCCACCAACCAAATTTAAATTCGTATTGGTAGAGTCATACCCAGAACCTCTAGATGAATTCGTTACAGTTGCAAGTGTGTCGTCTTCTCCATCTAACACATTGTTGTCAAGTTGACGAAGAACAAATCTACCATTACCGATAGTCTCATCAAAAACGACGAAACGATTTAAAGAATTGTTTTGATTATTGGGATCTAGTAAAGCAGAATCAATTTGTATACCATAATCGCCATTAGCAACATAAAGACCATGAGTGGTAACTACATGATTTGTGCTGTCATTACGATCGGTAATGAATTGTAAAGTTAATAAGTTTTGATTAAAAGTATATGGTTCTGCTGTTCTTATTCTTATGTCGGCACTATCGGTAGTGCTATTTCGATCAAGAGCAACAAGAAGATTTAATTCATTAGCAGCATCGGCTTCAGTGGTTGACAACATCGTAGTGCCACGAAGTTTAATATCATTGCTGAAAATTACTTTTTCGTCAGTTTCACCTAGTTGTAATCCGGGTGCTGCCCTTGCAGTTACAGATTTTAATGTTTCAAAATTATTGTCTAAGTTCTCGACATCAATATCTAATATAGCATATTCATTATTGCTACCAAGAATGTTTGTCACACCTGGTGTCAGCGTAAATCCAATACCAGTTGATTTTACACCAGAACTCCTATAAGCACTATCTTGATTTTCATTTTGCCCAGGAATATGGTTTAAATAATTTCCTGCTTCTAAAATAGTAAACTGTGATACATTTCCATTAATGTCTACGCCATCAACTCTAACTCTAGTACCATCAGAAAGAGTTACACTATCATTAACAAAATAATCATCAGCAGTTGTAGGCAGCGAGGTGCCGCCAATGAAAGTACCGTTGTCTCCAGTTCCGTCAAAGTCTGCCTGTGTCTGCCCTGCTATTAAACTACCAGAAGTGCTAGGAGACCAAATAACTAAAGGAATGGTGCCTTTTGCTGGTAGCGTTTTAATAGTTGGCGTTTCAACAAAAAGTTTATTTCTTGAAGTGAAATTTCCTGCAATAACATGATCTGGCGTTGAGTCAACATAAGCAAGATCATTAAGAGTTACATACTTAAGATCTGTATCAGTACCCAAATATGAAAGAACAGAATGTTTATATACAGGATCATCTGCAGATATTGGTTCTGAACCTGCAACGTTGGAAGTCACACTATTAAACTGAAAGTTCTGAGCTTTGATAGTAAATTGAGTGGCACCAACATCTATCTGACTGTTAACGAGCTCGTCATTTGTCGAACCTTGCCTTTTAGTTATTGATCTATCAACAACTACATCAAGAGTTGGAGGAACAAACGCATATTGACTTTGCCTAAATCCTATTTGACTAGAGTCTGCCGCCATTACCAAGATTTTATCTGAGACAAATTGATCAAGAGAATTAAATCTTAATTTTAACTGACCTGGTGTTCCGCCAGAGATACCAAACGTAACGCTGTCTTCAATGTCTAGTCTTAATCCAGATAAAGATGTTGTTGAAATACCAGGATCTGCTGTAACTATAAGTCCGTGTGATTGCGGACCAACGGGGTTTATATCATCCTGATTTAAAGCACCAGTAATTAAAATGCCCTGATTAGTTTCGTTGTTGTTTGTAGTAACTAATTGTAATGTTTGTTCTGAAGTATTCTGGTAAGCAGAAGATCCAAGTTTTAACCAACCAACAGAATCGTCTTGACCATTAACATGCCTTGGATTACCAGGATCTGGTGCAGTTAAAAATGCTACGACATAACGATCGGTGGTATCAGTAACAACAACATCAACATCTTCAAGAGAAACGTGTTCAAACTCGAGACCAGTAAGATTTGGTTGTTTAGTAAAACCCCTTGTTCCGTCTGCATCAGAAAAAAACAAAGAACCATCAGTAGGTGGACTGCCTGGATTAGGTTCTGCCTGTTCTAATGATAAGTATAGATAACGATCGTCATCTAATTCATCATTAGGTCTTCGTATTACCTTCCCACCAAGGGAAATTAGATTCTTAGCCATTCAACGATTCCAAGAAACTTAATGTGAGTTTTAATTCGTCAGCTTGATCTGCCCAAACCATAATTTGATTTTCTTGTTCTACAATCAATTTACCTGTAAGGACACCAACCGCATCGTTTTGCTGAACTGGAAAATCTTGTACTAAAGGTGTTGCTTCACCTGTTCCTGGACTCCAATGAACAAAAGTTACATTCCTAGTTCCAGTGTTTCCTATGTTTGTAACTTGTGCCATAAGGATAATAGAAGTTACACCTGCAGGAACCTCGTAAACAAAATCGGTGCCACCAGGATCTGAACCTGGCGCTCCTGCTTTTGTTTTAATCAAATGCGTTTTTGTTTTAAATGTATTTAATGGAGTTGCCATTTTATCCCTCTAGTGCCAAGATATATGGAGTTAATACTGCGAACAACGATCTATCAAAGGTTGTTCCGGTAATCGTACCTGACTCACGATTAATGGTTAATTCACCACCAATTCTAAAGTCACCTAATTCGTCTGTTGCTGTAAAGTAAACCAACCCAAAATTGGGAGTCAAGGTTGAAGCAGAGTCGAATATAACTTCTTTTGATTTATCTGGTATCCCACCATTTTGTGGAATAGCAGTAAACATATTTGTCCCAGCACCAACATATTCAAACGTATGCGATGATGAGGTAATCAAAGAACGTTGGTGAAATCCAGTGTTTTGCCCTTTGACTGCATCTTTATTTAGTGGTGGTGCAATTGTTAATTCATATGATCCAGTTTCAGGAAGTATTGACCAATATGTGTATACGCTTCCTCGACCATTACCATAAGTATTATCTTCTCCTGCAGCTGAAGTAGCAATATAATCAGAAGTTCCTCCTGCGGCAACTGCTCCCCCATACTGAGAAAAATTAGTGCCTCCATCAAGCGGTTCGAGAGTAGAAATAATTTCCCAATTAGATGCTGCTCTTTCAACGATATGAGTTTTTCCATTATCATTAAAAATTTCGCCAACCAAAGCAATATCGCCTTTAGTATTCAAATCAACTGCAACACCAAATTGTCCGTTATTTTTCGGAGAAGGAGAAACAATTGTTTCTTGTCTTGCCCAGCTTCCTCCTGAGAAAGTATAAGTGTTTGCAACTCCCTGACGGAATTTTCCTGGTCCTAGATCAGAATCTAAAGTTTCATGTGCATCACCAGCGACAAAATAACTTGTATCGTCATTAACAGATAACGTCCAATAATGATCTGTTGCTACACCAGTATATGGAGCATATGTAGGAATAACTTCTTGACGATATCCCCAGTTTCTAGTTTGTTGATTGTACGAATAATAGAATACAGAATTGGTAGCATTTGATGCTGGACCATTCCAAGCAATCAACAAGTTGTTTCCATTTTCAGACAAAGATACTGCTGGTTGCAATGTTGTAAAACCAGCATTAATACAATCAATTGTTGCTACACCAGTTCCGTTTAACGAACCATTCGAGTCATGAATAAATTGTTCGCCTAACGCATTTCTTCTATAAATTACAACCTGTCCCCTTGACGTTGCTTGTCCGTCAGCAGAAGTTGAAACAGCAAGAACTAATCCGTTTCCGCTCAACGATAATCTTGTGCCAAATTCTTCGTCATATGAACCAGCAGGTATTTGAAATCCAGTACCAGAACCTTTGATAGGTGTAATTTGTTGCAATTCGGTCCAGGTAGTTTCGTCTCTTTCAAAAATAAAAACAGAACCATTATTAAGATTTGGGGATCCTACTGCTATAACGTTTCCTTCTTTGTTTATGTCAACAACAGATCCAAAGGCATCTTCGTTTCCTCTAGAAGAAGGAACAATTGATTGTTGGAAATTCCAGTTAGTTTCGTCTCTTGAAAAAACTTCTATGATTCCTTGACGACTTCCAAGTGCTAATCCTGTTTGAGTTTTTGGCACACCAACAACCATATAGTTGTCATCTCTACTGATTTTTAATGCCTCGCCAAAAGAGCTGTATTCTTCTTCTGTTCCTGCTTGTTCAAGCAATTCTGTTTCTTCTGTATTTCCTGACACTGCCCAGTTTTGCGTTATCTCATCTGAAACATTTAAAACAGTGTAGTAGTAAGAATCTTCATTAAACTTAATAGAATCGTTGTAGTTTGGTCTCTTATAATCGCCAAGAGACAAAGAATAATTATATGAATCTTTATTGATGATGTTGTTTACGCGAATAAGATCATCATTTAAATTATAATTAGCATGCAAAGATCCAAAATATAATTCAGGACTTCCGCCAACAGCAACCAAACCTTCGTCTCCAAACGAAGAGTTGGAGTTTGTAATAGAACACTGACCACCAGTCTCAGCAAGAATAGAAGTTTTGGTTGAGATCGTGAAGATAGATACTAACTGAGCATATCCACGGTTCATTAACTTAACGCCAATACCATCGGCATTGAACTGCGTGAAAGCATCAGCAACCATCGAACGCAAACCAGATACTTTTGAACCATCAATTCGCATACCGATCCCAGAGGACGTTATAGACGTGCAGTTCTGAACATAAGGGGATTGAGTAATAAAAGTTCCGTTTCCTACTGAATCTCGCTCGTCAAACGCCACGCAAGCAGCACCGTTTTGATGATCACGGAAAGTAATGTCTTTTAAGAAACAACCATTATCCACCCAGAAAATGTCAGAGTCTGGACTTGCAGGGCGAATCGTAGATGTTCTTAGGTTATCTCCTACAATAGCAGTTTTTGGCGGGAGACGAATTGGATTGTTTACCGTGTAGTCTCCAGACATCAAACGAATAGTTGTATCAGCACCAAAATTATCAGCATTGGCAACCGTTTGATTAATGATAGTTCTTCTATTATCTGTTCCAAAAGCAAGAGCATCTGATGCAGTTCTAAGAGCAGGAAGAACACCTAATAAAAGTAGATTCGGGCGATCATTATCAGAAATTTGCTCAATCGGCGTAAGTCCTGCATTACTTTCAGCATTGATAACGTCATAGATAATAGTAACTAATGACTCAACTCTTGCCTCTTGTACTCCAGGTGCGCCGCTCCCAATACCAGACTGAGATAAATTGTTTCCACTAGAAGGAGATATAGCAATTCCTGCAACTACATCGCCAGCAACATCTCTTAATCTAGAATATGCTTGCCTTGATGCTTCGATTTCATTTTGCCCTACAAGGTCAAGGTATCCATTTCCTTTTACAGAAAAATATGCATTAGCATTAATAGTAGTTGCAGAATTTCCCCCATACATCATATCATATGTTAACCCATCAACGATATATCCTACATCTCTTCTACACTTAGTTTGATTGTATGAATAGGTTGGGAAAATGTCATTAGAGTATATGACAGTTAGTTCCTGATAATATGTTTTTCGTGATTGAATTACATCAGTATCATCTACGAAAAAATAATCCGTAAAATCCGAAGATTGGAAAGTTTCTCCCTTTGTTGTATCGGCAATGTTTTGCGAGAGAGATCCAGAAACCGGATCAACCAATACATCTAGTAAAGTATCAATTCTTCCTTGTTCTGTTGGAGTTGTTACATATAATTTCATTATATTTTTTAATTCATTATATGCATCAATAGTTGCTATTCTTTCTCCATTTCCTAACTGGAATTCCCAAACATCTGCGTCGCCATCTAAATTTCCATCAGGACCATGAAGATCTGTTCCCACCCAATATGATCTGGCAGCAACTCTCATAGCAAATCCACCACCATATAGAATATCATGAGTTACAGCATCTACTAAAAATCCAACGTCTCGTTCGCATTTATCTTGATTATATTCAAGGGTGTCATAATTTTCTTGAATCCACGTAATTAATCTGCGTTGAATTGCTCTACGATTTGCTTGAAGCGCATTTGCTGCATTTCTAGCACTAAAATTAATTGCTTCTCCACTAAAATCTATCGGATCTCCGTCTTCATAACCATAAATGGAGGTCTCTTGAATTAACTGAGTGATTTGCGTAATTCTTTGTTGCACAAAAGATCTGCCGGAAGCACTAATCTCATTACCAATTAAGTTTCCAAGATATTCAATCGCTTGAATTGTATAAGTGAGTTGATCATTTTGAACTTTATTGCTTGATGCATTACCCCTTTGATATGCAATACCAGCAATGATTGAATTGTAATCAGTTCCGTTATACAAATCTACAAGAATAGCATCAATGATATAACCTGTGTCGCGATAACATTTATCTTGATTGAAATTAGTAACCGGATTAGTTTCTTTTACAAAATCTACAGTATAAAGTTGTAATTGTACCTTATTGCCTTGAATTAGGTCATATTCTGTTAAATTAGGATATGTACCAATATTACTATTAATTTCTTCTTCGTTAATCCCACTGGGATTAGTGATATAATCAGTTATGTATTGAATTAACTCATCTACTCTAGAATCTTCAGTGACGTCAGGTAATGCCTTAATTCTGGTAGCAAGGTCTGTAAATGCAGCAACCGTTGGGATTGCTTCTGCAAGACCTAATTGTAATACTCCTCCAGAATAATATGCTAAAGCAGATTGCCTTGAAGCAGTATTACCACCATATGTCAAATCAGCAATTAACCCATCAATAATAAATCCAGTATCTCTTTCGCAAAGAGATAATGTATTGTTGTTTACTAAATCGTCATATAACCCAGGATAATTCGTTTGAACGAAAGATGAAGTATCTGCTATTAAAGTTGCTCTTGCTGATACAATTGCATCTCTCTGGTTGGCACGATTCGGATTTGTCTCCCCCGAATAAGTTCCTGCTGTAACAGGATACGTTATTGTTCCAGCAGGATCATTAATAAATGGAGATGTGACAATCCCTCCAAGAACATCTAAAATATATTGGAATGAATCCGTTATTTTATTTCCTGGATTACCAACATCATTAATTATTTTGTTTCTAAGCTCGGTAACTGCTGCAATCGTAGCATCCATTTGACCAGTTAAAACGTATGCAGATTCTTCACGAAGATACGCATTAGCTGCTGTAACTGACCAAAAATTAGTCCCTACAAGCAAATCTCGTTTTATCGCATCAATTATTAAACCAACATCACGTTGACATTTTTGTACATCAAAGGATGTTAGTTCTGTTGAATTAATGTACCTAACAATTTCTTCTTGAATAAAACTCTTATTTGCTTGCAAAAGATTTGCTGCAGTTTCTTGGTCTGTTCCAACAACAGTAATTGGGGCTGGAAAAACTAATTCATCAGCTACCGACTCTCCGTTGACCAGAATGTCAACTACTTCTTCAAAGTATCTGTTTGCCCTAGATTTTGCAGTAACATCAGAACCAACTTCGGGAACAGAAATAACGCCAATCCTTTCTTCATTGATTGCTTGACGAGTTGCTGCTAACTGTTCGTTGGTTACTTTAGCGGAATTTCCTCTTCGATATGCAATACCACCATACACCTGGTTCCAGTTTGTACCAAGCGCCATATCGAAACGGACTCCGTCCATAAGAACATTAAGATCACGTTCGCAAAGAGTTTTATCAAATTTGAAAGACTGTTTAGCATAAACAACAGAAACAGCAGAATCTAAGGTTTTAAAAGAGTTTAGAAGAGAACGTCCATCATTTCCATATTGCCCAGACTTAGATACATAATAGACATTTTCTACAGCATCATCACCGATCGCTTGTATGGTAACTTCGCCGTTCGCTTCTTTCTTGATGTATGCTTTACCATCATGAGTGTTGATGGCAATTTCGCCAAACTCTATCTCATTAAGCGTAGGAGCACGTCCAGGAATATCGCTACGAGGTAAAAGTATTTGTTTTCTTGTTGCCATATTTAAAATAACTCTATGCTATGTTTCTATTTAGGCGTATACACCACAATCAATAACTTCAAACTCTACATTCTGTGCATAAATTTTAGGTCTAAACTCCCACCTGGCATCTCCGGAATTATACTTATAATTGATATATGCAATTTCGTTTGTTGAATCTCCAACGCCAATACCAGAATTGTTTGCGGATGCTGAGTCTAAGACCCCATCAGCAATAACGATTCTTTTATCATCAACAGTTAGGATAGTTGAATTGATAATAGTCTGAGTTCCGTCGACTGTAAAATTACCAGTAACAAACAAGTCGCCATCAATGGTAGTTGAATCTAGGTAAGATATTCCATTAACGACTAGATCTTTACCTATTGTAGCAGAATCTCCAACAGTTAATCTGTTATTGACAATTAAATTTTCGCCAACTGTTAATCTTCTGTCAATGGTAGTCGAATCTGTTACATAAAGAGTTCCATCAATCGTAGTTGAATCTAGACTAGTAATTCCATCAACATTCAAATTATAATCTAATTGCGAATTTCCAGTAACAAGTATGCTGCCGATTAGATTAATTTGACCAGTTCCGCCTCGCAACGTAAGATCATTAGTTTCTTCGGTAGATACAGAATCCTTGTCAAAATAAAGATAATCGACAAGGAGTTCGTTTAGTTTTTTATTATCGTCAACGAGAAGAGCAGAAGCAGGATTAACTATTCCTCTCTGATGGTTCATCATATCGGTAAAATATTTACCACCGATAGTTGCTATAACAGAAGAAAAAATTCTATTGTATGAATCACCGTTTCCATCAATTTGGTTAGTTAATATATTGTTAGTACCAACTCCAATATAAAGTCGATCACCACCATTACCAAACCCATCATCATCTGGGTCGGGCAAGTTTGAATATGCCATTTCTCCAACACGGAGTAATGAATAACCTGTTCCTTCTTCAACTGGTCTTCCAGTTAAATTAGAACGACGTATAAGAATTTCACTATGAGCAGAATCGTGAGATGTATGTGCCATTAGTACCAACCCCCATCAACTATCTGTCTTTCTGCTAAACTTTGTGCAGCCCACACTTGCCTGTCTGCATCATAAACCAATATACTGCCATGTTTTCTTTGCGTAACATCAACCCCAGCCAAATCGGTAATATCTCCCTTTGACTCGATAATGCTTCCAATTGGTACGCCAACAACAATCTTATCGATTATCGTTTTGTTATTAACAACTTTAACTTTATATGCCATTATGGAGTAACCGTCGGTGGTAAAACTTGTTTTGTGACGGAAGGAGTGACGTTAACCATTCCTTCAAGTATTCTTTCCACGATGTGTGTCAAATTTCCCGAACCATCAGATTCGCTGATGTAAGAAATTTCGACATCATAAACATAACGTTTTTTGGTGCTTAATGCTGAAGTTTGTAAATTGGTTAGCGAAAGATTGATAATTCCGTCGCTATCAGGATCTGAAATGATAGAAGTAAATCGAATTGATTCAGTAGAATCTGCTGCATAATTAGGTTTCAACCAAGCATTAACAGAATAATTGTTTAAATTTTTCTTACTTTTATCTTGATTGATTAGATGAAGTTCTATTGCTACGTCTGAACCCTGATCTATGGTTAGATCTTCGTAATGCGCCATGAGTACTGTCCATGAAAAATACTTATGACTTTATTTATAAGAAATGATTATTCTTCAGACTGAATTTCTTCAATAAACATTGACTGTATTAGTTGAGAAGATACTGTTCGATCGAAGGTAAACGAGATAGTCATTCGATAACAATCAGTGTATGCTGCATGATATACAAGTTCTGTTTTTGGATCAGAATAGTCTCCAAAGTAACTACATTTACATTGCCATCCTGGTTTATCTTGTAGTCTAACAACTTTTTTGGTATTCATATCAAAATATTCAAAATATCCGTTGCCATTTTCCGACCAGGTAAGAATTATATTATATGCTGAAGCATTAGCATTATTGTGCCAGGAAATAAACCCTCCAGGAGGATATAGAGTAAACAATGCGTTGTTTCTAACAGAATAATTTTCTTTAAATTTATCTATTAGATAATCGTGTTTTTTTGTTATATGATTGTGCGCTCTTAAATCATTCCCTTTATACTTAACTCTAGAAGTGTTGAATGAATATCCTTTCATAGTATCAGGATAACCATCATGACTTACAGAATAATCAATGATTTTCTGCATATAATCATGACTAACATAATCAAGAGCTTGTTCTCTTGAGAAATTACTACCAACCATGTGCACATGATCTCTAGCAAACGAATCTGTAGCAAACCATTCGCACTCGCTTAGAAGTTTTTTAAATTCGGGGTTTTTTATTTCTATATTTTGCATCAGAAATCAGTTTTTTTAATTGGAGCAGCAGAAAAATGCCAAACTACTGGTTCGCCTTCGCAATGATTCTCAACATATTTTGAAAATCTATTCCATCTAGCATCTTCGGTTCCGTCTAAACGTCCAACTTTCAGTTTTCCATTACAGTATTTTTCATCTTTGTTTATTAACCACCACAAAGAAAATTGATCCCATCTAGACAAAGTTTCTGGATAGTTATAATAATCAGGTTCACCATTTTCTTTAGTTGGCCACCAACGTCCAGCATATTGCTCTACTGTTAGTTCATACCAATCTTTCATATAATCTTTAACTAGAGGATTTGTTGTGTCATATAGACAAGTTCCTCCGCAGTATTCAAATTTTCCGCCAGGAAAATGTAATTCTGCATAACAATATGATCTTTCTTCCGGTAGATAAGTGTATAAAACGTCATTTCCGTCAAACTTATCAAAAACTGTTGCTATATCTTCATGCATTATTTCGCAATCAGCATCAATATAGAACGTTTGGTCATATGGTGTTTGCGTCATTCCCCATATTTTAGCTCTTCTGTGATCATTACAATAGATAATATTATCTGCAATGTGAGCGCCATCATCAATAAAACGCTCTTCGGTTACTAACGTACAATTTGCTTCAGGATAAAAATCTTTAATAGAAGAAATGCAATTTAATGCGGAAACATAGTAAAACCTTGTTCCTGAAGCTACAACAAGATATCCTTTACTCTTCGCCATTATTTAATGCTTCCATAATCAACAGCGTTACATATGCATTGAGCTCAACTTCATTTTTAGCACGACGAAGTTTTGCTCTTAAAGTTTTGTTTTTGCTGTTTCTAACTTCTTCAATGTCAAATGCTTTTATCTTTAAAGTGAATAATTCTTCAAATTTTGCAGATTTTTCTCTTTGTTGCGAAATAATTTTATCTTTCTGAGTCTCTGCTTCTTTTCTAATTCTTCTTTCTTCAGTATTCTTGTCGATTAAATCAATCCCTAACTGATTGACTAGATCTTGAAACATTGGACATCTGTTTCCGTTTGGAAGAATTTCATCAAGATCAACTTGACGACTTGTTTTTTTACCATCATCATGTTCAGTTATAAGAATGGCGGTTGCCGATTTTCTGTCTGGAGAACGCCAAAATGCGTGGTCCATATAATAGCTTTTCATATAGGTTTACCTTCACTAAGAAATTATATTATATTCTATGTAGTTTAAAATATCAAGCGTTTCCAATTCCACTAATAGTACTGACAACAAATTCAACATTTTGATCAACATCATAAACTGCGCCAGCACCAACTTTTCTTATCTTAATATTGCATATGTCAGTTACAAAATCTTCTTGGGTGTGAGGAATACTTTGTCCATAAACTGTTCTCTGTGTTCCTAAAGTAACGAATCCGGATGTAGTTCCAGTAATAGTTCCTGAAATTTGCGTAACGCTAATTTCATAATTTGCACCAATTCCATTTGCTTTATCTATTTCTCGTAACCAGTTGTCTACAGGAGTTGACGATGTTGGGGAAATTCTCAACGCATCTCCATCTCCAACACAAACCAGATCGCCGTTTGTTTCAAATCTCATTCCGCATTGTATGTTTCCGGTGTAAGGCGTATCTGCAAGAACTTTTACGAAATTCGTCGCAGTAAGAATTGCATCAGGATAATCTGGAGCATCTAAAGAAGTATCTAGTATAGTTACAAGAATAGCAGTTGCTATCTCAGTCCCGCCAGTAGAAGAATCGTATAGTCTTGCATAAAAAGTTTCAGGTCCTTCAGTTAGATTATCTTCGTTAAACTGTATTTGACCAGTAAATCCTTCGTTAGTCGTTACTGTTATAGGAATTCTGCTACTAACATTCGTTGTAAAATCTGCATTCGATGTTGTGACATGATCAATTTCAAGATAAACAACCGAATGAGTTGTAGTTCCTACCCTAAACTCTATATATCCATCTTCTCTATAAGCGTGAGGAGCATTTTGTATTGCCAGTTGAGCAGAATCCCACACATTAAACTCTACGTTGTTTCCGTTATCTTGAGCATCATCAATTTTACAATAGAGCGTATAAGTTTCTATGTAAACAACTCCTGTACCAACTCCTGAGTTTACATATTCAGAAATATAAAGATTTTGATCCACTCTACTAAAATCTTTGGAATAATCTCCAGTAAATTCTTGATCTGAAACATGAGTATAAATTACATCGCTCTCTCTAGTGTAATCATAGGAATATTCTGCAGTGTAATCACCAGTAAACAAATTAGTGTAATCACCAGTAAAATCTTCTGTAGAAATGTGTGTATAATCGCCAGTATAATCGCCAGAATATTCGTTAATATAATTACCAGTGAATTGCTCTCCTGAAACTCTAGAAAATTCTTGTTCCGAAACACGTGCATAATCAAACTCATAATTTGTAGTATAATCACCACTAAACTGATTGCTGTAATCTCCAGTAAAAGTTCCAGTGACATTTCGAGTATATCCTCTCTCATAATCACCAGTAAACAAATTAGAATAATCGCCCGTATAATCTACAACAGAAAGATGAGTATAATCTCCAAGATAATCGCCAGTAAATGTTTTAGTGTAGTCTCCGCTAAAATTTTCTCCCGAAACACGTGCATAATCAAACTCATAATTTGTAGTGTAATCACCAGTAAACTGCTTATTGTAGTCTCCAGTAAAAACCTGATCTGAAAGATGACTGTAATCTTGGGCATAATCTGCAGTATAATCGCCAGAATATGCTCTCAAATAATTACCAGTAAAATCTTGCGTAGAAATGTTAGAATAGTCTTTACTATAATCTCCAGTATAATTACCGCTGTATGTTTTAGTGTAATCTCCAGTAAACGTTTCTGTTGAGTTTCTTACATATGAACGAGTGTAGTCTTTGTTATAATCGCCAGTAAATGTTTTAGTGTACTCTCCAGAAAATTGCTGAGTTGAAGTTCTAGAATAAACACGAGTGTAATCTTTAGTATAATCTCCAGTAAACTGCTTAGTGTAATCTCCAGAAAATTGCTCAGTTGAAGTTCTAGCATAATTAAAAACATAATCTGTAGAATAATCTCCGCTAAATGTGTCTGGATAAACACCAGTAAAACTTTCGCCAGAAGAGCGAGTATAATTAAAAATATAATCACCAATATAATCGCCGGAATAAGTATCTGGGTAATTACCAGTAAATACTTGATTAGAAAGATGAGAATAATCAAACGCATATTCTGCAGCAAAATCGCCAGTAAAAGTGTCTGGATAATTACCAGTAAATACTTGATTAGAAAGATGAGTATAATCTAAAGTATATTCTTTAGCATAATCACCAGTAAAAGTGTCTGGATAATTACCAGTAAATTGCTGTCCAGAAACACGTGCATAATTAAACTCATAATTTGTAGTGTAATCACCAGCAAACGTTTTTGTATAATCTCCAGTAAATTCTTCGTTGTCTATTCTTGAATATGTACGAGTATAGTCTTTAGTATAATTGCCAGTAAAGTTTTTAGTATAATCTCCAGAAAATACTTGATCAGAAAGATGAGAATAATTTGTAGCGCGAGTATAATCTATGGTATAATCGCCAGTGAAAGTATCTGGATAAGTTCCAGTAAACTGCTCTGCGGATATCCTAGCATAATTTGTAGCGCGAGTATAATCTATGGTATAATCGCCAGTGAAAGTATCTGGATAAGTTCCAGTAAACTGTTCAGTTGAAATTCTAGCATAATTTGTGGCGCGAGTATAATCTATGGTATAATCACCAGTGAAAGTGTCCGGATAAGTTCCAGTAAACTGTTCAGTCGAAATTCTAGCATAATTTGTAGCGCGAGTATAGTCTATAGTATAATCGCCAGTAAACTGATCTGGATAAGTTCCAGTAAACTGCTCTGCGGATATCCTAGCATAATTTGTAGCGCGAGTATAGTCTATAGTATAATCGCCAGTGAAAGTATCCGGATAAGTTCCAGTAAAGTTTTCCCCAGAAACCCTATTGAACGTTGGAACACGAGTATATTCTTTAGTATAATCACCTGTAAATCCATCAGGATAATTACCAGTAAACTGCTCTGCATCTGTTCTAGCATAATTTTGCAGATAATCTACAGTATAATCACCTATAAATCCTTTAGTATAATCACCAGCAAAGTTTTTAATGTATGCGCCAACATAAACTACTACATAATCTCCAGTATATTGAAGCGTAATTTGTCTTGAATAGTTTCCAGTATATTGCGGTGTATCCTGACGTTGAAAATTCTTACTATAATCACCAGCATATTGAACACCAGAAACCCTATTGAACGTTGGAACACGAGTGTAATCTATAGTGTAATCACCAGCAAAGTTCTTAGAATAGTTTCCAATATAGACTATATTGGATTGTCTATTAAATGTAGGAACACGAGTATAATCTATAGTGTAATCACCAGCAAAGTTTTTAGTAAAATCACCAGCATATTGAACACCAGAAACCCTATTGAACGTTGGAACACGAGTATAATCTATAGTGAAATCACCAGCAAAGTTCTTAGAAAAATTGCCTTCATAGAATATTAATGATATCCTATTAAATGTAGGAACACGAGTGTAATCTTTACTAAAATCGCCAGCAAAGTTTTTAGTAAAATCCCCAGCATATTGAACACCAGAAACCCTATTGAACGTTGGAACACGAGTGTAATCTTTACTAAAATCGCCAGCAAAGTTCTTAGTAAAATCTCCAGCATAGAATACTCCTGATATCCTATTAAATGTAGGAACACGAGTAAATTCTTTAGTATAATCGCCAGCAAAGTTTTTGGTATAATCTCCAGCAAAATTGACTAGATTGCTTCTGGTAAAGTTTTTCGAAAACAACGTTGTTCTAGAAAAATCGCCAGCATAGTCACCTGCAATAACTGACCCACCAACTGCCGATAATCGAGTTATAATCGACTTGCCCTGTGCATAAGAACACGAAAACAATGCTCGCCAGGTTCCTGTGTGACCTGCTCCAATGGTGACCCTATAACTAGTCTCACCAGCATTTTTAACAACAGAGATCGTTCCAGTATGAGCTCCTTGCGTAGATGTAGTTGCTGGAGACAAAGCAGGTAAAGTTACGTTTATAATATCTCTTTGTTCAGCGCCATCAATAGTAGTTGTAGTATCGGACCCAAGCACCGCCCACGGAGAACTTGTCGCATTAAAAGTTTCAACCCCAATGTAAGAATCTACCCTGCTGTAGTTCTTGGTAAAATCTCCTGCATAATAAACACCGCTGGTCCTGGCATAATTAACTTGAGTCGCTCTACCAAAGTTTTTAATATAATCCGGAGTATAATTACCAGTAAATTGGTTTAAATCATTTCTAATATAATTAACTTGATTTGCTCTAGCAAAGTTTTTAGTATAATTAGCAGTATATTCACCAGTAAAGTTGTTTAAATCATCTCTAGCATAATTAACTTGATTCGCTCTAGCAAAGTTTTTAGTATAATTAGCAGTATATTCACCACTATATATGACTATATTGTTTCTAGCATAATTAACTAGAGTCGCTCTAGCAAAGTTTTTAGAATAATTCGCAGTATATTCACCAGTAAAGTTGTTTAAATCATCTCTAGCATAATTAACTTCATTTGCTCTAGCAAAGTTTTTAGAATAATTAGCAGTATAGTTACCAGTATATGTGGTTACACTGGCTCTAATATAGTTGGTCAACGGCGCTCTTTGAAAGTTTTTAGAATAATTAGCAGTATAGTTACCAGTAAAATTGTTTAAATCATCTCTAGCATAATTAACTGTAAAATCTCCTAGAAAATTAAATCCAGAAGTACGAGTATAGTTACCAGTAAATGTCTGCGCAGAAGTTCTAGTAAAAGCCGATTGTTCGCCACCTTGAACACCAGTAAATTCTATACCAGCAAAATCGCCAGGATTATTATCGCTCCAATAGAATAGGGCGTAACCAGATCCTACCGTGATTGTATATGGATTCAAATAATATGCATCAATTGTAGAATTGCCCTGGTTGGTGAGCGGTTGATTAAGATAAATGCCTCCATAGAATGAGTCTACGTCTACATTTATTATAGTTCCGTTTGCTAGATTTCCTAAACTTTCAAAACTACCCGCAGGGATGCTTAAAGAAATATCAATTTCTGTTGGAGTTACATCTCTACTATATTCTACATCTGGCGCCCTAGCATAGTTTACATTGCTTAGTCTAGCATAATTCTTAAGATATTCAAGAGAATAATCTCCAGTAAAATTTGCTGTTGATTGGCGAGTGTAATCAACATTGCTTGAACGTATATAATTTTTGAGATAATCAGGAGTATAATTACCAGTAAATTGTTGTAGTGAAGTTCTACTATAATCTATGTTGCTTAAATGACTAAAATCTTTACTGTAATTAGGAGTATAGTCTCCAGTAAATTGTTCAGTTGAAGTTCTGTTATAATCTATGGCGCTTAAATGACTAAAATCTTTACTATAATTAGGAGTATAATCGCCAGTAAACTGCTGTGCAGAAGTTCTACTATATTCTACATCACTTAAATGACTAAAATCTTTACTATAATTAGGAGTATAATCGCCAGTAAACTGCTGTGCAGAAGTTCTACTATATTCTATATCACTTAAATGACTAAAATCTTTACTGTAATTAGGAGTATAGTCTCCAGTAAATTGTTCAGTTGAAGTTCTACTATATTCTATATCACTTAAATGACTAAAATCTTTACTGTAATTAGGAGTATAATCGCCAGTAAATGTTTCAGTCTCTTGTCTCGCATAATTGACAGCACTTGTACGAGCATAATTAACTGTGTAGTCGCCAGTATATTCACCTGCAAAATCTTGAGTAGAAAGATGAGTATAATTTACATCGCTTTGCCTGACATAATTTTTTGAATAATTCGCAGTATAATCTCCAGTAAATTGTGCTGTTGATTGACGAGTGTAATCAACATCACTTAAATGCGTAAAATCAAAAACATAATCTCCAACATAATTACCAGTAAATGCTTCTGTAGATTGGCGAGTATATACAACATCACTTAAATGGGTATAATCAAAAACATAATCTGTAGTGTAATCGCCAGTAAATGCTTCTGTAGATTGACGAGTATAATCAATGTCACTTTGCCTTAAATATGCAAGAGTATATTCTTTGCTATAATCACCACTAAATGATTCTGCAGAAGTGCGAGAATATCCAACTGCGCTTTGGCGTGCATAATTTTTTGTATAATCACCACTATAATCGCCCGTAAAATTTTCTGCAGAAACTCGCTGATAATTTATTGGAGTATCTCTAGCATAATTAACTGTATAATCGCCAGTATAATCACCAGTAAAATTTTCGGCAGAAATGCGATTATAGATTACATCACTTAAATGAGTATAATCGACTGTGTAGTCGCCAGTATAATTGCCAGTAAATACTTGATTAGAAAGGTGAGAATAATTTATATCGCTTTGTCTGAGATAATTTCTTGTATAGTTATTAGTATAATCACCAGTAAAATCTTCTGCTGAAATATGAGTATAATCTACATCGCTTTGTCTGGTGTAGTCAAATGAATACTCTGTAGTGTAGTCCCCAGTAAATGTTTCTGTACTTACTCTTTGATAATCGATGCTGCTGTCACGCTGGAAGTTTTTAGAATAGTCGCCAGTATAATCGCCAGTAAAATTTTCAAGGGAAACACGCTGGTAATTTACATCGCTTATATGAGTGTAATCGCCAATATAATCGCCAGTATATTCTTCTGATGAAACATGAGTAAAATCAGCTATAGATTGTCTCAAATAATTTTTAACATATTCACCAGCAAATCCTTCAGCAGAAACATGAGTAAAATCTTCTTGTGAAGTTCTAGCATAATCTTGGGAATAATCTGCAGTATAATCACCCGTAAATTCGTTCAGATAATCGCCACTAAAATCTTCTAAAGAAACATGGGTGTAATCAGTTTCACTTAAACGAGAATAGTCACCAAGATAATCACCAGTAAAATCTTCAGCGGAAATTATAGTAAAATCTTGTTGCGAAGTTCTAGCATAGTCAAAAGAATAATCGGTAGTATAATCACCCGTAAAAGTTTTATTGTAATCTCCAGTAAATGCTTCAGTTGAAATATGACTATAATCTTTAGAATAATCTCCAGTGTATTCTTTAATATATGCTGCTTCTTCCCCACCATATTCGCCTTCGTTTCTAGTGTCTATAGCAACACCTCTAGGAACCCAAACACCATCTTCGGTTGGCGGACCTTGAATTGAAGAACGTAACTGATAGGTTCCAATTCCTGAACTCTTGATCACTTCTTTTGCCCTTTGACCAAGGGTTACTGACATTATACTATCATTAGCAGCCTTTAATCCAGCAAAAACATTGTTATTATCGCGCTCAACAATCATCGGATTTATTTTTGTTGGCGCTGTCCCTACAGTTCTTATGTAAATTGAATAATTTTGACTGTATCCGTCAGATCTGGTATCAGTAAATATGTTGGATAAAAATGGAGTCCAATCAGAACCTGGCGAAGTTGCTGCTAGTCTAAAAACGCCAGGATATTCATTTTTCATAACTGCTTTAAGGAGGCGAAGAATAAGAACATCAAGTTCTGTATCATTCATTTCCTTGACGCCAGGATTTTGTATTGAACCATCCCATTTAACAAATCCGCGCCAATTAGGTTCAGATCTTTGAGAAGCAACACCTGACAAATTTTGATACAAACGAGTTGGGTTAGCGTTTAGAGTAGCACCGCTGCTTGTACTAGAAATTCCTGTCCAACTAAGCTGGAAAAAATCGTCTCCTTGAGAATCAGCAAAAAATATATAATTCGCCCCTGTTGCAGTTATAGTAACATAAAATTCTGGTCCGATCCAGGTTTCGGGGGTTATTGTATATCCACTTCCGCCAGATAAAGGCGAATTATAGTAAGTTGGTTGATCGCCATTTACAATTACATGTAATACAGACCCAACTTCAACGTTACCCAAATCTACTGATTCATTTAATGTAGCATTACCACTGACTTCAATAACACCAATATTATTGCCGACAGTTGAAGATCCAAAGGAAGCGGTGTCTAAGAGTTGGGGTGGACTGTTTCCTTGGTCAGCGACTCGTGCCAATCCAGTCAATACCAAAGTTCCTTCCTGTTGTACTTCTAAAGTCCATTTTGCTTGGTATAACCCAGTGTCTAAACTAAGACTCCAAAAGACAGACCTAGCAGTAACAGAATGATTATGTCCTGCTTCAGAAGTAACAGTAATATCAACAACTCTTAAACCCGATTGAGATACCCCGTCTAGAGTCCAAGATGGTGTTAAATCAGCAGACTCAATTTCGTCATTCGGAAAATCAACAGTTGCCTCAATTCCCATTGTAAGTTCAATTATGTCACCAACTTGCAAAGTTGCTGGTATTTGAGCAGGGGTAGTTTCCCAATCAAGAGTCCAAACGCTTGAACCTGTATCTAATTGGGCATATGCTGTAGCAGTTAATGCATATGTTCTGGTATTAATTGGTCCTGTGGACGAATAATATGTATCGACATATTCGCCAACCAACGTGTACGAATTATTTGTGGACAAAGCGCCCACATCATCAGTGGCAAATTGACCAAGTTGAATCCCTGTTCTGTAGGCAAGATATGCTTCGTCTGTGAGAGTTAATTCTCGTAAATTACCAGAACCGAATTGTTTTAATGGACGTGAAGACATCATTCAACCTTAAATGTACTTCACTATTTATATGTTTTTGTTAAACAAATTTTTGCTGTAGATGTGATAACGTTCCCGGAGATTTACTTGAAACTGCTACAATCATATTATATAAAGAAACTGTTGGATCAGGAATGTAGTAATACTTTCCATCTTCATTTATTCCAACATCATTATGCCAATCTAGAACCATTGGTGCTGTTTCAATTTGTATTTTTGAGTTAGCAGGAAAAAGTCCATTAGGTCCTGCTTCTTCGCGAAACAGAGTTTTAAAATTTTCGGTTGAAGGCAAATAAGAAAGATCGTCATCAATGTGCCCCATAGAAGCATGTTGTTCTACGGTAGCAGAAGACATAGTTACATCATGCATACCTTGGGGAGCATAATTTATTCTTCCAATAACATTTATGCCTATATCTTTAGGAAGATGCCATCTATAGAAATTTCCTAAGAAAAAGTTTAATTCCCATCTTAATTTTTGTCCTCTCTGATCAGGAAAAACCGCAAACTCGTTTGGCCATAATAAATAATTTCCAATGTTTTCTGGAGTCATATCAAGGTATTCAAAGTTATGCAATGCTATTTTGAGGTAAGTATAGTTGCATACACAGAGTTTTGTCCCATCAGAAATCCTAGATGTTATTCCAGTAACAGGAATAGCATCTGGTCTTAATAGAGAGTTTTTTATCTGAGAAATATAATCCTCAGACATAATTGTGAGACCGTCAGCTGAGGTAGAAGTCGTACCCGGATATAAATCTTTGTTAGTAAATGTTGCAGCAAGAAGATCAGTGTCATCAGGATTAGTTAATCTATATGAAAAAAGATTACCATTATACATCATTTATTCTCCAACAGTCTAAGAATAGTATCAAGTTTAGATTCTAAAGAATCTACCTTATTTTCAAGAGCAGTAAAATTTTCTTTTTCTTTTGCTCTTTGCGCCTTTCTTCTTTTTGCTTGTTCTATGCGTGCATAATCAGTACTGACTAACATGCCAGTTTCTTTATCACGATAGAGGTTAGGATACCCTTCTACTGGAATTAAGTTGCTAGGAATTTCCATTTCAAATCTTTTATCAAAGGCACCCAAACCGTGTTTGAAGTGTGCATAACAAATTTTAGTTGCGCTTGAGTAAACGCATCTAAAGTTCCGCCCAATCCACCAGCTAAAAATTCAGCCTCTTTCCAACCAGAACCATAATATCCTTTCTGCAAAGGTTGTTGCGGTTCAATTAAAAACCATGGTTGGTCAGCAATATTCTCACCAGCATTCGATGTCCTACCATAAACACTAAAATCTGAATATGCTGGACATATATATTTAACTTTTGCCGAGAATCCTACAGCAGGAATTGCTGTTGAAACAGGCGTAACTATATGCCTTGATGGTGAAGCGCCACCGTATGGTGAAAGTTCGCTGTTACCTACAAGAGAACGTCCATCTGAATCGTCAATACAGTTTGTGACTAAAATTAAAGAAGAACGCTGCAAGTCAACAATTGGAGAAACATAATTGTTTGCACTCTTCAAATCAACTTTAAAGTATGCTGATCTGTGACTAGAAATAGATTGTGTTTCTTGATATCTATTTGCCAGAAGTCTTGGTTCGTCAAAAGAAGTATTTACAAACGGATTAACTCTTGTGAACGTTTGGTCCTCGTCATACTTACTGTAAGATTCTGTATTACCAAAAGATTTCCCTTTGATTAATTTAGCACTAAAATCTACAGAAGTTAATGCTGGGACAGCAGTTTCAATGTAAGGCATTATAACATCATATTGGATATTTCTAGAGGTAATTATAGAAGAACCTCCGCCCAAAGTAGTTGAAGTTGCTGAACTTCCAGCAGTGTAAGTAAATCCATGAACGTCTGCATTAGTAACAAGCGTGTTGGTTAAATTGAGATTTACTGCATTGATCCCACCAGTAGCAACTGCCCCAGATATAGTAACATAATCACCAATATTCAAACCATGACAAGGATGTTTAACATAAACTGTAGAAGACCCTTGAGTTACGCTTAATGGATTTTGCCCGAGCAATCTATCAGGAATTTCTGCGTTTCTTAGAATCAAACTTCCATTATGTCCGCCAGCAACACCAGAATTTCTATTTCCATTAGCATCTTTTGGCGAGAATTTTGCTCTGGTAATTTGATATGTCAAATCTCTGCCGACTGCTGGTTTGTATGCATATCCCGTTTGCGGGAAGAACATATCACCTAAATGACTCTTAGTCACTTTTCTACCGCCGCCGCCAACAATATATTGATTAAATGTAGCAGTAAACACTTCATATTCCGTAGATTGTGACTGAACACATATTGCATATTTTGTATATGGATTCAAAAATACGGGTTCTTCAAATTCAAATGTAGTTGCTAAACTTGCATCGCTAGAAACATTAACATCTGCTGCATTAACAAAAGAACAAGATCCGGGAACAATTTCTAAGGAGTCTGGAACATTTCCTTTCATTGGTCGAATTTGCACACTGACCGGAAGTGGTTTTTCGTTAGGATCAGGTCTTGTTTTAAAATATAATTTAATATTTGTTAGTATAACGCCGAACGGATTATCTACAAAAAACGATTGTGCAAGAGGTTTTTGCGGATAATATGAAGGTAATACATTTACACCCGAATACAATAATTGATTAACATTCACATAGTCGTAAATAATATTTCCCATTTCTCCGCTGTATGATCCTGGCGAAACAGCTGTAGTAGCAGCTCCCCAAAGTCCCTGTTCATGAGGTTCCAGATATTGCACATATCCTGCTGGAACATTATCAACTTCATCACGAATTTGATGATAATTCCAAACGTTTGGTCCCCTAGAATAATCATATGGATGGACTTTCCAAAACAACCTTGTCGACAAAATTGTTTGCTGTTTAATCGGCATGGCACCTTGAACAGAATAATATGCTGCTGCTTTACTACCTGCTGCACTCCAGTTATTTTCTGCTATATCCAAGACTTTAAATTCTTTAATCCCTGCTCGGAACCTTAATGAACCATCAGCAACAATTTCTCCTGTCGTAACACCATATGGTCCAACAACGTATCTTGGTCTTGTACTTGGGATAAAGAAAGAACCAGATAATTCCCCTTTATCGTTTGATGTAAGAGGAAGAGCGCCTTGAGGATGTCCGTCTGTTACAGTAACATTAGTATACAAATTGCCATCATCATTAGTTGTGGCAGCATATCTCAAAAATGTTTCTGTCCTACAGAAATTAGTAACGTCAACTCCATCAAAATATGCTTTGTGAAGAGTGTTGGGTTTTAAACCCATAATCTTAAAATAAATTTTTCTAGAGCGAATCCAGGGAAGAAGCGCAGCATCAACAACACGATTACCAATAATTCTGCGTAAAGTTGCTGATGCCATTATTCTGTTGACATATGCGCCTCTAATCTTTCTTGGATATAACCCCATATCAGAAAGATACTTTATGTTTGAGAACAATCCGCCCCTTCCATAAACACCGTATCCCCTTTCATAAAGATCTAGATCAGGATCAACGAATACGCCATCCTGCAATCTTCCAATCCAGTTCCATTGCCAGCTATTCCACAACCAAGCCCATTTAACGTCAAGGCGATTTGAATTTCCTAGCAATCTTAACCCATTCCATCCAGCTTTCCATTCGTCGCTTGATGGAGAAAGTTCCATACAACCAACGTTGTCAACCATACCATATGGATTTACTTTAACTGCTTCTGACGCATCTGTTTGTGTGATCCAAGAGGATTCTTCATAATCCAAATAAACATTATCGCCCTTTAACACAACATTCTTAGAAGAGTTTGCAGTAGTAAATGCATCAGTCAGGTCATTCTCTACATAAATCAATCTTATGTTGTTCTCATCAAAACACGGACGAAAGAGTTGAGAATCTGGGTCAACTGAAGCACAATAATCTGAACTGTTTGTATCAGATAAATTTTGATCTGATCCATCATCTACAATAATACCTACTTCTTCTCTGACATTCCCATCAGAATCATGCAACGAATCAATCTTAGCATCAAGCTCTAATAAACTTAAACTTGTAGATTCTGCGAGTGCGTCTAGTTTTGCTTCAAGTTTGGCAATATCTGCCATCGTATATCTTTTATGCTCAACTGGAGAAATTTTAAGATCTGTTGCATCTAAAGTATTTGCATTCATTAACACATTATACAAATCTAAAGAATTGTCTGGAGTCTTTTTGTATTGTGGATCTTGCGCTTGCTGACCCAACAGAACTGAAACACCACCATTTTCGTCAACTAAAATTTTATCTGCTCTTGGCAAATAATATTCTGTATTAAAACTTACATTAGAACCGATTCTTGGTTGACCAAATTCGTTGGTTGGCGTATTGCTAGCCAAAGGAACATCTGGACGAAAATCTAAATAATCGCGTAGATTGATTAATGTTCCATCAGAAAGTTTGTGCGTCGGAATATCTTTATAATCAATTTGACCGCTGTAAGAAGAAACACTATAGAAAGCATCGTCTGAAGTAACACTGTTTCTAGCAAAATATTTAAACTTGGTATAAACATTACCAGTCCAAGTGTACCCGTCATTTAGAATTAATCTTCCTTCGGTGTAATAATTATCCCTTTGTCCGTTATCTAATCTGAATACAGCATCTGCTGGTTCACCAGCGCTCGTACCTAATCGGACAGAATCTATCTCATAAATGTCATATTGACCCAACGGGAGATATTTAAATTCTCCTACAGTTGTCAATCCGCTAGTAACAGTTGTTTGCGTCAACGATTTTGGACGCGACTTAGTGTTTGTACTTGATTCTTGAACAAAATATAAAAGTACATGAGATTGGCTGACAGTCAATCCACTAATTTCATATGTGGCAGGATTATAACTCCACCCAGTTTCAAGTGTATTAGACGTATCGTTCCAAATAATCCACTGTCCCCAATCAACATAATCGTCGGGAGTGATATTTGCTAATTGTGCAACTCCTGTGCCGTCAGAATTAATTCTAACCGAACGAATACACGTTCTAGTAATTGTTCCACCATCAACAAGTTTTGGTCTTGTTAAAGGAAATTTAAACAATGATCCGTTTATTCGTGTATCAAGTAATCCACTAGTTCCAGCAATAGCAATATTAATGTTTCCGGTTCTTAAAGAAGTTGCTGCAGAAACAGAATAATCTGCATCCATTTCAACTTTGTAGACATACGCGCGAGCAAGAGTACTGTCAGAAAGATCGCGCTGAATTGCTCTAAGAACACATGTTCCTCTTTGATCGTTTCCAATATAAATGTTTACTGGAATATGTTGATAACTTCCAGCATTGAAAAACATAGTTTCGCCATCAGTAAGATTCAATGTTGCATCATATTGTATTTGGAAATAGTTACCATATGCAATACCGATAGATTCATCAGTTACTGGTTCAACATCTTGCGGTTTTGGTACTAACAAAACAGTTGTGGCAGTGCTTGCTCGGTGGCCATTAACATATGCCAATCCACCATCAACATGTAATTCTAATTTTGATGCATCTGCATCATGTTCTTGGTAAGAGATATTAAAAGGTGAAACAATATAGTTTCCGGATTCTTCTCTAGTTCTTTGTGCTAATTGCTCTTCTAGTTCGTTATAAGAGTTGTCTAAACTAACTTCTTCTACAATTTCGCCGTTCTCGATCCTAGCAATAAAAACAAACATATCTTGAGAAACAGTATCACTTTTCTCAATCAAAGTTAGATTAATTTGAAGTCGGTCCGCGCCAGGACTAGCAGTATTGACTACATCTCCTGCATTATCATATAAATCTTCGTCATCGTTTACAGTGATAATTTTCTCTTCAACTTTAAATCCAACAACAGCATCAACAGTGTTTGAATATTTCTCTAGGATTAATGATTGTTGTTGCGCATGTACAAAATGACCAGCAACAAAAAAATCACCTTCGCCGACGGTAAATTTAACACCAGAACCTGTAGCATTCGTTCCTACAGTTACAAAGTTTCCTCCAGTTCCAACAATAGCGATAATATTTTCGCTTACATCAAAAGTTTTATTTAAAGATCCATCGCCATCAATATATGCAATGTAAAGAGTATTATCAGCATCAAGAACTTCTAATACAGTTGCTTTAACTCCGCTGGTTTGCCCCTGATAAACATCCCCAACTGCAACACCAGAAAGATCAGCAGAATTAACCCGAACAAAATTATATAATGCTGTAATGTGATTGCCACCAAGAGAAACGGCAGCACCTTCTTTAAATACGTGCCCTCCAAATCTTGCCATTTCTTCTTGGATTATTGTCTGAACCTGCGTTAATTCTCTTGCTTGCAAAGCACGTCCGCTATTAAACAGAATTCGATGATAGTTATCTGATTCTGTCCAGTCGTCTTTGTAAGTAGATGACAGTGTTGCTTGGGTTAGATCTGTTGCCATGTGTTTACTCGCAATCTTGTATATTAATGATGATTCTTACATCATCGGTTTGACTTGTACTTCTAGTGTTTCCTGGTAAATTTTGTACGTTTTGAACGCTTAACAATTTTCCGCTCTGTACATCAATATCAGGATTATTTATTGCTGTAATTGTAGTAGATAAATTAGTTTGATATGTTATTGATCCGGTAGTAAACGGTTCATATCCAGTTGAATCTGATTGATAATAGTGTATTTTCCCTCCAGCATCAACATAAGAAACTAATGCTTCTGCAGTAGCACCTTGAGTTATCTTGTCATCCTCAAGAATACTGCCAACACTTGAAAGAGTAAATGACCTGGAAGCAGTTCCCGCATTTCCAGAAAATCTTGTTGTACTATTATAGTTCAGAGGATTCAACAACAAACCAAACTGTTTGTAATTCGCTAACGTTTCAATTGCATCTTGACCGCCGCTTGGTTCGTTTCCTTGTATATCTGCGCGAAACATCATATGTTTACTTTTTAAAGTTACAACTGGATCAGCATTTAATCCACCAAAGGGTGCTTGAATTGCTCTCAGAACGCAGTTTCCTGTAGATTTAACGGTAAACTGACCTTGAGAAGAATCATGAAGAATAAGTCCAGATCCATTAGAATCAAGGGTAACGTCAAACACTTGTCCATTAACTGAAGAAGTTATAAATCCCGTAAAAGAAGATAGAGAACTTAAAGGAGACGGTGTAATCGTTGGCGGAGAGGAATAACCATCTCCTCTAGACAATACTTGAACGCCAATGATTTCTCCGTTTATAGCACTATCTTGCAATGCTTTTTGCTGTATTTCTTCTGGAACAAATGGCGTATCTGATCTAATAGTTTTTACAGGTATCCAAGCAGAAGTTTGATATCTTGCTTTTGCTAAAGGACTAATTTTATATAAGAATCTCCAGATATAACCGTCAGCAGTTTTATATGATCTGGCAGGATTATGCGGATGAACTAATGCTTGATCAGCAGCAGTCGGTTCAACAATAGATTGTGCATAGGTTCCTAACGGACTTACGAGGTTATAAATGCAAACAAAAACCTCGTCATATTGGTTTACAACATAAAAATTTTCTAGATTTTCGTCTGTATCATTCCAGGGATTATATCTTGTTCCATATACCCAATCTACTTTGGGCACAACAAAAGAAGTATCTGTAACCCTTTTTAAGGACTGCATTCTATTTCTAAAATCTTTTTGCCCTTTTAAAGAATTATCAGGTTCTGGAACAGAGGTTGTCGTCCAATCTTCGCTTTTTCCTAACGCAATGAAGTAACGATTTCCACCAACGACACTAGTGTCGCTATCAAGGTATCGAAACATATGCTGCGAAAACTGACGGGATATATTGCTCATATTTTCTCTCTTAGATATTCACCTATTTATAACGTATTTGTGATTACTGCTCGATAAGTTGATCTTCCAGAATCAAATACCAAGATGTTGCTTCTTTGAGGAGAAATTGCTGATTCATCAGAAGGAACTACTGTTATTGCAATATAGTCGCCTTGGAAAGAAGACGGTTGAAATCCAACTAATGTCAAAACACCTGTTTGTGTGTTATAACTACCCATGTTTTCTTTTACGATTTTTCCAGTATTGTTACTAATAATATTAAGAGTAGAATATCCTTCACGATTAACAATCTTACATTCATCTCCGTCATAAGTAAACACTGTTGAAGTAACTATATCTCCACTGCCAACAAGGGATTCTTTAATTTGGGTTGGGAATTCTAATACATAATCTTTTATAACTGAAACGTCAGGAACAAATCTTTGGTGAATTAAAATTGCTGCTTGACTTGACAAAATTGAAGGATCTACATTATCTATGCCCGTAAGCATTTTTGACCTTCTAAACGATTTGTCAAACGTGCCCAAATTAGCATTAAAATATGATACAAGATAATTCTTAACATTAGTCTCAACCTGGGACTCTTGTAAAGAAGTTAATTTAGGATTCCATTGAAAAAACACATTAGTTTGAATATATGTTAATGTCGGGTCTGTATATTCGACATTAAAAGAAGCAACTGAGATATCTTTTGCTAATGTCTTAATTCCTTCTTTGACTATATTTTTTTCAACATTTGATACGTTATCAAAAAAATCTATTGACAGATAGACAGTTCCAAATTTTGCAGGAATATTGTCTTCCCCTCCCCACGCTTTAACCTCTTGAATATATCCTGAATAATTTCTTTGCGCAATAGCAGCATAATCTTCAGCAGTAACCATACGATTTTGCGCGGCATAAAGAAATGGAGCATTTTTTCTTATTGACTCTATTCCTTCTTTGTTTAATCCTCCGGCAGACTGAGCCAGAGTAGTAACGTTGACAGTCAATCCGTTAAGGGTTGATGAAGGAAGAAAAACCCTACCGCCATTTGCAGAAGGTCCTGAAGTTGAAAAATACTCAACCTCTATTTTACTTCCTGGGGAAGGTGCTCTACCCAAATTAGTTCCATTACCAAAAGTGAGTTCAAAATTGCCATTTGGTGCTTCTTTTAGAACATAAATAGTAGAGGTAGAATTGATTGATGTTGCGTTGTATATGCTAGTGTATGTTACATATTCCGAAGAAGAAGGAGTATCATACACTCGTATCGTAACTGAATCTAAATCTAAAGAAGAATCTTGAATTACATAAGTATCTTCTTCTGAAGAATTTCCTGCAATAAAAATTTTAGTTCTTGTTGATCCTTCATATAATTTAATTTTTGTATTGCCCAAAGTGTCTTTAAACGTATAGACAGTTCCGACAGCATCGGACAAAGAAGCAGTTAATACTTCTCGTGTTTTAAACGTATATGCTTTGTTTTCAACTAAGCAAGAAAATCCAAATCCTGCAGGCATAACTATTTCAACAGGAGAGGTTGCGTCAGTAACTTTTAATTCTACCACAGCAACAGAAGATTTTTTTGAACCAGGAATATATCCAACAGTTTCTGCCAAACCAACGACAGAAGACCTAAGTTGTGCTGTACTTAAAAAAGATTCGTTTAACGCATAATTAGCAATTAATCCGTTATAATGTGTATTGTATGCAAGAACATCAAGCAAAGAAGATAAACCAGAACCTTCAAAATTATAGTCAGAAAATTCTGATGTTTGATTTAATGCGATTTTTAGATTATTTTTAATAGAATTAAAATCTAATCCAGTCGATTTAATAATTGTTTTTGCCATTTATCTTAGTCCAGAAATGGTTGTATCTATTACTTCGGTTCTAGCAAAGTTTCTAACACCAAATTCAACTCGAACATTAACAGAATAATTATCTTCATTTGTTTCAACTTTTACTGATTTAAGAATCGCTCTCGGTTCATATTTGGTCAAAACTCGAGTAATCCTTTCTCTTATTTCAAAATCGGAATTTCCTACAGTCAAATCAAAAAGTAATGCCTGCAATCCTGCCCCAAAATCTGGAGCAAACGGTTTGTCAAATGCTCCGCATTGAAGAATGTTGCTGACAGATTGCCTAACAGCTGCAGCATCATTCTTTTTATACACATCACCAGTATCTTCAAAAATTGCCATAGAAAGATCTATGTCTTTATAGATGTTTCCAACAGCTACTTTTATGCTACTGGATAAGTTTCCATCTTGTGCAGATAATATTTTTGCCATTTAGAAATCCTCTTTTGTTATTTATACGTCTCGAGGAAGGATTTCTACTAAATCTGCTTTAGATTGTAATTCACCATTAAACCTGGTCTCAACTTGTCTCGCAAACGAAACTTCATATGAATGCGGAATTTCAGGAATTTGTAATACAATCTGAGAAGTTAATCTACCACTTATGTCATAGGTATCATAATCTAAAATAATTTTATCATAATCAATGTAATCTTTCCAATACACAGCAAGATCAAAAGTTTTACTTTCATCTGTGACACCATCACGATTTATTAATTGGTAAACGATTGCTTGTCCAGTTCGTTTTAATGCGTTTATACCTGCTGGTTTTTCTCCAACATATTCAGCAATCAAAGTGTTTTTAACTTCAATTGTTTTGGTTTCAGACTCAAGTTGAGCAATTACAGCGTCATATTGTTCAGGATCAGCAAGTTGTACTGCTAGTGCTTGTTGTTCTTCATATGATAAAGATCTGGTGACTTTTTTTGTAGTATCGCCGACGGAATACTCAAATTGTGGAGTTGGTTCATAAATACCTTCAGAAACAATCAATCTATGATAACGAAACGCAGGAACATCAACAATTGATCTCATTGCTTGCGCATGAACATATAAATTTCTAGCGATCTGCCTTCTATCTGCTTCTCCAGTAAAATCTTCATTATAAAGTTTTTCAAATTGAGTGCCTGATCCTCTCGATCCTAAAAATTTAGCACAAGTAATTCCTGGTGCTAATTTAGTTGCTGAAGAAATAACTATCTGAAGATTAGGATTATAATTTGGATCTACGGGAATAATCATTTAGTCTTAAACCTCTTGCTTCTATTATCTGACGGATTATTTCCAATCAGAGTTTCACCGAACCTTATAGTTCCGTTTTTATTTGCTGTTCTACCAATATTTGGCGGATTTGTTCTTGTCCAACTTTTTGACAGTCTGGATTCAGAGATTAATTTATCAATCAATTCCCCATTGTTTCTCCACTGTTCGTCACGAAGTTTAGATCTGACTTCATGTATGTTTGGATTTTTAATAAATGCTCCTTTATAATCGTCAATCAAACGAATGGTATCGTTATAATCTTCAGCAAAATCTAGTTTATAAATTCCTGCGCCAGTTGTTTGTAATACCAAATCAACAAATAATCCTAATGGAGGATAAGACTTAGGATTTTCGGGTTGAACTGGAGTCGGATATGGAACTTTAATTTCTGGTACAACTGGACCAAGAAGTCCATTAAATCCTAATGCAGCAATTTGTGCTGCAATGAGCGCCGAAGTAATTCCCGATAAATCCGAATTTCCTGCATTTACAGAGGATGTACTATAAGTAGAAACAGATGCCCAATCAGCTTTAACTGCATGACCAGAGGCACCCGATTTGATAGCATAATCTGCTTGTTGCGCACTTCCAATTAACTTACCATAAAAGTTTGCATTACTGCTTCCAAAATGTCCACCTTTAGTTCCTTTAAAAATAGATCCATAATATTCAATATCATCACCGCCGATAGAACCTTTTTTTCCTATCATAGACAAGTTTTCTGCTGTAACTCCAAATTTTTCGGTAGCTACTGTTATTTTTCTTTCAGAAGATATCCTCATTGTATCAGAAGAAGCAATGTCAAATTTACCATTAACAAAATAACGAACATCGTTTAGAGTGTTAATAATTTGTTGATCACCAATAGTCATGTTATCAACAAATCCAATTCGAGTATCTCGAGATCCGCGAATAGTTTGTTGTTGGTCTCTGTCAACAATAAAATTATTTCTTCCTTTTACTTCTTCGAATTTATCACCAGCAACATTTATGTTCCAATTACCGCCAACGTCTAAGTTAAAATCGCCATCAACTCTTAGGTTTAAATTACCTTTATAAACAAGATCTGCTTGTCCCTCAACAATAACAACATCATCGCCACCAGTAAGAGAAACTTTTTTATTTTTGGTAGAGAAAACTAAACTGCCGTCAGCACGAAGTTCTATGCCTGAACCAGTTCTGTGTTTAATTAAAATTCGTTCTCCGCCAGGTGTATCGTCTATTTCTATGCTATGTCCAGATTGCGTTTCTTGAACCTGGTTGTATGGATACTGAGAAGGAATTTGATCAGCAACTGAAGCATCAACCCCAAAATCTCCACCAGAATGCCAAAGTTCGTTTATATTTTCTCCTCTGGCAGTTTTAGAGATCCCTGGTCCATAGAAATAATCTCTTTTAGGATATTCTCCGGAGGCATCTGAAAACCCGTCCTGAGGAACACCACGAGTTTCTTCTAAACCAAAAAAATCCAGCGTTCTTTGTTTAAACGAATCTTTTTTATTTGTCATCGTAAATTTCTCTTTTTATTCAACTCAGAAATTGAATATGGTCCTTCTTTTGAAGGATCTTTGTAGACAGATCCCTTTAAGAATTTTGCTTCGACGTATGAAATAACATCAAATCCAGGATCTTTTTCTATAGGATCAATATCTTTGTGTCCGACAATTTGCCCATTTGGTATTTTTTTGTAAAAAGCAGAACAAATATAATCAAAACTGTTTAATTGACTTCTGGTTAGTGATTTTGCTGATACAAAATTTTCTGGATTTAGAGTTCCGGAAGAACAGTTTAATCCACCAACAAATACTACTCCTATGGTGTATTTATTTCTTCCCACAGTATGTTCGCCCTCCTCGCCCAAAGGTCTACCTCTTTGAATTGAACCGTCTCTTCTAATGATTAAATGATAACCTATTTGATTCATTCCAAGGTTTTTATGGTATTCTTCAATTTCTTCAGAACCTATGTTTTTATTAGTATATGTTTCTGTCCAATGCACAACCATTTCAGAAACTTCTCGCTCCATAACTTTAAATTCTGCTTCAAGTTCTTCGACTGAAGAAATGTAAGAAAAATCTTTTTTAGATTGTCCAACAATGTATGGATCAGAAAATACAATCTCAGATATTTCTGGTTTGCTTGCAGTTGTTATACTGCTATCTACCGATTTTAATGTAGAATATATTATATCATAACTTTCTTCAGAATATTTCGAGACAATAATAACTGCCCTAGAAAAATCTTGTACGTCTCCCTGAGACAAATCTATTACTTCATTTAATTCTGTATCTGGAATTGTCGGAGCAATTTTTTTAATGTTGTTTATAATTTCAGAGGCGAGTTTAATGTTAAGTCCTTCCAAAACACCTCGAGGAGAATTATTTGCGAGTTTTGTCGAAATTACTCTTCTATATTCTTCAGCTCTTGCTGTAAGTTCTGACTGATTGGCAGAAGCATTTTGTAATGAGTTTAAAAGGTCTTGCGACTCTTTAAAATCAGACAATTCCTGAATTTCTTTTTCAAATCCTTCTTGGTTAATAGTTGCTTGTTGATCTTCACTAAAAACGGTCGTTACATCTGTTTTTAAAGAATTTAATTCTGCAATTCTAGCATCATAATCACCAGATGGTGACTTGGATTCGTTGCCTGCTCCAAGGTTTTGTCCAGTAGATAATACTTGAACGTAAATATCGTCACCATTGAGATCTAACACATTAGTATAATTTGTCGCACTAGCTTTTGCTTCTTGTAAATTTGAAATTTGATCGTCTATAAAACTATTTGCAGCATTAGCAATGTCTAAAGCAGAACCTTTAGCACTAATTGTTCCTTGAATTTTATCTACTGCACCTTTTAATCCTGAAATAGATCCTTTTAACAAAAATTTCTTAAGATCTGCCGGATCTTCTTCTCCCATTCCGGTTATTCTATTAAGAATAGATTCTAAGTTTTGCTCACCATCATCAGGTTCAATTCCAATTGAGTCGGGTAAACTAGTCTCTCCATTGGGAGCAGTTCCCCACGTAATTTTTATAGTATTATCGGTTTTAGTGCTCAAAGCATTAAGCAAAGTTACTGAGGCAATAACATTTTTAATTTTATCTAAAGCACTAGTTTCGCCGCTGAGCATACCAGCAACATCAGTATTCTGTATAAGGTTTTTTACATCATCAAATTGAGACGTAAGAGACTCTATTCCTCCAAGAACTTGTCCAGCTGGAGTTGCTGCTAAAGCAGTTTCTGCTAAATCTTTTGCTTGCTGCTCTACTTGCTCTGCTTTATCTGTTACCGCATTATATTGACTTTGAGCTGTTGATTGTAATTCGCTTTTTACTTTTTCTGTGCTCATAATGCGATAACCTCATCATATGCATTTTGCGCATTTAATTTTGCGTTAAGATTTATGTTGCCAATATAATATTCTGAAATAACATCAGCAGCATCATCGACTTTAATTTTTTGTAACATTTTTCGATTTGCTTTTGAATATTCATTCCGTAATTCATACAGAACAAATTTTAATTGGGCAGAATACGAAATATAATTTTCTGGTGGTTGTAACGAATTACAAAATAATTGCAAATTGGCAATTCGCAATTTATCCCATTTAGCAATTCCCCATTTTTCTGAATTTGCTTCATATAACAAATAATTGGATGCTTTTTCTAAATTCCCTACAATCGCTGCTGCATGTACTAAAGAATATCCATTGTCAATAAAAAATTTCATTCCTTGATGTCTTCGTAATTGATTTGTAGATTTTATCTCAAAATTATCTTTCATTTCAAATGAGACAGCATTAGTAAGTGTCGTTTGGTTAATAAAATAATTTTCCTCAGAAGAATATATAATATTTTTTTGAGTATTCGATGGGTATTCGTCCCTAGGAATTGAACCTAAAATTAATGGTGATTGAGAAGATACTCCATCAACAAAAACACCAAAAACTTGAGCGCCAGGTAAAAGTTGCGGAATTTTTCCAATTCCAGAAACACCACCTTCAGTTGAAGGAATTAACACTGATGCCCAAGGTAAATCGGATTCAGGAACGAAATTTGTTTGTTCATTGTGAACACCATAAATTCTAACTTTAACTTTACCTTCCAACCCGTCAGGAGGAACAGAATTAACAACGACACCAACGAACCAACGAGTATCATCGCCATAAAATTCTTGTTGTAAAATTTTTCTTCTTATCTGTTTCATTCTATTGCCGATTCAGGAATTATAGGTTTATTTGCCGGAAGATCGTCTATTTTTATTGCTGAAAACGAAGTATTTGTTTCGGTCTGACTCATATCGTGTCTAACAGCAGTAAGCAGATAATCTCCTGATCTCCTTTTGTCTATCATCCTAGAAAGGTCTGTAGTTGGTTGACCAAGATCATTATTTAAGAAAATCATCCTGATTTTATTAGCAACAGACATTCTTGTCATAAAAAACATAAAAGAATCAACTAGAACGTCCATTGGGTTTCTGCTAAGTATCAATTTAACAATTTCGCCCTTCATTTTCAATTTTTCATTATCTTCGTGATAATTCAAAGATTCAGAATAAGTTTTTCCTAAACTAACCTGATAAACTGTAGGAGATTCGTACTGATCCGCTAATTTATCGTTAAATGTTAAATAAGGGTCAATTGACCCAAGCATATATTTAGATTGTATCAAATTATCTACAACAAACTGATCTAAAATGTTTCTTCCGGAAAAATGAGTTTTTTCCGCTATTCCATTATCTAAATTTATCGCAGTGTATGAAGATCCAAACCCGCCTCTTTCTAAAAGACTCAATGTTGGGTCGGTTTTCATTTCTTTAAATTTTTTGATGGTTCTTGACTTTTTTAATGGGTCATTAAACGAATCGCTCGATGCTTTTGTATAATTAAGAGGAAAATTTACGTTTATTGGTTGCGATTTCATAACTGCTTCTAAGTTAGTCATTCTTAATGCATTTTTACCAAACAAACTAGAATATAAGTGATATGGAAATCCTGATTTAGAAGTTGCTCTTTGTTTCACCCAATTTGCTGCATCTAGAGGCGTCATATAAGGAACAACAATTTTTCGACTGCCTTGGGCAGTTTCTTCAAACAAATATCTATGTAATTGAAGTCCTAATTCTGATGAAACAATTCTTTCAACGATTGTGTCAAGTGTTCCTGTATATGATCTGCTAATTTTGTTTGATTGACTAACAAAAACATGTTCTTCAACAAGATTAATTAATATTGCGTCTGATCTGTCAGTTAACTCTAAACTAGCATCTATGCTTGCAACAGCATAATATTTTTCAGATATCACCTTATTGTTTTCTAGATCACTAATTGAAATTTTAAAGAATTCAGTTCCTTGACCAGCAGCCATTCCCCTAAAATTAAAATCGTCTACAAGAACTAATGATGCGTGCACATACGGCTTGTTTATTTCTTCATAAAAAGATGCTTCAATTATGTTTGGCGTAACATTTATTGCTGCACTTTCAGTTGTCCCTGAAGAAAATAACAGCACTTCAGATAGCGCATATGTACTTGCTAGCATGACTATCCTCTAATAAATCGATTAAATTCTGCAGAAATTTTTGATACAAAATCTTGTTTTATAACCTTTATTTGTTTTAACGAATTATTGACATTAATTAAATTTTCTTCATTAGTTATTGGAATTTTAGTTCCAAAATCACAAACACCTATTATGTTTTCATCTGTGTCAATAAAATGATGTGTACCATTTTTTTGTTTGACTAAATCAGTAATTTTTATTTCATTGCTTCCATCTGCATATTTTATAAAGTCATAATTTTTATCGAGTGTCGCATTTGGCGCATTAACAATTAATTCGCCTGTTTCTAAATTCTTACTAATTATTGTACCATCTATTTCAGCAGCCAAACTATCAACAATTTTTATTTCTGTTCCAGCAGGATATAACTGAGAAACAGTTGAAACAAGAGAAACAGCAGAATCTAATGTATCTAAGTTTGTCACTATAAAATCTGCTGCCCAATATGGGTATGCAACATCAGAAAATTCGTATAGATCTTGACTTGTCATTGGCCAACCTTGTTCTCTCAGATTATCATTCATCAAAAAGAACGTCCAATAGTATTCTGTGGTCCCGTACAATTTGTAAGACAAACTATCTGGGCGATCAAAATCTTGTATTTCATAATAGGAATATGTTGTAATATTATCTTGAACTCTGTCAATCAAATCAGCATAAGAAGACAATTTGTGAAACATTGCTACTTCAGAGCTGTCTCCGAACTGATATCCTATGACTGGAAAATTTTTAAAATAATTTGCCATTAGTATCCACCTTCTAATGCAATTTTAGCACGATCCAACGTGATTACTTCTTGAAAATCTAGAGAAATTTCAGTTTCAGAAAAATATCCGCCTCTTAGCATACCGTAACCCGTAGGATTGTATGCAGTGTTAAATGATCTCAAATAACAAGGTAATAATTTGTGCGGCAGATTTTTATTTCTAAACAACATAGAAATGTCAAAGACGTTTGGATATATGTACCCAACAGGAATGTCGCCAACGCTTACTGTCTCGGGATACATGTTAACTCGAAAGAATTTTACAATATTTTCTATTTCTCTCGCTTCTCTTTCGCTAGTTGGTACCAATTTAAAAGTAAATGTGAAATTTCGTAATTGTACGTTGTCAAATAAATTTCTGATGTTGGGGTTTGTACTTATTCTTGCGGCAGAACTTGCTGCATCTCCTAGTTGTCCACCAAGTAGAGGTATTTGCTTAATTCCGCTTAAAATTAGAGAAGATATTTCTTTACTTTGTTTTGTTTCGCTAAAAACTGCTCCTGTCGCTGAACCAATTGCTCTTAAAGTGTTTGTTGTCGCTCCAACAGGACTTGTAATTCCAGATTCTGCAAATCCACCAATCATTCCTAGTGATGCACCACTATAATTCATAATATCTGAAATTCGAATATCTTGAGGAAGAGGCAAAGAAACACTTCCGACTATCCTCCCTCCAGACAACAAATTTTCAATAACTATCGAACGTTTATCAAGTTCTCCGTTAAGAAAATCGTCAATTGCTTTAGATCCAGCTTCTTTTATTTTTTCCATCACTATTTCTGCTGCAGCACTAGCAGCTGCAACTTTATCTTCGAGATTTTCACCACTAACGTCTGATGGAGGATTTATTCTCTTTTTTTCGTCTTCGGTTAGCTCGATTCCGAGAACTTTTAAGAATTCAGTAATCGATTCAGCCGTTCCTTCATAGTTTCCTTCAAGCCAGTTCATATAACCCGTAGTGGCTTGACTTACTGCCTCAAAAGTTTCTCCAAAAAAACTACTTAATTCAACACGTTCTATTTCTCTAGCGGAGAAACGGATAATTCCAGGAAAAGATATTTCATTGCCGCCTAACTCGAGAGGATAATAATACCTTTCAGATCCAAAATCCCTTGTGTTTGTTATTTGTTTGTATTCTGCTAAAGTTGGCGCTTCTGTAATAGTAGTTGGATTGGAAACTACTTTTTCTTCCGAACCTGGGTCTGCGAATGCCATATTTCTTCCTAATAAATAAAAATTTATTGTACTTGTTATTTATATGGCATATTCTGGAAAATACAGAATTAAAAATGTTTCAAAATACAAAGGGGATCACACAAGGGTCTTCTATAGGTCATTGTGGGAAAAATATTGTATGATGTTTTTCGATACAAACGAATCAGTTAAGCAATGGTCTAGTGAAGAAGTCATAATAACGTATTTTTATGAAGCAGACCAAAAGTATCACCGATATTTTCCAGATTTTAAGGTTACTTGGTCTTCGGGCAAAACTTCTTTGATAGAAGTTAAACCTCTCAAAGAAACTAAACCTCCTCAGGGAAAAAGAACTAAAAGATTTATAAATGAAGCATATACTTTTGTAAAAAATCAAAATAAATGGAATGCAGCGTCAAAATACTGCAAAAAAATGGACTGGACTTTTGAAATTTGGACTGAAAACGAACTTGATCGATTCGGAATAAAACCCAAATCAACAAAACCATTGAAACCGTATTCAAGGAAAAAAACATGAGTTGGAATTACGCTGTATTAGATGATTTTTTAAAAAAAGAACACGCAGATTATTGTTTGCAATTTTTAGATCAAATTGAACTTACAGATCAACAAATGTACACCAAAAAGATGGTTTTCGACAGAAAAACAAAAGAAACAAAGGGGTTTACATTACTCTCGTTTGATAAAAATAAAAAAACACCAGATATTAAAAAATTTGAACCTAAAGAAGATTTTTTAGGTTTAACACACGTGTTTACGGAGATTATGAACGATAAAACAGAGATACTAAAAAATTTATTGCATATTTTAAATCCAGGAAAAATAAAAACAGTAGACGGCATTTCTTTGCAATTGTCTAAGATAGGAAAAACATTTCATTACGAAAAACATAATGATATTCCTTGGAAAATATTGAGCACAGTAACTTATCTTGGAGAAAAAAACAACGGGACTAATCTATACAACGATAGATCTAACGAAAACCCAGACGAGTCTGTTGTTTGGAAACATAACAGGTGTCTAATATTTTCTAGGAACGAAAACACCTGGCACGACTTTAAAGCAGACGGAAACTCTGCAAGAAGCACTTTAATAATAAATCTCGTCGATTCTTCCCATACAATATAAATACATTCATGAGCAACCTTTTTCAAACTATAGAGCAAGAAGCATTTCGCGCGGGGATAACTCCGCGTACGAGACAATCACGCGAATGGTTTCGTAGAAAATTGCAGTCTATGCAATCTGTAAACAGAAGAGCATTAATGAGAGAAGGCGAACTGTCTAGAACTAACAAATCTGCTGTCGGCGGAATGTATATGTTTTTCTACGACCCGAAACTGAAATCCAAATTGCCATATTGGGATAATTTCCCTTTAGTGATTGCAGTACAACCTGCTCCTGGCGGTTTTCATGGATTAAATCTACACTATCTCCCTTTGACATTAAGAGCAAAATTTTTAGACGGATTAATGGACATAACCAACAACAACCGTTGGGACGAATCTACCAAATTTGGTGTTTCATATCAATATATGAAAAAAGCAGCTAAAATGAAATACTTTAAACCTTGTTTTAAGCATTATCTTACAGCACATATTGAAGGAGATATGGCAAGAGTCCCCGCACCAGAATGGGAAATCGCTGCGTTTCTTCCAACGGCACAATGGTCAAAAGCTGATCAATCTGAAGTCTGGGCAGACTCTAGGAGAACAATCAATGGCGTTTAAACCTGCCTCAATCACAGAATTAAGTGGACAGATTTCCGCTGGCGGTGGTATCGCTCAACCAAATTTATTCTATGTAGAATTACCAGGAGGAATCTCTGACGTTTCTACTAAAGAAATGGGTTTGCTTTGCAAAGAAGTTGAATTACCTTCAAGACAAATTACCACAGTAGATAGATTGCATTGGGGCGCACAAAGAAAGGTTGCATATGGTCATTTGACCGACTCGATAAGCATGCGATTCTTGGTTTTAAACAATGCTTCAGTAAGACGTTACTTTGAAACATGGCAAAATTTAATTGTGCCTGGTGCTGACGGTAGTAGGAATTACGACGAACAACAAGTTGTTGGATTTTACAATGACTATGCAAAAACTATAAAGATTCATCAGCTAAAGAAAAATTTTGAATTATCTTTATATTCTAAAAAGTTTGACTTACCTCTTCCAAATTTTGTTAAGAACTCTTTACGAAATATTGGTGGATTAAATTTCAGTAATAATTTGTTTGCTTTAAATATTGGAGTTGATGGGATTAATGCCGGATTTAGTATAGACGGCAATGCTTCTTATGTGTGTACTTTATATGAAGCATATCCTTCGATGATAAACGCAGAGCAATTAAGCGACGATCAAGGCAACACATTAGAAATGTACAGTGTACAATTCACGTTTAGAAACTGGTCAGGCGCAGCATTAGATGACAATAACCCTATTTCTAGAATACGAAACGAAATTGAAAGAGGCATCGGACAACTTAGAGATAAAGTAGAAGATACAATTAAATCAAAAGCGAGAAAACTTTTAGACAAAATTTAATGGAGTAAATTATGGCGTTGCCGCGATTAAATGATGTACCAAAATATACAATGACAATTCCTTCTTCTAAAAAGAAGGTCAGATATAGACCGTATCTTGTTAGAGAAGAAAAAGTGCTTATGATGTTTAGTGAGTCCCAGGATATTAAAAATGGGATTGATTCTATCGTAGATCTTGTTTGTACTTGTTTAGAGGAGAATATAAACCCCAGAGAACTAACAACGTTTGATGTGGACTATATGTTTACTCAAATACGATCTAAGTCTGTAGGAGAAACTGCGGAGTTTCAGGTAGCATGTTCGAGTTGCTCTGATATGAATGACTATGTTGTTAATTTGAGCGAACTTTCTATTGATGCTCCGAAGTTTAAAAAGAAAGTTAAACTGACAGACGAGTATAGCGTAGAATTGAAATATCCTTCTTATGTAGATTTGCATTATGAAGAAGACGGAACCCTTGATCCGATTAGTTGGGTTTCTGCTTGTATTGAAGCAGTTTGTAGTAAAGAAGAAAGGACAACATTGGTAGATGAACCGAGGGAAGAAATAGAAGGGTTTGTTGGCGGTTTAACTTCTGATCAATACAGAAAAATCATACAAGAAATTCAAGATCTTCCTACATTAAAACACGAAATGCATTTTGTTTGCCAAAAATGCGGAGAAGAAAACAACCAAATATTAGAAGGCGTTCATAATTTTTTTTAGTGTGCCTCTCTCATAATACGTTAGTCGAATATTATCGAATGAATTTTTTAATGATGGAAAATCACAAATATTCGCTAACAGAAATTGAAAATATGTTACCTTGGGAGAGAGAGGCATTTATTTCTTTGTTAATACAACACGTTGAAGAACGTAAACAAAAACTAGAACAAATGCAAGGTAAGTAATGGCAACTATAGACGATCTAAATCAAGGGCAAGACGAAACTACCCAAGAAATCAAAAAATTAAGAGAAGATTTCAAAGCGTTTCTTCGAAACGAGCAAGAAAACAAACTTGCAATGCTCGAAGCTATGCGCGAGAAAAAACGCGAAAGAGAAGATCGTCCTTCAATTACTAATATTTTTAACAAGTCTAAGAAGGAAGATGATGCTTTTTCTGCGTTTAAAATGCTCGGAGGACTTGCTAAACTTTTAGCAGGGGCAGCGGCAAGTCTAGCGACTGCTTTAACTTTGGCAAAACTGCTTAGACCCGGAGTTGCTACACCAGACCCTTTGTCCACAATGACTCCACAACAAATATCTGATCTGCAATCTAAAGTTCTTCCCGGAGCGACAGATGCTGCCATCAATGCTGGTACAGTTAGAGCTGCAGTAATTGTTGGATCTAAAGGAGTAAATGCAGGGCGAATCGCACTTCAAAAAGCATCAGAGAAAATTAGTACTGCCCCGAAAGTAGTACAAGAAGCGATTCCTGAACAGAAATCTCGCCTCGTTACTAAAAGCGGAACAGCATTTACAAAACCAGCAGTTCCCGAAGTATTAAAAGAAGCAGCATGGACAACAAAAGCAACAAAGGCAATCGGTCAAATATTAACATCTGATCTTCTCGCTAAAGTTGCCGCAAAATCAATTCCTGTCGCAGGTGCTGCTGCAGGATTTTATTTTGCGTTTGAAAAATTAAAACAAGGCGATCTCACAGGTGCTGGCTTGGAAGTTGTTTCTGGAGTTGGTGGCGCTGCTACAGCAATTCCTGCAACTGTTGCGACTATAGCAAGAGATTCTTATATGTCTGTTTTTGGATCAACACCAGAAGGAGATTCATTAGTTATTGGACCCGCTGAAGTGCAAAACCGAATGGAATGGATTTATGGTGAAGTCTGGAAACAAATGCAACAAAAACTAACATTTGCTGACGAAAATCAAGTTCCTACTCCTAGTATGAAAAGTCTAAAACAAGGCATTCCTTCTAGTGCTAATCTTCGTGATGCATCTCAAATAAGACTGGGATCAACTCCCGCTCCTGCGACGAGCGCTGCATTATCCTCATCAGACAATATGGTGTACAACACAACGGTCGGTGCTCCTGCTATGTTAGCAGCGTCTGGGGGAGGAGGTGTAAACGTCGTTGCACCGACTACAGTTAGTTCTGGAGGGACTTCTGAAGCACCGATATCAATTAATCCTACAAGGCAACAAGTTGGAACTGGATTAGACGATTTATCCAGTTCTCTTGTTCCGAGTCTAGTATAAAAAAGGGGACCGAAGTCCCCTTAGTAATTGTTTTGGTGATTTTAAGTGCTTGTTACAACGCGCCACAGCACTCCTGTCTAGCAGGATACCCAAGGTGATCAACCCACGCGTTTAATTCCACTCATTTTCCAACCAGGCATTTAGATCTGCTTTCTTTTTATCAATAGCACGTTTTTCTTCTGCTTTCGCATAGGTTTTCCCTGCTAAAGTATCGTCAATCATCTTTCGTAAATGATCTGCTGCAGTTGTTCCGTTTTCTATGCACCAAATTCTAAATTTTCGGTGCGTTTCTTCGTCTAACCTAAAGTTGGTCAATACAGTTTTAGCCATTTAGTCCTCTTCTGCTAATTTAGCAAAATACGACATTGCATCGTCTTCATCGTCGCCAGAAATTTCTGGTGCTGGTGCTGCTTTAGCAACAACAGGTTCTTCCATCTGCTCAAGTTCAGGATGATAACCTTGATTATTTGCTTCGCCAAGAACCATCAATAATCGTGCTTGTAATTCAGCATACGACTTATAGTTCTCTGGATCAGTAAACTCGTTGAGGTTATGTAGAGATTCGTAAATACTTTCCAGTTCAGAATCATCTTCTGATAAAACAGAAGGAGAAGAGAACTCGGACTTATCGTAATTACGATATCCTTCTACGTTGCGGATCTTCAGTTTAAATGAAGCACCTTCCCAAAAGTCAAAAGGATTGATTGGATCTTCGTCAGCAAATTGTGGTTGCATAACATCCATAATTTTGTCGAAGATTTTTTTACCGAAAGTGAATAGCATTACTTTGCCTTCATTTTCGGGATTAGCAGGATCTGATTCAACCAGAACATTTGCTACATAATGCAATCGACGCTTGCGCTCACGAGCAATTTCTTTATCACGTTCATTACCAGAGTTCCAAAGTTTGGAGTTTGATTCTGAAACGGGATCCTGTTGACCAATAGAAGTCAATGACTTTTCGATGTACCATTGACCAGTTGGTCCTTTAAATCCATGATCCCAATAACGAACCCATGGGAGTTCATTACCTTCTGCCGCAGGAAGAAAACGTAGTACGGCATAACCATTTCCTGCCTTGTCGACAGTAGGTTTCCATTGACGCTCATCTGCGTAGGATTTTTGGACTTTCTGTTCGCCGTCACCTGCCGCTGCGACAAGTTTAGCGATTGAGTTTGCGCGATCGCGCTTTAGTGTTGCAAAAGACATAAGTATTACCTCGTATTACATTGTATGTTTAGTATGTTTTATTATCCACAAAATTCATCATATAGAAGTATATAGTACATAAATTCTTTTTAGATGTCAAGTGGTAATTTGTTTGACTTTGGAATAAAGTTTAATTGTTTTGCTTCTTCTTCCAAATGTAGTTCGATTGATTGAGAAATAAATTTCTTGATGTCTTCAATCTCAAGATTTAATTGTTCGCAAAGGTGAACAATAGCATCAATATATGAGAGCTTTTTAGTAAGAACTTCTTTCTCTACCAGCATAGAAAATTTCTTTTTAGTTATCATAATTCCGTCTAAATTCATTCCCATATTCCTTGTATGTCTGGATAGTAAAATCCCTTTGTTCTTTTTACGTTACCTTCATTATCATAAGCAAGAGATTTAACAACCCACATAATTTTACTTTCTCGTTTCTCGCCAAAACGACTATCATTCCAAATCCCAGTTCTTAGATAGTTTTGCATATTTGCGACATATGTTAAAGCAGTTTGATAACGAATTCTTATGTTTATATCGTTCGACTCAGCATCATGTTTAGAGTTTTGAAGATATGCTTTCCAAGTATCAATCCAACCTTTGACTTTATCTGGATGTAGAAAATAGTCCGGTTCTCTATTTGAAACTGATTCGTGTATTGCAGGGTCAGGAGTATTTTTACGTTTTAATTCTTCTGCCCGCATCAACAAAGGAAAGAGATTTTTTCTAAGACTATTATAAATCTTTTCTGGTATAAAACCAAGTCTAACTGCTTTCCAACCATGTTTACCAAAAGAAATTAGATACACGTCTGGTATTATCTCAACTGCTTCACGTACATCCCAACCAGAATATTCTCGCAACCATTTTTTTAACCAATGAAGATATTCTCTATCTGTTATTTCGTGGTGTACAAATTCTTCACAAGCAACAAAAGCAGCAAGTTTTTCTTCTTCGGTATTAGCAAGTTTCAACTTGTCCCAATTAGGTTCTGGGACAAGGGTCTTCTTTTTCTTAGGGATAAAAGTGCCTTTTTTCTTTTTAGGCATTTCTTAACTCGTCGTTGATATCTACAACTGCGTCCAATAGAGGACTTTCTTTCGCAAGATTTCTCAACGCAGAAATGTCTTTAGGAAGACAATGTCCGCCATATCCAAACTTACCATCTGGTCCGGGAACCTGAGTGTGAGACCTACCAATCCTTGCATCCATACACGCAAGATCAACCATCTGGTCAAATCCTTCAAACCCAAGACTATGATATATTCTATACATCTCGTTAAAGAAAGTAACTTTGGTCGCTAGAAAACAATTCTCAACGTATTTAGCAAACGCTGCTTGTTCTAGTGTCCCGTATTTAACGTCTTTCAAATTAGGCAAACACGCTCGAAAAAATTCGTCCCACCAACGACAATCATCACCACCGTAAATAGCAAATGTTTGGTTAAGAAATTCTTGAGTTGGATCACCATGCGCATGACTGCCTCGCAGAAACTCGGGTGAGTAAGTATAACTGCCTTTGAATGCTTTGGCGTATTGACTCAACCAAACAGGATCTACTGCCGATTTAATCAAATACTTTGTATCTCCGTATTTTTGAAAGACTTCTTTGACATGATCGGTATTACATGTACCATCCTTTCTCATAGGTGTCGCAACACAAACTACTACGCCATCTGGTGTGTCAAGAAGTACCGGATCAACTTCATATCCTTTCGCATGATCATCAATAAAATAATCAATTTCGCCTGGATGTTGTATCGTTGCCTCTACAACTGCCTGTCCAACTGGACCATAACCAGCAACTACAATTTTCAATTCAATACTCCAAGCGTCCAATTTTCTGCAGTGTCTTCTGCATACTGTTCACTATGATTAGTAACATCTACTGTTTTGATATATTTTTTATTTTCGTACAGTTCTACCATAAACCCCTTTTCGCTTTTCACTACAACGCCTTCACGTCTACCGTCAGCAGAAAAATATCGAGAAAGTTCTTCTGTGATAATTCCTCGTTGATGTTCGTGTTTCATATTTTTACCTCCGAATATAAGATCCCATTGAATATCGAATTCAGACTGGGATATTTCCATTGGACGCCTCTTGCTGCCCTTTCCGTTCATAATCTTGCCACCATGTAGGTTTATCTCGTTTTGTCCAAACAGCAAAATCTTTTTTTGCTGTCCAATAATAATTTCTGTATGATTTGATAGAATCGCCTGGAACAATGCATTCGGGGAATTGAGTCATTGCTGGAGGTGGTTCTGTAAAAGGTCCATCAGAAATATTCGCTGGTGCATCAATTAGATATATTTGCAAATCTTGTATTGATTTATGCATCTTCCCATATCTATATGTGAATTCTCTACCGAGCGACATCCAAAGTTTGTATAACCAATCATAGTTTGCTTTAGATTTTCTAACCCATTTAGCAGAAGGATGGTTTATATGAGCTGCTAAGTAAAGCTTTTGATTTAGTTCACCTTCTTCAAGGAAGAATCTTGAGACTTTTCTACCTGTAGTAGATCTGCCTTCCCAATAGGTTCCATCTAAAACGCGATGTGCGGTAGAAAGTAGTTGAGCATATTCGACATTCATTTTAACAACATGTTTGTCAACATGTTCTATTGCACATTTTTCTGGTTCTTCTGATAAGAAAAATACGTTCATTTTATTTCCATCAAATTTTCTGTATATAGTTTACGGTTTAATAAAAAGGATGTCAAATTATTTTTTCGTTTCTTTTTTAGAAGATTTGGATGAATAAAAATGGTATCGTATCTCCAATTCTCAACAGGAATATATCCAATTATATCATGTAATGCAGATATAAACTCTTGTTCTCTCTTGTTTTTACCATTTTCTAGGACGACAACTGGTTTGTATTTGCCTATAGTATATCTTGCCCCTCGCAGAATAGAGAGTTCTTCGCCTTCAGCATCAATTTTTAAAAGATCTACATCTTCAATTTGAAATTTATCTAGAAAAGTACATGAAACTTCTTCTTTATATCCTCCTAGATTAGTCTTTAATGTTTCAAATTGGTTTTCTCGTAAGGTGGAATATCCACTCCACTTAGCAAAAAACGCTGTTCGTTTTTCATCTTTATCCGTAAGACCAGTTACATAATGCGTTATGTTATTAAAACCAGAAGTGTTTTTTACAAAACATTCAGAGAGAGTTTTGTTCATATCAAAACTATGAACATGATTGAAATTTTTGGCAAGAGGTAATGTTGTTGCACCATAAGCGCACCCAATGTCTATTGCAGTTCTCATATGATTGCAATATGACATGGTTTTAAACATTAGTCCATCTTGCCAGGGTTGGGTGGTGTTCCAAAGATCATACCCCATATCGGTTTCTTCTTCTATTAGATACCAACCGTTTTTAAATTTCATTTTTTCTTACGAGATCTTAGATCTTCTTAATAGAGACATTTGAGTTCTACGGTACTTTCTATTAGAACCATCTTCATTTTGCACACGATAACGAGGATCAGGTTTTTTTGGAAGATTTTCCGGCGAATCTTTGTGTTTCTCAATAAGATGATTGTACAGCATACCAAGAATTGTTTTATTGTGCCAAGAAAGACTATTATACAATTTCTTAGAGATATTATCAAACTTACCTACTTTCCGAAGAAGTTTTGCTTTCTTACCGTTCATTAGTTTTCCTTACAAAAGTTACATATTCAGTTTTGTGGTGAGGATAATTTTCCTCTTTTTTGTTTTTACGAGAAACAGCATATCCGCTTTCGTCTTCAAAAACCTCTACGATTGTACCACCATTAAGTTTATCACCAACTTTCATTATACTTCCTCTAAGAGAATACCATTATGAATGATTACTTCGGGATCTAATTCTTCCCAACCGTTATCGTCAAACCACATGTGTCCATCTTCCCACCAACCTTCTTGAATTTCCTCCTGCTCTGATTCATCGTCAATGTTGTAGAATTCCCAGTCTTCAGAACAACCGTCCCAAGTCTCCAGGAACTCTAGTTCTTGGAATTCATAGATCTCGATCGACTCGCCGTTCAATCCATCCTGAAGATATTTAATTTCGTCTTCATTCATCGGCGTTACATTCCAGGAACCACTGCGCCAGCAGGTTTCGATTACTGCTTGCTTCTTTCCCTTTTTCTTGTACTCGATCTCAATGACGCTTTTCTTATAAGCGTTCATCATGCGATAGGTCTTACCAATCTCAATGTTCATTTAGCATCTCCACTGCTTTAACTACATCAGGGAAATGAACCCCAAGGATTTCCCAACACTTGTCGGCAACCTCAATATGCTCTGCCTGAGTTCCGTGTGCTCGCCTCAGTTCGCAATAATGCACCCAGGAGCGTAACGTCCCTGCCATATACAAAGTAGTCTCAGTGAGACCCTCAGGAAGCAGTGCACGTGCTTGTTCTTTAGCAATGCCATTATTCAGCGCCATCTCATAGTAGTCTTTAGCAACCTTGGCAACCTCTGCTTGCATTTCGTTAAAGACTTCTTGTGCTTTCTTTTGCTTGCTTGGGTCTTCATCTACCATTGACAACTGTCGATTCGTAGGATGCTGTTTACGTGCTTCTCGCGTAGTTACAAACCCTTCGCTTACCGCATAACGCTGAGAAAACTCTTGGAATGAGAACGACCGATGCCTTAGGATTTGCCTAGAGATATCTCGGGTTGTTTTAATTTCCATTGTGACTGAAACCATCTCGAATGGAGACCAGTGACCTTCTTTAATAAGATAACGTAACAACTTTGGTGCAGTCTTCTCATTGTTCTGGTTACTGGGGTTGCTCACCCGAGCAGCATAGGCAATCAATTCGTTAGCAGAATGACAACCAGTGGTTGCGCTGGGCATTGTCATGCCTACAAGACTCACTTCACATGTCATATTGTCCATCCTCATAAGTTCCGGGCACACTGTTGTATGCAATTACACGTTTAAATGCTTCAACCAAGGTAGTATCACGAATACTATCAACGTTCATAGTATCTACGAAATCTTCCAGTTGTTCAATCAATGCGTTGCGAATCAATAGATCGAACGCATTTTCATTAAAATCACTTCGGGTTATCATCAAATTCTCCATTACTAGACCAGATTATGTTACCGTTTTCGTCGGACAATGTCAAGGTTACAGTGGCAGTGTCGCCTAAGTTCATCAAAACTTCATCCAATAAATCCCACTCATTTTCTTGAATCTGTTCTAATCTGCGTTGACGATAGTCACAAAAACTAACTACATTGCTCATGTTTTATCCTCAGGTTTAATTGTTGGGAACCATCCTTGTTCATACCTTCTTAACATTTGTTTTTTGAGTTCTCCGCCAGAATAATGTAAGAAATTACTTTCTAGCAATTGTTCTGGATTAGCATAATGTGGACTGTCATTCCATGTTTGATCAAGGAAGTTCATATCCATATCATGTTTAACGCACTGTGCGCTTATATAAAATTGATCATTGTTTGCCCAGGCTGGTAACTTTAATTCAATCCCATTATTAAACCATCGTTCCCAGTGATCCCATTTTTCTCTAGCTTTTACTCTGGCATCTTTCGACCAAACGAGAACACCAGTATTATAACAAAGAACTCGAGATGGATTATTTGGCGGCAAAACCATTGCATCCTCAATGGATACTTCGTTTGCTTCATAGGCAGAAACTAAAGTCTGAAAAGAACTTTGTTTAATATCCCATGCAGCATATGGATATTTTCCCCTGTCATCTTTAATATCGCTTTCCAACACACCACTTATTTCTCCAGTATGTTGATCAAATATATTTTCTTTTGTATTGCAAACAATATCAGTGTCGACATACAAAACATTTTCATAAGAATCAAAGAAGGGATCCATCCAAAGACCAGCAATATTGTAAAAGAATTTCAAGTAGTGTTTAACAGAAGATTCTGGAAAATAATCTTGATCAGTAAAATAATACTCTGCTCCAATATCTTTAGCATATTGCTGGAATGATCTTGAACTTATGTCTTTTACTTTATTATAAAATTCGTGACGAGGCAATCCATCAAGATTGCTACGATCGTCAACTGACGGATCGCTCATTTGATATTGAAATACCAGGTTCATTTAGGGTCACCTGACGCTGGACGAAACAAAGACATCATATGTTTATATGCTTCTGGGTATTTGTCACGAGGATATCGCCATTTATTCCCATTATGCTCGAGAACAAAGTTTCCTTTTTTAGTGCACTTCAATGTCAGAGAGGTATCTTTCGTCGATGAGTTCCCTGTTTTTGAGGTGCTGCTCTTGGATGTCTTCTTTGCTTTGCCCATAATATTCTACTGCCATATGTTTCTCAATCATCATAGTGTTCACAGAACGCCATGCATCTTTATCTTCGTCATATACGATAAACTCACCAAGGATGCGACCAAACTTACCAGTTGCATCTTTATGAGTTTTTAGGGTTCCTTCTTTTCCAAGTTTGGACTTGAGATATTCTTTTGCAATGAGTCCGTACTTCTTTTCCACTTCATCTCTAGTACGTGACTCAGGAGTATCAATACCGTAAAGGCGAATACGCTGATCGGTAAGAACAACATCAAAACCAAGATCAATGTCAACGTCGACAGTATCTCCGTCGACAACTTTTTTAATTTTGCACCTATATTCATACATCGTCATTTTCTCCATCGGACTGTTTGTACAGCGTATATTTATCCGATGGATTTAGACCATATATGCAACCACAGATGCCTACAAGTAGAAAGAAAGAAACCCCTAGAATTTCTATCATCTCATGTGTCCTATCATCATATTTAAAATCATAGACCTTGGTTTCTTTTCAAAGGCGATCATACTTTCATAAAAAGAAATGCTGTCAAGATTACTTTGCCAATAATTTGGTCTCTCTATTGCATCATTGTAGAAATCTTGTTCCAATTGTTTGTCTGAAAGACGAGTCATGTGAAAATTCCACAATTTTTTGTTTTTCAATCTTTGCATTTCTTTAGTTAAACTTAAAGCATAATTAAAGAAACTGTGTTCTTCGTTTCCTTTCTCAGTATGTCCATTATGATCTGGCCAAAAAGAAGTATGAAGATCTTCAACAATATATGTTGCGGTATCTTTTATTTTTGGGAACAAATAATCAAATGTTATTTTTTGTTGGTATGATATATGGGATCCATCATCAATAACAATATCAATTTCAGGATATTTGTCAAGGATTTTGTCCAGGTCTTCTGTATTTTGTTGACGACCAATAAAAAAATCAATTCCACCTAACTGCTCTACTTTATCTACAAGTTCATGCTTAAAAATGTCTAATCCAATTATTGTACTGTTTTTACCAAAATATTTTTTCCAAAGTTCTAGACTCCCACCTCCTTGGACTCCAATTTCTAAAACAGTCACCCAGTCGCGATTAAGATATTTCTCCAGATGTTTCTGGTATGCCGAAAAATAGGGAGACCATTTGTTGGATTTACCAAGTACAACATCGTTTAAATAGATTTTTTCTAATGACATAGTTATGACCACTGTAATATGCTGACTGCCTTGAGTCTTATTATGATCATATATTTTGTACCCGAAGGAGCAAACTCATCATAATAAGCATTGTATGGAAGATCTGGTAACTGTACAGGGAGATGATGCAAATATTGTGGTTGCATTTCTTCCGGAGAGGTTTTCTCAAGATGTTTCATGATCTTCGAATGATATTTAGTTGGGAAAGACCAAAAAATATCAGCAACCCCACGTATAGTTTTCTTCTTAAACCACATTTCTCTTACGCCGTCTGCAAGTTCCCAATGTAAGAATGTGACATCCGTTTCGTTTATTTCTGGCCAATCACACTCTACCCATAGATCAGGACGAGTGACAACAATTACATCATATTTTTCTGGGTCTATTTGCCGCAATCCTGCAGCAATTGTACCTCTTTGACTAACGTCATCAGGAACCACAACTGTTCCAACAACAGAATGAAATCGATTTATGTACTCAGGCAATACGGGAGAAGGGTGAGTTGAAAGGTAAATATCAGCGTCGTGAGGAATTTTATCGTGTAAATTTCCAGTATCAAAATGCGTTCCATTACGAGACGATATTCGAATGTTTTTTTCTCGCAGACCCTTACCAATGACTTTGGTAATTTGATAATGATGTCCTGCTAATAAAACTGCTACTTTCATACAATCTCCGAAGTTGGTCGGGGCAGAGAGATTCGAACTCCCGACCCTCTGCTCCCAAAGCAGATGCGCTACCAGACTGCGCTATGCCCCGAAATTGGTGGAGGCGGTTAGACTTGAACTAACAATGCCATTCGGCGTCGGATTTACAGTCCGATGGGGTTACCAATTTTCCTACACCTCCAAGTTGATACAGTCGCCCCACCTACTAGAAACTCCCCGCGCTGTATCTGACGATCCTAATTTGTTAAGGAGAGAGTATATAGATCGTCTTACCAAACTGAATTACTGAACTCCTTCTTCGATTTCAATCTCGTAATGACGTTTCAATTCATTGTACGCAGCAACGAGATCACGATAAGTTTCGCTGGTAAAAGACCATCGATACTTCTCAAACTCACGAGCAAACGAACGAGACAAACGAATCTCTTCGTAGTACATATCTTCCATTAACCTTTCCTCCATGCTTCGTAATCAACTTCATACTCTGCCATCAATTCGACAGCACGTTCTTCAGAATATCCAAGTTCCATTAAACGATTCACGAAAGAACTATCCTCAGAATAATCATGCAGTCTCCAATCACACAGAATGTTCAGTTCCGCTCGGGGATAAGACTTAGGATTAGGCATCGTTCTGGGAACAGGTTTCAACAACTCTTCAAGAACAGGCATCTTAGGACGATAGTTAGCAATCAAAGTCTCTACTTGCTGCTTATACCCACGTGCAATTAATACATTCTTGAGGTAGTTGATCTCGCTAGCAACACGAAGACCTGCATAATAGGCATCGCCATTCGCCATCTGAAAGTACCAGTCATGATTCGCACATGTATCTTTAAGATGATTCACGATGTGCATCGTGTGAGTTTCGTTGGTGATTTGCATTATGCTACCTCTTTCTTCTCGATAATGAGATCAAAATACTTGCGAAGTTCACGCTTGGTCATTTGACTATCACGATCCAAAAACTTGACGAGTACTGTGAACTCTTTGGACGTTAATTTTTCGCCAAGTTCTAATCTGAACTTGTACTTATCAAGCGTGCTTTTCATCAAAGTATGCTCTTCCAATAGGAGAAAATCGAGATAACGAATCATCAACCTCCTAAGTTCTTTCTCCTTCATAGTACCCACCATGGTAAGATTGCCAACGCTGCCATGAACAAGAAGATTCCTAGCAAACCCACTGCACCACCAATGATTGCCATGAGTTCATCGCTTTCGCCGCGCAGCGTCGCCGGACGCTTATAAACCCCACCAACTTGATTCCTTGAATACTGCATATATCACTCTCCTTAACTTCTATGCCTTTATTCTAACTGAATTCTAACGAAAAAGCAATCTATCGTAAGTTATTGAATTCCCAGATAATAATCCAAATTCCTCACACGCTCAATGCCAGTACGATATGCTTCCAAGAATTCTTCTGAGACATTACCACCAAGCAAACTCAGAATCTCTTCATTAGACATGGATAGATCCCATTTGCCTGAATCAAAGTCTTTCTTTGCTTGGTAATATCCAACGTCCATATTAGTTGATTGCTTTACCATCAAAACCCTGATTCCAGCGGTCTTCGATTCTTCTCTTAGGTGAACCACCCTGTGCGGTGAATCCAATTCTGCGTAACTTCTTGGGTGCTACCACTGTTACCTTACCACCTTTTGCCAAGAATTCTGCCACTTGCTTTTCAATCTCAGTACTTGCTTTTTTCACTATTTAACTCTCTATGATTTATGCTGTTATTATACCATACACACACTGAAAAAGAAACCTACCCTAACTTATTGATTTTCCAGACCTTTTAGATAACCTTCAATATAGGACTCAGAAGGGTTCATCATTCCAATTAATATAGCACGCACCCTAACAGGATCAGTGGTTTCAACCCAACCTTCAGATAGGTCCAACTTAGCATCATTATAACCTTTTTCGAAATCCATTATATACTCTCCATTCATGTGCTGATATTATACCATACAGTGGGGACAAATAAAATCTCGTACAAGTGCTTGTTTTTGCAGGAAAAAAAATTTTTATATTCGGGTCCCCCCAGTGAATTATGGTGTGGGATTGTAGAAAAGGGGGAACGGGACTCTAAGTAAAGCTCGAGGAAACGGGACTCCTACTTCAATTATAATCGGGTCCCTCCATTACCATACCATAGCATTAAAAAACCCCCAGAGGACGCATACGGAAGCGTCATGGGGGCAACAGGAGTTATGTTATGTTATGCAAACTCTTCATAATATGCTTCAGTGAACACGTGATCCTCACTGAGTGCAGTCACACGACCTTCGTAATCAAACATGGTACGGAAGGGAACACGAATCTCAACACCCTCTTTCATACGAGCAGTATCGAATGCCGTATCCTTGATGATAGTTTCGCCTTTGATGACATAGGCAAATTCTTCGATACGATCAATGGCACCTATGACATACTTATCGTCACGACCAGGAATTGGTTCGAACTCATATGCTTTGATCAGATCACCGTTTCTTAACATATCTCTTTTCTCCTTAATCATGATGCTATTATACCATACAGTGAGGGAAAAGAAAATCTATGCTAAGTCTTTGATTTGCTTACCTTTTTCTGTACTCGCCCATCAAAGAACAGTGGGATGTACCACCAAGGGGATCTCCATGAGGGATCATCTAATGCTGTCAAACGATACTCCCACTCAGTGCCATGATCATCCACCCAGGTTATATGATACCCATGCCATGTCTTACTGGGATAAAATTTCAAATGCCCACCATGACGAATACGCTGCTCAAATGACCAAAACCAACAGTTGTTCTTATTAGATACCAATCGTGCGGGGAACCATGCTAATCCAAATATGAATAACATGACGAATGATACAATTGGTCGAGTTACTTGATCCATGCGATACGCTCTCCATTGGCCACTCTTCGATCATATTCCTCAGGTGATCCAGGATATCTCCATCCCCAAATACATACGAGCACCATGGTGATTCCAGTATAGATTACTCCCTTAATAGGCACAGTGAAGTACATTATAATCAGTGATGATAACATCATGATTGCCATTAGATACTTTGCCCTAGTAGGAAAGACACGCTTCTGATTCCAATTGGTGATAAACGGACCAAACACACGGTGATTCATCAGATAATTGTGCATACGAGGTGAAGATTTAGCGAAACAAAATGCTGCTCCGAGTACGAAATGACTAAAGGGAATGCCAGGTGTCACCACGCCAATCCACGCAAATACGAGACAAATCCAACCACCTGCCATCCATGCATATCTTTTCATTCTCTCTCTCGCTCCTATTTAAAATTTTACTGTAAATTACTGTACGATATATCGCTTTACGATAATCGATCCCATACACTCCAGTCTTCAGACCATTCTATATTATTCTTAGTTGCTAGTCTTAGTACCATTCTCACTGTAGGTTCATTCGTATAGTTCTCCACTCTATGTATTTGGGATATATTAAGCAGATACATTGTGTCTAGAATATAGGAAGAATGTAGTGTTAGTTTAGATGCATCAAATAGAATGGGATTGTCTGCTATTTTGTTTAGTGATGCATTTAATGGTGCAGAGACTTGGTGTTCTGTAGTGAAGGAATACAGATTCGTTGGTGTTGAGGAATTACAATTAGAAATTGGCAGTACAAGAGATAGATTAGCAAGTTTGTGGTCTATGTGTGCGAGAGGAACTGAATGTGTAGTCCAGTTATTACCAAATGAGAATAGACCATAGTGTGATATTTCAATGCAATGAGTTTCTAGGTAGTTTACGAGTGAAGGAATAGGAATAGGAGCAATGCGTGTTGATCGAATAAGTGCAGGTGTGGGGAGAGGTAAGTACGGTTCCCAGTAAGATTGCGCGTCAGAGAGGATTGTGGGATCTACAGTCAGACGTTTGAAGTAGAGATTATCGTATGGTCTCGGTGAATTTAGTGATATCATGGTCTCGGAAATAGTATATTTGACATAAAATGCGTTGCATGCTCTGCTGAAGATAGATGAGCAGTCAATGCAGCGTGTGTTCGTGGGTTTGCTGCTTGTTCAATGCAGTAATTATCCTGCTTGTCAATAATGTATTGTCGGTCAAATTTGCTTGTAACAGGCACTGCAGATCTTAATTCACGCAAATATCGATCAAATGATAGGAGTGCAAAGGTGAGCAGATTAGTATATTCTGTTGGTCTTTGCGCAATAAACGAGTTGGAAAATATGTATGCCCAGGGTGGAAGTATTCTATTCTGCTCGTGATGTGATGTGTCATGCCAGGATTTATCAATCAGAGTGGGTGACCAATCAAGAAATAGACCAGAAACAGTGTTCGTTTTCGTTGATCCTACAACATCAAATCCAAATATGGGTGTGGGATATTCTACGTGTGGAAGTACAACAACATGCAGTACAGTGAGTGCGTCATGATTGAACACCTCAACGTGTGCTTGTCTAAATTTTGGTGAGGTGTAACGATAATTCTCCCAGTTGTAACCACTGGTCGGAATAAACTCAGACTCCGGAAAGTTCCTTATCATTTCGTGCATTCTCATCGAGATATGCTTCAATTCTGTCTTTAACTTCAAAATACATTCCTAATTCTTTTGCTATTTCAATCTGCCAACGGAATCCATATTTGACCTCTAATATGAAATTATCTGTATCCTCGCAGACTTCTTCTCGTATATATCGCTTTCCCGCTTGCAGGTCTTCAAACTCATAAATCTGCATCGGAAAGTTTGGATATCTGCGCTTCATAATCTGTCCACCAAACATCAGTCCCATGTAGTTGAGATAAATGTGTGGACGCTTGTCCTCGCAAATAGTCTCTAAATGAGTTGCATATCCCAGAGCAGCAGGTGGTACATTCATTCTGCCGCCCAATCGATCTAGATCATAACAGATGTATGGAAGACGACGCAACTCAGCAGGTACATGTATGTCAAGACATGAGAATATTTCATATTGTACCGAGAGATATGCCTGTCGCTCATCTCGTGTTTGCTCGCTGCGAAACATCTTCTGATTGAATGATTGAAGTTCAAGATCTTCGTGTAATTTCTTTGTTGCTGCTCGAATAATCTCGGACATTATGCCTCCAATCTGGTGTAGTATTTATTGATGGTGTCTCTTAATTTTGGTACCCATTTGTCTCTTTTTTCAACAAATACCTGACATCCTGGTCCTGAGTAATGCATATCGTCTACAGCAACAATCGTTATCAGTTGGGTGATAGGCATTCCGGTACGCTCTTCCCACATAATGGCATATGCTGCTTCTTGACAGTAGTAGGACTCGATGTACTTTGGCTGTTTTGCTTTTCGACTGGTTTTGAAGTCAATGATTGATATCTTTCCGTCAAATTCAGCAACACAATCGACACGCCCAGCAACGCGTAGATGGTCAGAATAGAGCGGAAGTTCTTGCCCATAAATTGTACCAATGCTTTCATCTAAAACTCCGCGAATCGTCCGAAAAGAATCAAAGATATCAGGTGTATAACCATCCATGTAATTGGGATCATTATCCAAATACTTTTCGACCACACTATGAACCGCAGTACCTCTTCTACTAGCACGGACAGATATTTTGTTAGCTTCTTCATCTCCTACTCTCGCTCTCCACTCAGCGATGCCTTCTTCGCTGAGTATTGATAAAACAGTTGTGATTGATGGATATGCATTGCCATCAGGCGTGTTGTATTTTCTACCTGTTTGCTTGGTTTCTGATACTAAATCATCATATCCAAGGTCAATCGGATCATGTTTAAACAAGTCCTGTTCCTTTCAGTTTGTTGATTGATTTCTTTGGAACTTTCATAGAGAACAGTTCTTCTGTTGTTAATAAACTCAAATTGACTTCTTCTTCAGGATCAGCGTCATCTTTCTTCTGATACGAAGTCAAAGAATCATTATACACTTTGACAGATACGTTATCAAGCTTAGATATTTTCAAAGCATCGTGATTGTGGTGTAGTATGAACTGTGTATCTTTAAACTCTTTGAATATGCCTTCCCAAACAGGACGCCAGATATTCAACAGTCTGTAGTTGTTGCTGTCGCTGCGATCACTGGACAGATATACATCTGTGATTGACCTCATATTAAAATCAAACAGCGTGTCAAACCCATACAGATGCACCTCTGTTGCTTTGTGTTTACCACAAACATAATGCACTGCCATATGCCCGCAATTGAAATTGGTTGCTGCTTGCGCTGATCCAACACGACCACAGTATGGTGGGACAGTGAGATAAAACTCTTTGATGTTTGCTGCATACTTCAGATAGAATGCACTGCGTTCATACATCCAGATTCTAGGGCGATTGCCCAACACCCACATGTATTGATTAATAGAGATTGATCCTTCAGTCAGTGCTGCCATCATTTTGAAGTCAACCATACAAGTGGCATAAACTTGTTTCGGGTCAACCTCAAATGGAGGCATATTGCACAACAATATCCTACCATCAGAATCTCTTTCGTGGAAATATTGTGCGTGGTCACCATTTCCTAAGATGTGCCATTTACTCATTATAAATCAATTTCCTTATTTCCAGTTTGCCTTGTTGCCCAGTCCAGTGTATGCATTTCTTGTTTGGGTCGTCCTGTCCATCAAGAATTTGTATACGCAACCAATTGTATATATTGGGAACTTCGCTAATATATCTGAGTCGACCAATTCCTTGCCCAACCATGGGATGCAACACTTCCTGATCTCCCCTGCTAGGATTTAGAGCACAACGCTCTGCCCACATTTTAAGAATGAGTGGTTTGTTGCGAAACACTACAATTCCAGAGTTATGCCAAGTTTCCTGTTGGCGAATAGTCCATGGATTGTCTCGAACCATTCCCAACTTTTCATCCTCTATGTAATTGAAGACACCACTCATGTCTTTTAACACTTGTATGTCAGTGTCAATCCAACACGTCTCGTCAGCATCTGCTTTGAGCATTGCTTTAGGTTTAAGAAACCAACCATTTGCAAATTGTTTGGGAACATCAATTATGTCATCAACTTTCCTAGTTAGAAACATCTTCTTTCTAAGATCGGGAGACATACCGAAATCTGCGAGTATAATTGGTGTAGAAGTGTGCTTCTTGAAATTTTTAATAAACCATTCAAGTTGCCATTCAGTGTTTTCGTCGCATCCTGTTATGAATGCTTGTTTAAATTTACTCATCAAATATGTTTCTAGATAATTGTGTTCTTAATAATGCAGCACCACCATCAAAATGATGCCATGGAATGTTAGTTTCTAATTGGAATGCCTGGTACCATCCATAATCTGCTGCTAGCAATTTTTTAGTTTTGTGAAGTTCATTTATATAATCAACATCCCATCTTCTTCTTGGATGGAACGTGAGTCCATAGTCGTACATCCAAAACTCAGGAAATTTCGCTAGAAGCCATTCACCATTACTTGCTTCCTGTAGATCAAAAGGATAATTCCAATGTCCTCCTAAACTGATTTTATCTATATCTCTATATGTTTCCCTGTCAGGGTAGACCCATCTGTTAGCAACTGTAACAACTGATTGTTCTCTAAAAGAAAATTTAGCAATCCGAGCGAGGTTTAAATTTCTTCCTATAACTGAATCCCATCGCATTCTAACAACTGTTGCTTTTGATGGTATTTCAAGATCACGCATCAAATAATTATGCATCAGTATCTGTTTGGTTTGATGTTTATGTCTGTTTACTCGGGTTTCGTCTGTATCTAAAACTCTTCTTTGGTATCTTGGAGTTTTTACTGCATGAGGATTGTCTTTATATGGACTGTAATCGACAATTGGTTCTTCATAATATATCACATTTTTTGCTTCGCTAAACACATAATTGCGAATTGGACTACTTGTCCATGTGGTGTACAAGAACTCAACTGGTTCTGTTGATTTGTCAAATGCTTTCTTTACCCTGTCAACTGACTTTTGAGTATATCGAGCAAATTGTGATCTGAATTGTCCCTCAAAACAAACAACAGTTTTCATCTAATCAGTTCGTATTGATCGTTCCATGAGTGTTTAGCCAGACACCCTCGTGTTCTCTGAATTGTTGAGAAATTGTCTCTTGCCTCAACTGGCCATGGATAAAATTCTTGCAACCATGAGAAATTGGCTGTACAAAGAAACACATCAGTTGGTGCGGCAGATGTCTTTGCTTTTTCTATTAACAACCGCGCACCGCTTGGTTTCATCCTGTATGCATGCGCTCCAGGAAAATAACGTTTAGAAGTTAATGGACCAGGACCAAAGAAGTTTGGCGTATTGAATTTGCCATAACTTGGTTTCCCCAAAGAAATGACTTTGTCATATGACATTAACATAGGAACTGTGCCAACTGCAACTGCATCGTGTTCAAATATCATGTATTCTTCATTGTCTTCTGCGCACATTTCCCAGAGAGTGTGGTGACTCAAGAATGCAGATACGCATGACTCAAGATATGAGTATTCCTCTTGGAATTTCTCGATGGGGATTTTTTTATCCATCATCATCTTAAATGGATCATCTTTTGGTGTTATTGCATCAAACATCTGTATGTTATGTTCGGGCATTGAGTCAATGCAACGTTTCGCTGCATTGAATGATCGGTCGATTGCTTTGATTGTTATTACAAAAGATTTCATAGTGTTGTCGTTGATATTGCTGGTTGTACTCGTGTTACATTTGGCCAGAGAATACCCAGTTGTCCAGGCATCAATTGTTTACACATTAAAGCATCATTTGGCCAAGCACCATACTCTTTGGCCAGTGATATTAATTTTCTAGCACCTGCTGGTTTGATATAATATGCTGAGTTTCCTGGCAATCCAGCTGGATGCCTCTTATCCTCATTGACATATGGAATGTCATACACTTTTGGTGGTGAGGCAGCAGGTGTGCCCTGTTTGATTTGATGTCTTATCTCGCGTGCATATATGTCTGCTTTTGGAGTGGCACCTGGTTGTGGGCGATTCAATGCAATTACTGTCTTGTCGCTCTTTTCTAACACATCAAGCGGGACTCTCCTCTCAAAATGTGCATCGTGTTCTAGGATAATAAAATCCTCATCAGTTTCAGCACATTCTTTCCAGAGAAAATAGTGTGAGAGAAAACATGCGATTCGTTTCTCTCGTACATTTGTCGCATATCCTGTTTTGATGAGTCCACTTTGTATGTCTACAATTTGCCGACCATCCCAAGGATAATTCCACTTCAATCCCTCTTCAGTCAAAGTTCTCATAGCAGCACTCTGCGTGAATGCAGAGTATTTTGTTACATGTATATCTTTTGCTGATTGTATACAATGCTCTGCTGCTGCTTCTGATGGTCCATAATATTTTAATGTAATTACTTTCGCTTTCATGTGTTTAATGTATTTTGCAGTACCGTGTATCCTACGTTTGCTTTCTCTCGGAATTTAATAACCCAAGGTGTTATTCCTGAACAGAATTGTTCAGCAACTTGATATAATCTCTCATCTGGTCTACCAAACAATCGAGAGGTGTCATGCAACACAATGTATTTTTGAACAGTTTTGGCATGTAATTGTAACTCCGCTACTAAATGATGTGGTTGATGGTTGCTGTCAATTAATAATAAGTCAGTGAGTCCAGCAGATTCTTGGTCAACAGAAGACATTTCCTTTGCTTTAAATTCTATATTATTCTCTTCGCAATAGTCAAGGAATATCTGCTCAAATGGACGCCAGCGGTGCAAGTCAATGTCTATCAGTGTGACTTTCTTTGGATTGGTAAGACAGGCAGCAGCAGCGCTCGCTCCTTGATGTGTACCAAGTTCTTTATATGTATCACATTCTTTCATGAGTTTTTGCATGGCATCGTGCTGCCAGCAATAATCATGTCCGTGCGCTTCTTCGTGTTGTTTGCGTATCTCAGTATAAAACTCAGGTAGAGTTTTTACATGGTCTAGTTTTGCATTAATCATCTAAATCGCTCTCCTTAATTACACAAACCAAAACTTTTGCAGTTTTACTTCCATGAAATCTATCAATAATCTCAAAACCGTTCTTTTGTAACAATTCAATGACTTCAGATTCTGTTGCATCTAAACAATCTGCTGGTTCACAGACACTATCTTTTTCACTATATTCTAAATATAGTCTTCCTGATTTGCTCAGCTGATCTTTCCAAGTTTGTATCGTTTTTTCTGGCACGTTCGAGTGATCAAATGCATTAGAATAAACAATATCTGCCTTTCCTATCCATTCTTCTTTTGGAATAGAAAAATCGTGTTGAACAGTCATTTCGAACGTTTCAGCATTATCACTAATTTCTGTTCCTATAATTTCTGCGTTCGGAAGATGTTTTTTAAAAAATTTTTGTTCCGAACCATTTCTTGTGCCATGACAGATTACAAATTTACAATCGGGATTGTCTTCACAAATCCTTCTTATCTTTTCTGGATTTGCATACACCCATTTGATTTTACTTTTATTGGTCTTTGTTTGTGCTTTGACATATTCTTCGTAAGATTCGTGTTTATAAATTTTCATTAAATATCTCCCTGACAGGATCCATGTCTATTTTTCCTGGATCAATGTATGTTGGTGTTTTCCCTGATTCAGATATTGGTGGATCATCAATTCCAACAGAAGCAAAGTAGTCATAAAATTTTGTATCATCACCCCACAACTTTCCCCACTTGACCCAAGCAGCAGGTATGCCATAAGCATGCGCTGCAATAATACCATGAAGACTGCTAGAGATAATGTACTCGCAAGATGAAATTTCTTTTGCTACTCGTATTGGATCTCCAACAACATCTATCACTTTGTATTCAGGATAACAATGTTTTATTATGCCATAATCTGAATAGTGCGGAACAACACCTATCTTATATTTCTTTTCTTCTGCTGGACAGAAGTCAGGAAGCAGAAGCGCAGCATCACCATATATCTCTGGGCAACTACCACCATTGTCCAGCACTTGTTGTCTTGTTAGTGGTCCTCTCACAAATTTCCAAATGACTTTGGGATTTAATGTTTCGTTCTTTCTAATACATCCAGAACCATACACTTTCTGACCAGCGAGAGCAAGTCGAGCGATTGATCCAATTACAATTGCCTCTGCTCTGTTGACGTCATCGACATATTCATATTTTATGTTGAAGTGTTCCAGCAATTTTGGTGTTAAAACATCACCAAAGTTTTCTGGTTCACGCCACCATTTTACTTTCACTTCCACAAACTCACAGGCATGTTTACTTTCTCCCAGAGTTGTTGAGCATCCCAATCATTTGATCCAGATAATTGCATGTGAACAAGGCATTTCCTTCCCTTTCGCTCATCATTGATCCCAGGTTTGTCTCCTCGTATGTAATGTATCTGAGCATTAAATCTATTATCAATTATCGTAGGTTCAATTGTACCATTAAATAAATTACAATTCAAGTAGTTCTGGTCTAATTGATAAAATCTTCCTAATCCTGCTCTTGCTACTGTGTTTACATAATCAGCAAACGGAATGAACTTTTCCCTACATTTACGCAATCCTGCATTTGTGTAAAGAACAACACCAGAGTTAAATATCCTGTGCCTTCCTTTACTGTCTCTTGGCAATTTTAGTGGTGTCAACTGCTGTAGGCATTGTTCCCACAACTCATCATTTTTTGCGTTGATACAACCACCAACTGTCATTGTCTCGCGTATCCATGGTTGTAGCATTTCTTCACAGATACCAACATATTCTACTTGTTCGTCAAATATATTGTCTTCAAATCCATCCATCGCAAATACATCCATGTCAAGATACAGGACATTGTCATATTCTAAAAACATATCATCATAGACTGGACGAAACGCATCATAATAGGCACCATGTGTTTTAGACCAGTTAGCATTCTCTGCGAAATAATATTCTGCTCCTATCTTAGCAGCATATTTCTCCATTGTTTTTTTGCTTTCTTTTGCGCAATTATTTACTCTTCCGTTCCAGTACTGAAAGATGAGATTTTTCATATCAGGTTTCTCTCAACTAAACTTCTGTAATTCTCAATTTTTGGTCTCTTGTTTCCAGTCATAGTTGTTTTAGTTCGTATGTGTATCATTGCAGCATTTTCGATTCCAGGTCTGTAACTACAATGACACCATTTATAATTACCTGGTAGAACTGTCTCTTCATTTATTTTCATACCAGCATAAAATGCTAAGACAGACATGATGCCTTCATCCACCAGATAATTATTGAATTCCTGCATCTTGTTCTCTATCTGAGGAATTTGTTTTCTGAGCGCAATTCTCTGGTCGCGATTCAGTCTGTATATTGCGCCACCCCAATAGGGTGATGACATCGATGTCATCATTGGATATTTGCGGTGTAGACCAGCGTGTAAATTTTGCTGTATGTCGCAATACATCCCAACTCCAGAAATATCAGTAATCACATTCTCATTCATACCTTTGCGAACAAACATATCAATGTCAACCATTACGACATAATCATACTCATCATATTTCTCATCTAACATCACGAGTTTTTGAATCTGCGGTGCTAGATTTGGTCTGAATTTATTTCCAAGGACTAACTCATACTCTGCACCTATTTTGTTAGCATATGCAGATATGTTCTCGCTAGACAATATCTCTAGTTCTCCAAGATCTCCAGTGTAGTGTTGTAATAGAATATCCATTAATGTTCCTTTATAAATCTTTCCAAATCTTCCGGAGTTCCAAGTCCCCACATTCCATGAACACAATGCACTCGGATTTTCTTACCATCTTTGATTGCGTGATTGAATACAGGGCAAACATAGAACTCGTTGTTGACTCGGACATTATCTTCAATCATTTGCTCTGCATATTTCACAAAATCAGAACCATGCTTCCAATAATAAAATCCGACAGTTGCACAATCACTGATCGGATTCTTTTCCGCAACCTCAGTGACCAATCCAGTTTTTGGGTCGACTTTGGCAAATGACCACTTAGGATGCGTCGATTTAAATATCACAATTCCACCATCAGCATCTGACTCTTGCATATCATACATGAAATCAACAGGATTCCATTCAACAAACTGATCGCTGTTAGCAAAAAACAACGGATTATCGTTGTCAATGTATTCCTTCGCGAGCAATGCAGTACATGCTGCTCCTTCAGTTACACCATTTGTTTCAACGATTTTACATCCAGGTTCGATTAGAGGAAGCATGTTGTCTAGATGGAATTGTTCGCGATGTTTTTTCTGGCAGACAAAAATGTAATTTGCATCAAGACCAATGTTCTCAACAACTACCTGTATCATTGGTTTGCCGTTCACGTCAATCAGAGGTTTTGGGAATACATAACCTGCGTCTTTGAATCTTGATCCTGCCCCTGCCATTGGAATGAGTACATTCAATTTTTCATCACTCCAGATGTTTTTGACGTTCTTCCCTTGTAGTCTTGGCACAATGTTTTCAATCGTAACTTCTTTTGTGTTTTCTACCCTGATGTAATTTGCCCTAGAACGTTCCGCTGCTTTTAACCCAACAGGACTGTCTTCAACAATAATCGTTTCTTCAGGCAAGACACTCATCATTGACATTGCCTTCCAATATATTTCAGGATGAGGTTTTGCGTTCTTAACATCTTCGTTTGACAATATAACAGAGCAATATTCTATCAATCCGGACTTAGATAGTGCAGTTAATAAAGTCCTACGAATACTGTTAGAACAAACACCAATTAGATATCCTTTGCTTTCCATATATCTAAACAGATTTATTGCAGGTTGATTTAAAGATATGTCATTCATCATCTCAACAGTTTTCTGCTGTTTTGTTGTGAATATCTGTTCGTGTAATTCAACTGGGAGATTTTTGTTCTCTGTTAGCAGTTTCAATTTGTCACGTGTCTTTTTACCATCATAAATGTTGCGATGTTCTTCTCTGGTAATTTTATATCCATAAGGCAAAGCAGAATTTAATGCTTCATAATGAATTTCTTTGGCATCTACCAACACGCCATCCAAGTCAAATAACACAAGTTTTATCATAAATCATATCTCGAATCATCATCAGTTCCGTGGTCAACTGTTGTTCCGTGAATACAGTCTGTGGGGTGTTGAGCGAGAAAACTGTATTCACCAACATTTGTACATATTCGATGTATTATGTCATCAACATTTAAGATTATATAATCCGGTATTATCTCTAGTGCTCTTTGTGCTGCATGTGGTGACATGTAATATCCGCCGCATGGGACTTTTCTCCAATAACTTGTTCCGTCTAATCTTACTTTCTTTTGCTGAGTAAAACAGACAATGTCCCATGGTCTAAAGTGTACTCTCCAATTAATGGGTCTAACTGCCATGCAATCATGCTCACAAATAACTGCTGCTTCACCTCGATTGTATATGCCTACCCATTGATGATAGTGTGCATACCAACAGGCAATTTCTGATGGAGTAAACTCCCTCCATTTTGTATACCGAAAAACAGGTGCTTTTGATCCAAACGGGAGATTATATCTTTTGTGCCAATCAGAAAGATCTTCTACTCGAGCTCCTTGTACACTTGATAATTGCAAATCAGGTGCATACTTTTGCCAAGTTGGTCTTGCCTCTTCATAATACTTACAAGATATTTCATTATCTTTGAGCACTATAAATTTGACTACGGGAGCTTTTGCTAAAACAAAAGCGGGAGTTACTTTTTCAATCATGCTACATCTAGTTTCGGGAAATATTTAATGTATTTAGTTTCTCTATTTCCACGTATTTCTTCAACGTTCTTTTTGATCTCTTCAAAGAAATTCCAAGCAAGAGGAATAACAAATAAAGCATCATCAACATCTAGACTAGATTTATCCTTGATAATTATATTTGTCCCAGGAGTGTACAATCCTTGCTTGAGTGGGTTATCGTCAACAATCCAGTCAAGTTGTATGTCATTCGAGTTCAACAACGTCATTCCTTTGGCAGCAGCACCATAACCAACAACTTGATAACCTTCGCTTCTAATATGATCTACAAACAACTTGAGTGCGTTAATGATTTTCTTAGCATTCTTACCAAAATTCATATAGAATTTTATGTCATGCCTTCCTTCAGAAATTTCTTTGTCTATAGTTTCTTGAACTGATGCATGTGCTTCTGACCCAGGGTGCTTCAGCGTGAACAAATAACTGTCGCCGTGAATGGATGTAATATCAATTCTGGTTAGAGTTAGTCCCGCTCGTTCTGTTAGAGTTTTCATGCTGTTAGCGCAGAAGAAACTAATATGCTCGTGGTATGTCGTGTCAAACTCATTCCTCTGGTACATCTGACTCTGACTTGTTTGTATGTAACATGTACCATCTGGTTTTAGATGATCTTTAACAGCGCGGAGAAAACCTAATGGATCCTCTGTATGAGCAAATACATTCTGCGCAGTTATCACATCAAACATAGGACCGCCATAATCACCACCCCACCAATCACGTTTGACATTATGTCCTTTATCTAATGCTGTTTGGGTTAAATTTTTAGCAGGATCGCATCCATATGTTTCCCAACCAATTTTCTTAAAACTGTCCAACTGGGTGCCATCATTGCATCCAATGTCAAATACTTTACCAGTCTTTCCTTCTCTCTCAGCAATCATCACTGCTAAGTCATCGCAATAATCGCGCATCGTTTGACTGGTGCCAGAAACATACAAATAAGTTTCAAACATCAACGCAGGGTTTACTGCCACAGGCAACTGAGTATGCCAGCAAGAAACGCAAACTCTCAGACCAAGAGGATATTTCTGCAACTCTTCTCCTGAGTGATAACTGTTTGCTAATGGTTGTTCATTCAAGTCTAAGAAAGGAATCAATCCTCCCTCACCACAAGCAACACATTTAGTAAGATAATTCATAATATTTCCTCAATTATAATGACTGCGATACCACTTAACAAAATTGTCAACACCCTCTTCAATTGATGTTTTGGGGTTGTATCCAATTGCTTGAAGTTTTCGTGTGTCGCTCCATGTTTCAACTGCATCAGCAGGATGTTTAGGACCAAATCCTACGATTGCTCTAATCCCAAGAGATGTCTCAATTGCCTCGACGAATCGTTTAAGTTCTACCTGTTCGCCTCTGCCAATGTTGTACATGTCGCGTGGGGTCATATTATTAAATACACACTCGATACCATGCACAATATCATCGACATAGGTGAAGTCTCGTTTCATGTCACCATAATTATACAGTGTGATAGGATTGCCAGCAATTATATTTTTAGTGAAGTCAAACAGTGCCATGTCTGGTCTACCCCATGGTCCATACACAGTGAAGAAACGAAGACCAACTGCGTTTGGTATGTTTGAGATATTAAACTGCGACTCGTTTATGTACTTGGTGTAACCATATGGATTGATCTGAGGATACAGGTACTCTGACTCATTCCAAGGTAATGGATTGCCGTGCAGCACACATGACGTAGATGCGAAGATTACATTCTCACACCCACTCTTCTCAAGTCCTTTGATTACATTTAAACTACCGATGCAGTTGTTAGTGATATATTGATCAGCGTGTTCCATCGAATAGCGAACACCTGCCATCGCAGCAAGATGAATACAAAAATCTGGTTTCATCCTGTCTATTGCTGCAACAGTTGTGTCCTTAGTGATATCGTGGTTATAAACATCAATGTCGTACTCGTCTTCTAATATGTTAGCACGTTTTTCTTTCAAAGCAGGATCATAATATGAGTTGAAGTTGTCTAGTCCAACGACTTTATGTCCTAGTTTACTAAAATGTTTTGCAGTGTGGAATCCAATAAACCCTGCTGCGCCAGTGATTAGTATTTTCATAATCGGTACATCATCCCCGTTGTTATAACATCGCAATCGTTGTCTTCAATATATTTTTGTTTGTTTTGATTTTGATATTTAGATTTTTCTACAGAGAAGCATTGTTCGCAAGATATTCCTTCCAAATGAGCAACTGAGTAAGAATGCCATTTTGGTGTGTAGCACTGATTTGGTTTTAAATTTATTAGATCTTCCATCACTCGATATGTTGGTATGGCATCATATGTGGTGAAAAAGATGTTCTCGAATTTAGCATCTTGAAAATTAGCAGAAAACAAAATCTCATACTTTGGATCGTCTTTATATTTCACACACAAAGGCATCCAATAATTTTTGAGAGAATCATTTCCTTCTACAATTATGGTGATCATGGTTTAAATGCCTCAACGCTGTATGTATGTGCCATTCTTATCGTGTCTGGGTTTTCTAAACCTCTGAAATCAAATACAGAGCTTTGATGGTGCTCAACCTGTTTGGCATTAACAAATCCAATTTTTTGTAATTCATTAATCATTTCGGAAACGTACCATAAATGTTTATGTTCGTTTTTCTGACTTAACAATCCTAAAGCCACTTGCTCTTGTTTTCTTTTTCTAGAAAGATTTTGATACTTACAAGGAAAATAGTCATTTTTATTTGCGACATATCTCTCATGATATTTAACTACAAATGAATTTTGTTCAAGATCTTCTCTGCTGACCAACCAATCTATTACATCTCCTGCTGGCCATGCTGTTCTTAATATGCCACCAGGTTTTAATATTCTATATGCCTCTTTGAATAGATTTATTCCCTGATATCTGTACAAATGTTCAATAATGTGTTCAGAATAAATTCCATCATATGTTTCATCGGTTACAAATGGAATTGGTAAATCTGTTATATCATAACTTCTTATGCCTGGAAGGTTGTATTTGTTAGCAATATTGATAACATCCCAATTTAAATTTCTTTGCCTGTCACCACCTATTTCTAAATATCTCATAACATTCTCTCCATTAAAGGCATACTCTTTTTGTGAGTTGGACCATAAAAATGATTTATGTACCCATCAGGTTGACCAAAAATCCATTGATATGGAACTCTGTTCCACATGGTGTCCAACTCATGCACTTGAAACACTGGTTGTGACAATTGGAGATTAACATACATTTGTTCAGTGTATCTGGTATGTACCACATAATCATGAATAGAAGTGAAATGTTCTCTTGCTTTTAATCTTCCTTCTTTACTCCAAACTTGTAGTCCACCGTTCATATAACGAAATCGTTCGTTAGGATATTTTGATGACTTGGGAAACATCCAATCTTTTCCAAACAGTTTTTTGCCATAAGCAATGATGCCTCTTTCTTCCAGAGGAGAATCCATAACTCTGCGCATAAATCCACCCTGCGAATTGTGTACACCTGTTTCGTGCACCATAGAAACATCGCCTTTTGCTAGACTAAACACATTCAGTCTTGTTCGTATCAACATGTCTAGATCTAAGACAAGCACATTGTCATACTGTTCAAATTGCGGGTCATAAAAAATTCTCAAGGAATCTAGTCTTGGATCTAGTTCTGGGAACCACCTGTCTGTTAGAAAGAGATATTCTGCTTTGACAGATTCAGCATAATTCTTAGCAGACCTCTGTCCTGCCGCTGCCCAATCTGGAAGTTTAACTCCACCTATGTGTGCGTCATTACCCTCGTATGGGATGTAGTATTGAAAGATAACGTTTCTCATAATTTACTCAGTGTGATTGATATATTTTAACTTATTTTCTTTGGTTGTACAATACTGATTTATATACTTTATTATGAACTGATCGACAGGTATTTTGATTGTGATGTATGGAGACTGTAGTCTCATAAATCTGGCAATCGTAGACTCAACGAAATAAGCAGATAACAAATCTTCATTTAACTGAACAATTGCCTCTTTATATGGATCGTGGGTTGTTTCAGAACTTAGTTTTATGTTGGGTTTACACAAAACTGATGGTCCCTGTTTTTTTCTAAAATGATTCCATGCCCAAAAATGATTAAACCAGTCATATCTCTGCTCTTCTGTTATATTTTCTGCAAAATGTAACATATCGTAACTGGTTGGAGGCAAATTTTCTTCTGTTATTTTTTTAAATCGGTCGACAGCATATCCTTGGTCTATCCAAGTTTTTTCGTTTTCTGTTTGGTCGCTGGTTTCATCATCAACAATATAAAAAATTGTCGGAATGTCAATTGTCTTTTCTTGCATGATGTATTGTGGTTCCTAATTTTGCATCCTGATATTGCCTAGAAAATCCCTTTTTCAACACACCTTTTCCAGGATTATTATCCATTATTGTATGTATGTAAGCATCAACATTCATGTTTATGCGTTTTTTCCCTTTAGGAAATAATTCCTCAATTCCGTCGAGCAATTTTTTTGCCCAATTTGGAGTTAACCAATATGCTGCAGCAGTTGTTATATTTCTTCCGGTCCAGGATTCGCAAAACCCAACAAATTCATAATCGCCCCAATTTTGTATATCAGGAGCAGTATGTAAATATGCGTCGTGCTCAATTATTATTGCTGGATTACTTTTCCTTGCCACCATTTTCCAAAGATAATATTGACTGTACCATATTGCTTTTTCTGTTTCGGTAAAATCTCTCGGTCCACCTCTACCAAATTTTTTTATTCCGAATGCCAAATCTTTGACAAATGGTAAAGACTTTGGAGTAAATGCTTCCCAACGTTGGACTTCAAATCCATGACGCACCCAACTGTCAGTTGTCGCTCCAGCATAATACATTGAGACTGGATTATCTGATATGGCGATCATAAAAACAGCAGGTTTTTTCATTAGCACCAACCATTTTCAAAGTCAATAGAAACAAGTTTTTCTATTGTGCGTAATTGTGTTTTAGTCAGTTGTTTAATTGATGGGAAAATTCTATTTTGTGTTTTGTTTTCATGCATGCTAACAAATTGTTCTACGATAGAGGGGTCTCGTATACCACATTCATTCATAATTTCTTGAATCAAGTCACGCAATTCTGATAGATCAAACACATAATCATATTGTTTCTTATCTCCATAAAAATAATACATTGGAGCATAATGAATGTCTTGATGTCTTCTTTTAATGATCATTTCAAGGATGGAAGATAATGAATACATTTTAAGGTTTATTACATTACTTCCATATGGTTGGAATTTATATTTTCGGTTCTCGCTGTCATAATAATTTTGAGCAACATATTCAACAGCAGATAAAAATCGTTCTACTGGATTTCTTTTTATTGCATATCGTATGGAATTTTTTCTAAAAGGCAAGTTTAAATAATCCCCATGAGTTCTAACAGCCATTAAATGCCACCAACCAGCAGTTGATGATGGTTCTATTGTTTGATAGTCTGGAAATATTTCATTCATTAATTCAAGTTTATGCGCTCGCCAATACATCTTGTTTAATGTTTTACATCCACATTTTGGTGCTAGTCGAACATCTATATTATGACCGAAATATGTAATGTTGCTTTCGGGATCAAAATAATGCGCCCCAAAATTTTGTGCTAAAAGTGATATGCCTCCATCTGGAGGTGGCCAATCTGGTGGTGTCATATGCGAAAATCTTTTAAATCAAATTCAGTACCATGCATGTGATGTAAGTTTCTGCTATGGTTTGTCCAAACTAAAACTTCAGGATCGTCCACCAAGAAGTCACAAGATTTACAATAGTCAGGATAATCACCGCTTCGATGAGCGTCACGGAGCGCAGAATATTCAGTGCCTTCCCAGATCTCTTCGATAGTGCTTTCTGAAGTATGTCCCAGAACTGCTTCCTCGTCCCGTCCCAAGACTTGGCAGCAAGGATGAACCGCACCTGTCTTACCATCAAGACCGCCAGCGCGAATAACGACGTCAGGACTAAAAGGTCTGCCACAGGTTTTCTTCTCCCCTTTCCGTGCCATCACGGGATCATAAACCCCAGACCAATTATGCATTTTCCAGATTTCTGTTTTAACTCTAAGAAAGGCAACAATGTTTTTATATGCTACCAATTCTAATCTATATTCTTCAGGATCAGTTTTAGTCATCAAATGGTAAGTAGCAACAACGCAATCTGAATTCGTATCCTCAACATATTCTTGCATTGCTTTCACTTTGTCCCAAGTGTTTTCAAACGAACCACCAATTCTATTGTACATCCACTTCTCATACTGTGTTGGGTTTGCGCCGATCCAAGAGAAACGATAAAAGTCTAATCCAGCATCAACGCAGTCCATCATGAACTGCCCTTCCATACGATAACCGTTTGAAAAGATAAATGCCTTTGCATTATACTTTTTAACGATCTCAATGTATTTAGGGAGGTCGCGATTGAGAGTTGCTTCGCCGCTGCCATCTAGGTTAACAACGCGAAGACCATGCTGCGCACAGTCTGCCACATTATGTTCAAACTCTTGTAGTGACATTTTCTTGAGGAATCCTTTATGCCTTCCTCCTGTTCGCATGTCTTGTGGACACATGCTACATGAGTAGTTGCATCCACCATTCACTTCAATTACTGCTCTATCAATTTTCATAAAATCTTTCTATGTGTGGTAAAACTTTTTGTTTGTATGCTTCGCATGTTTGAATTAAATCGTCATAAGTTGACTCTCTCAATTTTGAGATGTACTCTAAGACATTTCTATATTTTGCATCTCTACTTCTAAGATCTTTATTCTTCTCTTGAAAAAATACTCCTTGACCATTATGAGTTCTTATAATATTGTTATCGCCTAGAACTATGATTGGTTTGTACATATTTTTAGAAATATATTGCCACATACCATCATATGCCACAACAAAATCACAAGTTCTTATGTGGTAAAATGCTTCTGAAACTGGTGTCCTATAATCAATTTCAAATACTTTATAGTCTAGACGTTCTAGAGCATTTTCAATCCATTCCCAATCTAGAGGGTTATATGTTAACTTCCATTTTGGTGCAGTAGTTGCATTTAAGAATGGTTTCCAGATTACAACTTTATCTTTTATAGGTGTTGTATCAACTGAGTTGTTAAACTTCCAGTTGTTAAGACCAGAGAATACCATAACATGGTTACTTCTACCTTTTTGCTCTGGCACTGGCCACAATGGATAGTAACGAGAATAATTTAATCCAAGTTCGCCTTTGAAATCCTTGTCGATGTCGGGATAGTTGTAAACATGCTCCACTTCCACGAGTTCATCTTTTCGATAATAGAAATTATGTAGATATTCAAATCTTTCAAATATTGTTTCTATATCATCGTGTGCAAAATAATATGACCTGTCATGATCCCAGTGAATCTGAAAAATAATTTTAGTGTTAAGAATATGAGCAGTATAATATGCTATGTTTAATCCATACAAGAAATCGCCAACACCAAAATGTCCTCTCCATTTTAGAACATTTCCTCTGATGCCATACGGTTTTCCTGATATCGGATCATCAAATCCAACAAATCTCACATTTTCTTGATACACAAAATCTCATCTATATTTTTTTTGTAACTCATTATTTAGTTTGCGAACATCTAACTCTGTTGAGTAAGAATCTGCGCTCTTGATGCTTTTCTTTTCAGAACGATATTTGTCCTTATTGCGTTTTTTGTTCCTTGGATCAAATCGCGTATATTTCGCCATTATCTACCTTGTCCTCTGTATTTTTTGTAACTAACTTTTTTCCTCTTATTTAAAGATGCTGTTTTAAACAACCCCCTTCCAATAGAGGTTCCCTTTGGTTTTCTTTCGGGTCTTGTTACAAACCCTAGTGCACCACCACTTCCTTTTTTACCTGCCATTATACTGCCTCCAATCGAGACATGAGACGTTCAGCACGATTGGTCACTTGCTTGTGCCAACGTGAGTCGCGTCCTTCAACTGCTGCCTGTGCCCAGTTACCTTCTAGCAACGCAGCATTGAATTTTTTAAATCCTGATAAACGAGGTCTGCCCATGTTAAACATCATGTTTACAACGACTTGTTGTACTTCTTCCGGAAAAGAATCAAACTCGCTTTCTCCGTATAGTTTATAGCATTCGGAAATAGAAGTGTCAAGATCTTTCTCAAAACATTCCCAGACTCGTTCTTCGGATACAGGTGTACCAAAGGCAGCACCCCATTCCTTATCGTTTTCAGTAATAAGATGACCAACACCAAAGGTATGCAAACCAAGATGATCAGCATACACTTCGTATACTACCCCTTCGTCTACCTTTAGCGTTTCGAATACTGCTTTTCTATCCATTTTTTGTCTCCTTTAAATCGTTAATTATTTTCATAATCTTTTCATAGTTTTCCGGCGGACGATTCATTTTATTCGCCATCTCAAAACAATTGTACGCTGAACATATATATGGTCTACTCTCATATATACCGCATTTTTTAAATTCGCCTTCTACAACCAATTTGGGACAATGAAAACGAACTCTTGAATCTGGTAATATCTCAATGTTGTCTGTTTGTTTTGCTATAATATTTTCCCATTCAATCATTCTCTCGGGTCGACTTTCTGGTTTACCTATAGTCAGTTTACAACAACTTGCGCAACGAATGCAAACTTCAGAAGTTATTAAACTTTCATCATACATCATTGACACACAAAACCATTTTTACTTTAGAAAATTTTTCGGGATTATGCTGACAATCATATTTCCATGACTTTATGAATGTCGAAAAATATTTTTTTGCTAATTTATTTATCTGCGGAAGATCGTAGTCATCAATCAAAACATACTTGAATCCTATTTCTTTGGCAAGACGTAGATCACTTTCTGCAAAAAAAGTACGATGGTTGCCATCAATAAAAAATAAATCAGTTTTCTCTACTTTAATTTTTTGCTCCAGGTAATGTTTTCTTAAGTAATACGAATTGTAACAAATAAATTGAAACCGATTGCCAAATCTTTCTTTAACCCTTTCTTCTCCCATAATTGTTTGTGCATATTGTGCAATGTCATATGCTGTTACTGTCACATCATCAAACAAAGACAACATGATTGATGAACTGTGACCAACGTTAAATCCAATTTCAGTTACACTTTTAAAATCAGTCATTTCTTTGATTTGTCGCCAAGCGTCACAAGTTTTTTTTGATGGAAACATGTGTCCCTCTTTTTCAATTGGCAACCAAGACAAATCTAATTCTGCATCCATTCTATTTTCCTAGATAAATGTCATCTAACATATCAGAAAATTCTTCAACTTTAACTAGTCTGTTTGGCCAATAGATGTAATCTTTTTCAGGATTGGCTTTCAAATTAGACAACAGAGGTTGTATTGCCGCGTACAGTTTTTCTAACTTGGTTTGATAATTTAATGCAGTGTCTGCCTTTGTTTGCAAATCAGTGACAAGATCTAATTCTTCTTCAGTTACAGCAGTAAAACCAAAGTCAAAGGTGTCATCCATTGAGTTTCTCCAATGTTTCTAGGAGTTCATCGTACTTGGCGATGCTCTCCAGTTCCTTTTCTAGCGTCTCCATAAAATCGCCGTGTTCTGCCACACCCACTGGGTTGGCGATAAATGTTTCCCAGTTACAAACGTGCTTTGCTCGTTGTCCCTGTAAATACTGTTTCATTGCTTCTCTAATATGTAGTGTCATACTATTCCATACCTCTGTTTTCTATAATCATACCAAAAATAAAGTTTACAATACCATTCGAATGTTTTGGGATATTGTTCAGGGTCAGGGCATTCGGGAAATCTTGCCATAACCTTTTCGATTATTTCTTCTGGTGTCATTTTATATTCATCCACTCTTTTGTCATGATATAGTCGCGAACAAAATCGCTACGAACAATATCTTCCCATCCAAATTGGATATGACTAAAGTGTTTCATATTCTCAAGGATTGATAAAAATTGATTAACGCCAGACTTATCTTTATCCTGTTTAAAATCGCTCTGATAATAATCCCCGCAAAAAATAATCTTAGTTCCTTGACCTACTCGAGTTATGACCGAATCAAGTTCATGGAAGTTTAAATTCTGCATTTCGTCAACAAGAACTATGCTGTTGTTATATGTTATACCGCGTATGTATGATGTTGATTCAAACGTGATGTAGTTATTGTGTACCAATTTATCATATGCGCGTTCATCATTAAATAATTCTGCAGTTGCTGCTCTGTATGGTCCAGTGTACGCATTGAGTTTTTCTTCTACGCTGCCCGGAAGATATCCTATCTCTCTTGTTGGAACAACGGAACGAATAATATGTAATGTCTCATATGGAGAACTCTTATCCATTATTTCTTCAAGAGCAAAATATATTCCAAGAAACGTTTTACCTGTTCCTGCTGTTCCTGTTAGAGCAAGATGATCACCGTCTCTCCAAGCATTCCATGCTTCTTGTTGATGAGGTGTTGCTGGAGAAATAGTATCCATGGTATCAAGTCGGATGTTCATATTATCCGTATTAGATTGTTTTCTCATAGTTCTACATACTCAGGAAATGGTTGCACAAATTTCTGCCTTTGTTCTTCTGATTCCCAACGGTGCCCTTTTGGATTATATCCAAAGGGTTTATATTTTTCATACAGTTTATCTATTTCTTGGGTAAGAATTTCTCTTCCCCACCGAACGCCATTTTCATTGACAATCTCTTTGTTGTGTTCAGTTGCGAAATTGGTGTACCAGTCTAATTTGGTATTAGGTATTTTTGTAGGACCATTAGTTTTTATTGGTTCATGATCAAACTGACAAAACAAAGAAATATCATTCCCCCAAACCCAAGCGAATGCCATGTCATATCCATATGTTTTACTGAATGTTTGCCTAGACATTACATATTGATTCAGGAGAAAATCCGTTTCGTTTTCCGGATGACTCCAATTCCGTCTGCCCGTTTCGAATTGATACTCCATAACTGTTTCTGGATCATATTTTGACATAGCATCATCTAAGATATCTAATGTATCATAAGGTAATCTGTAGTCTAAGTCAATCATAACATTCCAGTCAGTTGTAGTTTCTTTCATAAGAATGTTTCGACAAACTTCGTTTCCCCAACCTAAATCTTCAGTGACCTGAAGAATTCTCCACCATTCTGGAATCCACTCTCTGGAGGCAGGTTGTATTTTTGAACCATCGTCGATGACTGTGAATTTAAATTTATCTTTGTAAGGAAGATAATAGTCAATCATATCTTCCATAAGGAATTGATTGTTATAGTAAGTATAATTTATGCTGATCATCAAATCAAACTTTTATTGTGTTTCCTCTACCAGAAGCAGTCTTCACGTTTTTGAGATGCTCCCTCCAGCTCTGTGGCGTTGTTTTTAGCACACCTCCAACGTGAGTGACAATGTTATATGCGGATGTAATTACTTGTTCCCATTCGCCTGACTCAATCATTGCTTCTTTTTCAGCAATTTTTAAAAACATTTCTTTGACCTCTCCGGTCTTCACATTTTTCATATCGTATGTTGGCATAACTAACTCCTAAAAGGCACCCCGAAGGGTGCCTGTTAGATAAGGATCACCCCCTTAAAACTTGTTGTATTGCAGCGTCAAGAAATGCTTGTTTTTTTTGCATCTTATATGCCGCTTCCGATTTTCCCTTTTTATTCAACTTGTGTATATAATGTCCAAGTTCTCTAGAATCTTTTCTTAATCTTTCAATTTGGTTTGCTACCATAGGCAGTCTCCTTTTCTAGTTTTTGGGAATCATAATCAATCTCGGATTAAATCAGGGTATGCCTCCTTCACTAATTTTTCTGTTAATCCTTTCACGGAAGTTTTCTTGTTGATCATATCGACGAGTATTTCAGCGTCGCGTGGATGAATTGATTCAAGCAAATCTATAAACATTCTTTCTCTTTTGAGATTGGTGAGTTGCTCGGATTCTCGCAGTCCTTTCACAAAATACTTGAACCGCATGTGTAGTTTTAGTAGAGTCGAAGGAGGAGATTCTTCTATATTTGCTGTGTAGGGTACTGAACCTTCTGGTAGATTCCAGAGGATTTTTTTATCGAAAGTGCCTTGTAAGACATCTCTTACAGGCATGATATTGTGTTTTTGAAGGATTTCAATTTTTTCTTTTTTACTCTTCGCCTTTGAAACCAAATCAAAGATTTCGTAGACTTGTAGTCTTACGTTAGTTATAGCCATTATTTAGTTCTCACATGTTTTGAATGAATTTTACAACCTATGAATTCATTATAGTATTTATCATCAAATAGAACGCTGCGATCGAATTGCTCTTTTGCTTCATAATATGAACATTCTCCTTTGCTTTTACATAAACGGATGATTACCCTCACATAGTCGTCCTCAGAGCTCCCAGAGATCTGTTCAAGGAGCGATTTATTAGAACCGTAGTAGTTACGCCAGTCAGATTGTACCTTAACTTTTTTGCGTTTTTTGTTTACTGATCTAATAACATTCTTCCAGAAAAACTTTTTTCCTATGTATTTTTTGCCTGTTGACTTTTCAGTAATCTCATAGACAAATCCTACATAATCCTGTAAGAATGTTTCTTCTGGTTCAAATTCTGTTTGTTCATATATCCAATTCATATGGATATTTAGTCTACGCTTTTCCACTCCTCATTTACATCCTCACCGCACATAGGACAATAAACAGGTAATTCGTCTTCGTCAACAACAACCAAATTCATATGAATTTCGCAAGCAGGGCATTCAAGTTTATACTCATATTCATCCATTTATGCGATCTCGCAGAAACCAGCAGCACAGGCAAGTTCCTGTGCACCAACCGTCATGTCGGATGCCTCATATTCTGCGAGTTTGGACCAGTCCACATCCTTGGGCATTTTAGCAAGCAACTCCTTGTAACCCGCTTCGTCTGTATCTTGATACGGTGCTTGTGCATACGTGTGATCAGAGAACGGTAAGAACGAAACACCGCTCATGTAATCAAAATGCTTATACACCCAAGCACCTACCTCTAACCACTCGTGTTCTTTTACTGAGACGGTGATTGATGGTTTGTGTTCGCACCAATGCTTCTGATAGATCAACCATAATTCTAACTGCTCAATAGCAGTCATATCGGTACGAAATACTGCACCCTTGTCCACCTTGACGGGGAACGAGAACACAGACGTGTGTGAGGGATTCATCTGATCATCTTCTACAGGGAATCCAGCATCTACCATCATAGCAGTCAACGGGTCTTTCTTGTCGCCTCGTACTGTGCGAATGTAGTATGGGTTATGACGTGCATGGATGCCTGATGCTGCGTCAACCAACTGCGATACTGTACCAGAAGGTTTGACGCAAGTAATAGCAACTGATTGATTAATTCCTAACAGTTTAGAATAGTGTTCGTTTGTGTCAACTGCGATTGCTTTCAGACGCTCTAGACCTTCTTCAAGTCCCTTGGTCTTACCATTGGTCAATTTATTATCCATAATCCCAGTCATAGACACACCAAGCAGACGCTCTTCTTCGCAGTTCTTACGCCAAGCATTTGAAATGTATTTGAAGTTTACGAGAGAAGATTGGAACGTACCTAAAATTGTTGCTAGGCGAGTTTTCTTTTCTAAGTCTTCCCAGGTATCGTTAGGGCGAACAACTACTTCAGAAAGGTTACAAAACTCGCGTGAGCGTAGAATAATCTCAGAACATGGATTGGTGCCAAACTCATGATCGCCCACTTCCCTACGACCTGATGCTGTTGCCATCATGTTAGCAGACTCACGATTAAAGATCCCACGTTCGCCTGACTTTGAATCATACAATGCTTTCCACTCGTCCATAAAGATACCAATATCTGGTTTCTCTGTGTAACACGCAGAATTATTGGCGAGAGCACGTTGACCGTGATCAGTCCACCATTGACCTGCCTTTGCATGTCTCATCCTATCATCGGAAAGGTTAGAGAGAGAAATAAGCGCAGAGCGACGCACACCGCCCACCACGACGATCTCCGCAATCTTACAGACGATATCGTGACATTCTACTGAGTTTAATTTACGACCACGAGCATTCTTAAATGTTTGAATGCAAAACAAAAACAATTGATGAAGAGGTTCTGGACCAGAAGCACGACCACCAAAAGTTTTAAGAGGTGCACCTGCAGGACGTACCTTGCTCAAGTCCCACTTAGGAACCTGACCAGCATACAGCAAACCAACGAGTTCCTTCAATGCCTTCGCCCAACCCAACTTGGAGTCAGCAACCATGATAGTTGTATCAGTATCATGAAACTCTTCAGCGACCATGGGTAATTGTGAGATGTATTGACGCTCAACTGAGAACCCAACTCCAGTTCCGTTCATCAACACATAAAGGATCTCATCAAACGCATGAGGACGATCTACTGCAATGTAAGAACAATTATACCCAGCAATGTTCTCGCGCTTTAGTGCTTCACCCGCAGTCATCAAACAACGCATCGAAGGCATAACCTTCTGTGATAATACTGCTTCTTCTAGTTCATTACGCAATTCAGATGACATTGCAAAATCGCAAGTTTCTTTAAGATGTTCAGTGAAGAAATCAAAGTAACGAGCAATCGTTTCTTCCCACGTTTCTCTTCGTCCTTTTTCAGGCACCCATCTTGAGTATCGAGACAGGTGGATAAATTCTTGGTAACTCGTGGGTAGATAATTGCTTGGCATACAAATGTGCCTCCTCATTCGTCAAGGGGTGTAGGTTTATCGGTGGAACTATTATATATTATTCTTCGTTGTTTGACAACCATTCTTCGGCAGTGGTGCCTTCAGTCTCAGTGGTTGCTTTACGATAGTAGAGGATTAACTCTTTTTGTTGACGGACATAACGGCGAACCTCTTGGAAGTTCTCTGCCATTTTCTCATACCCATCTGGAGTGAGTGCGAAGACGACAAACTGACCATCTAACAATTTTTCGATGGTCTTCACTTGCTCTTCGAGGTTCTCCTCCGTAATAACAAAAAAATTTACGTTGAGTAAATCAATCTCCTGTGGCAAAGGTGGTTGATAGATTCGAAGCGGAACCTTTTTCTCGACAGTTATAATTTTAGGTTCGGGTTGAACTAAGACCTGTTCGTCTTTGCCCCATTTAAAACTGGGCATCCAAGAGCATCCACTAATTAGTAGAGATGCTCCCACTGCAATTGTGATCGATTTATACATTGACATATTTTTTTATTCCCAAAAGTTTCACAAAGCATCACCTTTTTACCGCAAGGTGATCTATAATTACTCGGCTGGTTTATCTTCTCCAGTAGTTGACAACTCTGGAGTAACAGGATCATTGTCATCAGCATCCATAAGTTCTTTCGTATCATTTTCTAAGTCCCGGAACACCTTCTCGGTGCCCTTATTAATGCGAGACTCAATCAATCCTGGTTTTGCTCTCGCAAGTCTAGTTAGGTTATGGTCTTTGAAGACCTTGAGGTAATTTTGTTTCTCACGATTCAACTCATTATTTCTGTTTGTCAGTTCGGACATTGCCGCTTCTGACTTTTTTGCGTTTGCTTCCGCAGCAGCAAGTGACTCTTGCGCAGTTTTCACTGCTTGTTCCATCTGCACCTGATTTTCTTTCAGAGTGCGGTTGTTTGCTTCTAGTTGTATAACGGTGTTCTCAAGTTTCGAAACAGTCACCTGATGATAAGCATAACCCCCACCAAGAGCACCAATTATAATAAAAAACAGTATCAATTTCAAGTACATTATTTAACCACCTTCTTTCTTTTTCCGGCAACTTCTATATATCCGCGTGTTAAGATTTTATATTTTTTCTTTTTCTTAGGACCTGGTGGTTGTTCTGGCGGTAATCCTGCAATACCAGCACCAGTGTTCATTGCCGCAGTTTCTGTAAATTGTTTAAATGTAATCACTTCTGAACTTCCCCAAGGGTAAAATACACCTCTTTATTTGTGTTTAAGTGTGTTCCTTTATAGACGTCCATGCCAAAAATATTCCCAATCGGATAACAATCCATGGGAACCTTAACTTTATCATTAGGATTTACTGCTTCTTCAAGACTATCCGTTAAAAGTTTTTCATGTTTTACTTTATAGATTCCTGGAGAAAGCATAGAGTTCTCAAGCTGAAACCAGTAATTGCTTTCGTTCATTATGTCTATTTTTTCTAACCCAGATTGTTTTACAATCTTTTCTATGTTGCTGTCTGACAAATTATATTTCTCTCTCAACAAATACAATGCTGCCGCATATGACGCAATCGCTGAACTTCCACCTGGAACTTTCTCTAGCAATTTTTTAATATTAAAAACTAATCTATGAAAAGAAGTATACGCTGCTCTGTCTTTCTCGTCAACTAATTTTTTAGATTTGATGCGTTTTCCTTTCTCATCAATGATTCCTAATTTGAAAGCATCGGTATCTTCAAATTTAGTGACTAGGAGTTTTAAAAATCTAAACGTATAGACTAAATCTCCTGCTCTTGTTATTAATGACACTATATTTTCCTTAGTTGTTCTATGACATTTTTGTCCATCTCTACACCTGTATATTTATCATTTGTGATTATTTTAAGGAAAATTAAAAATGGTTTAAGGACTTTCCAGTATTTTTCTTCCTGCATTTTATACTCTAGCATTTTTAATCCAGCAGGTATACCAAAAACATTAAAAATCACAATCAAGTGATTAAGTATCAGTCTTTCTGATAGTTTTTTGTTCTCAATGTATTTGTTTAGCAACCTTTTTACATATTTAAATCGTTTTAGGTCTTCATGAAACTCTTCAGCATCGATGCATATTGGATTGTAATAATGTCTCGCTGCGAACAGAGTAAATACATCTTCGTTCAGAGTTTCAAACAATTTCATTTATGGTGTTGCCAAAGTTTGTCGGAACCGCCTAGATGACCCCAATCAGAATCAGCAGTCATTTTACTACTTATACCGCCTCTTGGCATAAACTCAATCTCTATACGTAATCTTTCTGGTGTGTACATCGCATAAATTTGTTGATACATTACATCAATGCATCGTTCATAACTTACAATGATGTCGCGATACTGATAAATGTATTCTTTGAGCGATTTGAGTTCAATGGTTTTTTTGTCACCATAAAACCAAATTGTGATTTTACCAAAATCAGGTTGACCTTTGACTCCTAGGAAGGTAAATTCTGGAATATAAATTTTTTGTTCATATCCCTTATTTGGATTCGGAAGTGCTTTGAGCAATGAACCTGTAATTTGATCCCAAAGTTTATTCTGTGGTTTGTTTGAGTTCGATTCTGTTTTCATGTTTCATCCTATAATCATTAATTGCTGCTTTTATCGCATCTTCTGCAAGTACACTACAGTGGATTTTGACTGGGGGGAGGCAGAGTTCTTCTGCGATGTCGGTGTTTCTAATATTTGCAGCTTCATCAAGACTGCGACCTTTAACCCATTCGGTAAGGAGGGAGGAAGAAGCGATAGCACTTCCGCATCCATAGGTTTTAAACCTAGCATCTTCGATAATTCCATTCTCATTCACCTTTATTTGTAATTGCATAACATCGCCACACGCAGGGGCACCGACCATGCCAGTGCCCACATCTTCTGCGTCTTTATCTAGTTTGCCCACATTGCGTGGGTTGTTGTAATGGTCTAAGACCTGTTCACTATATGCCATTTTTATTCTTTAACATATAACTCTGCGCGGCGACCAAACCTGTCCCATTCTGTTTCTTTAATAAATTTCAAGTTGTGTTTATCTTTGATCCTCATAATCTCGTTTTTAAGATATTTTTTATGACAATCATCAAACATTATATATCCATCTTTTTCCAATCGAGTGAGTACATAATCCATATTGCGAATTCTCGTCGTAGTTTCATACATATCATAAAATATGAAATCATATTTCACATCCATATTAAACCAATCGTCTACGAGAATAAATTCTTGTTTGGCATTTGTTAATTTATGTTTGACAATAAATTGTTTAGATTTATCTAACCATTCAAATTTATCATCTACTGAGTGGATAAACTCAACATTAATCGCATGAGCAATTGCTGCAGAACTGATACCGCTTCCTAAATCAGCAATTTTTCTTGCCAACCTAATGTTTACTTCATTCAAGAAAGAACAAATTACAGGATAACTTGCTGCAGTTGCTTCTATGGATACAGTAGAAATATATTCATTATATAATTGTTTCAATTTAATCTTCTGTCTTTAATGCTGTCCAAATACCATAAGCAAGTCCTGCCCATGCAAGCATCTTAGCAATACCGCCAAACAAGATTACTGCACCGCAAACAGCAATTAACATCGTACCATCAAGCGTAGTGCGTTCCCCTACAATTTTCCAAAGATAATCTTTCATGTTTACTCCTTGTTCCAGTTTTCTAAGTGTTTGATATACTCAACCATGCTATGATCACCGAAACTATCAATCTTGCCTTGTTTCAGTCCCATCCAGATGCCACGCAGTTTGTCTTTGACCAACTGCCATCCGGATAGATCTCGTACCTGTCCATATGCATTTATATAGTGACTATGTCCGTGATGCTTAAAACCTAAAAATGCTGGGGGAACAGTTGTTACGATATCGTTATTGTTTCTCCAACGATGATGCATAACAGGAAGACTCTGACAATATTTGTGCCAACCTACACGAGGAGAACCATAGGTGTATAGTTCTTCGACTTTAATGTTGGGAATCGAATCGTCAAGAGTGCAACGTGCTGCTACGATGGTTGCCATTGCAGCACCAAGACTATGACCACATACCCAGACTTTACGATCCCCTACCACCGCAGGATCAATGTCTTCTCGTATCATTGGCCAAAGTTCGTCAACCTCACCCTTGAATCCTTTGTGGACTCGACTAACAGTCTCAGACAAAACTGGGAGTGCTCTGAGATCTGCTTTGATATCGTTGAACTCTGTGGGTTGCGTACCGCGACAAGCAATTACCATGTTATGTTTGTTTTGGAAACGATATGCTTGTGCGCCATCTCGATTGTAGAATTCTACTTCAGTGAATCCTAGTTCTTTGACCTGCTCTTTTGCTACTTCTTCATCTTCATATGCAATGCTCGCCAATTTAGCAAAAAGAAGAGATCGTTGTTTAAATGTCATTTCTGAAATCATAACTTCTCCTCAAGTTGTTGAATACGTGCTTCGAGTTCATCGATCTTTTTAGTGACCTTGGGGTACTTCTTACGCCATGCCATAGTATCATCCTGCAACCATTCCCACCCGAATTTGTCAACGAGTGAGTCAAGGAACAGATCGAATTTGGCATAGCACCAGAGTGCCATATGAGTGTCTTTGAACCACGCTAAAAACGCAGCACCAAGAATAGATCCGGCAATAGCAGTGTAGATCCACAGCGTATCGCCGAACATAGCAGTTAATGTTTCCATGTAATACTCCCAGATGAATTCTAGGAGTATTTATATCACCAAGTATATCGAATCTCAGTTTCGAGTTTGGTCTTGGACTGCAACCCTCGTTCACGTTTGCCTTCGAGTTTGCCTTTGATGACAAGGGTGTCTGACAAACGAGTTTTGTATCCTGCTTCCCAAGATGACCCACCCGTCATGTGACCTGCTTCGAAGTATACGTTACCAAGAACATTCTTCTTCTCGTATCCAAAACGAGTATGGTTTGTTTGGTCTTTAATTGAGAAGTCTTTGTATTCAACTTCTGATTTGATTTCTACGTATGGTCCTGCTTCCGCTTTACACATAGCAAGCAAACAAAGTATTCCTATGACTAGAATTAAGTACCGCATAATTGTCTCCCGACATTTAAACTAATACTTATATTAAGATCTTTAAAATCTCTTAATATACGATTAAGATCCAGTTAAGGAATGATTATCATTTAATAAAAAAAGGGGTGCCGAAGCACCCCTTCCGGTCACAAAAATAATATGCAACCTAATGCGAACCCAAGGTTCAGACCAATCGAGCAATAAAGAGCCATTTCCTTTTTATAGTTAATGGGTACAAACTCCATAATTCTGTATGTTGTTTCTACTTTCTTTTCTTCCTCTTTCTGTGTCATCCCCTGTTGTTCT
>Ga0070749_10000003_pt1 | contig 100318 bp, 86 predicted proteins | sample VirMetDEL_Nov_18_FD_75180 | JGI IMG/M metagenome (GOLD analysis project Ga0070749, IMG submission 75180) | Aqueous microbial communities from the Delaware River and Bay under freshwater to marine salinity gradient to study organic matter... | ecosystem: Environmental > Aquatic > Marine >...
CATAGAAAAGTAGCTTTCATGGTTAGATATGCCTCTGGCAGTAATTATACTAATGGAAACTATGTAGGCAATGGAATTACATGTTATATTTCATCCAGTGGTAAGTCATATTTTGGCGATCAAATGAATATAGATGGAAATATTGAACTTACTGGGCAAGTATACAGTACAGGCAATATGTTTCCTTCTACTACAGATACTAATACTTTTGACACATATGCATCTTCCGGTGGATCATGGAATGTGAATCACGGTCGTAGTAGTACACCTACACATTGTAGAGTAGTATTAGTATGTCAAAGTACCGATCAAGGTTATGCCGCTGGTGATGAAGTTAATATAGATTCATTTAGTCAATCTGGCAATAATTCTAAATTGGCTCAATATGCTAATAGCACTCAAATGGGTGTAATTGTACCAAGTGGAGCGTATTTGGTAATCAATAAAACTGGAACATCGTGGGGTGGTATAGATGAAACTAAGTGGAAATTTAAAATCTACTATGGATAATTAAAACAATTTGATATTTATTATATAGTATGGCAAGTACATGTAACAGTTTAAATGTAAATACGATAAAAGTAAGTTCACTGGCTACTTATCAAACTAAAGATTTTGGTAGTACAGATATCTTTTTGATGATTCAGAATGACGGTGGTACTTATTATTCCAAAAAAACTACACTGGGGGCTTTAGCAGCATATATGTTGGCTAGTGGATCTTCTGCTTCTGGCGGTATATCGTATACAGGCAGTTTTATAGGAACTTTTACAGGTTCAAATGCAGTAGCATTATTAGGAACATCGAGTAACGCTGTAACATCAAGTTATGCTATAAATGCTGGTAATGTAGTATCATCCAGTTATTCTTTAAATTCAAGTAATGCTGTTACTAGTAGTTTTTCTTTAAGATCTGGCAATGCGATAACTTCTAGTCATGCGTTATATTCTAATGAGTCTGATACGGCTATTACTTCTAGTTTTTGTTCTAGATTAACTACTGCTGGAAGTAATTATTACGAATATGAATCTACAACATTAGATAGTCATGCTAATAGAATTCAATTCACACATGGATTGGGAGCAATTCCTCAATTAACAAGAGTTACATTGGTTTGTAAAACAGCAGATGGAGGATATGCTGTGGGTGATGAATTAGATATAGCAAGCGTAATATACAATACACCAAGCGGCGACTATTATCAAACCGCATTTTATACTTCATGTAATTCTACATATGTACATGTTGTGTCAAATCCTGCCGGCACAATAGCAGATGGAAATAAAAAATTATATAACTATGGTGGGTCTCTAGATACATTGACTACTACGAGTTGGACATGTAAAGTTAGAGCTTGGAAATAAATTAGTTTTTATAATAATTTTCATTTGACATTTTTTCATTTTTCTGTAATATATATTTCTAGATGATATGTAAGTTATGTCATCTTCGGTAGTGCTCGAGTGAGGCTACTAAGTAATAGGTTAATAACTTAACTATTAAAGAAAGAAAATATATGTCATTAATTAGATACAATAGAAATGCGTTTAACGCAAAAGATCAGTTTTTAACTCCATTTGATCATGTCTTCGATCAAGTATTTGCAAACACCTTCCCAGAACTTTCTAAAGAGTTTGGCGTTGGATTTTTCGAAAAACAAAGTTATCCGAAAGTAGATGTAATTGACTATGATAACAGAGTAGAAATTGTTGCCGAAATCCCAGGTCTTACTAAAGATGAAGTGGACGTTGAAGTTCAAGATGATGTTTTAACTATTAGTGGTGAGAAAGTAAAGAATATCACTAATAAGGAAGATAAAGGAAATTATATTAAAAAAGAACTTAAACATAGTAGATTTAAAAGAAGTTTTACTCTTGGTGAAAACATTGATAAAGATGTTCAATCTGCTAAATTTGAGAATGGTGTATTAACTATTACATTAGATAAAGTAAAGCCTGCTACACCAGAAACCAAAAAAGTAAAGATTCTTTGAGTAAATAAATAACGTGTTATGTCACAAGCCTTACAATTTGTAAGGCTTTTTATTTTGCATTTTGTATATTTATATTATAGATAATAATAACAATAAATTATTAACATGATTAAATTCAAAAACTTAGTAATATTCACATCACTACTGATTGCTGGCTGCGCCGCTTTTTTTAGTGTGTATGGTATCGGATTATTATTTTCCGGTGCTTTGGTAGCTGCTATGATTATGGCAAGCTCGTTAGAATTGGGTAAATTAGTAACAACTTCTTGGTTGTTTAGATATTGGAGAGTTGCTAATAAACTTATGAAAACTTATATGGTATGTGCCGTTATAGTTCTCATGGGAATTACATCGTTGGGTATTTTTGGTTATTTAACAGCTGCTTTTCAAAAAAGTGCGCTTGAAGCTGAGTTAGCAAATACAAAAATTGCTACATTAGAGGTGCAAAAAACAGACGAACAGAGAAAAATTGAAGATGTTCGTACTACCTTAGACAAATTATTAGCTTTGAGAGCAGGCCAAGAAGCCCGATTAAGTGAGACATTAACAAATGTTGTCATTGCTAGAAACCCGATTCAACTGCAAAACATTCAGAATCAAATCAATGAACAGATTGGTAGTATCAATACTCAAATGGATGGAGAAAATGAGAAGTTGAAATCTGCTAATGATAGAATCACTGTAATTGATGATGAAGTGTTTAAATTGAAGATAGAAAATAGTCAAAAGAAAGATATTACTACATTTAAATTTGTTGCAGACGAATTTGATACAGAAATTAAAAATGTTGTTAAATGGTTTATCATTGTATTAATAACTGTATTTGATCCATTGGCTGTTGTTTTATTATTGGCATATAACTTGTCTTCAAACTGGAAAGAAGTATCTGAAGAAGAGTATAATCTTCGCCAAAATAAAGGCAGAAGAGATTTGGAAGAAAAAAAAAATTTAGATACATTGACGGAAGAGGATTAGGTTATTTCACAAAAACTGGATTCTATTGTGAAGTAGATCCAATAAGATATGTAGATCGTCCAATTCAATGGAAACTAAATTCCAAAGAGTTGGACGATTCTTTTTCTCACGATATAAGTAAATGGCATCCTATTAATCTTTTAAATAAAGAAGTTATTGAAATAGTTAAAGAAGTTGAAAAGCCTATTGAAGTTATAAAAGAAGTTGAAGTTATAAAAGAAGTTGTAGTCGAAAAGCCAGTTGAAGTTATAAAAGAAGTTGAAGTTATAAAAGAAGTTGAAGTTATAAAAGAAGTTGTAGTCGAAAAGCCAGTTGAAGTTATAAAAGAAGTTGTAGTCGAAAAGCCAGTTGAAGTTATAAAAGAAGTTGTAGTTGAAAAAATTGTTGAAGTTGAAAAACCAGTAGAGGTGATCAAAGAAGTTATAGTTGAGAAACCAGTAGAGGTAATTAGAGAGATTATAGTGGAAAAGCCTATTGAAGTAATCAAAGAAGTTGAAAAAATTGTTGAGGTTGAGAAACCTGTGGAATTAATCAAAGAAGTTGAAAAAATTGTTGAGGTTGAAAAGCCAGTTGAAGTTAAAACAAATACCGAAGTCATAAAAGAAGTTGAGAAAGTTATTACAAAGAGAATAAGACCGAAAGGTGGTAAAAGCGGATTGTTCAGTTTTTAAAAATAAAAGCGTTTTTAAAATCTTTTACTATATATTAGTTAAACTCTCTTTATTAACATGAATGACGATGAACTACTAGAATTACGCCAAATATTAAAAACTGCTTACGAAAATAATGACTGGACATCGGTGGAAGATGCGATAGACTATATAAATGAATATATAGATACCGACGAAGATGCTGAATTTTTATGATGGAAAATTTATTAGTTATATCACTTATATTAACAACTTTAATAAGTACAATATCTATTGTGTTTTTATTTAAAGCACTTTCTAAAATAGATAATTTAGAACAACAGTTAACATTATCCGAGGAAAATAATTTCTTATTAAACAATTGGGTTACCGATTTTAGAACTTTGATATTAAATGTTTATAAGAAGTTGAAATCTGTTGACGACCGTGGTATCTTTGAAAAAGATGATGACGTAGGATTCTTATTTTCAGAATTACTTGCTATCATCGATGAATGTAATAAAAGGATTTCCGATGACGACTCTAATGAAGAAAAAAATTAAAAACAATACTACCACTGAAAAAACTAAGACTAAATCTAAAACCAAATCTACCGAAAAACAAAAGGTAAGGGTGGTTTATGATATAAACGTAGACTCGCCTAAAAAGACAAAGGAGAAGGTAGTTAAAAAAGTTTCAACTCCTAAATCAAAAAAAGTGGCGCCAAGTAAAGCGGTTAAGAAGAAAGTGACACCAAAGAAGAAGGTAACACCAAAGAAGAAGGTAACACCAAATAAAAAAGAAACTAAAAATCGGAGGTCCACATCGGAAGTTTCTAACAATAAATTAATACCACAAAATATAGTTGTAAAACGAGATAAAAATGTAGATAAAGTAGACGATATATCTTTATCTAATGAAAATTCATTTGATGTCTCAGATGAACCTAAAAGAGTTCGCAGACGTGGCAGAAATAAAAAAGAAAAGATATATTTTTCCAAAGCTACTGAGGAAGCTATTATTGAATATAATAGTGAAGATGATAATGACATTCGAAACAAAATATATGAAGAGCGTATAAAATTTAGTTTTGAAAAATTAGTAGAAAATATATATAACACATTTAAATTTACATACTTTGACTGCGGTCCATTAGATGTACAAAAGGAAACAGTTACGCATTTGGTTGCTAATATTCATAAATTTCAAGAAGGAAAAGGTAAAGCATTCAGTTATTTCAGTATTGTTGCTAAAAACTATCTCATATTCCATAATAATAACAATTACAAACGTTTTAATCAACACGTAGATATCAGTGATACTCCAACAGAAGATAGTGTATGTTTACAAAGTGAAGATAAATACTATAAAAACGCACAAACTGAAGAATTCATGAAGTTGTTGATCAATTATTGGGAAACAAATATTACTAAGATATTTACCAAGTCAAAAGATTTAAATATAGCATATGCTGTTATTGAATTATTTAGAAATTGTGATAGAATAGAATCTTTTAATAAAAAGACATTATACCTCTATATAAGAGAAATTAGTAATTGTAAGACTCAACAGATTACAAAAGTCTTGAATAAGATGAAAAGTTATCAGACGGTGGTTATGAAAAATTATATAAATAGAGGTATAGTTTAAATTATAATTTAATATTTACTGTATAAAAAGAAAACCAATCAATAAAACGATTGGTTTTTTCTATTTATTGGATATGGAAACAAATTTTGAAATTTATAAAGGAAAAAATTTTTCCAATTTGTGTAAAGACATCGTAAAAAACTCAGAAAGTAAGAAAGATCAAATAGATATTCTTATCTCTGAACTTCGTAGCTTAATCAAAACGGTTAATGATGCTGTTATTATTGTTCCATTAATAAAAGATTATTTTGACGTAGCTGTTAAAAATGATGAACAATTAGTTAAATTAGCAGCAATTGTTCAAAGGTTGGTAGGAAAAGGTGAAAGTAGTGGTGAAGGAGGATCATTAGTACTTACGGATGATGAACGAAAACAATTAATGGAAGAAGTAGTTTCTATTGCTAGTGTTTCTAAAAAAGATAACTAATTATGAGTTCTTCTACGGATATAACAAAACAAGTTTATAAACGAGATCAGATGTCGATTGAATCATCAGCACGACAATCTTCAATTTCTGGTTTAGAAAATAACATATACACGGCTGTTGTGGTTGATGTTATTTATGATGATAAACATCCGTTTTTTGGCGAAGCTCCTTTTAGTGAAGAATCTCAAAAACCAATCACTATAAATCGAGATGGATTCCCAGCAAACTATAAAGGAGATGTACCCGATCCTTTTGAGAAAGATTATAGTTATATTGGTCGAGTAAAAATTAGAGTCTTAGGTAAAGAAATAAAAACTCCACAAGCAAAACTACCATGGGCTTCTCCATTAGACAACACAATTACTCAATATCCATTGTTAAATGAACAGGTATTAGTTGTACAAATTGGAGATGCTTATTTTTATACTAAACCATTAAGTGCATTTAATTTTGTTGGAGTTAACGCAAATTATTCTTTAGAAATTTCTAACAGTGAAAATACACAACCATCTACTCCGTGGGATGAACCGTTAAATAGACAGTCTTATATCGCACATCCCATTTTTAAAAATCAAGGAAGATTGGGATATCTAGGTAGTTATTTTATTTTAAATCCTTATATTAGAAGTTTAAAAAAATATGAGGGAGACACATCTATAGAAAGTAGATTTGGTCAGTCTATAAGATTTACAGGTTATACAGATGTAAGAGCTGATGATAAGTCAACTAACGCGTCTTATGCATTAAATCCTTCTCTATTTCCAGCATCAAGTGCTGGTGGTTATGGTAATCCTAGAATAATCATTCGTAATAGACAAAGAAACATTGCTTTAAATAAACCTCAACAGTTACATCCAAAGTTACCACCAATACCCGTAATACCAGCAAAAGAAAAAAACTATGGTGGGCAAATAGAAGAAGATATTAATAATGATGGTTCTACTATAGAGATCAATAGCGGTGGAATTATTTCTAAATGGAAAACTACTGTTTATAAGAGTATGTTTGGTATAACAAGTGGTGGAGATCCAACCGAAGAACAAACACAATATAATCCACCTGGCTCTACCGATTTTGTATTTCCAATATTAAATAATGATCAAGTTGTTATTAATACAGATAGATTGGTATTTAGTAGTAGATTTAGTGAAACACTCCATTTTAGCAAAAAACGATATGGAATTGTTACAGATTCTGAGTATACCGTGGATGCAAATAATCAAATTGTATTAACAACTAATAAATTAACATGTTTAAACTCACCTCAAATATTTTTAGGACAATATGCTGAAACTAACGAACCTGCACTTCTGGGACAAACTACTGTCGATTGGTTATATGATCTTTGCAATTGGTTACTTGACCATGTTCATTGGTATCACCACGTGCATCCTTACCCTCATAGTCACCCTGATGCTGGCAGAGAAAGCCCTGGCAACACTCAAGATTCAGTTCCAGACCAAACACAAATACCAGTACAACAAATAACATTAAAACTACTTCGTGATAACTTACATAAAACTTTAAGTAGACGAGTATTTTTAACTGGCGGAGGTTATGCGCCAGGTGCAAACGGTGTTAAACCACCTGGGTCTGGAGCAGAGTGCGGTGAACCAACTAATATTAATGTAGTAACTGGCGCTGGTGTTGTAGGTGACTTTAAAGGTAGAAATAGAAGAGAAGGACCTGTACAAATAGAATTTCAATTTAATTAAACTATGGCAAAATGGAAAGAAAAAAAAAGAGGCACTCCTAGTACAATAAATTTATTTGGAGACAAAGTTGCATTTCCTTTGAAAAAAGAAAGTGTATTTCCACTTGCTTCATACAGACCATTGTTTTGGGTATTTGCTGGAGATAAAATTTCATGGTTTTCTGGCGGTACTCAAGAAAAAATGAATAAAGTTGCTTTTGATTTTGCAGCTGATTTTTTGGATTTACAAGGACAAGCTAATCCAGATGAACCTGTGACTGGTCTTAATGAAAGTCAAAGATTAGCTCTTTTAAATTTATGGCAACAGAATGGAGTAAATACATTATGGTCTGATGTTAATTTAACAATAGGTATGCCGCCACACGATAAGTGGGTTATAAATCCACAAAGTGGTAAAAATTTTGAGAATGTAAGTTATGCGAATCAAATTGCCGAAAACTTATTAGCGATTGAACGTGGCGATCAAAATGTGATTCAAGCTATATCTGATAGTACTGGACCAACTGGGTGGAAATTTGTTAATTCTAGTACAGCAAGAAATCCGACATACTTTGAGTTTAGGGGGCCTATGATTTTTACTCCGTATAATATCGCTAATAGGCCATGGTTTAAAGAAAATTTTAAAGGTGAATTCGGTCAATTTTTACTTAAGCTTTTGCAGATTGATTTTACAAATAATCCATCTGATTTAGGAACAGCATCAACAGAATTTCCTATTGACTTTAAAATTTATGCACAATTTGCTATACAATATGCGACTAGATATGAAATTGAATTATTAACACAACGTTTGGATAGAGCGGATGACACTGGTCAACAATTTCTTGATTATATAGAGGTTGCATATGATGCGGCTAAAATAATTGTTACAAAAGGTGCATCTTTTCCTGAACCTGGATTTGATTCAGTAAAAAGAATATTTGGAGGAGTATTTGGAAAGCCTGTAGATCCTATACCAGCAGAGCCTGGTCCGCCAACACAAACTATTTCTGGAATTAAAAATAAACCACCCACAGTTGATAATCCAAATATTGAACTTCCATCTCAAGTTGTAAAAGGATTAGATCCAAACGTTGCTCAAAGTGCAGCAGCTGCTGCTCGTGGAGGAGGCAGTAGTTTAGTGTCTGGAGCTGCTGGTGCTGCACAAGGTGCTGTCGGTGGATTAGCTGGAGCTGCTGGCGGATTAGCTAGTCAAGCCCAAGGTGCTGTCGGTGGTATTGGGGGAGGTATTCAAAATGCTGTTGGTGGTGTTACTGGAGGTATTGGTAATGCTGTTAGTGGTGTTACTGGTGGGATTGGCAACGCTATTGGTGGTGTTACTGGAGGTATTGGTAATGCTGTTAGTGGTGTTACCGGCGGTATCGGCGGAGCTTTGAGTAATATTCCAGGTGTTGGTGGTGCATTAGGAGGAGCTGTAAGTGGTGTAGGTGGTGCTGTTGGTGGGCTTACCAGTGGAATTGGAGGAGCAGTAGGTGGTTTAACATCTGGAATCGGAGGCGCTGTTGGAGGGGCTGTAAGCGGTGCTGGTGGTGTGTTAAATAATTTAGGTAGTGGTTTAGTTGGAGGAGCAGCTATAGGAGCTGGCATAGGAGCATTGGCTGGAAAAGGTAAAGGAGCATTAATTGGTGCTGCTGGAGGGGCTTTAGCCGGAGGAGCTTTAGATAAATTAAATCCAAAAGGACTTACTCCAGATGGTTTAGGAAAAAATTGGTCGCCTGATAAATTCAGTCCAGAATCAATTGCTGGGAACAATGTTAAGATAGATCCTAAGACTGGAGCTATAAGTAATATAAAAGATAAAGTAGGGGGATTAGCTAGTAAAGTTGGCGGTGCTGTTAGTGGTGTTACTGGTGGTATAGGCGGTGCCGTTAGTGGTGTCACTGGCGGAATTGGTAACGCTGTTAGTGGTGTCACTGGCGGAATTGGCGGTGCTTTGAGTAATGTTCCAGGCGTTGGTGGTGCATTAGGAGGAGCTGTAAGTGGTGTGGGTGGCGCTGTCGGTGGATTAACTTCTGGAATTGGAGGAGCAGCTGGTAATTTAGTTGGAAATGTTGGTGCATCTCTAACACCAGGTGGAGGCGGATTAGGAGGAATTGTAAGTTCAGTAGGTGGAGCTGTAAGCGGAGTCGGTGGTGCTATAGGCAGTTCAGTTGGAGGTGTTGCTGGATCAGCCACTGGCGCTGTTAAAAGTATACCAGGTTTAGGTAATCCAGTTGGAAATTTAGTTAGTGGGGCTGGAGGTGCGGTAAGTAATGTTGTTGGAGGTATAAGTGGTGGAGTTGGAGGAGGTTTAGGAAAAGTGGGTAGTGGACTTAGTGGTACTACTAGTGCAGCTACTGCAGTGGCAACTGCTAAGTTAGATTCTGCGAAATCAACACTCGCGTCTGTTCAATCAGATATGCCAGTTCCGAAAGTTCCACAAGCAGCATCATCTCCTAGAATAAAAACTGTGGAGATTAAGAAACCAGAACCTAAAGTTGAAAAGCCTACCAAACCAATTGATCAACAAGAAAAAGAAGAATTTGAAAAATTAAAAACTTTAGCAACACAGTACATTGCAGATTATATTTCTACATATGAAAAAACTAAAGCTATGGGACTTCCTGATCCAATCAGTGCGTACTTTAAATCGACGTATTCCAAAGATTTCAAAAGGAAATTAGGAACCAATGTTAAAAGATATACCAGCGAAGATGAAAAATTGAATCCATGGTACACATATTATGGTGGTATATGGGACAAATATCTTGCCCAAAGATGGACATGGGAAAAATTAAGTAATGATATAAGAAGCAGTGGGAAAACTAAAAAAATATTGGAAGAACTTTTAAAAAATCTTGGATACTCTAAGGTCGAAAAATTGAAAAATAATGCCGAGGAGGTGCCTCTTCCACAATAAAATACCATTAAATTAACTTAAATATAGAACAATACAATAATTATATAATATGAAAGTAGAAGCATTAAGAGAAATGATAAGAAAAGAGATAAGATCTGTAATCCGGGAGGAATTCGGAAATTACTTATCTGAAGTATTTTCTAAACCAAAACAATCTAGTGCAGGAGATATTAGTTTATCTTCTATGGTTTCAGAAAATGTCGAAGAACATGAACCGGTTACATCCCACGAACCTAAAAAGTTTGTAAAATACACAAATAATGATCTCTTGAATCAAGTTTTGAATGAAACAAAAGGTGGAGTTCCACAAGAAGGTGGAGGTCTGGTTTCAATTGAAGGTCAAGTAGATAGTATCTCAAGTGTATTAAATGAATCGGCTGTTAAAGATGCTCCTGAGCCAGTAAAAACTGTAGCAAAAGCTATTAATAGAGATTATAGTTCTTTGATGAAAGCAATTGACAAAAAACGTACAGATAAAAAGTAACATATGCCAACTCAAACACTTGGACTAAAAATACCGTTTAGATTGGGTCAGAATGGATATTTTGACGCAAATGTTACAACTATTGGTCAAGTGTCTAGTAATATAAGAAATTTATTATTAACTAAACCAGGCGAACGAAGGTTTAATAATGAGTTTGGATCGGGTTTATATTCATTATTATTTGATCAGACTGATTTGGATGTAAATAAAGATATTATAATTGACATTGTACAGCGTGATATTGATAGATTTTTGAATGGAGTGATCGTTGATAATGTAAATGTACAATTATCGACCATTCAACCTGATAACAGAGACATGAATAAGATACTTATTACTGTAGACTTTACATATAATAGTATGGTTGGGACTACAGAAGTTGAAATCTCAAAAAATAACATTTAATGGCACAGATAACTAACAAAACATTTAAAGCGAATACAAAAGATGTAAATTATGTCAATAGAGACTTTACATCTTTGAAGTCGCAACTTATTGATTTTACTAAACAGTATTATCCATTAAATTACAGAGATTTTAGTGAAAGTTCTCCAGGACAAATTTTTATAGAACAAGCAGCTTATGTTGGAGACATTCTTTCTTATTATACAGATCAACAATTTAAAGAAAGTTTTATTCAATTTGCTACTGATCGTAGAAATTTAGTAAATCAGGCTCAATATTTAGGATATAAACCAAAAGTGTCATCGGCTTCATCTGCTACGATAGAAGTATTTCAGTTAGTTCCAGCGAAAAGAGTTCAATCGGTGAATAATATCAGTGTAACTAACGAGTATATTCCAGATGAAACTTATTGTTTGATACTAAAACCATTTACAAGCTTAAATAGTTTATCTGGAGTTACATTTTTAATTGAAGATAGTTTGGATTTTTCCCAAGATACACCATTCTCTCCAAGAGAAGTATCAGTGTATAGTCGTGATAATACAGGTGCTCCATTATTTTATCTATTGAAGAAAACTACTAAAGCGTATTCTGGTACACTAATAACAAAACAATTTAGCATAGGATCGCCACAATCATTTTTACAATTAAAATTAGAAGCAACCAACGTATTAAAAGTAGTAAGTATTGTAGATAGTAATAATAATAACTACTATGAATCACAATACTTGGCTCAAGATACTATTCCCATTTCTGTTGATAATGTTCCCCTTAATAATCAAACACTTTCTAAATACAAAGGTGAGACACCTAAATTATTAAAGTATTTAAGGACAGAAAAAAGGTTTATCACTAGGGTGGATGAATCGAATTACACATATATTCAGTTTGGAGCAAACACAGAAAATTATGATAATACTGTCATCATACCAAATCCTTCCAATGTTGGTGTGTCATTGTCTAATTTAAACAAATTGAATATAAGTTTAGATGGAACAAATGTTTTAAAAGCTAATTCTTATGGAGTCTCTCCATCTAATACAACTTTAACAGTAACTTATATAGTCGGTGGTGGTTTAGATTCTAATGTTAACTCAGGAGAAATTAATACATTTGCTGGTGTAGCTTATTTAAATGATACAACTGGTTTGACCGATAGTCAAGTAACATTATTTAATAATATTAAGAACTCCTTGAGAGTAAATAATGTAGAAGCCGCAACTGGTGGTGATGAGGCTGAAACTAACGAGGAAATTAGACAAAATGCGATTGCTAATTTTTCTTCTCAAAACAGAATTATTACAGAAGAAGATATATTACTGAGAGTATATTCACTACAACCCCAATTTGGAAGTGTAGCTAAAGCATTTGTACAATCAAACTCTACAAGACAAGTTGCTTATTCTGGATTAATTTCTGGTATAGTGAATGCTACAACTAATAATGAAGTATTAGACTTGAATCCGCTGAATCCATTAGATAGAAGAAAGTTCTTAGAGTCTAATAATCCATTTACAAATAATCTGTATATACTTGGGTACGACATAAACAAAAATTTAACCAAGATTAATGAAGCAACTTTGTTAAATCTTAAAAATTACCTAAGTCAATATAAAATTTTAACAGATAAATTTAATATTATTGATGGATATATTATCAATATAGGTGTGGAGTTTAAGATAAGCGTATTTAACGGATTTAACAAACGTGACGTATTAGATAATTGTATTTTTTCAGTTCAAGAATTTTTTGATATAGATAATTGGGGTTTTAATCAACCAATTAATTTAAGTCAGTTGACATTTGAGATTATGAAAAATGAAGGAGTGCAATCTGTTACAGATGTTCAAATTAAAAACTTAACATATGACAACAATGGTACACAATATTCTCCAATATCATACAACATAAGTATAGCTACACAAAATAATATTGTTTATCCATCAAAAGACCCTTCTATATTTGAAGTAAAATTTCCAACAACAGACATTAAAGGATTAGTGGTATAATATGCATACATTTATTTATCCATCACAAGACACTTTCATAAATAGCGACAAGCAATATGTCAATAGAAATTTTGGCATAGATGAAATTTTAGAGATTTATGCCAGCAATGATGGTAGAATATTTGAATATACCAATCCGATTTGGCACGCTCCTCCATGTTCGACATCTTCGTATGGAAATAATGGATGGTTAGCATATGGAACATCGAGTTATTTTGTGTACTCAGGAAGTTCATGGTATACAATTCCATTTACTACCAATCAATTTTTAAAATTTACCGCAATTGCAAATTTCACTGGAAAATTTTCTTATATTACTGGAAGTAATGCTACAGCGTTATATGCTTCTGGATCTGCAACATCAGCATCTGGTTCATTTAGCGGAAGTTTTAGTGTAAATAATCCTACAAATTTTAATGGAACTATTAGCAGTGCTAGTTTTACTGGTACTATATACAGTGGTTCAAATTTTACAAGCTTAACTTGGAATAATAAATCATATGTAGTGTCTCCATTAACAGAAAGTTTAAGTGGATCTGGTGATTTTAAAGGATTAGTAGGCACAGCATATGGATATGGATCTGCTTGTACAGATGGTACGTTTTTTGGAAGTATAACCAGTTCTAATTTTGCTGGATATATTTCTGGTAGTGTTGAAGCAAGAGCAGGCGGAGAATACTTAAATGTAGAAAACTTTCAAGGATATTTTGCGGGTAGACGAGATGGAACAATTAGTGCTCCATCATATAAATATTTTCTAAAAGAACCACAGTTTTCTAGAACTCTAGTAGAATTTGATATAACTAACATAAGTGCTTCTATAGCAAATAATCAAATTTCTAGTTCAAATATAAAATTTACACTTAATCTAACTGCGTGTGGTCAAAGAAATTTACCACTAGACTATACGCTTTATGCTTATCCAGTAAGTCAAAGTTGGGACAATGGAAATGGTCGATGGGCAAATGATGGATCTACAATGGGTGCTAGTTGGAATTTCAGAGATTATTCTGGAAGTAAAGCATGGTATACTCCATATACTGCTAGTTATCAACAAATAGATTACTTAACCAATTCAGCAAATCAAACTGCTAGTTTTAAACACGGAGGTGGTACATGGTATTATGATGTTCCATCGTCATATACTAATAAAGATTTTTGGTTTTGTTCATCCTCTGCATTTCCCGGTTTAAGTGGATCTAGTTTAATTTGCAGTCAATCATACACGTTGGGACAACAAGGTGACATTACGATGGATGTTACTCCGATTGTACGTTCTTGGATATGTGGATGTGTTCCGAATCAAGGAATTATTTTAATGTCTTCATTAGAAACTACAGTTCCGCCAGTTGGCAAGACAAATGGATTATTACAATTTTTCAGTAAAGAAACAAATACAATATATTCTCCCTATATAGACGTTGCTTGGGATGATACAGTTTATAATACTGGAAGCCTTGCTCCTGTTACAGGTTCTATAGAAAATTTAATTACGTTAAGATCTGTAAAAGAAACTTATAAGGCTGGAAGTTTACCTAAAGTATTTGTATTTGCTAGAGATGAGTATCCGCTTAAATCTTTTAATAAAGCGTATCAGCAACCATCGATGATTACTCCTAAATATCTTCCAACATCTTCATATTATATGATAAAAGATGCTGAGTCTGAAGAAGTTTTTATAGACTTTGATCAATACTCAAAACTCAGCTGTGATCCAACTTATGGAAATTATTTCAAATTTGATACAACAGGATTACCACAAGAAAGATATTTTAAGATATTTATAAAGGCGGAGTATCCAGATGGAACTGTTAATATTGTGGAAACCGATAAAGTGTTCAAAATTGTGAGGTAATATGGCTGATTTATTTGTCGAATATAATGTTGGTCTGACAGATTTGCAAAAATTTAAAGACCTGGGAGAATTTTCAAACAACATCGATGAGTTTGGAAATTTTCAACTCATTTACAATAATGTTGCTCAACAAGATGGCAAAGTTTATTATACAAAAATGCCATTAAGAGTACTAGATTATAACGATGAAAAAATCTTAGACACAAATAACCCAGGGTTTGAAGAACTTCAATCTGAAGACCGTAAAGAACAACAAGACGTTAACCAAATTTTAGAACAATACAATATTGCTATCGAAGAAAACAGAATTTTAAATCAAACAGTTAATACTCTTGTACAAAAATACGAGAACAATGATGATAAACAAGTTATTGCCGCGATGCAAAAAGAATTGATAGGATTGAGAATACAATTAGGACAAGGAAACGTCCCATCAGACTTTAGTGATCAGTTTCCATTTTTACCATTAGAGAATTAACGTATGCCATACAGTTATTTAACAATAGATGAACAACAACTAACTACGGGTATAGTTGATAGTTCTTATTTTCCAGATAATCTACAAGAGCTGTATGAACAAAGTTTGTCCGATCAAGAAAAATTCTTTGGTTCATCCCCATATGATATAATTGAATGTTCTATATACAATGCAGATCAAGAAATTTTAGCATTTAATAGAATATATCCCACGGTTACATTTTCTGTTATACAAGGAAGTTATTATGACATAAATAATATATTGACGGAATATGATTTTAATAAGCCGTTTACCAATTATGCTAAATTTAATAATCAAGTTTTATTAAATACAAGAGACTTTATAAAACAAAGTGATTTATCTCCGGGGCTATATTTTGTACTTTATAATTTCATAAGGAATATTGCGGGAAATCCAGATTATAAATTAGCAATTAAAGAAGTTTCGCCGAGTAGAAAAGAAATAAGACTTTCCTATGGATTTAATACAGACTCGTCTCCAGAAGCAGACGATGTTAGAATTAGGGCTCAAGCATTTGCGGATAAAAAGTTTTTATTTTTACAATTATCTAATCAAATAAATCAAATTATAGATAATAATCCTATTTCTGTTAACTTTAGGGAAAATGAAGATAATTTTAATTATTTGGAAGTTGCTCAAAATCTAGGATTAAAATCTCAAGCTGAGTTACAACAATTTATTATAGACACATATGTTGGTTATGATAAAATTATCACTTTATCGAGCAATGACACAAGTATAAAACAAACATCGAAGTTTATAGGTATAGATACTCAGATAAAAAATTTCACATATACATACAACGACACAGAATTTACAGAAAGTGAAATTTTATTAGCATTTAAAACTATAGTTGCTAAAGTATCTCAAGATAGAATTTTACAAAAAACTTCACTTAATGAAGCTCAATTAGAACAAGCTATAGAAGTATTTGTAAAAGTAATTTATACCGATTGGTTGGAAACACAAACATCCGATTTGTTAGAAAATTATGCTAATAGATATTTTGGTCTTTTTAAGAATGCTTTAAATTTCGGAAATGGAAATTTAATTAAAATTTTAGACCATGCAAATTATTTCAATACAATTGATGGTCAAACTAATATACAGGTAAAATTAGATGAACCACTTCCATTAGAATATGATATTAGAAGCACGTGTTGGGTTTCTAATATTTCTTTATCGCCTTTATATTTTAAAGCAAATGTATTTTCTGAAGCAGTCAAACGAAATGTTTCATTGAATGGTGTAAATTTTGATGTAACCGTTAATGTATCAAATGCATCGAATGAACCGTTTGAAAGTAACAACGAGGATTCATTGTTGTATGCTAAACTCAGAGTACAACAAAAAATTAATGATCTATTAGTAGACTATGATAATTTTTCTAATTTTATTTTATATTCGTCAGCTGAGTTAAGAACAAAGATAGCAAAAAATAAAATTTTAGATTATGATCAAAAAGAAACAAAGAAAAATTTATTATCGCAAACATCTTCATTAGTTACTACACCAATTAGTGCGTCATATGCGGCTGATTTTGAAAAACTGACAAAAGAACAAATTTATATTTTAAATTCATTCGATGAATATGAATCTTATCTATTCTTTAATACATCAAGTATAAATGAAAAAATAGAAGATGGTGTTGATTATGACTTAGAAAATCCTGATAGTTTGATTAATCAGCTGCCAGAATATGTTCGTGAAGATCAAGATTCGTTAGATTATTTAAAGTTTACATCAATGGTTGGACACTTTTTTGATAATATAATGTTGTATATCAAAAAGTTCCCAAAAACCTATCCATTGGGGATGTCAGAAAACAGTGATTATCCCAAAAATTATTTAGATGAACTTTTAAATTCATTTAGCTGGGACACTTTAAATCTTAAATTGCAAAATAGTGATATGACGCAGTTTTTGTTTAACGACTCACAGTTTAGTGGATCACTTTCTAGTTCTTACTTTGAATATGGCAAATCAATATTAAACAGATTTGCAAACAACTTACCATACATTTATAAAACTAAAGGTACAGCGAACTCTTTGGAGTTAATTAGATCCATATTTGGAATTCCAGCAGAATTGGTAAATATTCGTGAGTATGGGAGTACAGATGTAACTGTTAATAGACAAAACTATTATGACTTCGAAGATATTTTATACTTTGTTAGAATCAAAGATGATAGATATATCAAATTTGATTACAAGCCTCAGTATTACACGTATTTGCCGTTGGTAAAATATACAGAAACTGGATCGGCATATTCTTCATCGTGGAGTACAGGTTCGTCTGGATTTTACCCATATACATCATCGGTTGGATTGATTGAAGAATTTACTTCATTTAAAACTATTGAAAGTACGTTTAGATTTAAGACTGATAATTACGATAAAGATAAGAAAATTCCGATAATTCAGAAAACTAGAAATGGGAAATTAGATTGGAAGGTTTATGTTCAAAAGACCCAACAAAAACAATCTGGTAAGTTGGTATTTGATATACATCCATATGAGTCTGGTTATACATCTAGTATTGTGAGTGATGAACTTCCATATTTCAATGGTTCATTGTATACGTTTATGGTTAACCGTGATATATTAGGTTCATACGCTTTATACGATTCCGATAATACTGCATCTTCTAGTTTATATTCTAGTTCACGTTTTGTAAGTAATAGTGTAATTATAAACCTATCATCGAGCTTTACATCATCTGCCGCTGAAAAGTATGTTCCGTATGAATATAAACTTTCTGTAAATCAATATGAAGGTTCGTTGAAAAACTTTTATAGTAAGAAAACGAAGATAATTAACTACGCACAAAATCAATATTTTTCATCTGGTAGTTTTTATGTAGGAAATTATAATACTAATATTAACTTTAATGGTAATATTGACAAAATTAAAGTATTTAGAGAATCTGTTTCTGACGAAGACTTCGACGAACACAGTTATAATTTGGATTCTATTTCCAGTCCAACGAAAAGTACAGTATATGATAACTTACTTTATTTATGGAGTTTCGACACGCCAGTTGAATTGTGGCCGTTAAGTGCTAGTAATCCAGCATCTTTGACTGCATCTATAGTGCCGAATCAGAATATTCATTACACATCCTCGTTTACAGCATTTAATTTTGCTGGAGAATATGTAACATTACCTTATCCTAAATGTGTACCAGCATTTATTTCTGAATTTCCATATGAGTTTGATAAAGTTGTTTTAAAACAAGCTTTAAATGCTAATAACTTTGGTCCAAACTATAAAAATAATGTTAAGATAAATAAAATAGATGAGTTTGCTTCATCAAATCTAGTTCCATATGATTATTCAACCGGAACAAAAGATATTATTGGTGCTGATAGTAACATTGTTGGATTTTACATAAGTCCATACAGTTATTTAGAAGGAAAGATCGAAGACTTTTTAGGCAAAGAAGGTATTACAGACGTAATCGGCGATCCAAAATATTTAACATCTCAAAATTATCCAGAGTTAGACGTTCGATTAAAAGAATTTTCATCAACTAATCAAAAATATATTTATCCACAAGAGTTTTATTCGACGTATAAATTTTATATAGACTTTACTATATTTGATTATATTAAAAATGTTATTCCGAATAGAGCATCTTTGAAAAATGGTCTTTTAATTGAACCATCTATTTTAGAGAGAAAGAAATTTAATTATAAAGATGTTACTTATAATGTAAGTGGTCTGTATACATCTAGTATTAACTTTGATAACTCAGCAAAATTAAGTCCTACGTCTACAACTGGCAGTTCTATGAACATCTCAATGCCATTTTTAAACACATATGATACAGATAGAGATCAGTACAACTTTTCTAGGTTTGAAATTCCATCATCTATAGACGATAGAGACTTTATTTATGCTAAGTATGGAAAATATATTGATGTAGATTCAAATGGATTCCACATTAGAAACACATATAATGTTTCAGATAATGATTATTATCAGATGCGAAATGATAATGGACAGATTGTAACATTTACTGCTAGTTTTGATAGAGTTAGTATAGTTGGTTCGGGGTCTGTTACTGGCTCATCAGCATTAACTAATATATATAGAGGTATAGGAAACAGTGGATATTCAGAAAGACATTTGAGTAAACAAACATTTGCTGGTTCTAGAGATACTTATACTGCTGTAAGTGGTTCTAACTTTGTGATTATAAATGGCGTTAAGAGATTTGCTCCTGCTAAGTTAAATTTCTATACATATATAAAGGGAAAAAATGATTCTTCGACAACTGTAAATAGAAAAGGAGTTCCGAATGGATCTAGCCCTGTAACTACTATACCAGGATATTTAAGTTTAAATATTAGTAGTAGTAATTCTCCAATTTATGGTACTACTACTGGTTCTGTTGGTGATCCAAATAATTTATTTGTTCCATTACCGTTAACGGCATCTATGGAAACGAGTGCTAGTTTAGAAGAATATATCATGAATTTATAATATCTATTTTAGCATAAAACACAAAATCAATGATAATTATTAGTATATGGCATATTTAGATAACAACGTAATTACGATTAACGCGGTTTTAACCCGAAAAGGGCGTGAAATCCTCGCAAAAACAGGCGGATTGAACATCACTGCGTTTGCATTAGCGGATGATGAAATTGATTACACACAATTTAATCCTACTCATCCGATGGGAAGTGCATACTACGATATTGCAATTAGAAATACGCCTGTAATGGAACCTATCACCGATGAATCACAATTAATGAAGTATAAGTTGGTAACATTAAATGAAGGTGTTACTGCTGTACCTACTATTAGTGTCGCTCAGAGTGTAATTACTATTGACCGTGATTACACAGGTGAAATTAGTATCAGTCCGAGTACCAATCCAACATATAACGTAACATTAGGATACACTGCTATTTTGGCAAATAAAAATGTAGGAACTTTAGTGGTTACCGAGACAAACAGTTTGAATTCGACCACGGCTACAGTGCCATCCTTTGCAGGTGATCTTGCTTCGCAGACATCCCAGTCCGTTGTTGGAAATAAATTTAGATTTGTGCCGAATGCTTCATTAGCAAAAACAACTACGACGAATATTACAATTATTGGCAATGAGAGTGGCGGAAACACATCAATTACAGTAACTGTTAAAGTGCCTACAACAACAACTTAATTTGAAATATGATTTTTAGTCAATTTACAACGGATGATATTGTATCAGGTAGAATAAATCAGGTGTCTTCTGGTTTATTTGGTACCACAGGTAGTTTATATTTAAGTCAATCTCAATTCACCACATCATCTGCATATAATACAGCTCCTACAGGCTCTTCAGCATTTGATGTAAAAAACGGACAGTATTATCTAAATGTACAATATAATAGTGAAACATATTTTGCATTAGCATATGGTGATTATGCTAACAGTGGTAGTTCTGAATTTGATGACCCAGATAATGCTACAACTGTTTTAACAAATGAAACTAAAGTAATTTATTCGGAATATAAAAATACACTTTTACAACCAAGTGATGATTTATTTTCGTTTGCTTCTGGAAGTGCTACAACTCCAGTAGATGGTCAACAAATATTCGTGATGAACTTTTCATCCGATAAAATTAAAGATCAATTAGATCCAGGCCAGATTCAAATAAATTTAAACGGAACAAGTGGACAGTTTTCATTTATTGATGATTCTCAAGTAATAAATAAACAACAGAGTGTATATAATTTGATTTCTGGTTCTGTAGTTAACGGAGTTCCTACGCCATATTTGTCAAACGGTAGTCCAGTATATGCTGGGGTTGGACTATTTTATCCATCTCAGGGTGTAGTTATTTTTAATGCTGAAAAAACAAATGATATTGTTGGATTTTACCGATCAAGTGATATAGACAGTAGATTATCAAATGCTAGTACTTATGATAACACTAATTCATATGATAAATACTGGAGATTGTGGTTTAGATCTTTCTATAAAGCTATTAAATCGTCTACAAAAACTATGGCGGCAAGACGTAGTGAATTTGTACCAAGTACCAATTATTTCGTACGTGTAAAAAATAAAGAATTTAATTATACAAATAATCCAACATTTGTTTCTGATGGTACGGACGGTAAAACAAAAGGAACAATTATATATCAAGATTTAATTAATAATCCTAGAACTTATATTACAAGTGTTGGACTTTATAATGCAAATAATGAGTTAGTCGCTATTGGTAAAATAAGTAGACCGATTCAAAAGAGTTTTGATAGTGAATTACTGATTAAGGTTAGATTGGATTTTTAGTAAAAAAAATAAAATATTTGAGTAATATCGCTCAGTTTTTATATTGAGCGATATTATTATTTATAGATAGGATTTTTTTCAAATAATCTATTTATAATAGGATGATAAAATTTTTTAAAAATGAAGATGTAATAGTAACACCATTTACTATTGCTAAAGATCAAGTAGTTAATAGTATATTTGACGATTTGATTGTTGGTAATATTGGTGAAGAAATCTTTCCTATAATATCCCCCGTTACTTTTTGCAATGACAGTTTGTCTGGAAGTTGTTCATCTTCCTCCATTTCATCCGAATACTATATAGCTGCTAGTCAGTTTGAAGATCCTGTCGGTTTTCAAATTGGAAGATATGTTCCATCTAGTTCAGTATTTTATCCATCTGGAAGTCAGTATTATAATGCTAATACAAATCCAGTTAATACAGATGGAACTTATCAAAGACAAGTTTATAATACTATTGAAAAAATGTATTATAATAATTATAACAATGCTTATAATATATTTGGTATAGATGGATTTTATGCCGCAAATATGTCTAGTAGTCTGGTAAATGATATTTCCGTATTTAATTTAACTATTCCTCAAGCGGGTGATAGAATTAGAACCAATACTTTAAAATTGAATAACCAAACAGGTGATATAGTTGCTGAAATTGTAGATGACGGTAATTATAATTTGATTTTATCTGGTTCTTATTTTATCAATAAATATGAATTGAGTAGTGATGCTAGAGATTTAACCACGCCATTGGACGGATGTGGATTAGGAGCATATATAAACGATCCTACGGCTGATTTGTCAGATTGTTGTCCGTCTCCTTCTCCTTCTCTAACTCCAAGTGTCAGCGTAAGTGTTACACCAAGTATCAGTGTTACACCAAGAGTTACACCAAGTGTTACACCAAGTATAAGTGTTACACCAAGTGTTACACCAAGTATAAGTGTAACACCAAGTGTCAGTGTAAGTATAAGTGTAACACCAAGTGTCAGTGTAAGTGTAACACCAAGTATTAGTGTAACACCAACTATTAGTGTAACACCAAGTATTAGTGAAAGTGGTCCACCTGTGCCGCCGGCAAGTCCGAGTGAAAGTGCTCCACCTGTGCCGGTATCACCGAGCGAGACTCCTCCAGTAACACCAAGCACTAGTGTAACACCGAGTGAGACTCCTCCAGTAACACCAAGTGTCAGTGTAAGTGTAACACCAATTATTAGTGTAACACCAAGCACATCGACTGGTTATTGGACTTATGTATCTTTGTATCACTCATTCCCAGATAGTTGTTCAAAGGAACCATCGTGTGTTTATTATCCAGATTGTGATCCATGTTGGGATGAGGATGGTGATCCGCAACCCACCAGAGAATATTGTGCAGACGGTTTGTGGGAGTTAGAAACTACAATTCAATCACAAATTGGTTTTGAGCAATTTGGCACCGAAGCTTCAACTGCTGATTGTAATACAAATGTTTTGGGTCCATGCTCTAATGCATTCGGCAATATGCAATATATTGCTACAATTAAATATGCATATAATTTTAATCCAAGTGATCATTCTGGAACAGCAGCAATAACAGTTATAGGCAATGCGCCTGATACAGATTCATTATCGGCATGTTGCACAGGCGACCATGGACTTACAATTGGCATAGTAAACGCCATGGACTATGTAACACTATTTACTAATATAGCATCGTATGTAGGAAATCCAAATCAATGTGGCGATGGATCTCAAACCTTTCCATATATTGTGGGAATATAACAAAAATTTATTAAAAAGATTTTTACATGGGTTTTTAATATGTATGAGTAAAATTGAAAGTGTTAATATAAGTTATGACCAATAAAAAAAGTTCTTCTCCAAAAAAGACTATTAAGAAGTCTGTTCCGAAAAAGCAATCAGTTAAAAAGGTTGTAAAAAAGACAACAAAAGTTGAAAAAACTTCTACGGATAAAATTTTTGTTCAGATTGCTAGTTATAGAGATCCGCAACTGTTACCTACTTTGCGAGATATGTTTAAAAATGCAAAACATCCAGAAAATATTGTGGTTGCTTTGTGTTGGCAACATGACGAAAAAGAGTCTTTAGAAGAATTCACCAACGATGTGCGATTTAAGATTATCGACATTCCATATAAACAAGCTAAAGGAGTTTGTTGGGCTAGAAGTAAACTAAATGAGTTGTATAATGGTGAAGAATATACGATGCAATTGGATTCGCATCATAGGTTTGTTGAGAATTGGGATGAAACTTTAATTTCTATGATTAATGGGTTAATTAAAAAAGGACATAAAAAGCCAGTTTTATCAGCTTATATTCCGTCATATGAGCCATCAGATCCATTGCCTGATGAAGGTAAAATTCGTGAACCTTGGAAACTAAATTTTGATAGATTTTTACCAGAAGGTCCGGTTGTGTTTAGACCCGCAACAATAGATAACTGGAGAGAAATTGATTCGCCTGTTCCAGCAAGATTTATGTCTGGTCATTTTATTTTTACATCGGGTCAATTTATTAAAGACATTCCATATGATCCAGATTTATATTTTTATGGAGAAGAAATAAGTTTGGCGGTACGTGCATTTACAAGTGGATATGACCTATTTCATCCACATAGATGTGTAGTTTGGCATCAATATACTAGAAAAGGCGCACTTAGACATTGGGACGATGATAAAAATTGGAACAAATTAAATAGTAGCGCATATGAAAAAGTCACCGCACTTTTGGGAGTAGATGGCAAAAGAATTGAATTTGAACAATATGGGTTAGGAAAAGAAAGAACGTTGGAAGATTATGAGAAATATTCTGGAATTAGGTTTAAAGATAGAGCTGTGCAAAAATATACTTTAGATTTTAATCTTGCTCCGAATCCAAAATATAAAACTAAAAAAGAATATGAAAACTCTTTCTTAAGAGTGTTTAAGCACTGTCTAGACATTTATGAAGGCGACTTACCAGAAAAAGATTATGACTTACTGGTTGTAGAATTTAAAGATGACGATGGAAATTCCATTAGATGTGATTTGGGAGAAGAAGAAACGAAAAACACATTAGCTTCTTCATTAGAAGACCGGTTTTATAGAATATGGAGAACTGCGTATATAGATTTTGTGCCCGAGAGTTTTGTATTTTGGCCTAGAAGTAAATCTAAAGGATGGATGAAAAGGATTGAAACTCGTTTGCCTAGATCGAAGATAAAATACTCATCATCTCCAGATAGTTTGTGGGATAAATTTGATGAGTCTAAGAGTTTTACATCAAAGGGAAATAGAACTAAAAATAAAAGAAAAATATTTTTACATATACCAGCGTATAGAGAGCCTGAATTAATTCCTACTATTGAAAGTGCTATTAAAAATGCGAAATATCCTAATAGACTAGTTTTTGGGATATGTCGTCAGTATAACCCAGATGATAAATTCGATGATTTAAGCAAATACGAAAAAGATAAAAGGTTTAAGATCATCAATATGTTATATACTGAAGCAAAAGGATTACCGTTTGCTAGATATCAATGTAATACTATGATTACAGACGAAGATTATGTATTACAATTGGATAGTCATCATAGGTTTGCTGAAAACTGGGATGAGACATTAATAGACATGCACGATGGATTAAAATCAAAGGGACATAAAAAACCTATTATTGGTGGGTATCTACCATTTTATCAACCAGAAAATGATCCTGCTGGCAGAGTAAAAATTCCATTTCAGTCAGTTGCTTCATGTTTTTATCCACATGGAACGTTGTTTATACGACCAGGCGCATTTGCTCCAGGTGTAGATTTATCTGAACCACCAGCTGCTAGATTTTTATCTGGTCATTTTTCTTTTGCTGATACACATTGGGCAAAAACTATAAAACACGATGTTGACATTTATTTCAGCGGTGAAGAAATTAATTTAACAGTTCGATCATTTACACACGGATACGATCTGTTTCACTTAAATAAAACTGTCATATGGCATGCTATGGAGAGAAAAGAACGTAATGGAATTTTAGTCTGGGATGACCAATGGAAGCGAGGCGATACAGCGTGGACGACAGAACAAGATAAAGCTAGGGCAAAAATAAGACAGTTACTTAGAACTGAGTATAATGGTTTTGATCTTACTGGATATGATCTTGGTACTGAACGTACAATTGAAGATTATGAAAAATACTCAGGTTTCAATTTCAAAGAAAGAACTTTCAACAATGAAGCTGTTCAAAATGTTATTCCAGATTTAAACAGAGTTAGTTCGGAACAAAATAAATTGAAAAAGTCTTTTTATCATTTAGTAACTATTACAAAGAATGAATTACCAAACAATGATTATAGTAAAATATTAGTTGCTTATGACAATGAGAAAGGTATTGGAATTCATACAAGATATATCGAGGGTGAGGAGTTAACACAGTTTACAAGTGGCAAAGCAAATATTCACTACGAAGATTATATGTTTTTAGAAGAATGGCCAAAACGGGTAGTGTACTGGGGATTTAGTGATTCACGTGGATGGGCTGAACGTGTTGAACAGCTTTTATAATGGATGAAAATAAAATATTGTTGGAATGTTATTTTGCGCCCGCAGCAGGCGCAAATGATTTTTTAGCAGACATTTTTAATTTAATTTTTGATAAACTTAAAATATTATATCCGAAGTTTGAATTCAAAAATATTCTACCGAATGAAGGAATTTGCGTAATACCACCGAATAATGTATTCGGAAGTTCCGGCGGATTAGTTAGTTTTCAAATTAGAAATCCTATTAATAATAAAGTAATATTTCTTAGTTTTTGTGACAGAGGAATAGAATTTAACGAATGTGTGGACGCTTGGGCACCAATGTTAGAAAAATATGAAATAGTTCAATATATAGGCGGGTTGGGAGTATCGTTATCGAATGAAGAAATATATGATAAGTACAAAATAAAAAGATTTAATTTTTTACCATACTTATCTACTGGTAATCATCGTGATCTATTTAAGGATTGTATTACTGATTATGATATTGATTCAAAAGAAAGAAAAGTTTGTTTTTTCACATCTTTATATTATCCTAGAACGGAAATTTGCGATATTTTAGTTAAACATCCACTGTTTGAAATTAAAACATCTAAACGTGATAAATCATATTATGCGGATTTACGAGATAGTGAATATTTTAACGCAGTATCTAAATTTAGAATGGGTTTAAGTTTAAATGGAGCAGGAGAAGTATCTATAAGAGATTTTGAATATTTCGGTCTTAATATTCCTTGTATAAGACCATTATTACTTACTAAATTCTCTCCCGAAATAATTCCAGATATACATTATATTCCATTTGATTTTTGTTCGCCGACTGCAAATCAATATTACAGCCAAAGTAGTGATGAAATTGCCGATCTTATAATTGATAAGGTTGAAAAAACGATTGATGATGTAGAAAAATTAAAGGCGGTGTCAAAACAAGCAAATGAATATTATAAAAAATATTTAAACGTACCATATTTAGTCGAATCATTTTTCAAAATTTGCGATCTTGATAAATTAATTTAACAAGAATATGACTATATATTATATACAGAAAGAATTACAATCATGGCAAATATAAGTTTTTACGGATCGCATAACGCTACGTACGTGGTTGAAGAAAATGGGGAAATCCTTATAGTTTTGGAAGTCGAAAGATTTTTAAATTACAAAAACTCCGGCATGGCGCAGTATCAGTGTCCTAAAAATTCGGATTTAATATTTTTATCTGAGTATATTCCAGACTTCTTAAAAAGAACATTAAACATAAAAGAATTTGATACGTGTTATCACTTAAATACGGATGTTATAATGGATAAAGTGTATCATTTAGAGAAGGGGATTAAAGCAAAAAATTATGTGTATGCACTTCATCATGAAGCTCACGCTGCTGGTTGTTTTTATCAGTCTCCATATCAAGATGCTTTAGTATTCAGTTTTGATGGAGGTGGTAATGATGGTTTTTTTAATGTTTATTTAGCCAATCGAGAAACTTCTGTTACCCGATTGCAAGAAGTTTTAAATCCTATTGAAAATCATCCACATATACATCACGATATAGGATTTCCATACATGATATTTGCTCATTATTTAAAAGATATTCAATTTGAATGTTTAGGTTGGGGCAATTTAGTATATCCAGGTAAAATAATGGGATTAGCTCCATATGGAAAAGTAAGAGATGAATGGATGGACGCATTCATGCACTTTTATAAGACAAAACCATGTGGTCAAACATATGAGGCAAAGATAAAAGAACTTGGAGATAAAATCGGCGTTGTTTTTAACATAGAGAACCGATTCGATGGTGAGTTGGCATATGATATCGCCGCCACTAATCAAAGAGCATTCGAAGAGTCATTTTTAGAAGTTGCAAAACCGTGGTTAGAAAAATATCCAGATCTTCCAGTTTGCATCGCCGGCGGGTGTGGGCTTAATATTATTCTGAATACACGAATCAAGAAAGAATTTAATCGTGATGTATTCGTTGGACCTAATCCAAATGATTGTGGAATTGCTGCTGGTGTACTTCTTCATGTAATCCGACCAAAAGATCCAGTCGATTTAACATATTCAGGTACAAAACTTTTAGATTTAGATACTATTCCGGCTAGATTACAAAATGATGAATTTTCACATCATTTTACTACACATCACGTAAATATGGATGAAATTGTTGATGACTTAATTGAAGGTCATATTGTGGGTGTTGCTAGGGGGAGAGCAGAACACGGTCCTAGAGCTTTAGGCAATAGAAGTATATTGTGTGATCCATCTATACCCGATATGAAAGATACTTTAAACCATAAAGTTAAACATAGGGAATGGTATAGACCGTTTGCTCCGGTGGTTAGATTGGAAGATGTATCAAAATATTTTGAATGGGAGGGAGAATCTAGATGGATGAGTTTTTGTCCGTTGGTTAAAGAAGAATGGAAAGATAAGCTATCTGCTATAACACATGTTGATGGAACTGCTAGAGTTCAAACTGTTACGAGAGAACAGAATGAATTCTTATATGATTTGTTAACTAAATTTAATGAAAAACGTGGTATAGGAGTTTTATTAAACACATCATTTAATGTAAATGGAAAACCTGTATTGTCTACGGTTGACGACGCATTTAAAATTTTTACAAAAACTGAATTGTCTAGGTTATTAATTGAAGATTATTATTTTAGAAAAAATGTATAATACATATGAATGTTAAAAAAGTTATATCAGATTCGTTAAATTACATAGGAAAAAACCACAACAACATATCAGTCATTCAAATTGGTGCTGGCGACGGCACTACATTTGATGATACCAGAGAATATTTAGATAAATATAACTGGGATGCAATATTATTAGAGGCCAATCCAGAGTTATATCAGGATCTAAAATCCAATTTCAAGGATAGAAACAATTACACGTTTGCCGAAAATATTATTTCAAACAGAAATGGAATGGTGGATTACTTAATATTTCCACACAATGCGTTTGATGAAGAAACAGATTTACCAGAGTATAAATATAAATATAAATTTTTAGGATCTTTGTACCCTCTTAAAAATACATTAACAGATGATAACTCGACAAATACTCACTATAGAAATAAATCTAGTAAAGATATTAAAGTTCAATCTCTGACGCTTGAATCATTTTTTGAAAAATATTCTGTTAAAAATTTTGATATACTTTTATGTAATCTTCAGGGACATGATTGGACTGTACTTGACCAATTAGATTTAGAAAAATATAAACCTAAGTTTATCAGATTAGATTATATGAATCTGTCTAATGAACATAGAGAATTAGCTGCGAAAAAACTTAGAGACAATAATTATGAAGTTTTTATTGGAAAAAACATAAATGCTATTCAGAAAAATTTGTGGAAAGACATTCTTGATTCCGACAATGGTGAAGATCCAATATCATTGACTAATCTATTTAATGAATATGGTACTGATAAAAATATAAGCGAATACAATGTATTATACGAGTCGTTATTTCATGATATTAAAGACAGTTTTAAAAATGTGTTAGAGATTGGGGTTGGAAGCTGTAAACCAAGCAGTACATGTTTTGCTGGCAATCAAAGAAGGCATCCACATTATAAAGTGGGTGGAAGTTTAAGAGCTTGGAGGGACTATTTTCCAAATGCTTTTATAGAAGGAATTGATATTGCAGAAGACTGTTTATTCGAAGAACATAGAATTAACTCGTATATTATTAGCTCCATCGATAAAAACCAAGTTGATGAACAATTCGGTGAAAATGGTAAATATGATTTAATTGTTGATGATGGATTACATACATGTGTTGGTCAATTACAAACTCTTAAAAACTTTTTTCCAAAAGTAAAAGATGGAGGATTTTACGTAATAGAAGATTTAGGTGGTGGTGGAGATGCATGCAACCTGTTTATCGATCAAAAAGAAGATGTTGAAGAAGTTATAGGAAACAGTGAGTATTACTGGCGTGGAAATATTTTATTTATAAGAAAAACTAACACTGTCAGGCGATGTGTAGATAATGTAAAAGATTTATTAACACCATTGAATGTGTCTGAAAATGTTGATTCTACGGTTGAACAATCTATAGATGTAGTTGAGACTGTTGATGATAAGCCTAAAGATGAAAATGATTCGGATTTAACTGTTGTAACAGGTCTTTGGAATATAGGTCGTTCTGGTCGTTCATGGGATCATTATGTAGAGTCATTTCAAAAATTACTGGCTATGCCGCAGAAAATGTTCATTTATATTTCAAAAGAACATGAACACTTAGTATGGGAAAAACGAGAAAAGCATAACACATTTGTAAAAATATATGAATTAGAAGATGTTAAAAATTTATATAGTCCATTTTGGGAAAAAACTCAAAATTTAAGAACAAGTGACGAATGGTTAAATATTACCGGTAAAGATGGTTGGTTAAAATTATCTCCACAAGCAACTTTAGAATGGTATCTCCCAATTGTTCAATCTAAAATGTTTTTATTGAATGATGTTACTATTTGGAATCCATTTCAAACAAATCATTTTATTTGGATTGATGGTGGCATAACTAATACAGTATGGGACAAATATTTAGTAGAAGATAATGCACTTAGTAATATTACTAAGTATTTAGATTCATTTTTATTTCTAAGTTATCCATATTCAAATGCTGGCGAAATTCATGGGTTTAAATCGGATGATATGAACCGATATGCGAGCGTTAACAAAATTGAATACGTGTGTCGAGGAGGTTTATTCGGTGGTACTAAAGAAGCAATCAATGAGGCTAATAGAACATATTACTCAACATTGATGAGTAGTTTATCAGAAGGATTAATGGGAACCGAAGAAAGCATATTCACAATTATGTCATATGCTGAACCAGATAAATATAATAGATATATGTTGGAAATAACGGGCCATATTTTGAAATTTATAAAAGCTATGCTCGATGACAATGTTGAAATGGTTAAAGTTGTTAATCGTAGATCATTGGATCATGTTCCAGCATCTGTTGTATCTATAAAAGATTTGAAAATGTCTTTATATATGTTGTCATTTAATTTCCCACAACAAGTCGAAAGCACTATTAAGACTTGGTTAAAACATCCTAAATGGATTAAAGATACAAGAAATATTTTAATTGATAACTCCACTAACCAAGATGCCATAGAAAAAAATGAAGAGTTATGTAAAAAATATAATTTTGAACATATAGTCACAAACAAAAATTTAGGAATTAATGGTGGTAGGTTTTTAGCAGCAGAGCATTTTCAAAATTCTGATAGCGATTATTATTTGTTTTTGGAAGATGATATGGAAATTTGTGCTCCAGATAATAACGGATTTTGTAGAAATGGTTTCCGACGATATGTACCAGATTTATACAGTAAAGTTTTAAAAATCTTAGAAGGTGATGATGTAGATTTCGTAAAACTATCTTATACTGAGGTATATATGGATAATAATATTCAAGTGTCGTGGTACAATGTTCCACAGAGAGTCAGAACAGCTCAATGGCCTTATTATGATAAATTGCCTATTAGTGGCCTTGATAAAAATTGTCCAAGAACAAAGTTTGACACTATTGAAGTAATAGATGGATTATCTTATATCAAAGGACAAATTTATTATGCTAACTGGCCAATGGTGGTTGGTAAAAAAGGAAACCAAAAAATGTTTTTAGATATTACATGGGCTAATCCATACGAACAAACTTGGATGAGTCAAATGTATCAAGATACCGTCTCTGGCAAATTGAAACCTTCTGTTTTATTAGCTAGTCCTATTAATCACAATAGAATTGTTTATTACAAGCCAGAAGAAAGAAAAGAAAATGCAGGATGACATCACAGTTTATTATAAGCCGTGCGATCAAATTCACATGTGGTGGGGACTTCACCATATACTAAAATCATTGGTTGATTATTTAAAAGACAATAAGAATGCTAATGTAATTGAAAAAGATGAATTTGTATACAACAATCGTTCTTATAAAGTTAATGATAGCCACTGTCTTATTTATAATAAACAAAAAGATTCATATACACTTATCACATTCACGGACCAACAATGTGAATTAATTTGTTTTCTTAATGCACGAAATAATCCGAATGATACATTAGTTTGTTCACAACTGTCCAAAACAAATGTATTTGATATTCCTAGAAATTATAAAATCGTGCCGAATATTTACGCTGTGAGTCGTGCGTTCATGATATACGATGATCCAGTAGATTTACTTTATGAAAAACGATTGTTGAGAAAATCGCAAAGTGGATTTTTAGACAAATTGTTATTCAGAGGAAATTGTGCTATAAGTGGATGTGATAGAAGAGCAGTTCTATTATTGACAGGTCAACATGATTTTGTTGGCTGGGAGCCTAACGATACATACTTTACCAAAGATTTAATATCATATTCTGTTGGTTTATCTGTTCCCGGAATTGGAGAATTGTGTATGAGAGATATTGAATATATGTCAGTAGGTATTCCGATGTTGAGATTTAAATATATTAGAGAAGAAACATTGAATCCCAGTTTGGTGCCTAATTATCATTATATTAGTATAGACAGAATGGATAACGATGCAACTATTGAACGTACAGCCGGAAATGGACTAAATCCACTTAACTATAGTTTAAAATATTTGGAGAAGTTTAATGAGGTTAGAAAAGATCTGGACTTTTTAGAGTATATTTCTAAAAATGCTAGAAAATATTATGAAGATTACTTGCATCCAAATACGAGATTGAATCACCTTTTGAAGATATCAGAGTTAACATAAAATTCTATATTTTTAATAATGTATCATGGTTTAGAAATATATTATAATATAAGTGAAAAAATCCTTTTACAGCCGTATGGATTTCATTCGCTTATATGTGAATTTGTACAATATTTTCAGAATAAAGAAGGTGTTAATATTATTAATACCAACATTTTTTCTTATGGTGGGAATGAATATGATGTTGATCCCTGCAATATTTTGGTTTTTAACAAGTTTAAAAATTCATATACACTAATTACATTTGTGGATTGTCAGTGTCAGTTGACATCATTTTTAAATTGGCGTGATAATTCAAATGATAAACTTGTATGTGCTCAGCTACAGATGACAGATGTTCTTTCTAAACCACATAAATATAAAATAATACCAAACACGTATTCGGTTAGTGATCAGTTTATTATATATGATGATCCAATAGATTCATTATATGAAAAAAGAAGTAGTAAAAAACATTTTAATAATAAATTATTATTTAGAGGAAATTGTTCATTAATAGGATGTGATAGACGACCTATATTAATGTTATCGGGTATGCCAGATTTTGTTGGATGGCACGGCACCTCAGAATATTGGAATGAATTAATAGAATGTTCTATAGGTTTATCTGTTCCCGGAATTGGAGAATTGTGTATGAGGGATATTGAATATATGGCAATTGGAATACCAATGTTGAGATTTAAATATATTGGGGAAACATTGAATCCTAGTTTGGTGCCTAATTATCATTATATTAGTATAGATAGAATGGATAACCACCCTGATATAGAAAGAACAGGTGGAAATAATCCAGCAGAATATGCCCTCGTTTATTGGAATAAATTTAATGAAATTAAAAAAGATTTAGATTTTTTAGAGTATATTTCTAAAAATGCTAGAAAATACTACGAAGATTATTTACATCCATCTACTAGACTAACACATTTTTTAAAAATAACAGAATTAGATTAAAAGAGATATTTGGTCAATATCGCTAAACAAAATAGGATTCGTGATATATTTATAGTTAATGTCGAATTTATTTAGCATATATAATGAGAACTTTGGAGGAAATGTAGTTACAAACGGAAAATTCATAGCCGTTTCAAACATAAATTCCAAAACATACTCATGTGACGAAAATTTTTCTAGGATCGGAGAAGTTAGAGTGTATAGAAAAAATGACTTTTCTATAAATTATTCTCTCGATAAAGTATACAGACATCCGTTATATGGTACGCAAATTTATTATACAGAACAGTCTTCTAGTGCTGCCAGATCTTCATCTCTTTCGCCAGAACAAAGTGGATCATCTTTAGATACAACATCGAGTTTTGATTGTTGTGGAGTATTTGAAATAGATGGCGATCCTACTATTTTCAAACAAACTCAGTATGGATCAGCTTTATCTATTTGTGAAAGGTATTTAACAATTGCAGATACTGGTGTCAGCCAAAGTTTTAATAATGTTAATTCTTCATTTGCTTGTGTAGATATTTTTAATTTATATGATCAATCGAATACAGGTTCTTGTGTAACAGAAAATGACTCAACATTTACATTGCCTAATAGTCCATTTTACAGAATAAGCGGATCTATATCATCTAGTTTTGGTCATGCTGTTGCAGTTTCTAATAACTATTTAGCAATTTCAGCTCCAAATCAAAGTGTATATTCGTCTAATGATGATGGATTAGTATACATTTATAAGTTAATTAGTGGTTCATACACATGTGGTTATGAACTGATGCAGACATTGATACCACCGCACACTAATAGTTATTTTGGGTCTGATATTTACTTGGATAAAATCAACGAAAATAAATTAGTTGTCGCAAATGGATTATCACAAGCAAATAAAGTTTATGTATATCATTTAATTAATGACTCATGGACATTAAAACAGACTTTAACAAACAACACATCATCTAAATGGTTCAGACTTCAAAATGGAAATACTTACGAGGAAACACCATGGTTACCCGTGTCACAGAGTTATGGTAAATTTGGTTATTCAGTTGCTGTAGCTGGGAGACATTTAGTAATTGGCGCTCCTGAAGATTTGACTTATTATGAATATTCTTCTTCAAATGATGCATTACCATTAAGAAGACGAGGATCAATTTCCAGTTATCATTTACCAACTGGTTCTGCGGATTTTCAATTTGTATTTCGTGAAAAATTATATGGTGACATAAATACTTTTAAAGACAATATGTTTGGATATGATGTAGATGTAACATCAAAATATGTATTAGCAGGTTCGCCAAAAATTTATTCTCCATTTTCTAGTTTATATTTATCCGAATCGATTGGTAGATATAATATAAATCTAGAACCAAATGACTTTGGAGCTAGTACCTTCAATGGACAAGCTTTATTATATAATATAATTACATCTTCATGTCAAGATTCATTTGATTTAAAACAATCTACAACAATTCCAATTTCTTATAGAAAAAGAACAGATGAATCTTATAGTGCATTTGGTTTGTCGGTAGGATTGTCTGATGAAAACTTAGTCATAGGATCTCCAATTCCTTTAAATAACGATTTTTATTTACAAACACCGTATGCTTTCGAACAATCTTCTAGTGGTATATTTACATGTGGCACAGCTGATTCAGTACCGGCATCGTTTATTAGAATGGAAGATGTTATTTGTGTATGTGATGATCAACATGATATGAATAGTTATGTCAGTGGATCAGTTGTATTTATAGAAGAAGGACCGATAGTTGAAGAATTACATGGAAAAGCATTTATATATGATTTTGCAGATTTACAAAAAGATGGATTAGTAGGAAATATATTTTATTCCAACAATAGATTTGTAATAAATAATACTGGTAGTATATTAAAAGATTTATTAAAAAATCCAGATGAAAATTATTTAACAGATTATGTTTATGGTACATATGACAGTCAGATAACTCTTAATGAAAAACAATATATTTGTACAGTAGAGCCTGGTGAATTTAATGTATCTACGAATCCGACAGCTTTAACAGCTTCATACACCGGATCTTATAATGTAATAAACAAAAATACGTTCACATTTGAAAATTTAGACATTATTCTGAGATTTATCAATTATAAATTAACTTCCACACATGTTGAGTCTTGGTGGGATGTATTAGTAGAGGGAGAAGTCCAACAAAGCATATTTGGATTTTTCTCATCTTCTGTAGACAACTATGCAGCTAATAGATTGACAAATCCATTAATATGTGAATTAGCAAATAAAAATTTTGATGTGAATAAAGATGGAATTGTTAGTTACGACGATGCTTACATGATCTGGAACTATTTTATAGAGAATTTAACTATAGAAAATTATTATCAATATATTTCGCCGACATCGAGACGTAAAAATTATAACGATATTATATCATTTTTAGATTTAAAAACTGCTAGAAATAGTCAAAATAAGATCAAGGGAGAATTCTTTAATTATAATTATAGCTCGTCGGTTGATCCAACAGGATCTTATTTAGCACCATATATAACAGACGTTGGTTTGTATGCTGGAGCTGATTTAGTGGCTATAGCAAAAATAGCTTCACCTATAAAAAATAATGGACAAATACCTATTAATATTGTGGTGAAATGGGATACATAATTATATTTATTATATAAGAACTTAAAATATTATGGCAACTTTACCCGATAGTAAAATCATAGATCGTGAATCGTCTGTTAAAAGTTTAGCAGATAGATATTTGGCAGGTCAACCTGCTGGTGGTGCATATAATGTACAAAAAGACGTTAAAACCAACGGAACAAATGAATTAGCTTTAGGAGGAAGTAGTTTTGATCAAACTTATACAACCGAAAAAGGTTTTAAACTAGGTGCGACTACAGGCACCGAAAACTTTAATAATAAGTCTCTTAATTATAGTGATACTATCAATGGTGGTGTCAAAACAACAGGCGTCAATCAGATTTCTACTAATTGGAATGGAAATGCTTCTTTAAAAGATGCTACATATACTGTAGATCCAGGTTTTAAATTGCAAGCTCCTTTAGGTCAAACGCAGTTTAAAGATGCTCAAGGAAATGAATCCAGAAATCAGTCGATTTATTTAAAAGGATTCAATAGTAACAAATATATTAACGGCAAGTTCAGTCGATAATATATATATTGTTAATGGTTATATTAGGTTTAGACTCATCAACATCTACTACTGGATGGGCAATTAGTGTCGGTGGTAAAATTAAACATGCTGGTTTTATTGATACTAAAAAGTTAGAAACTACTAAAGAAAAAACGTTACACGTGATTTCGGAGTTAGAAAAAGTCCCACTTATAAAAAAAGTAGATTATATTAACCTTGAAGCCGCCCTTAGTGGTTTTGCTGGAGGATTTACATCGCAACAAGTAATTATAACTTTGGCAAGACACAATGCTGTATTTGCTTATATAATTGAAGAACATTTCAAAAAGAAAGTCAATCTTTTATCAGTTACAACAATGCGCAAACAACTATTTGGTAAATGTAGAGTTAAAGGTATTAAACCAAAAGAGTTTGTGAAGGAAGAACTAGAAAAAATGGTTCCAGATATTACTAAATTCAACATTAAAAATAAAAAAGGAAATTGGGACGAAAGAAACAGTGACATGTACGATGGAGTTGTATGTGCATTGTATCAACAAATATAAATGCTTGATTTTTATCATTTGTACATTACTCTGATAATGACCTATGGTAGAAAAATCCGTTATTGAAACATTAAGTAGACTTTTCAAGCATACTCCCATCATTCAAAAAGGTGGTACTGAAGTAATGTTTTTCTGTCCAAATTGCGATCATTACAAAAAGAAACTTAATGTAAATACTACGAATGGGTATTATCATTGTTGGGTGTGTAATTTTAGTGGCAAAAGTTTTAGGACTCTTTTAAAGAAGTTAAAAGCACCGAAAGAGTTTTATGATATACTTTGTCAAATAAAATCAAAAGTCAGTTCTTTTAAAACTGAGGACACTAAATTATTTTTGCCGAGTGAGTTTGTTCCATTGTATAACAAGTCATCTGACATAGGTCATAAACATGCACTGTCATATTGTGTTAAAAGAGGACTAACGGTTCACGATATTGTAAGATATAATATTGGATATTGTTCAGATGGTGTTTTTAAAAATAGGATAATAATTCCATCATACTCTGCATCTGGAGATTTAAACTTTTATTGTGGTAGAGACATTTATGATAGTAAAATGAAATATCGATTGTGTGACTCGTCTAAAGACATGATTGGATTTGAACTATTTACAGATTTTAATCATCCGTTAACTTTGGTCGAGGGAGTATTCGATGCTTTTTCTGTAAAGTATAATGCTGTTCCTTTATTTGGAAAAACATTATCTCATAGTTTGAAATTAAAGTTGATGAAACAAAAACCGCCACGGATAAATGTTTTATTAGATAATGACGCAATTCAAAATAGTATAGGAATATGTGAATTTCTTATTCAGAATGGAATTGATACACGATTGGTTTTATTAGATGGAAAAGATCCAAATGAGTTAGGACATATAAAAACTTGGAATGCCATAGATGCATGTGATAGGATGACTGAGAGTAGTTTATTTAAATTAAAGATTAAGTATAAAATTTTATGATTGTATTAAAAAATACACAGACTAACATTGATAATGTAGTACAAGTTTCGGATATTCACATTAGATTAACTAAACGACATGACGAATATACTTCTGTATTTGATAAGTTGTATAGTGCATTGGATAAATTAAAAAATAATACAAATGTAATTTGTTTAATAACAGGTGATGTATTTCACAACAAAGTAGATTTATCGCCAGAATGTGTTAAGTTAGGAAGTGATTTTCTAAAACAATGTGCTGACAGAGTTCCTACAATTTTAATTGCGGGAAATCATGATGCGTTATTAAATAATAAAAGTAGGTTAGATAGTTTAACTCCAATTGTTGAAGGATTAAATCATCCTAATTTACATTATTTAAAAGAAACAGAAATTTATAGATACGAAAATATTTTATTCAATCATTATAGTGTATTTGATGAACCCGATAAATACATTAATTTTGATACAGTTCCTACAAAATATAAATTAGAAACGGACCATCATATTGCTTTATTTCACGGACCTGTTAATGATGCTGTTACCGATGTTGGGTATACTGTAAGTAATCGTGCTATTACGAATGATATTTTTGACGGACATCATATGGTTATGCTTGGAGACATTCATAAACATCAAGTCTTACAAGAATATGATGAAAACAATAATAAACCGGTGATTGTTTATGCGGGGTCAATGATTCAACAAAATCATGGAGAAGAACTTAAAGGACATGGATTTTTATTGTGGAATTTAAAAAGTAAATTATTTAAACATTATGAACTGCCCAATGATTATGGGTATTATACTATTGAAATCGATAAAGGACAGTTAATAACTGATATCACTGATATTCCTAAAAAGGCTAGAGTTCGTGCAAGATGTTTTGAATCAATTCCATCTCAAGTCAAGAATATCATGAATGAGATAAAAAATAAATGTGAAGTTATAGAATCTACATTTATACGAATTGATGAATATGCAAATTCAATGGTTAAAAGTAATGGTATATTAGATATACATAATATATTCAATACCGATTATCAAAATACTCTGATTGAAGAAGCACTAGTTGCAAAGAAAGTTGAAAGGCCTTTAATTGAAAAAATTAAAGAGTTAAATGCTAACATAAATACCGAAATATCAAAGGACAAGACTCCGAAAAATATTAGATGGAGGCCAAAGACTTTTGAATTCGATAATATGTTTAGTTATGGAGAAAATAATTTCATTGATTTTACAAAGTTAAAAGGAACGATAGGTTTATTTGCTCCTAATGCAAGTGGAAAATCATCTATCATGGATGCATTAGCATTTTGTATTTTTGATAAATTTAGTAAAGGATATAAAGCTATCCATGTGATGAATGCTCAAAAAATGAGTTTTCGTTGTAAATTTAATTTTGAAGTTAGTGGAGTAGATTATTTCATCGAACGTGAAGGCAAATCAGACAAAAAAGGAAATGTAAAAGTTAATGTTAAGTTTTATAAAATAGATAATGATGGAAATGAAGTTCCTTTGAATGGAGAAGCCAGACGAAGCACAAATGATATTATTAGAGATTACGTTGGTTCGTATGATGATTTTATTTTGACAGTATTGAGTGTTCAAAATAGCAAGGCTGCATCTTTTATTGACTTGGGACAGACAGAACGAAAAGATTTGTTGTGTCAGTTTATGGGACTTAATCTATTTGATAAACTATACAGTGTGGCAAATGATAATTTCAAAGAAACAAATACATTGTTAAAGAACACTAGCAGAGAACAGTTAGAAGAAGAGTTAAAAGATGTTCAAGATGATATCAAAATCAATAAAAGTAAAATTGATGAGTGTCATAAACAAAATGAATTATTGGAAAATGATAAAGATGTTGAAAGTAGTATTTTGTTAAAACTAAGTAATGATATTGTTAAATTAGATAGTTTTGATTTTGATATTAAAGATCTAGAATCCAAAAAAATTAAATTAGATTCTAACATTATTGATATAGACAAAAATATAAAGCTAAATCGATCTGAACTGTCATCTATTAAAGAAGAATTAAAATCGTTGGAGAGTGAATTGGCTAATTGTGAAAACATTGAAGGAGACTTTGATGAATACAGATTATATAAAACAAAAGAAGCAAAGAAATTATCAGAAATTGAACAACTGAAACTTCTTATTAAAACGAAAGTTGATAAACTTAAAAAATTAGAAGAACACAAATACGATCCAGATTGTGAATTTTGTGTCAATAATGTTTTTGTTAAAGATGCTATTGCAACTAAAAATGAATTAGAAGAAGAAAAGTTAAATGCTAATAACATTGTTTTAGAATATAATGAATTAAAACAAAAAGTTGAATCGTATGGTGACATTGAAACGAGATATAAAAGTTGTCAAAAACTACAAACTGATAAATCTTCTAAAGAAAAAGAATTAAATAATGTTAATTCATTGATATTGAAGTTTGAAAACTCTCTTATAAAAGATAAAAATGAATTGAAATCGGTCAGTCAACATATCGACACATTTTATAAGAACAAAGATATTATTGAAAATAACACAAAACTTTTAAAAGAAATTGAATCTCAGAAGAATTTGATTAAAGAAATTGAATTAAAAATGAAATCTAATAATCAAATTTTACATGAAGCATTAAATGAGTCTGGAACGATAAATTTTAAATTAACCAATGTTACAGAAAAACTAGATAAAGTTAAAGAGTTAGAAGAATCTTATGAAGCTTATAAATTATATACTTCTTTGGTAAGTAGAGATGGTATTCCATACAATGTAATTAAAAAGACATTGCCAGAAATTGAGAAAGAAGTAAATAATATCCTACACTAGATTGTAGAATTTACTATTACTTTGAATACAGATGGTAAAAATATAATGACCAATATTGTGTACGATGATAAATATTGGCCTTTAGAAATGGCAAGTGGTATGGAGAAGTTTATTAGTGGACTCGCAATAAGAGTAAGTTTAATCAATATTAGCAATTTACCAAGACCAAATTGTATATGTATTGATGAAGGATTTGGTTGTGCTGATAGTGATCACTTGGGTCAGATGGGTTCATTATTTACATACTTAAAACACCAATTTGAATTCATTTGGGTTATTAGTCATTTGGATCAATTAAGAGACATGGTTGACGAACATCTAGAAATTAAAAAAGAAAATGGATTTAGTAAGATAAATTGTGTTTGATTTATTTTTAAACAGTTCCGTCAAAGTGAATGCCATTCTGACGGTTTTTTTGTGCATTTGTTATTTTTTTGTCTAAAAAGTTCAAAGTCGTTATAAATAGTATGATGTTCGACTTTTTTGGCAATATTTATAAATTAACATAACTTAAAAAAAGTTAAAAGTTTACTGAAAGGAAAATAACATATGCCAATACAAGAAGGTGGAAGATTCAGTCCAACACAAAATATAGTGAGTCCAGGCGTATTTACACGCGAAAACGACTTATCGGGGCTAGCACAAGGCGTAGCCAACATAGGAGGGGCAATTGTGGCGCCGTTTGCTGACGGTCCCGCGTTTTACCCCAATATTATAACAGACGTAGCAACTTTAGAACAACGATTCGGTTTAGCCGATGGAATTTACTACGGTCCATATACAGCAAAAGAATATTTGTTGCAACAAGGTATTGTGACAATTGTTCGTGTAGGTGGATTAACTGGTTACTGGCAGAAAAACCCACTAGTGGTTTATGCCCAACCAGGTGAATGGGATAGAAGTTCGGACATAGGAGCGTTAACAACAGCGTCCTTTATGTACTTAAATAGTGATGATTATACCACTAATATTCAATATGTACATAGTTCGTCCGCGTATGAAATTTCAGCATCTACATCAGTTCACAGAACCGGTTCATTATCTGGTGTGGGATGTACAGGTCAATTAACTACGTTGTCCGAAATTTCTTCCTTTTTGGGATCTAATTCTGGCCTACCGTCAATTAATAATTTATCTGCTTCATTAGCAGCTGCATATGGGGATCGTAAATTAGTATCATTGACAAGTATTCAAGCTTATACCGCATTTTCTGCATCTGTTGTTGCAGGTGGTAAAAAAGTTGGAACTACTTCCGACTACACACTTGCTTGGTGGGATGTTAATAAAACAATTCCATCTGGTTCATTGTATGAATCTGGAAGTAATGGTTCAAGTACTATTGGCATTAATTCTACACTTAATGGTACTTACACTCCAGGCGGTGGAAAATCATTTAGTGCTGGATCTGGTTCATATCTGACTGCTTCGGTTATTATGACCACCTCTGGACAAATTAAATGGCCATTTGTGTTTGTCAATAATGCTGTTTCAACTGGAGTTACTGTAACTTCTTATGTGAATAATGCAGAGGCACAACCAACTGGAAGTAACTTTAGAGTTATTTCTTCGTATGATAACTCATCTATGGTGTTTAGTGGAAGTATCAATGCTAGATTTGGTCCAAAAGGAGCTACTAGTGGATATCCATCATCTTATAATGGAGAAGGAGCTAGTTTAAGTGGAAGTAAATTATATTACAATAAACAAGTTTCTTTAGGTACTGTTAAAACTGGAATGTTGGCAAGGTCATTCGATGGGGTAAGTTTACCATCATGGGCTGCTGGATATCATTATTTATCCTCCAGTGTTCAAGGATCGGATACTGATGAAGAAACACAAATTGCAACAGCAATTGCAGAAAGTACAGAAACTACTTACTTATTATCTTGTAGTGTTCTTAATGTAGGAAGTACTACTTCTCAACTCTCATTGACATACGATCAAGATACATTTGATGCTACTAGTACATTATACATAAAGTCTGGTAGTTTCACTGCTGTTCGTAGTGCCGCAACTTGTGGTGCTGGTTTAAGATTCTTAGGTATAATTAACGGTGAATATGGTCCATTTGCTGGAACATTTACTGCTAGTGATGCCGGATTAAATGATCCATGTAATCCAGTAACTGATGTACGTAAACCAATGGTATTATCTGTATTAGCAAATACCCAAAATGCTTCTACGCAATTTGGAACAGATTATACAGTTAATGGGTTTGCAACTTCAACCATTAGTCAACAAACTAGTTCGGTATTTCCATACAATGGAGGCGTTAATCCTACAGAGAATGATTATCAATTAGTATTGAAGTATAACTACACTGACACAGAAGATAATACTTTTGCTGGCACTTATGGTTATTATAACTTTAGTTTAAATGAAAGTGATAATAACTACATTAAAGATGTATTTGGTATGATTGCTACTGTTGGTAATCCTGCTAAACAAATTGCTGGACAAAAAGTTGAAGCAGCTTACAACTATGTATTGTTTGAAGATTCTATCAAACGATTCTTAGCTGAGAAAACTAGACCTTCGGCTGAAGGTGGTGGTTGGCAGTTAAGAGTTGCTTCAGTGCCATCTGCTTCGTTCTCCACAGGCGAATCTATGAAGTTTGTTGATCAATATTCATATGATCCAAATAGCGGTGACTCACAGTTTGCTATCACAAATGCAAAAACACCATGGATTTATTCTCAAAAGGTATCTCCATTCAAGGGTAGTGCTGATGAAGCTGCTAAACCAACCAAATTCAAATTATTTAAAGTTCACACATTAAGTGATGGTACTTTAAGTAATAAGAAATATAAGATTGAAATTAGTAACGTTAAATTAGCAGGCACAGTTCCAGGTAGTGATTGGGGTACATTCACACTTGCTGTACGTGCTTATAGTGATACTGATAAGAGACCTAAGTATTTGGAAATCTTCCAGAACTTAAATCTAAACCCAGACAGTGCTAACTTTGTTGCACGTAGAATTGGTGATAGATATTCTTATATTACGTTTGCTGGCAAGATCATAGAATTCGGTACTTATGCTAATTTGAGTAAGTATATCAGAATTGAAATGACTGACGTTGCTTATCCAGATATTGTTGTTCCTTATGGATTTGAATCATACTATGCTCCGGTAGACGGAACAATGAGTACATTGTTACCTGCTGTAAGATATAGTAAGGCTTCTATCTTCGGATTGTCGCCTGGTAAATATCCATCTGGTACTGTGTTTGGTGAGGTTCCAGAAGCATCTGACGAACTTGCTTCTCTATATCCTACATCTTCGTTTGGTGTTGGTGTTGAAAATGACACTAAGAATTGGTTTAAACCACTTCCAACTTATGGTGGTGCTGATCAAAATGGTGACAACATTGACTTCAGTTTGGAAGATAAATCTTATGGAGGAGGAACTAGTGGATATTATGGACAAGGTGTACCAGCAAGTACAGGTTCTTTACTTGCTCCAAGTCTAAGTGGTAGTATTCCTGCTACATACGATCCAGTTAATGAAACTACTTACGTTAAACTTCGTAAATTCATTCTCGGATTCCAAGGTGGTTTTGATGGTCAATGGCCAGCAATTCCAATTAATGTAGGAAGTGATATTACTGCTGGTAACACTCAAGGTATGGATTGTACAAATATCAAGAGTCCAGGTAGTATCGCATACAAACAATGTATTGCTGCTCTTGGAAATGCAGATGAGTTCGATATCAACTTGATTGTATTGCCAGGTATCTTCAGAGAACAACACAGCTATGTAACTGAAATTACAATTGATATGTGTGAAGCTCGTGGAGATTGTTTCTACATTATGGATAACGTAGTATTCCCTGCTAGTAACCAATCTATTGGATTAATTGATGCAGCTCTTAATTCGGTTGCTACAATTGATAGTAACTATGTTGGTACATACTATCCATGGGTTAAGATTCTTGATACGAACATGAACAAGATCATCAGTGTTCCTCCATCAGTTGTCTTACCGTCGGTATACGCATCAAATGATAATGCTGCTGCTGAATGGTATGCTCCAGCTGGTTTAAATCGTGGTGGAATTACAACTGCTGTTCAAGTTCTTGATAGATTGACACACGCAGAACGTGATCAACTCTATGAAGGTCGTGTCAATCCAATCGCTGCGTTCCCAGGTCAAGGTATTGTAGTTTGGGGTCAAAAGACTCTCCAAATTGCTCCAAGTGCTCTTGATAGAATTAATGTAAGAAGATTGTTGATCAACTTGAAGAAGTTTATTGCAAGTTCAAGCAACTATTTGGTATTCGAACAAAATGTTGCTTCTACACGTAATAGATTCTTGAGCATCGTCAATCCATTCTTGGAAAGTGTACAACAACGTAATGGTATTTACGCTTACCAAGTCAAGATGGATGCCGAAAACAACACACCAGACTTGATTGATAGAAACATCCTATACGGACAAATCTTCATTCAACCAACCAGAACCGCTGAGTTCATTATCTTGGACTTCAACATTCTGCCAACTGGAGGGGCTAGTTTTAGTGCTTAATTAAAAAACACAAAACCTCATCGTAATTGATGAGGTTTTATTTTGTTTACTAGGTTTTTAACTTTTTACCCACTTATATACTATTTATTAATATGAAGAATATTAAAAAAATCTGTGAATGGACTGGTCAAGAATTTTATGTTGATTTTAAACATAGAAATCAAAGATTTATAGATAAAAATGCAATGTATACTTGGCGAAAAAATCAAAATAGAGAAACTGTTAAATGTTTAAAATGTGGAAACGAATTTGAAAGATATAAAAATATATTACATCCAAAAAGCGGAAAACCCACACAATATTGTTCCAATGAATGTAACAGAACGTCCGATGAAAAACGAGAAAAATTAAAAAAATGGGCAAATTCAAACAGTAATCATTGGTTTAATAAAAAGTGTCAATCTAAAGTAAAATTGACAAAACTTGAAAAATACGGAGATGAAAATTACAACAATACAGAAAAGTCAATAGAAACTTGTTTATCTAAATATGGTGTTCCGTATACAGTTTATTTACCACATGTTAGATCAAATGGCAAAACCATATCTAAATTTCAAAAAAGAATTTATGATGAGGTTAAAAAAGAATATTCGGATGCTTTATTAGAAGAATATCTGTCGGATATAAATAAATCGGTCGATATTTATGTTCCTTCAAAGAAACTAATAATAGAATGTTTTGGTGATTATTGGCATTGTAATCCAAACGTATATAAACCAGAATACTATCATAAAAATGTTAAGTTAACAGCTAAACAAATTTGGGATAGAGATAATGAACGAATTGAACATTTCAAAAAACTCGGTTATGATATAAAAATAGTTTGGGAATCATAAACAGTTTATATTTATAATATATGATACTTTTTTCTAAAATTTTTAATGATATCAAAGAATCGGATGAATCTGGTAATTACGATGAACTAGTCAGATTAATTGATGTTGTTTTGAATGATACTAATAAATTAGTTGTAGATAACTTAGAAGCTATTAAAAAAATGATTCAAAGCGGTAATATTAATAAAGACATTTTAGAAGTTTATTTATCTAATTACAAACGTTATTTTAATAGAGATAGTGGTGGAACACCAGAAGTAGTTAGAGGAATAACAATGCAAAGTAAAATCGAGGATTTATTAAAATGATTACTTTATTAGATTTATTATCAGAAGCTAAATTGCCTCAGAGTGAACAAAATATGGATTTGTATGCTCGGAAGTATAAACGTACAATAGATTATTTAAGTGGTAAAAATAAAGTATTGTTATTAACAACTAGCAATCGTCGGAGTGTACACAGAGAAGATATTCCTAAAAGTACGCAGTTGGCAATTAAAGCGCAAGAATTTTTAGGTAAAGAAAAAGTAACTTTAATTGATACTACAAAATTAAACATAGTCCCATGTGAAGGAAATGTTTCATCTAAATGGGGAAATAATTGTGGCATAAAGGATGCGTCATTAAAAGACAAAGAGAAAAACCCAACTGGAAATCATCGTTGTTGGGCTAGTATAAATAATAAAAATGATGAACTTTGGAAAATAAGTAAAGAATTATTTGAAAGTGACTGTGTTGTATTTTTTACAAGTATAAGATGGGGTCAAGCAAATGGCTTTTATCAAAAATTAATTGAAAGATTAACTTGGATAGAAAATAGATTTCATAGTTTAAGAGAAGGAAATATTGTAAAAAATATCGATGCTGGGGTTATAGCAATTGGTCAAAACTGGAGAGGAAAACAAGTAGTAGATGTTCAAAAAGAAGTGCTAGAATTTTATGGATTTAATACTCCGAATGAGTTATACTGGAATTGGCAATATACACAAGATGCGGATGACGAAACATTAAGATCTTATAAAAAGGCAATTACTACATTCGACAAAACATTTAAACCGAATTCATATGATAAAATTTAATAAACTTTTAAAGAAAATTATAAAAGAAGTATTGTCAGAGGGTGGTGTAGGAGGACATATGGCCCATCCATTCGATTTTGCTTCTAATGGCAAGGAGTTAATTGATATTTTTAATAAAACAATTCTATCATTAGAAAAAGGCGACAGTGGTAGTGTTAAGATAGATGGTGTTAACTCTAGTATTAGATTAGTAGATGGTCGATTTGTTATGGATAGAGGTAGCGCCAAAGCATTTGATTTAAAAGGCATGCGTCCAGAAGATTTGCCGAATAGATTTGCTCCAGGCCATGGTTTTATAAAAATCGGAAGTAAGGTGATTAATATTTTCGACGAAGCTATTCCGTCAACTAAATCTGAACTTAAAAGTTTAGGGTTATTAGACAATCCTAATATTCTGTTGAACATAGAATATGTCGAAGGTCAAACTAATGTTGTTGGTTATGATAACATTGGAAACTTTTTAGCAATTCATGGACTTAAAGAAATTAAACCAAGAACATTTGGAAAAGACGGATCTGTTAAAAGCAGAAGCACTGTTGAAATTCCTTATGATAAAAATGTAATGCAATCTTATATAAATAAGTTAAACGTGGTTGCTAAAAAACATGGATTTAAAGTATTAGGAAGTGTTGATACGAAACTAAAAAGTAGACCTAAATTAAATAGTGCTTTAAATGAAAAGATTACATTTTATCCAGAAGGATTGCCCGTTACTAAAACATTAAATGAGTGGTTGAAGGATGTTAAAATTGAAACACCGTTAATTACAAGAAAAGAGTTTTTGAATGTAACTAATAGTAAAAACTTGTCTAAAGATTTTGAGGGAAAAGATGTTAATAGATTAATTAATGATTCTGTTGTATATCTTGCTACAGTTAAACTAGGCGATGAAATACTAAAACAAGCTACAAGTGAAATTGGAGATTTAAGTTCCCATGAAGGAATTGTTATTCGCGATCCAAGTATTTATAAAGATCCATACAAAATTACAGGTAATTTCTTAATAAGAGGCATGGGCAGTGAGTTTGGAAAATAAAATAAATACGTATTAAACAAAGTTATGAAAAAAGGAAAATCTAATTTAGATATTCTTCGCAATTATGTCGAAGGAACTCGACCATTTATTCAAGTTGGCTATGATGAAAATACTGCTTTGGAAAGTAGAAAAGAGGGTGAAGAATGGGAAGATGGTAGGGGTAATAGATGGAAAAAAGAAAATGGTATCAAGAAAAAAATATCGAAGAAAGCTACAATAATTAATGAAAAGAGATGTAGGATTTGTAACTGTGATACTCGTTGGGGCAATTATTTAGATGATAGAGTTTGGCCGAAAACTCAACTTTGTTATGATTGTTTTAATGAAGAAGAAACTAGAATGAAGTTAGACGGCACTTGGGAAATATTTAATAAATTAAGAGATTTAAAAAATGGAAAATCTGCTTTATTAGATCACAAAAGTAAATTTGAACAAACTAAAAAATGGTGTGAAGAAAATAAGGGAAAGCCGTTGGAGTTTGTGAATGAAGATGGCAGTATTGAGAAGTGGGAAGGCGATACTAGCGCAGAAAAAATATTAAAAGATGTTACGTCAGATTTAGGAATACTTGAGAATAGATTGACTGAAATAAATGATCTTATTGATGGATTAGAAAAAGAATATGAGTCAAAATCTAAGAGAAATAATAAAACAAGAATATAAGAAGTGTGTAGAAAATCCAATATACTTCATGAAGAAGTATGTGAAGATTCAACACCCGATTAAAGGAACATGTAGTTTTGATTTATTTCCTTTTCAAGAAGAAGCATTATCTAGTTTAGTAAATAATCCACTAAACATTATCTTGAAAAGTCGTCAAATGGGTATTTCTACTCTTACAGCTGCATATAGTTTGTGGTTGATGACGTTTCACAATGATAAAAATATTCTTTGTATTAGTATTACACAAGAAACTGCAAAAGAAATTGTCACCAAAGTTAGATTTGCTAACGATAACCTTCCGTCATGGTTAAAAGTTCAATGTGTAGAAGATAATAGATTAAGTCTTCGTTTAAAAAATGGTTCTCAGATTAAAGCAGTATCTTCTGCTGGAACTGCTGGTCGTTCTGCCGCACTATCGCTTTTGGTAATAGATGAAGCTGCTTTTATTGATGGCATTGAAGAAATATGGTTATCTGCTCAATATACCTTATCTACTGGTGGTAGAGCAATTGTGTTGAGTACACCGAATGGAGTGGGTAATTTCTTTCATAAAACGTGGATAGGAGCAGAGTCTGGCGATAATGGATTTAAAACAATAAGACTTCCGTGGCATTTACATCCAGAACGAGATCAAGCATGGCGTGATAGACAAACAGAATTATCTGGTGTAAAAGGCGCGGCACAGGAGTGTGATTGTATATGGGGAGAATCTGTCGTCCGAGTTAAAGATAAAGATACGAATGAAGAATTTACAATTTCTTTAAAAGATTTATATAATTCGGGGTATTGTATAATTAATAATATTTAATTTTTTTAAAAATACTTATATAATTTTGATATTAGAATAAAATATAATGGAATTTAAATTAAATAAAAATTTAGAGATACTTACCCCAACTGGATATAGAAATTTCCACGGTATTCGTAAATTAACAAAAGATGTTTGTTTTGAAATAAAATTTAATAATAATAAAAAATTAAAATGTTCAGAAACACATGTTTTTATCAGTGATAACAAAGAAATAAAAGCAAATGAGTTAACCGTAAAATCTTCAATTGACGGTAAAAATGGAGAATCTGTAATTGTTACAAGTATTAAAAAAATACAAGAAACTATAGATCTTTATGATATTGTAGAGGTAGATAATGGTAATGTGTTTATTGTAGATGATATAGTTTCACACAATTGTGACTTCTCAACTTCTGGTAATCAAGTTGTATCTGTAGAAACATTAGAATATTATAAAGCTACGTTTGTTGTTGATCCTATTGAGAAAAGAGGAGCAGGCGGTGATTTTTGGATATGGGAGAGACCCGATTATAGTAAAAACTATATTATAAGTGCTGACTGCGCTCGTGGTGATAGTAGTGACTATAGTGCATTTCAAATATTCGATGTTGAAAGTATGGAACAAGTGGGTGAATACAAAGGTCAAATTACCACTAAAGATTATGGCAATATGTTAGTTGCGGTGGCCACAGAATATAATAACGCATTGTTAGTTGTAGAAAATAACAACATAGGATGGGCTACTCTCCAACAAATAATTGATAGAGATTATAAAAATACTTTCTATAGTACTCCAGATTTAAATATAATTGATGTTGAACACAGTTATACTAATAAACTCAGTCGTCAAGATAAAAAGTTAATAGCTGGATTTACAACTACAAATAAAAATAGACCTTTGATTATCAGTAATATGGAATCGTGTTTTAGAGATAAATCTATTACAATTAAGTCTGTTAGATTATATGAAGAATTGAATGTTTTTATTTGGCATGGAGCTAAAGCAGAAGCTATGAGAGGATATAACGATGACTTAGTAATGTCCTTAAGTATAGGCTTGTGGATTCGTGATACAGCGCTTAAACTAAGAAATGAACAAATAAGTTATACTAAGAATATGTTAAGCGGAATTAAAAAAGTAACTAGTGTAGAAACAAGACCAGGGCCGCAAAATAAGATATTAGCATCTCCAGAAGAGTCATGGGCTATGGAAGTTAATGGGAAAAAAGAAAACTTAAACTGGTTATTGTAATACTTATATATAAGATAATACTGTATGGACGATAAATCATTTCAAGAATTAAAAAACAGATCATTATATGCTAAATTAAAAAGATTATTTAGCAATGATGTAGTTGTTCGAAATGTTGGTGGTAAAAAATTAAAAGTAATTGATACCGATGAAGTTTTTTATGCAACGGATCGTAATAGTTTAAGAGACAGATTTAATCGTCTAAGAACTACATCATATAATCAATATACCAGAGATTATAATTTATCCTATCAAAGTTCCCGTGTAGAACTATTTCGTGATTATGATTGCGTTGGACCAGATACAGTAGTACCACTACCCGATGGAACTTTTCCCACGATCGCGGAACTTGCTGAAAAATATAAAGATAAACCTCAAGAAAGATTTTATGTATTTTCATATGATCATGAAACAGACAGTATAAAATTAGGTAAAGCATATCATCCTCGTAAAAAGAAAGGAAAACGTCAAGGATATAAAGTAACATTTGATAATGGTCAATATGTCATTGCCAGTCTTAAACATCCATTTATGATGCGAGATGGAACATATAAACGAACATTTGAACTTAGAGTTGGTGATTCTATAATGCCATTTTATCAAAGAGAATACGGATATAAAAAACACGGGTTTAAAAGATATCGTAGATTGTATAATTTTTCAAAAGGATGGCAATCAGAACATAAAATTGTCGCTGAACAATTTGATAGACCTCTTAAAAAAGGAGAGGTTGTACATCATATCAATATAAATGGCGCTGATAATAGTCCAGAAAATCTTTTGATAATGGATTGGAAAGAACACAAAAAATTTCATTCTGAATATAATAAAAATGCGTTATGGGGTAAAGAAAATTATGAGAAACAACTAAATAAGTTGAGATCACATCCGAATTATATTAATAGAAATATTCATCATTGGAATGGGGAAAGAAAGGGAGAAAATAATCCATTTTATGGAAAAATACATACCGATGAATCAAATAAACAGAGATCAGATACTTTAAAGGAAGTATTTAAAAATAGAAATCAAAATGGAAATAAAAATCCAAAATATAGAGATGATATAACTTTTGATAATGTTAAAGAAAAAGCATACGAATATTATAAAGAATATTCTAAAATTAATCTTTGGGATTTTATTAAACATATACATTGTGATCACTCCACTCTTCAAAATCGTTTAAAAACAGAAGGACATGATTGGAAATCATTCAAACAAGATGTTGAAACAACATTGAATCATAAAATTATTTCAATAGAACACATTGGCGAAGTTGATGTATACGATGTAACAGTTGAAAAATATGAAAATTTTGCAACAGATAGTTGTTTCGTCTCGAATACAATGGATATGGACCCAATTCTTGCTGCAGCATTAGACATATATGCAGATGAATGTACTACTAGAAATGAAATGGGCGAAGTAATCACTGTTAGAAGCACTAATGATGATGTTAAATTAGTATTAAACAATTTATTCTATGACATTTTAAACATTGAATTCAACTTATGGTCGTGGATTCGTAGTTTAGTTAAATATGGTGATTTTTATTTAAGACTTTATATAAGTCCAGAGTATGGGGTTTATATGGTAGAACCACTAAGTACTTACTATGTCACCCGTGTAGAAAATGCTCATTTAACTAATAAAAATTTTGTAAAGTTCCAAGTTAATATGCCTTATGGTAATAAGATTGAAGACCTCGAAAATTACCAAATGGCACACTTTAGACTACTAAGTGATAGTAACTTTCTGCCATACGGTAAAAGTATGTTAGAAGGCGCAAGACGTGTCTGGAAACAATTAAGTTTGATGGAGGATGCAATGTTGATTCATCGTATCATGCGTGCTCCAGAAAAACGTATTTTCAAAGTAGATATTGGTAACATCCCACCAAATGAAGTGGACAATCACATGGAGAGAATCATTAGTCAAATGAAAAAAACTCCATATCTAGATCAAAATACTGGTGATTATAATCTTCGATTTAATTTACAAAACATGGTCGAAGACTTTTTCTTACCAGTTCGTGGTAGTGATAGTGGTACTGCTATAGATAATTTGCCAGGTCTAGAGTGGACAGGTACAGATGATATCGAATATCTACGTAATAAAATGATGGCTGCTCTTAAAATACCTAAAGCATTTTTGGGTTATGATGAAACTGTAAGCGGTAAAGCTACATTAGCAGCTGAAGATATTCGTTTTGCTAGAACAATTCAAAGACTCCAAAGAATCGTTGTTAGTGAATTAAATAAAATAGCAGTAGTTCATTTATATAGTCAAGGATATCGTGATGAGGCTCTTGTTGATTTTAGTTTAGAATTGACAAATCCATCTACAATCTTTGAAAAAGAAAAACTCGATGTTTGGAAAAGTAAAGTTGAAGTTAGTGAAGCTATGCAGCAAGAAAAACTGTTTAGTAAGAAATGGATTTACGAAAATGTATTTGGTATGTCTGACCAAGACATGATTACAATGCAAAAACAACTGGTTGATGATGCTAAAGGAATGTATCGATTTAAACAGATCGAAGAAGAAGGTGATGATCCAGCATTAGCATTTTTAAAATCTAAAGACGAAGAAGGCGGAGAAGGAGCACCAGAAGAAGGTGGGGAAGAAGGGGACTTAGGAGATCTTGCTGGTGGTACTGGCGAAGAAACGCCTGAAGGTGGAGCCGAAACTGAACCAGCAGCTGGGGGTGGTGGCGAAGAAGAAACACCTACATTAACTGAAAAAACGAAATTGACTGCTCATGAACGTGAAAAAGCAGCAAAAGAAAAAGAAAAAAATCGGGATAGAGACCAAACTGGAAGAAAAAAAGCTAATGATTATAGATTTGGCGAAGATCCATTAGGTTCTCTGGAATTAAATTCGGAACCTGATAGAAGTGTATCTCATAAATATAAAGGTAGATCTCCTTTATCGCTTGAGGGATTATCTTCTATATTAGATGAACTAGAACAACATAAATCTATGTTGAATGAGACCAAAGAAAAATCATCAGGGTCTTACATGGATGAAATAAATATTAAAGAATAAACAATTACCGAAGATTTTTTATTTTTAATTATATTTATAAATAATAAAGAACTATATGCGAAAGAAAGCTAAACATTCAAAATTCAAAAACAGTGGGGTGCTGTTTGAATTGTTGACTCGTCAGATTACAGCAGATATATTGGCCGGTCGTGACGAATCTTTTACAAAAAATTTGATGTTTCGTTATTTTAATGAACGCACCGTACTTGGAAAAGAATTTCAATTATATAATTTTATTGTAAACGAGACATCTAAAAGTGTGGAGTCTGCTGATCGTATTTTAAATGTCGTCTTACACACACGTTCTAAACTTAATGAACGTGAGTTGGAAAAACAAAAGTATAATCTTATTAAAGAAATCAAAGAAAAATATAACATCGATGAATTTCTTAAAAATAAGATTCCTAACTACAAACTTTATGCTTCTGTTTACAAGTTGTTTGAAGATCAATCTCCAGGCGAGTCAAAATTTGAAGTTAAAGAAATTATTGAGGCTAAGGAATGTGTAGTAGAAAATTTAACTAAAGAACGTCGAGTTGATGAAAAGTCTTTAGATGTATATAGTTCTCAAACACCTGAAGTTAGATTATTAGCATATAAGTTCTTGATTGAAAACTTCAATAAGAAATATTCTTCTTTGTTATCATCTCAGAAAGACTTATTGAAACAATATATTACAAATGTTTCAAATACAAACAAGTTTACTGATTATGTTAATAAAGAATACAAACGTGTCTCTGAATCATTAAAAGATTCGACTTCATCTATTGAAAACGATGTAATTAAAATTAAGTTAAATGAGACCGTTTCTCAACTATCTGGTAAAGTAATTACTGGTGTAGTCAAGGAAAATCAATTATCCGCGCTTTTAAGTGCTTATGAATTGATTGAGGAAATTGATAGACTAAAAAATGAAAAGGTCTCTTCTTAAAGAATCTATCGATGAAATTAGAGATATTGTAAAAAAATATGCTCAGAGTTATCGACAGAATGAAGAAGCATGTAATGATAAATATCATACATGGTTAGATAATCACGCCGATAAACTTTCCAAATTGTCTCCAGAGCTGGTTGATAAAATAAAATCAGCCGTATTAACTAGAATTAAAGAAGCATCTACTAGTAGTGCAGCTGGAGCCTATATGACTCCATTTGCTTTTTCAACCAGAGGGCCTGGTAATGTAAGAGCTGCCACACAATTGGGATATAGACTAGCTAAGCCTGTTAAAAGAAGTCCCAAATATGCTTTAGAAAATCAAGTGTACAGTGAACCAGCATATGTAACACCTGCACAAGATATCGGGTTAGTATCAACTTGGGAAGATGAAAATGGTTTAATTCAACACGGAGATCCAGAAATGGACCCAGGCTTGGATGGTTACAAGCAATGTGAACTGCCTACTACAGAAACTATTGTTAAAGAAGGAATTGGAGTATCTAAATATATGACATTGGAAGCAGAAATAGAACCTGATGTGAAGGTGAAAGAAAAAGAGAAGGTGATCGTGAAAGATCCTCAACAAACTCCCACGCCTTCAGTAAATGTACAAACTTATAATGTATTACCTGATTTCACTGCATTTGATGTTAAATTAAAAAATAGTACAGAGAAATTAAAGTTGGACTTACAGAAGAAAATCCAAGATCAAATTTTAAATAAGAAGGTTGTTATTCGCGCCGCTAAGGGATATAAACAACCAGAAATGGATTATACTGTTAATGTAACAGGTGTTGCAATTGATTATTACTACGATAGATACGTTATTATTGTGGTTGGCCGTGAAGAAAACAAACAAAAAGTTTCCAAATTCTTTTTGAAGCCTGGATATAAAATTAGAATATTAGGTCCTGCTGATGTGAAACCTAAAGATAAATATCAAATTGCTAAATCACAAGCTTTAGTTGATCTAGATGCTTCTGCGATTGGAAGTGATAACGTTGTAACATCACCTGAACCTATTGCTAAACCAAAAGAAGAACCAGTTGACCAACCTTTGGCAGAATTTACTTTTAAAAAACATTTAGATCAATTGAATTAGAAATACTATGAAAACCGTACTTATTGATGTATTACCATTTGAGTTTAAAAAATCGTCACTTAATGAATCATTGAGTGATGGAAAATTATTAGTAACAGGCGTATTACAACGTGCTGATCACAAAAATCAAAATGGTAGAGTATACCCAGAAGAAATTTTAAAGCGTGAGTCTGACAAATACATGGACAACTTTGTTAAACAACGTAGAGCTATGGGCGAATTAGATCATCCAGAGAGCAGTGTTGTTAATCTTAAAAATGTCAGTCATAATATTGTTGACATGGGTTGGGATGGAAAAGACTTAGTTGGTACAGTTGAAATTTTACCAACACCAAGTGGTAACATCTTAAAAGATTTATTAAAGGCTGGTATTTTATTAGGCATAAGTAGTAGAGGATTAGGTAGTGTTAAAAAAGATATGCATGAAGGTGCAGATGTTGTTCAAGACGACTTTGACTTGATTGCTTTTGATTTTGTAAGTAATCCATCTACACAAGGTGCGTTTATGTATCCAGGTGGAAAAATAAACGAAGGAATTGTTCCAGTCACAAATAATATTGTTAATCCTTATGCTAATGTAGAAAGAATTATTCACGATATTATATCAGAATTATAATATTTATTATTAACAATCAATTTAATGTAATATGATAAAGTTTAAGAAATTAGCTGAAAGTATGTCTCCAGAGGAAGCGTATAAACCTTTGGCGCAAGAAGAAAAAGTTAAACTCCGTGAGACTGTAAAAGCGTACAACGAATATCGTAATGCTTTGAAAGCGGAAGCTATTTATGCTACTGCTGCTAAAATCTCAGAAGCAATTAACTTAGCAGAACGTTATGCTTTGCGTGAATGTGGAGAGTGGATGGAGGCAAAGATGGTAGAACGTGATATGAAAGAAGTAAAAAAACTTTCAAATAAGCTAGTTGAAGAAGCAAACAAAATAAAAGAAGTAGAACACCAATTAGAAATGTTATATGAAGAAATTGGTTTAAAATTAGAACGTTATTTTGAAATTGCAGATCCAGTTGAAGAAAACTCTGAATTGCCAGGTGCAAGACCTATTGTTCAGACACACCAACAACCTCCATATCAAGACTAATACATAACTTTATGTGTGCAAGAAAAAGCCCTTCAAAAGAAGGGCTTTTTTGTTTTATATATTTAAAGAAGGAGTTGAGTCTATATACTCAAGCATTTTTTTAAAAGTTTCAAAAACATATTTTCGATTAGTTTCTAATACATAACCTTCATTCGTTTTGTATGCTTTTATATTTACTTTTTTACTATCTTCTTCTAGATTTTGAAGTTCGACTTCGCAAGTCATTTCGTCTTCACTGTTTATTATGAATCCCATGTCTCCTAAAGTATCGATTTCGTTAAATTTCCATCCTTTGGGGTTTTCAATATCAGAAAGATTATATCTAGATTCTTTTACTGAATCTTCGTCTTCATTATCAGCACGATTCAAGAATGCTTTAAATTTTATTGTGTTTGGTTTATAGTCCATATGCGTTAATTCTATCTATGAAGTCTGATAATACTTTAGTTTTTACTTCATCTTTGTTGTCAAATATACTACTGAGTGCGTATGCGACATTTTCAACTGATTTATCGTCATCCGCATCTGATCCAACTATTCCTACAAAGCAACCGTAATTATAAAGACCAGGATTTTCATTATTTTTTAATTTCTTAAATACATAAGTCTTTGATGTTCCGTTATTGAAAACATTGGCAGATAATTCATTCGTAGATTTTTTATGAACGAAATTAACTCTACCCATACCACCAAACCCGTTTTGTTTATTTTGAAAAGATAATAATTCTTTTTTATCAAATGGAACTCCGCCATTTTGACTTAGTACTTGTTTAAGACTTTGATTTGGAACTTCTCTCATTTTACTCATACTATACTCATTTTCTTTAAGATTTTTGAGTATTTCTTTGAGTTTAGTAAAATCTTTTACATCACTTGGTTTTATATCTTTTGCCATTTTTCTTACTTTGGTTGATACCTTTTTTAACGGAATATTACCTGTTTGTACTCCACGTACTAATCTAAACAGTCTTGCTTGTTTTTCGCTTTTTGCAGGCATATACCAATAAATATAATTTTTTTTTGCATTTTTAGAATTTTAATTATATTTATTTTAAAATACACCAATTGTTTGGTGTCTACTGCAATTTAACTTCTTTGGAGTTCTCCAATAACTTCACGACAAAAAATAAGAAAGGATAATTATATCATGAGCGATCTATTAAAGGAAAGCATCGCAGACGCAAAAGCTGTTCGTGAAACTGCTATTGCTAATGCTAAAACCTTTCTTGAGGAAAACTTTGCAAAGAGCATGAAAGAAATGTTTGCTGAGAAACTCAAGGAAGAATCAGAACAACAAGAGGAATCTGTTGAACCTACCACTGAGGTAGACGAAAACTTAGATTCTTCTGGTATCGGTAAAGATAGTGGTAACACTGTCTCAAGTCAACGTCCAGTCGAACCATCTACTGCTGCAAGCAAGAATACGGTTCCAGCTGGAAAACAAGAATTTGATGCTGCTCTTGAAGAGAGCGAAGAAATTACTAGCGAAGAGTTAGATGAAATTCTTGCTGAACTAGAAGGTCAAGAAACTGTAGCCGAAACAGCACCAATCGCTGAAGAGGAAGAAGTTGAAGCCGAAGAGGAAGAAGAAATCAACTTAGAAGCATTAATCGCTGAACTAGAAGCTGAAACTAACGAAGGACATGGTATGGCACATGATGTTGCTGCTATCAGAGACGACGAAGATCAGATTTCTAAATTAGCAAAAGATGCTGGTGAAGATGCCGCTGATATCAGCAGTGAAGAAATTGCGGAAGATGGCGATGGATCTGAACCAAGTATCGATGAGATGGCTGATGCTCTTCTCGCTATTAATGAAGAAAATGAACAATTGAAAAAAGAACTAAGTGAACACCAAGAAACCGTTAAGTACTTGAAGGGTGTATTGGAAGAAACTAATCTTTTGAATGCTAAATTGCTTTTCACCAACAAATTGTTCAAAGGAAAGAATTTAACTGAGAGTCAAAAACTCAAGGTTATCAATACGTTTGATTTAACCAAAACATTACGTGAGATTAAATTAGCGTATACCGTTTTAGCCGAATCATTTAATGCCGGTGGATCGGTTGCCAAGAAAAAAACTAATGCAACTGTCTCAACTATCACCGAAGGTTTGGCAAGCAAACCAGTATCCAGTACAAAGCCTGAAGCTAACATTGTAGAGCCTCAAGCTGATGACATGGCCTCTCGATTCCAAAAACTCGCTGGAATTGTAAGGTAATTTAGTTTGCGAGTAAAACCAAAAAAATAATAGATAGGAGAAATAATATGGACGTAAAGAGTCTACTAACAAATAATATGAATCCACAGGCTAAGTTAATGCAAGAAACCCGTGGACTACAAAGCAAGTGGGACAAGACTGGTCTTCTTGAAGGTATAAATGGTGTTGAAAAAGCACACATGTCCATCCTTTTGGAAAACCAAGCTAAACAATTGTTGGACGAAGCTTCAACAACTGGTACTTCCGCTAATAGTGAACAATGGGCAGGCGTTGCTCTTCCATTAGTAAGACGTGTATTTGCTGAGATCGCAGCTAAGGAATTCGTATCGGTTCAACCAATGAATCTTCCTTCTGGTCTTATCTTCTACTTGGACTTCAAATATGGAAACAATGGTCTAGGTCATACAGCTGGTGATAGCTTATTCGGTGGTAACCAAAAGAAATTAGGTTCTACAGACGAAGCTGTTAAAGGTTTGTATGGTCAAGGTAGTTTTGCTTATTCTGAAAGAAGTGCTAGCAGTAATAACGGGGCTGTTACAAATGGTCTCTGGACTGTTGCTTCTGCTTCTTTAAGTGAAACCCAATTCGCATTGTTAAATACAGGTTCTAATGGTTTTGTTAAGGGTGTATTTAAATTGACAATTAATGTTGATGAAAATACACAAGCCACAGCAACTGCTGCTAATGGATATATGTACAACGTTGACTTAAACGCTGTACGTTCTTTCCAAGCCAAGAAAGCCAATGCTACTAATTACACAATGTTAAACACTTACGCCTATGCTGATAACACAGGTAGTTTGGCTAACCCATACTATCGTGTACACTTGTTCGTAAGTCAATCTAGCGCAGTTGCAGCTCCAACAGTATCTGGATCTGTTATTTACACGATCCAACCAACTGATGATGCTCGCGGTGACTTCGAAGATGGTAAGACTGCTGGTGAAGGTTCTGGTAATTCTGCATTTACTGAAACCCAAGCTATTGGTATTGACATTAACATCCCAGAAGTTAACTTGGAACTCAAGAGTGAACCAATCGTTGCTAAAACTCGTAAGTTGAAAGCAGTCTGGACCCCAGAACTTGCTCAAGACTTAAATGCTTATCACAGCATTGACGCAGAAGCAGAATTAACTGCTCTCTTGTCTGAGTATGTATCGATGGAAATCGACCTTGAAATCCTCGACATGCTAAATGAGTCTGTTCTTGGTAGCACAACCGAAGCTTGGTCTGCCCAAATCGGTACTGAATACACCAAGAGCGTAAACGCTACAACTGGAAGAGCTAGTTTCACAAGAAACATCGACGCTTCTCCAAATCGTACCGCTTATGTCAAATCTACTTGGTTCCAAACTCTTGGTAACAAGATCCAAAAGGTATCCAATAAGATTCATCAATTGACATTACGTGGTGGTGCTAACTTCTTGGTATGTTCACCAGACGTTGCAACAATCCTTGAATCTATTCCAGGCTATGTTGTTAACACGGATGGCGATCAAGCTAAGTTCGCAATGGGTGTAAGCCGTGTAGGTAGCTTCGCAAGTAGATTCCAAGTTTACAAGAACCCATACATGACCGACAATGCAATTCTTGTTGGTTTCCGTGGTTCTAACTTCTTGGAAACTGGTGCGGTATATGCTCCATACATTCCGCTCATCCAAACTCCATTGGTATACGATCCAACAAACTTCACACCACGTAGAGGTGTTATGACCCGCTACGCTAAGAAGGTTGTTCGTCCTGAGTTCTACGGTAAGGTTCTTATCTCTGATCTCGACACCGTATAGTCTATGGTTTAAGGGTAATATTCAAGGCTCGGCTCAAAAGGCCGAGCCTTTTTTGTTTTTTGATTTGAAGGCGCATATATATTCATATGAACAGATTTGAACAAACAGTATTATTAAAACACGCGGGCGGTATTACAGCACAATGGTTAAATTCGTTTTCCAATCAAGTGGCTATTTGTACCTATTCACCTAAAGACAATGGAAAATATTCTTTAGATTATGTATCGAGTCCATGGACCGGAATTAATAAACACGATACAGATGATTCATCTCAGTGGGAGTTAACTATCATACCAGGTTATGAGAAAGAAAGAGAACAAATTGCTTCGGAAGCGATGTTGATTTTAACGTGTTTAAATGCTAGTGTTGGTGGAGAAAGAGCTTTACAATCAATCTGGAATGCTCCTACAATTGGTTTTGATTGGCCTGAACACCACGAAGAGTCAGGAGAATAATTTTAGTTAAAAAAACGTATTAGTTGATTCTACGAGTATTTCATAAACTTCTTCTTTAAACGATGTATTTTTCGGATAAGGGAGAAGTTTATGTTTTAATGACTTAGTAAGTTTTTTGTTTTCAATTTTATTGCTTATAAATTTAATGTAACGATGCTTACCACTTTCACGTTTTCTCCAAAAAGTTTTTCCAATTCTTTCTTTTAGTTTGTCTACACTGTGCGTTTTCCATCTAGCATACACACTTCTACTATGTATCCATTCATAACTTGGAGGACCAATTAAACTAACACTATAATTTGGCATTAGAGCTACATCTACATAATTATCTCCTTGATATAAAAATCCAGTTGCTTGATATATAGTTCCAGTGTGACCTGCTTCACTATCAGCGTAACTTAGAATACATTTAATTCTTGGAAATTCTATATTCAATTGTCTGAAACTTTCTGCTATACAAAAACTCTCCATATTTTTTCCATATCCATCTTCTATCCATAAACGTGTCAATTCAAACACGTTTTCGTTTTTTAAAAGAGGACTTATACTGGTACTTGCATTTCTTCCAACTGCATTTCCATAAACCATCACACCAATTAATTTGTATTCATCGGTATTGAAAAAATCATTATTGATGTCATCTTTATAATAAACTCCGTATGCTACAGTGCAACTTGTCCATTTATGTGAATAATGATGTTTTTCAATCAAATTTCGTGCTACGGACTTATTGATAGATTTCAAATGAATTAAATTTGTATCACAATATTCAGAGTTTTTCACAATTTAAGTCTAAATGATACAGAATATTTGTCAATTTATTATAATTCTATATTGTATTTATATTTGTATGATTCCAGTCGAACTAATTTCTATGGCCGCGGGTAGTATAACAGGCTTTATATTTAAATATGCAGCACAACGTGCAAAGGAAAGGCACGATAACTTTCAATTAGCTTTACAAGGTATAGAAGCACTTGATAAATCTAGAAATGCAGCTGTTGACCGCGTTTCTATTGATGCTGGTAAATGGGTTAGGAGACTTATAGTTGTTAGCACGTTATTCGGCGTGATAATTGCTCCATTCGTTTTATCATTATTAAACGAACCTATTTATGTTCAAGTGGATTCAGCCGCACGTACGTGGTTTTTTGGATTATTTGGTGGTAGTCCAGAAACATATTTTGTTCGAATAGATGGTTATTTAATGATCCCAGAAGTCAGACAGACATTAACTGCTATTGTTGGTTTTTATTTTGGGAGTTCAACTGTTTCTTCCACTAAGTAAACTATGAAAAATTTTGTTATATTTATATTAATTTTCTTAACCAGTTGTTCATCGGGTGGAGGTTTTGGTAGTGTATTTTTAAACAAAAAAAACTTAGTTAAAGATCCAGATGTTCCATATGTTTTACGTTTGAAAAGTGACGTTATTGAATCGAATCAATTAAAATCTGATTTGGAGTCATCTGTTAAACCAATTGAAAAAACGAATGAAAAAAAAGTTTTAGTGTTTAGTCCATCACAAAATTCTGTAATTAGCATTCCCCTCAAATCTGATAAGAAAGAATATTTGCAAGAGGACAAAAAAGCAGAAAGAGATGAACGTATATTTGTTGAAGATAAAAATGTTAATGATTTAGATAAACCTATATCATCAAGACATTTTGCTTATTTATGGATGTTCTGCATGACGCCCATTTGCATTTTACTTTTTTCTTTATTGGTTAGGAAAAATAAAATTTAATATTTATTATTATGAAATTCAAAGATTTATTTAAAGAGATATCATATAGAACGGGAAACATTATATCCAATAAAAATGAAATTTGTTCTATGTGTTTGACTGAAGAAGTAGAAGTTAGTCCGAATTTAAAATACCATTTGACAAAAAAATTATCTCTAAGTGATTCTATTTTTAGAACTTATAGTGAATCGTATTTTGAATTGATTAGCGAAGTTCGTGATTTATATTTTAAGAATTTGATAGAGTTATGTGATGCTGATGCTGAATTAGTCGAAAGTGATTTAGGTGAAAAAGCAATCTTTGAAGGTCGTGAAGTATATTTGGATGCTCCAGTGGAAATCGAAGAAGATATAATTATGGAAGCAAAATATAAAGGTAAAAAGGTGAATTTGAATAAACCATTTAGAACACCAGGCGGACCTAAAAAATATGCTGTGTATGTGAAGAATAAAAGGGGAAACGTTATTAAAGTTACTTTTGGAGATCCAAACTTGAAAGTTAAAGGATCTAGTGCTGCTAGAAGAAAAAGTTTTGCTGCTAGACATAAGTGTAGTCAGAAGAAAGATAAGACTACCGCTGGATATTGGAGTTGTAGAAGTCACAGAATGAGAAGTCTTGGTAACAAGGGAAAAGGTAAATATTGGTAGGATTTGTATGAAACCATATACAGAAATCGATGTTGGGGATAACAATTTTATACGAGAATTTAAGTCAGATATATCTTCAGATGAGTTGGAGTGGCACTTAGATAAAGAGGACAGAATTATCGAAGTGGTTAACAATGATGGTGGATGGGAATTTCAATTAGATAATAGTTTGCCCATTTTGTTAAAAGAAACAATATTTATACCTAGAGAAACGTATCACAGAGTTATTAAAGGAAAAGGTGCGTTGACATTAAGGATACAGAAATTATATGGATCAGAAAACAATAATTACACTGGAAAAAATTAAGAAAGCTAAAGACAAAAAGGAGCAGAAAATTCTAGAAGAAATTAGATCAAAACTGCCTCCAGTATCGGAATATAAAAGGATAGCTCAATCATTTTTATAATTGATTACATTTTAATCAAATATAATTAAGAAATAATCTATTTATATTATAATATATGAGCTTTCTTGACAAAGATTTATTACTTACAAAATATAGCGGAAGTGTATTTGTTGAATCAAAAATAACTCCCGTCTCTGGCTCTGTATTATTTTTTAACGGCAATAGAGATTTAGGTACTTTACTTACTTCTTCTTTGACCGTTAATTCTGCTTCTTATGCTGTTTCATCGTCATATGCTTCGGAGGGTGGTACAAATTATAATTTAAGTACTGTTGTTGCATCTGAAGATATTTTGAAGGGTGAAGTGGTCGAAACTACAACTGCTTTATCAGGTGACATTGTTGTTCGTAAAGCTGTTGCTAAAATCCCAGATCCAGTTTCTGGCTCATTAAGTACTGTTGTGGGTATTGCTTCTCAGAATATTACATCTGGGTCTAGAGGCAATATTATAACACAAGGATATTTAAGTGGATTAAATACATCTACTGGATTTTCTGACGGAGATACTTTATATGTAAGTTCTACGATTTCTGGTTCAATTACATCAATTCGACCTCTTGCTCCTAAAGATAAAATAAAACTTGGTTATGTTTCCAAGATAGATGGATCAGCTGGAAGAATATTTGTAGATATTGAACAACCTAAAGCATTTGGAGATTTAAGTAATTTTTCTGGTTCGGTATCAGCCGGAGCATTCATGGTTTATGACGCATCCACTGGTAATTGGTCACCTAGATCTGAAGGTTTAGTTTTAAGCGGTAGTTTGAGTGCTAGTAACGCCGATGTTAATAGTTTGGTGGCTGGCACGATATTAGTAAATGATACGTTTTCTACATTAAATGCTACGGTACAAAATGATTTAATCATCGAAAATGATTTAACTGTTGCTAGAGATGTTGTTGTTGAAAGAACATTAATAGCTAGTGGATCAGTTACACCGTTTAGAGTTGCTAGTGTTGATAGTGATTTGCCAGTTCTATATGTAACTGGTAGTAGAGTGGGTGTTGGTAGAACTGATCCTCAGTTTACAATGCACGTAAGTGGATCATTTGCTGCTTCGACAAAATCATTCGTTATTGACCACGCTACTCAACCAGGTAAAGCTCTAGTTCATGCTACATTGGAGGGTCCAGAACATGCTGTATTTGTTCGTGGTCGTACAGATCAGTTAGTGATTGATTTGCCTGATTATTGGACATGGCTTGTGGATGAATCAACGATATCAGTGAACGTCTCAGCGGTTGATAATCCTGCTATTTATTATATTAAGAAAATCGAAAATAATAAGATTTACCTGGGTGTTACTAGAAATGACGCGTGGTATCAAAAACTTAAATTGCCATGGTCTGGTAAGAAAACAGATAATTACTATTATTTAGTACACGCTGAACGTAAAGATGTTGATAAGTTGAGAACTGTTATCAAAAGACGATAATAAATAAAGTTGGTGTATAGTATTAAGTTACTATATATTGTTATATGACTACAGAAAATGTTATAAAGTTTAATGATGAGGAAATGCAGCAGATTGCTGAACTCCAGGCTAAATATCAACAAAAAATCTTCGATTTAGGTCAGAATGAATTAGCTTATATTGATACCAAGCAACAATTGGAAGATATTGAAAATATCAAAAAACAAATTCTTGAAGCTTGGACTGATATTCAAAAAGAAGAAACTGCGCTTTTGAAATCACTAAGTGACAAGTATGGAGATGGTGTGTTGAATATTAAAGATGGAACTTTTAAACCATCTACGGCTCAGTAATTGATATTTATATTATGTGAAAACTAGAACAAAAGTAAGGTTTGAGCCTTACGACGATAATATTCTATACAACTCTTTGTTGGATTCTGATTTCAATTCCGAAGATCTTTCTTTTTGCGATTTATACGAACAAAAGTACCAAGGAGGAAAAATAAAATTAGATATTTCTGTAGGCCTATCCACGAATTTTCTTGACATCCTAAATATATAAAGTATAAGCAGCGCTATTGAGTGCTTTTAGTTAGTGCTTTTATTCTATATATTAATTATGAATGCTAGAAGTAAATGCTTAAAAGCTAAGCAAGCTAAACAAGCTAAGCTTAAAACTAATAGTAATAAGCTATATAAAAAGAGCAAGCTTACTAAGCAAAGAGAATTGTGTGTTGAAACGCACCTTAATCAATTAATTCCTATAATTTTTAAAACTATGTATGTCGCTGATGGATTGTGTTTTGATCCAGAAAGTGACGAAGCAAAAATTTATATAAGAAAACAATTGCAGAACAAAAGAAAATTAAATGTGTTGATTGAAGAAATAACACATGCTTTCTTTTGGGAGATGCCTGAGTATAGAGTAAGAAAATTTAGTGCTCAATTAGGTAAAATTATATACCATCTTTTCATAAAAAAGTAAAAACACTTACTTTATATAATATTTATTAGGGAATGATAAATACTAAGTATAAAATATATCTCGACATGGATGGTGTTATTGCTGATTGGGAAGGTCAGTTCAAGAAAAAATTTGGATATCCAGTTGAGGCATTTGATAGTCGTTTCGGTAAAGAAAAAAGACAGAAGTTAGTTCAACAGAATAGTCCTTTGTTTTATGAAAATATGCCATGGACTAAAGATGGTAAGATATTATTCAATTTTCTAAAACAATTTCCTACAGAGATACTCAGTCATTCTACGGACGACCAATGTAAACAAGGAAAACAAACTTGGTTACAGAATAAGAATATTAATCTAACGCAACATTTAGTTGACAATAGACAAGATAAAGCTAAGTATGCTGGAAAAGATACTATTCTTATCGATGATAGAGAAGATAATATTGCTGAATTTCAAAATGCTGGTGGTATTGGCATTCTACATAAAAATTCAACGGATACAATTAATAAGCTGAAAGAAATATTAGGAGTAAAACAATCTCATAGAATTTATAATAGTATATTAAATCCAGAGTTATTCAATAATGATATTTTAAAACCAGAAGTGGTTGAACAATTATATAAAATTGCTAGAGAGTTTTATAAAGAAACAGAATTGGAAGTACCGATTGAAGATATTGTTTTATTAGGTAGTTCAGCAGGTTATAATTGGACTCCTACTAGTGATCTAGACTTGCATATAATTATAGATTTTAGTAAAATAGACGAAAATACTGACTTAGTTAAAAAAGCAGTTGATGGATATAAAAATAAATGGAATAATTTTCATGACATATACATCAACGAACATCCGGTAGAACTATACATTCAAGACATTAATGAAGAAAATAAAAGTCAAGCAGTTTACAGTATTACTAAAAATGAATGGATCACTAAGCCGAAGTATGAATCGCCTAATATAGATAAAATAGCAATTAAAAGAAAGTATAAAGAATTAAAAGATCTCATTGATCGTTCTGTAACTGAATCCAACATTGAGAATCTTAAAAGTTTAGTTCGAAGAATTTACAATATGAGAGAAGCTGGACTAAGTTCCGGCGGAGAATATAGTACAGAAAATCTCGTATTCAAGCTATTGAGAAGTAATGGTTATATTGATAAAGTCCGTGATTCCATTATAAATTTAACGGATAAACAACTATCTAGCAGAGTATAATAATTTTGGTCAATATATATAAAAAAACATTGATTATTTAAATTTAGTGATATTTATATTCATAAGACATAATTAGAGGACAAAACATATGGCAGAATTACTAAACCCAACAGAAATTTTCTACACAGCTTTTGAACCAAAAGTTCAAAACAGACACATATTATACTGTGACGGCATTCCTTCATTCATTATTAAAAAGGTTGCTAGACCAACACTAACACAAGCCGCAAAAGAACTTGATCACATCAACATTAAGACTTTTTATAAAGGTAAGTCAGTATGGGGCACAGTAGCTATGGAACTATACGATCCAATTGTTCCATCAGGCGCACAAGCAGTAATGGAGTGGGTACGTCTACACCACGAATCTGTGACTGGTCGTGATGGTTACCAAGACTTCTACAAGAAAGACTTAACTATCAATGTATTAGGACCAGTTGGCGATAAAGTTGAAGAATGGACACTAAAAGGTGCATTTATTACATCCGCAGCTTTCGGTGAATTAGACTGGAGTAATGACGGAGATGCCCTTATGATTAGTTTAGAAGTACAACCAGATTATTGTATTCTCCAATACTAATTTATATAACTTTAATTATGTTAGTAAAAAAGCTCATCTGGTGGTGAGCTTTTTTTATAGATATGACAAATATAAAATCAGACGATAGAATAGTAATGGCAAAAGAAACAATTTTGCCTTTAAAATTCCCAGTACCGCAACGTGATAGAGGAGCAAAACCTAGAGGCTTATGGTATGCTATTGGTACTAGTTGGATTGACTGGGTTAGAAATGAAATGCCTGATTGGGAAGGTGATTACATTTATAAATTACAATTAAACGTCAATAGAATATTGATAATAAAAACTTACAAAGAATTACTTGAGTTTTCAAATCGATACACCAAAAAAGATGATTCTTATAATGTTTTTTGGTCAGAAGTTTCTAAATTATATGATGGTATTGAAATAAATCCATATCAACCAGATGCCAGATTTAATGATGAAACTATTTGGTATTACGGATGGGATGTAGCATCTGGTTGTATTTGGAATAAAAATGCTTTAAATACAATTAATAGAATTGTTAAAAAATAATATATTTATTATATATAGTCACACATTGTTTAAGTTTGTTACATGTTTTACAAACAATCAAAACAAACTAAAATGTCAGACGAAAAAATTAAATTAAATTATATAGAAAAAGATATTCAGAAACATCAAAGTTTATTAGAAGATTTACAATATAAATCTATAAAAAGAGATGCTTTGGAAGATTTAGAATCGTATGCAAAATAATATAACAGTATTAATGCCTGGTGGATTTAAACCACCTCATGATGGTCACTTATCATTAGCTAATAAATTTGCTTCTAGAAGTGATGTTGATAAGGTATTAGTAATGGTTGGACCAACAGAACGTGAAGGTATAAACAGAAAACAAAGTCTTGCTATTTGGAATGCTTTGCCAAAAAATCCAAAAGTAAAAGTTATACCTGTTTCTGAAGATAATCCAATGACAGCAGCGTTTAAATATGTGTTTAATCTTCCAAAGGATAGTACAGAAACTATCGCACTGGGTTCTAGTTCTAAAGACCCAGATGATGCTAAAAGAGCTAAGATATTTAGATTGGCAATTGAAAAATATAAAAATACTCCCAGCAAAAATGGAGAAACAGCTCCGCCAAATATAGTTGTCACAGATTTAACAGATGATGTTTACAGTGTATACAAGAATAGAACAGATGATTTAAACGGATCGAGTATAAGTGCTACAACTCTTAGAAACGATTTAAAAAACAATGATTTTAATAATTTTAAAACTAATTATCCTAATATAGATGAAAGAACTGTTAAAAAGATTTTTCACATTTTAAAAGGTACTACTATGAACGAATTGAAAAAACAAAGATATATGGCTATCATTAAAGAAATGTTAAAAGAAGAAGATGATAGTTTTATGAACGCAATATTGGGGTCAGAGAAAGATTATAAAACCACCTTGGATAAAATAAATAAACGTGCTTCTGAATTAACAAAAGCTGCTCATGATGCTAAATCTAAAGCAGTTCCAAAGTGATCCGCAATTAAAATAAATTAAAATTGTTATATTTGTTCTATATATTAGTATATGAGTAACGAAGAAATTGTTTTACAAAGAAGTGTACCTGAATTATCTACACAATCTCCAAAATATCCTACGGAAAAAATTGATTTACCAAGTAAAGGATATTTTTATCAAAGCAATAGTCCTTTGAGTTCTGGCGCAGTAGAACTAAAGATGATGACAGCAAAAGAAGAAGATATTCTAACTAGTCAAAATCTTATTAAAAAAGGAGTGGTTTTAGATAAACTACTGGAAAGCTTGATTGTTACTCCAAACGTATCTGTGTCAGATTTACTCATATGTGACAAAAATGCTTTGTTTGTAGCAGCTAGACGACTTGCGTATGGTGATAATTATGGTCCTTTACAAATAAAATGTCCACAATGTACTGAAGAATCTAAAGAAACTATTAATTTAAGTCTTTTAACTGATAAAGACGTAGACTTCTCTGGTTTTGAAAAAGGTCAAAATGTTTTTGAATTTGAATTACCTTACTCTAAAAAACTTATTCGTTTTAGGTTATTAACTTCTAAAGATGAAGATGAAATCGACGTAGAAGTAAAATCTGTTTCTAAGTTTTTAAAATCCGGTGGAAGTGCTGAAGTAACAACCAGATTAAAGAAATTAATTATAAGTATAGATGGAGATTCAGATAGGTCAAAAATCAATAAATTTGTAGATACAGAGCTACTTTCGAGAGATAGTTCAGCATTACGTACCTTTGTTAGAAAAGTGGCTCCTGAGCTAGATTTGTCCTTTAATTTCACGTGTCCAAATTGCGCTCATGAAGAAAGGATGGATGTACCGATGACGGTACAGTTTTTTTGGCCTGAGTCTTGAGTATAAGGTATCACTCCACAAACAAATATTCGAACTGTCTTATTTTTCTAATGGGGCATTAAATGTTGATATTGCGTATAACCTCCCAATATATCTTCGTAATTTTTATTATAAAACTTTGTTAGAGATAAAACAAAAGGAAAGTAAATCTTATGAAGATGCTACAAAAAAACCTTCCAAAAATACTAACAAACCAAGGGTAGATAAACCGTTTTAAAATGACATAGTTCTATATTTATAAATATAACTATAAATTATGGCAAATTCTATCCGACAATCAGAACTCGATAGACTCAAAAATTCTATTAGGGACATGACAGACTTATCTAGGTCTGTTCGTAATACATTCGACGAGATCAATTCAGTAACAGGCGATACAGCGGATAAATTTAAAACTATTGTAGATAATGCTAAACAAAATGCAAATCTTGTTGAAAGATATCTTATAAGTCAACAACTCACCAAAAAAATACAATCGCAGATAAATGAATTTAAATCTAAGTCTGGTTATTTAGATAGATCACAGCTAGAATTTAGAAAGAGCGAACTTTTATTACAAAAGAAAATTGCAACTGCTCAGATTAGTAGACTATTAAATTCTCAATTAGATAATGATGCTAAAGAACAAGCAATTAATGCCATCAAGACAAGAATGATGATGGAGAGTGCTGAGTTAGACATATTAGAAAAACAAGTAGACACTCAGAATGATATTGTAAGAGCATTAGAAGATCAACTCACAGCAGCTCAAAAATTAGGAGAAGTTACTATAGAACAAGACAATTTATTTGACCAAGGAAAAAATAAATTACTTGATTGGTATAACAAATTTAAAAATATTAATGTTTTACAAAAAGGCATAGCGATAGCGACTACAACATTTGTAGCAATTATTAAAAAAGGATATGAAAACTTTCTAGCATTTGATACAGCTGCAACTAGTGTTAGACAGACCCTTGGATTTTTCCCAGGCGAGATGGATGCGTTGAGAGGTACTATAAAAAATGTTACTTTTGATCTCATGGACATGGGTGCAACATTTGATGATGTTGCAAAATCCGTAACAGCTATCGCATCGGAAATAAATGGAATTGTTGCCCAAGACAAGGAGTTACTAACTACCGTAACCGCTCTGGCAAAAAACTTTGGAATATCAGAAGCTACATCTGCAAAGTTTTTAAAAACCATGGGTGGTGTGAGTAATCAAACTGCTAAATCTCAAACAGCGATGATAGGATTTAGTAAAAACTTAGCAAAAGCATCTGGAGTTCCATTAGATCAATTGATGAAAGATGTAGCTGATGCTGGTGATAATGCTAGAATATATGCAGGTCGTACCGCAGTTGAATTAGTTAAAGCAGCGGCTGGTGCTAGAATGTTGGGAACTAATTTAGAATCAGCCGCAAAATCAGCGGATCAGTTATTAAATTTTGAAAGTAGTATTAACTCCGAATTAAAAGCAAGTGCTCTATTAGGAAGAAATATAGATTTCAATCGTGCTCGTCAATTAGCATTTAGCAAAGATATTTTAGGATCAGAAAAAGAAATTTTACGTATAACAAAAGGTATTAAATTTAATGAACTGAATCCAATACAACAAAAAGCATATGCTGAAGCAGCTGGTAAAACCGTTGGTGAATTACAAGACATGCTTCAAGCAGAAAAGAATATGCAACTTCTTCGTGAATCTGGTACTCAAGAACAAAGAGATTTGATTAATGAGTATGATAGATTGATGCAAATGAAAGAGGAACAAGCACAGAGTGAAGGAGAAATTGCTGAACAACAAATCAAACAAAGATTGAATCAAGAAAGAATGGCTCAACTTCAAAATAAATTTAATAAATTAATATCTGAGCTAGCCGGACCAGTTATGGATTTTGTTGAACCACTGTTAGATTTAGCTATTAAGATTTTTCCTGGACTTGTAGCGGGAATGAAAATTTTTAGCAATGCTGTACTCTTTGTTACTGGTCTCGAACTATGGAAAATGATTCCTAAAGCTATAGGTGTATTTTCTAGATTTTTCAGTGGAGGTGCTGGATTTGTCAAATCGCTTGGGGCTGCAACTGTATCGATGTCAAATTCATTTGGTATATTTGTCAAGGGCCTTAGTTTCATAGGTAAATTACTTGGACCAATTGGTTTAGTAATAAGTGCTTTTTCTTTAATAGGAAACTTAATGAAAAGATGGCAAGAAGCTCCAGATGGTATCTTAGGAGGTTTCGAAGCGATAGCAGGGGCTTTGTATGATACTTTCTTAAAACCTTTCGTGGATGCGTATGATTGGATAGCCGGTATGTTTGTCGGCAAATCCCCATCAAAATTAGCACTTGGAATATTAAAAGGAATTCAGTCAGTTGCTGGACTCATACTAGATGCTTTAACATTGCCATTCAGATTATTCTGGAACAACACAGTTGCTAAGATACCTGGCGTACCAGCATTAGGTGCTCCTAGTGAAGCGTTAGGATTGGGTGGTGCTGGTGGCGAATCTGGTGAAGGATCTATAGGAGGAAACGATAAATTAATGGAAGTAATTTCCACTGGCAATCAACAAATAGTAAATAAAATTGATGAATTAATAACCGCACTAGGTAATGGTGGTATTGGTGTTAATTTAGATGGTGTCAAAGTTAACTATGCTCTTGCTAAATCAGCTGTAACAAGAGGGAGTTTTGGACAAGCAACATTCTAATACTTATACAAAATGGCAAACAGTCAAACATTTTTAGAAGGAAATACTGGAGGCGGTGGACAGATTACAACTCTTTCCCAAGTACAGGGTGCGGGTCTTCAAATTCCAGGAAGTGATTTTATTAATATAAGATCGCCTGGTAAATTAAGAGCATTATTTGAAAGCAATGGTAATGCTGAACAAATTTATTCTGTTAACAAACCAGAAGATCTTGGATTAGCCGATGCTTTAAGAAATAGATTTCAGTATAAAAATCCAAATCAAGGTCAGCGTGATAGAAAAATTACAAACATAACTAGAGCTGCTGCTCAAGATGCCAATTTAGTAAGAAGTTTTTTACGTTCTAAAAATGGTACTAAATTTTTAACACAACAATTGTTGTTACAAGGATTTCAAGCATTTGACGAAACTAAATTATATAATCCACTATCTCCATATATTGCTGCTTTAAAACCGGCGTCATTTGGTTTAGTAGAAAATCCCACACGTCACGTTGATACGTCAAATGCGATTGGCGGTATTGTAAATGGTCTGGGCATTGGAAAAATAACGTCTACTATTGGAGGTCTGTTTGGAGGCGCTCCATCTCAACCAGCACCGCCTCGTTCTTCTGTTGCTAGTGAAGCTAGTGGTGGATTTGGACTTGCTACGTTTACAAGTTTTCTAGGTGGTGGTGATAGAACAAGTAAAATTGTAGCACCTATTGCACGTGGTGATGTAAAAGGACTACTAAGAGGGGGAACTGCTACTGGTGCTTATAATGCTCCTAGATATACTAAGTTGGTTGGACAAGGAAACGGCGGAGGATTCTTCAAGAAACTTTTATCAGGTGTAGGAAAATTTATACAGAACAATACAGCTATAGGTGGACTATTACCTCCTAAACAACCATGGAATGCTAAGTATCGTGCTGATGAAGAAACATATGATTTGTATTTAAATGCTGGCAAACTTTTTGAGGCAGGAGATACTGGTATAGCTGGAGGTGGAATTTTAAGTGGAATTCTTAATGCGATTGGATTTGGTAAAAAGGCTAATTATTCTTTAGCGGTAAAACAAAGGTTTCATACTACTTCTAAACAATCACCAGATTACAATAGATTAATTATAACAAAAAATGTAGGTAAACAATCTGTTCCAAACACAACGTATACATACACAAATAATGTAGGAACGATTGCTGGACCAGGTAAACTTACAGGCAAAGATATTGCTGAAGTTCCAGTGGCAAGTGGTTATGATTCAAATAGATCTAGATTAATTTATGGAGATGCAGTTGGATCTAGAGTGACTGGTCAATCAAGTGAAGCTGTTGAACAAAGCGATCAGTTATTAAACTATAAAGCATTAATAAATAATACAAAAGATTTTACACGTACATTTACAAACGAACAAGATGTAGTTGTACAAAGTTTAATTGAGAGTTTTAATGATGCGTTAATGGATATATCTACTCCAGAAAATGCAAAATATTCAATTAATCTTTCTAGTAAAAAGAATTTATATCCTTTACAGTTTGCTAAATTTCAGTCTGGTAATAAAGTTGGTATGGATTATGTAGATCAAATTGATTCTACACCAAAAAATGACACAACTAAAAATAATAATTCATACCAAGCAAGACTAAGATTTGACGAAACAAAAGCAAATAAAGTTCCATCTAGATTAGGAGAACTTGACTCAAAAGATAGATTCATAAGACCAACTAATAATGTAGATTATGTTAACGCATTAGAAGTAATGAACGCAGAGGACTTTAAAAAGTATTACTCTGAAACAGAAAACTTTGGAGCATATGGTCCTGATATTATCAAATTTTATTTTTATGACATTGTAAATAGAAAATATATTCCATTCAATGCTACGGTTAAAGGAATCACTGATACCAGTAATGCTGAATGGGAAGAAATAACTTATATGGGTCGTGCTGATAAGTTACAATACTATAAAGGATTTACTAGAACTATATCATTATCATTTAAAACTGTTGTTCATAGTATTAAAGAATTAAGACCGATGTGGCAAAGAATAAATTATCTTTCTAGCTTAACTAAACCAGCAAATTATACGTTAGATAATTTTGGAGGATATATGATTTCTCCGATGGTACAATTAACACTCGGCGATTTTTATAAGAATCACAATGTTGTAATTACGAGTTGTGGTGTTACCGTTCCAGATGATGCTTCTTGGGAAACTATACCTGAAGATGCTCCGTCACATTTAAGTTGGTACTATGGATTGAACAGAGCAATTTCTTGGGACAGTACTAAAAATCTGTTAAACAGTTCTATAGATACAAGAAAAGCAAATTCAAAAGGAAGATTTGCTCAGTTTCCAAGAGAGGCCGAGATTAGTTTACAAATGAAAGTACTTGAAAAAGATTTGCCAAAAGCTGGACGATCTTTATGGGGTGATTCTCCTGTTCAAAGAGTTACCGCAAAAGAGTATGATGCACTTTATGCTGAAGATGATCCAAATAATCTTTCTGCTGAAAAACTAGTATCGGATGGAGCAACAATGGTTGACGTTTATTCTCAAGCATATAAACAGAACGTCACTGTTGCTGATGGAAGTGTACAACAATCAGATATTGATGTATCACGATTAGACAGATTTTCAACATATATAAGATATGATAATTATCAACCTGTTGAAGATACTAAAAACGTAGAAGATCCATCGAAGAGTCCAGTAAATTCTCCTCCGCCTAAAATTGAAACGGCAGGTAGATCGATTACGGATATTCTTGGGCCAGCATCTTAAATAATTTATGAGATATCAATTTACTCCAACTAATAATAGATTTGACGGAAGTAAGGTGTATAAAACTACATATTATCCAGTGATACCACCTGATCCTACCGATATGTATATCATTGCTGATACAGAACAATATCTGGACAGTTTGGCAAAAAAATATTATGGAGATGAATCTTACTGGTGGGTAATAGCAAATGCTAATGGAATCGGAATGGGAAAACTATCTATTCCTGTTGGGAAACAAATTAGAATTCCTGGCAATTTAACAAGAATACTCCAAAATCTAAAATCGGTTAATTAAGTTATATGGCTAAAACAGTAATAAAATCGAGGTCAATTAAAACAAATCAGCCGTCTTCGCCAGCTCGTGCGAAACAACTGCAAGCTTTTGTAAAGACCAGTAATTTTACTACCGAAAATATTATTGAAGAACCTCGTTGGTGGGAAGCTCAAAATATTCCATGGCAGTTAGTGCAAGAATTAAGAAGAAGAAAGTCCAATAATAACATAGGACAAGACTATCCATCAAAAGTTCCATTCGATGTTACTGGAGATTTTTTTACACACCATAAAGATTACAAAGGACCACTCACACCATGGATTAGAGCATTTTCAAACGGAACTGGTAGAGTTGGATCAACATACGTTCCTAAAAGTAAGTATCTTTATAAAAATGACGCCGTTCAAACATACAATGGTTTTTTGTTAGAAGGTGGTCACGGATTTAACCAAGCGTATGGTTTCAAAAGAAATGGAAATGTTTTAGATAATGATAAAGCAATTATAGGATTTCAAGCAAATGGAGAACCACACTACATAGATACAAAATATAGAGACAATTATAAATACAGTTCTCCAATCGATTGTAATTTCCCACAAAGGTCTAATGTTCCGTCTGTGATACCTCCGCCGGGCATTATAAGCATTGACATAAAAACATCAAAAGATATGTTATCATTTGCTACAATTAAATGGAGATGTTATACACTTGCTCAATTAGAGTATATGACTCCATTTTGGTTGTCTCCTAAAATTAATGTTTTTCTAGAATTCGGGTGGAACTTATATAATATAGATTCTTTGTTAGATCTAACCGATTTAAATGAATGTCGTAGCTTAATCAGAACTCCGCAAATTGCTGTAGATCGATGGTACGACTCGTATGGAAATTACGGACTTGTAACAGGCATAATAACTAAATACAATTTTTCTACGAAAGATGGTATAGTATATGATTGTACAACAGAGATAACATCCAGACAAGCCATGTATTCTGGTTTTAGGGTAGATAACCCAGTTTCTACATTTTATTTATCAGACAATGGAAATAATCCAAATACAGTAGAACATTTAACTCTTAAAAACTTCATGAAAACATATTTGACAGCAGTAACTGCTAAAGATGTTTTAAGAGCTAACATGAATTATGTTGAATATCTTTATACCAAGAAAAATATTAGTATAGCTAAACAAGGAGTAGATAGTGATCCAAACTTAATACGAAGTCCTAAAGAGGATGTAAATTATTTTTATGAAGGAAAGTCTGAAAATAGAATTTTTGTACCGAGAATTGAATCTATATATGGTGCTGCAGCAAATTTTAAGCCAAGAAGTGTCGGCGGCACCGGAACTTATGGATATGCTCCAGTAGTTCCTCCACCAGGTTCATATTATGACATACCTTCAGTGGATGCTATCCAATATGGTACGGATGAGGATGGAGCAAGACTTATATCTGATTTAGACACCGAAACAGATTTTGACGCTCCAAATCCGTCAGCAACTGATCGAGTTTGGTATCAATTGGATTTTGTCTTCGAAGTAATTAATTTGTTCTGTGAAGAAAATTATACAAAGAACAATAGAATTGATATTTCAGATACCGTTATAGGAGCACACCCAAACTTAATATCATGTGATTCAGATATATTAATACCAAATCCAGTTGCACCTAAGTTTAATAAAGGTAGAATACCTAGTTCGACAAAAGAAGGATTTTTAGAACAAGACGATATAAAAGATTCATCTGGGAATATTGTAAACGAATTTCCATATCAATGGTCATTTGATGATTGGAATGGTTATATAAATGATGCTGATAAATTTAGAAATGAATTATCATCTAGTAGATCAGAATGTGAAGAAAATTCATCTCAACCTCCTTGGCAAGCAGCTATTGCACAATATAACGCATTTAAAACATTAGGCGCGCCCAGAGATAATTTAGATACTATTATCAATAAACTTTATTATCAAAAACAATTTGAATCCAGAAAAAATAATAAACAACGTGTTAAATTGGCATCATTTCCAGCAGCGATTGATATCAACATAAAACAAAATGATGGAAATGAAAATGTGTATAAAAGATATTACAACGGATATCTAAAACACATTTATATTAGTTCAAATGTATTAGTAAATCTTGGGTCTGATTCATCTATTAAAACTTTATCCGATTTAGTAAAATCTATATTGGATAGAGTAAATAATTCAGTTGACGGATTTTGGAATTTAGATATAGTCGAAAATGCTCGAGGTGGATTGGGCGTAATTGATAAGAACGTAAATTTTCAAAATGCAAAAAATTTATACGCATTTGATTTAGGTACTACAAACTCATTTGTTAAAAGTTATGATTTACAAGTTAATATGACAAATGAACAAACCGTACAAGCTTTATATGGAGCTGGGCAAAATACCGATGCAACTGTAGAAACTGTTATAAAGAAAATAGATGAGATAAAAAAAGCTGGGTTACCAATTCAAGAACAGATGGATAGAATAACAACTGTATCAAAGATGCCTGGTATAGTATATAGAGATAGATTCGAAGATGAAGAATTACAACAAATAGTAAATAATGAACTAGAAGAATTATTAGCACAACAAGAAGAAAAAGAAAAGTTGGAAAAAGATACTTCTAAAAACTCTACTAGTACCGCTAATATTCCAAAGGGGCCATTTAAAGAAAAAAATGAAGAAATAAGACAACTACAGATTTATGGAAAAGGAAATGCGAAGGACGCACCTTTAACTATGAGGTTGAGAAAATTATCTGCGAATCATGATTTGAATGATAGAGGACAAATTATAGATAAGCGTGACAAATCTTTGGTAGATGCAACAAAACTGCATAATTGGGTAAATTTAACATTGCCGTCATACATGAAAGAAAGATTAAGACAAATGTTGGATGATGGAGATCTAACAAATAATACTTCTACATATGCTGGACCAGCAGATAATTTCACATTACAGTTGACATTGGATGGAATATTTGGATTTAGAATGTTTCAACATTTTGCTGTAATGAATTTGCCTAAACCTTATGTCCCTGGCAATGTGATATTTCAAATAAGTGAAGTTTCTCATCAATTATCTGGTGGAAAATGGGAGACAAATATAACAGCGATGTTAAGATGTGTAGGCACAAAACGATATAATTATATTGTAATATGATAAACGATACTAGTGTAGATTTAAAATTAAAACTAGGATATGGAAATTACCAAGTAACATTTCCGTCTCCTTACATTCGTAAAATTGATGATAAAGATTATAAAAATGGATACATAAAAAGGTATTTTGTTACTAAAAGAAATGTTTTAGATTATATAGAAATAAGTTTAAAAGATTATAATTCTGTCAATGGTTCTTTTTTCAATAAAGGAGAATTAATGTGGAAAATAACTGGACCACGATTTAATGTTTACAAAGGAACAATACTTGAAACTACAGGCGTAGAAGAGTATAATGCTTATCAAATTGCTACACTGGAACAAACATTGCCCGGCGTTGCAAAAATCCTTCCCGATCTCACACAATATTGGCGCAAGTATTAATTTCTTGACCAGAATGATTCCGCCCTATAAGTTAGCGTGGTGATAGAGTCATCTAAAATATATTTAAAAATAGTTTGTAGAGATGGAAATATTCATCCATTCCACGATGAACCTATTGCTGCATTTGTATATGATTATGATACAAATAAAATAAATTATTTTAATTTTTCCCATCCCGATAAAAGTAAAGACTGTACTTTTTCTCAATTTAAGAAGTTGTTGAAAGTTGATAAAATATTTGTAAACAATAAAAAACGTTACAAATATTATTTAGATGTAGAAAACTTATATGATGTTAATTTGTTTTCGTTTATTGATACTGGAGACATTTTGGAGTTTAAGACTGATTTTTGTACAACTCATCTAAGAATGAAGCATCATGGTATAAATCAATTTAATTTGATTGTACCTTATGTAACTCACCAAAAAGAATTTGATAAAGAAGTTGATGTGATTTGTGATATTGATGATGATTTAATCGACTCGTATTGTTTTAAATTTTTCAACACTGTAGCATCAGACACATTGTTTCAAATTGAGAAAAATGGATTATCAGTAGATAAAGATATATTTCGTAAGTACTTTGATTCTAAAGTAACTAAAGGAATGGTACATACAGAGTATAGTATTTATAATCCAACTGGACGACCGAGTAATAAGTTTGACAATGTTAACTATGTTGCTTTAAATAAAGAAAACGGGTGTAGAGAAAGTTTTAAATCTAGATATGATGGTGGACAACTTTTAATGGTAGACTTTACTGGTTTTCATCCTTACCTAGTTGCTCGACTTATACAATATAAAGTTCCAGATGATGAAACTATTTATGAACATCTTGCTAAACAGTATTACAATATTGATAATGTAGATGATGCTATCATGGCGAAATCCAAAAAGTTAACTATGGTTAATTTGTATGGTCAGATAAATGAAAGTTATTTAAACATACAGTATTTTCAGAAAGTGGAAGAATTAAAAGAAAGTTATTGGACCGATTTTATTAACAATGGATACGTAACTACACCGATATATAAACGAAAGATCAATAAAAATCATATTATTGATCCTAATAAGAATAAGTTATTTGCATATATAATTCAAGCCACAGAGACTGAATATGGGTTAAATGCTTTAAATAATGTCATAAAGTATGTCAAAGGTAAAGATATTACGCCTATACTCTATGTTTATGACAGTATTGTCTTTGATATAAAAAATTGTAATATTGAAGACTCTGATATTCAAGATATTATTAATATAATCCGTAGTAACAGATTTAAAGTCAAAGTTTATATAGGAAATAATTATAATGAATTGAAATTAGTTGATCTGTAGTACTATTTATAATAGATGAACTTTAGGTCAATTATAAATAATATTTGTTGTGACAGCAGGCTCAAAGAGGGTGTGCTGAATCTTGAGAATGCCGAACATGTATTCGTGTTACAAGAGTACTTAGAAGAAGCTGGGTATGATATTAATGAAATTGTCGAAAAGACTGCTAAACTATTTGAAGCAGGTAGATTTCCCGAAAGGCAAGCATACAATAAAGATGGCATTCTTGTCACGTTTCCAACAAAAGAATATCGTGACAGAGCCGTTAATAAAGGAACACACTTTGCCGAAAATCCTAAAAAGAACATCGGTACATTATTCGCACCTGGTCACACAGGGGAATTATCTACATCCGACATCGACGGCACCATTGATTCAGATACTACAAATAACAATGAACCAGAATCGTCGAAAGAACCAGAAGATCAAGATTCAAAATCACTAGATCAAGAATTAGATCAAAAGGTAACTGGCGATGATGATGTTGATAATAGAACTCCGAAAGAAAAATATCAAGATGGAGAAGCGGTAGATTATATTTTAACTAATGATCCCCTTCAAAACTATTCTGTTAATGAAACGAAAGAATGGTATACAATTGAAGAAGCAAAAGAATTGGGATATATCAAAGACGGATTATTGTGGTACAGTAATGAAAAATTAATTGGAGAACAATTTTACGATGATGTAGATGGTAAAGTTAAAATTAAATCAAGAGAATTTTATAAACCACCTTCGACCTTAAATGAAGGACCTGGGTGTAATGCTCAGAAAATGGAGACATATATCGACCAAGAATTCAATGGAATCGATTCAAAAGATTCTACAGCTAAAATTATTGCTTCTAAGTTAAAATCAATTGACAAGATCAAAACAAGTCAAGAATTAGGAAACAAACAATGTCCTATATCTAATCAATATTTTTCTGAATTAAATAAAACTTCTAAAACTGACTTAGTATTTAATGATAAGTTGAGAGTCAGTATGAAGTATGAAATAGCACAATTGTGTAGTGCTCAAAATTTAGAAATGAATTCTGTAATTTCTTCTGTGTTGAGAGAAAACGGAGAAGAACAACAAATTTTAAATCAAATAGGTTCGTTTATTATGGACGGACTTAAAAAAGACTTCTATATTGGATTAAAAGATCAAATAAAGAGTGAACTGCATAAATCGTTAACCACAGCGATCAAATCAAATGATGAATCTGAAATAACAAAAGCAGTATCCAATATAGAATCGATAATAAATAAAAATAAAAAATATTTAAATGATGGTGTATTACCTCTTGATTCTAATTTAGTAATATCAAAAATAAATCGAGTATTTACAGATCCTAAACTTAAACATCAATTTATTGGTGAACTAGCAACTGGTCGTCTTAGATTCAAACAAGGAAAAGCTGATTTCTCAGCGATTTGTATTGCTGATCATATGATGACTTGGAATTGCGATGGCAACTATAAGTTGTATACTGTAGATAAATTTATTAATCAAAATGTAAATAACATTAATTTTAGATTTTCTAATCGTGGAGGAGCTCGCGGAATAGCATTAAGAGGAGATATTAAAACAAAAATATCTGAACAACAACTTGATGAAATATCACTTTCTTCTATTAAAGATTCAATCTTTTCCATTTTATCCACGGATATATTAGAATTATTAAAGAATTTGTCGGGTAAAACAAAAGAATATTTTTCAAATGCTTGGAATAAAATAAAAAGCATGATCGAAGAATTGTTAGAATATATTGCTAAGATTGGTAGAATAATTGCTGCTTATATCGAAGAGGGATATATTCGTGTTATGGAACTTCTAGGGTTTGAGTCAGAGGGATTTGGAACGTGGAAATGGGAACCGCCGATTTAATGCGGAATAACGACTATGATACAAAAACAACTACTTTGTACATTCACTGATAGTACTAGATATCAACAAGTAATAAAAGATGTTGAAAATACATATGACTTAGTTGATAATAGACTATTTGTGTTTGCGAATGAAAAAAATTTAAGAGAATTATATTTGACATTCAATATTGAAAGAAATCCAAATAATAAAGTCAAATATCCAAACACCATCAGTGTGCATCGAAAAAAACAAACAAATACATTGTATACACTTAATGCGATGAATCGTTTGATTGAAGATGAAAATGAAGGTGTCTTCGATAAAACATTTCAATTAAACTGGGATTTATATAAAAATTCAATTATTTTAATCACCGATATTGGAGTGAAAATAGTTCCATTAAAATTGTTTTCTATCATAAATATTTAATATTTATTTAGACCTTGACATGGATAACATTTGAGTGTATATTCACGTCATGGTAAAAACTGTTATATCGCTTAATTCGGGTGAATTAAGACTAATTAACATAATTAAACCAATTAAACACTTAAAATAATTAAACAATTATGGCATTAAATATATCTCAATTAAAGAATCGTTTGAGTGCTCTCTCAAACCAAGGAAGTGACAAGAAATCAAACATGATCTGGAAACCAAAGCCAGGTAAACAAGTTGTAAGAATTGTCCCTTATAAATTCAACCCAGAAAACCCTTTCATTGAACTCAAGTTCCATTATAATCTTAATGGTAAGACTTATCTCTCTCCTGACAGTTTCGGTCGTCCTGACCCAATTGTGGAGTTTTCTAACCGTCTTAAAAAGACTGGTTCAAAGGAAGATTGGCAAATGGGTAGGAAGATGGAACCAAAGCTTCGTACTTTTGCTCCAGTAATTGTACGTGGAGAAGAATCCGAAGGTGTAAAGTTCTGGGGATTCGGCAAGACTGTATATCAAGAATTGGTATCTGTCTGTCTTGATCCAGAATATGGTGATATTACAGACGCAGCTGAAGGTCGTGATATTACTGTAGAATTTAAGACAGCTGAAGAAGCTGGAAAAAGTTTTCCAGAAACTACAGTTCGTGTTAAGCCAAATACTTCGCCTGCTGTTGATCCTAAAAATAAGGATCTTATGGAAAACCTCAAGAATCAGTCTAATATTCTTGATATGTTTCCAGAACTTTCTTATGAAGAACTCAAGGAAGTTATGGACGCATGGCTTAATCCAGATGCAGAATCAGATGATGATGTAGAACCTTCTCTCGATACGGGTGGAGACTCATATACGCCTCAATCCGGCGACGACGAGGAAGAAACAGTATCTGCTTCAGTTACTGCTGTAAAGACTCCTAAGAAGGCGGCTGTGGCATCTCCAAGTGCTGCTGCTTCAAAAAAATCTTCGATGACCGATGATGTTTCTAAGGCATTCGACGATTTGTTTAATTCCTAAAAAATAAATAAAGCCGCTGGGGATTTTTATACCCCAGTGGCTTTCTAGTTATACATGTTATGGTAAAGAAATCTAGTAAAAATACTGCTTCTTCTGGAAGAGATGAACTTTTAGATCTACTTCAATCTGAGTTAAATAAGGCTAATAAAGATGGAGGTAAAATTGCTTATACATTGGATGAAGATGATAATCCCACCGATGTGAGTGAATGGATCAGTACTGGTTCGTCAATGTTAGATTTAGCAATTAGCAACAGACCTCACGGCGGTTTGCCTGTAGGTCGTATGGTGGAGTTTAATGGTCTAGAAGGAACTGGAAAGAGTCTAATCTCCGCACATGTTGTGGCAGAGACTCAGAAGAAAGGTGGAGTAGCAGTTCTGATTGATACAGAAAATGCTGGTTCTCCAGAATTCTGGCAAAGCTTAGGAGTAGACTTAAAGAAAATGTTATATGTACAGTGTGAAACTGTCGAAGACATTTTTGAACAGATGGAACGAATGATTACAATTGTAAGAAAATCCAATAAAGATAGAATTCTTACAATCATTGTTGATTCAGTTGCTGCTGCTTCTACTAAAGCTGAATTAGAAAGTGACCATGGTAAAGATGGATTTGCTACTGGTAAATCTATCATTATCTCTAAGGCCATGAGAAAAATTACCAATATGATTGGTAAACAAAAAGTGTTAACTATCTTTACTAATCAACTACGTCAAAATTTGAATGCTATGGCATTTGGGGATAAGTATGTTGTTAGTGGAGGAAAAGCACTTGCTTATCATTGTAGTGTTCGCGTTCGATTGAATAATAGCGGAAAGCTCAAGAAAGGTACTGATGTTATTGGCAATGAGTGTAAAGCTGTAGTTGTTAAAAATCGAATGGGTCCGCCACAAAGAACCGCTATCTTTGAAATTTATTTTGATAGTGGTATTGCTGACTATAGTAGTTGGATCAAGGTTATGAAGGAAAATAACGTTGTCAAACAAGGCGGCGCTTATTATACTTACACAAAAGATGATGGATCGGAATGGAAGTTTCAATCCAAAACGTTTATAGATGAATTACAAAAAGACACAAAGCTTAAAGAAGAAATTTATAGTAAGATTTGTGATGCTGTAATCATGAAGTACAAAGATCCAAATAGTAAAATAGTTGAAGATGCTGAAGTTTCTACCGACGAGGAAGATGACAGTGTTGAATAAAAGATGAGTGTGTTTACTTCCAACGAAAAGAAAAGATTGTTTTCGCTTTTTGAAAACGTCAAGGAGGAAGACAGAGTTGGCGGTCTTAATGTGACCGCCGACTCTGATATTCTTATTGTTGATGGTCTTAATACATTTATTAGATCGTTTATGGCAGTGCCGTCAATGAATGACGATGGTATGCACACTGGAGGAATTGCGGGATTTTTAAAAAGTGTAGGATATGCTATTAAACTTTTAAAACCTACAAAAGTTGTAGTAGTATTTGACGGTCATGGTGGCAGTCAAAAACGTAGAAAAATTTTTCCAGATTATAAACGAGGACGTAAAACAAAGATTAGATTTAATAGAACTTATCAAGAAATGTCTAGTAGTGACATTGAAGATAAAAATATAAGAATGGAATTGTTGAGGCTTGTAAATTATTTAGAAGTACTGCCCGTTACATCTATGTCTATTGATAACATAGAAGCAGACGACACAATTGCATATTTGTCCACAGATACATTTAAAGATAAAAATGTAACTATTATGTCTTCAGATAAAGACTTTTTACAATTAGCTAGTGATAAAGTAAAAATCTGGAGTCCTACAAAGAAAAAAATATTTGGTTGTAAAGAAATATTAGATGAGTACGGAATAACTTGTAATAACTTTGTATATTACAGAATTATGGAAGGCGATGATAGTGATAGTATACCTGGAATTAAAGGTGCTGGATTAAAAACTATATTAAAAGCATTTCCATTTTTAGCAAATGAAGAACAAGTTTCTTTACAAGAAATATATAATTATGCTGAAAATCATAAATCTAAATACAGAATTTATGAAAGAGTATTAGAAGAAAAATTAACGATGGAAAGAAATCTTGAGTTGATGCAACTTAAAGATACTCAGATTCAAAGTTTCACTCAACTACGCATTGAAGAAATTCTTCAGAAACCTGTTCCACACTTAAATAAGTTGGCATTCAGTAAACTTATTAATGAAGATAAAATGTGGAACAACTTACCTAACTATATTGTATGGCTTAATGAAACATGGGGCCGTGTAAATAGCTTCGTAATTTAAAACCCTAAACCCTAAAAATAAAAGTTGATTATGCTACGCATGATGTGTAGTATGGCGCTTGTAAATTGTAAAACATATGGAAGATAAAATCATTATAGATAATTTGAAGAAGTTTGGAAATGAATTCCAAATTAAGTGTATTTCTGGACTAGTATCCGACAGACCATTTATTGAAAGGTTGTGCGATATTGTAGAACCAGAGTTTTTTGAAAGTGAAGCTCACAAGTGGATTGTAAAAAATAGTATTAAGTATTTTAATGAATACAGAGATTTACCTACTCTAAATGTTTTTAAAGTAAGATTAGAAAGTGTTACTAATGAAGCATTAAAAATGAGTATTGTTAATAATCTCAAAGTTGTTTATCAAAAGATGAATGATGGGGATTTAATTTTCATCAAAGAACAGTTTCTAGAATTCTGTAAAAATCAAAAGTTAAAGAATGCTATTAATGAAAGTGTCGATCTATTAGTTTCTGGTCAATATGAAAAAATTAAAAGCAAAGTTGATGAAGCATTAAAAGCTGGAATGGAACGAAATATCGGTCATGACTATGAATTGGATGTAGATAAACGAATGACAGTTATGGCTAGAGATTCTATCAAGACAAATTGGGAAGTTGTTGATTCATTGATGGATGGTGGACTTGCTGCTGGAGAGTTAGGAATTATTACTGCTTGTGCTGGATCTGGTAAGAGTTGGGTATTGGCAAAACTAGGAGCAGAAGCAATGAGACAAGGTAAGAATGTTCTTCATTTTACTTTGGAGTTGAATGAAAATTATGTTGGTCTACGATATGACAGTTGTTTTACTGGCATTGACTTTCAAAATATCAGAAACAACATTGATATAGTAAAACAAAAAATTGAAGCCGTGCCTGGAAAGTTGAAGATTAAGTATTTCCCAATCAAAACCGTTTCAGCTCACAGTCTTAAAGCTCATTGTGAACGCATTCATACTCTTGGAACTAAGATTGATATGATCATTGTAGATTATGCTGATATTCTTCGACCAATACACAGTGAACGAAATAGTAATAGTTATAGTGAGGCTGGTGGAATTTATGAAGAATTGAGAAGTGTGGCTGGAGAACTTCAAGTTCCAATTTGGAGTGCCTCTCAAAGTAATAGAGCTGCTATGGATGCTGATATTATTGAAGCAAATAATATTGCTGATAGTTATCGTAAAATCATGACAGCGGATTTTGTTATGAGTCTCAGTCGTAAAGTTACTGACAAAGTAAACAACACAGCACGATTTCATATCATCAAAAATAGGTTCGGTCCAGATGGTTTAACTTTCCCAAGTAAAATGAATGCTGGGTGTGGACAAATCGAAATTTACAGCGATTCTTCAAGAGAGGGAATGGCTCTTCAAAATGAGATGATGGATGGAGAAAATCAAGTTAAAAAGATATTAAAAAATAAATGGAATGCTCATAATACTGATGATGACGATGACGTGTAATGTATATTTTTGATATTAATAAAACGGCCAATAAAAAAGTTAAAAAATTTTAGTTAATGGGGTAAGATACATTTATTTGAGTCATAGTTATTAACTACCGAGTTATCATTTTGTTTATGAAAAAAGATATTTTTATTAAAAAAAGAGGTGGAACCGTCGAAAATTTTAGTGCGGATAAGATCAATAGGGTATTGCAGTGGGCAACTGACGGTATCAAGGGGGTCAGTTTTGAAGAAGTGGCGATGAACGCACATTTAAACTTCTTTGATGGAATGACATCTAAAGATATTCATTCTATGTTAATTGAAGCAGCTGCTAATTTAATCAGTGAAGAAAAGTCAAATTATCAGTTTGTTGCTTCTAGATTGTTAAATTATCAGTTAAGAAAAGAAGTATGGGGTGGCAAAAATCCACCTAAGTTGTACGATATCGTTAAAGATAATATTAGTAATTTGGTCTATGATGAAGATATTTTAAAGTGGTATACAAAACAAGAGTTTGATAAGTTAGATGAGTATTTAAAACACGATAGAGATTTTTCATTTTCATATGCTGGAATTAAACAGTTGTGTGATAAATACCTTGTTCAAAATAGATCTATTAAAAAGATTTATGAAACACCTCAGATTGCTTATATGTTAATTGCCATGACGTTCTTTAAAGATTATAAGGATCGTCGAATAGAATTAGTCAAAAGAGCATATACATACTTTAGTAAACATAAAATCAATTTGCCTACTCCTATTATGGCTGGAGTAAGAACTCCGATGAAGAGTTATGCTAGTTGTTCATTATTTACAGTTGCTGATACATTAAAGAGTATTTTTAGTAATAATAGTGCTGTTGGTTTTGCTACTGCTAGTAGATACGGTATTGGATTAAACTTATCACGATTAAGAGCAACAAATTCGCCAATCAGAAATGGCGAAGTAATTCATACAGGTCCAATTCCATTTGCTAAGACATTTGAAAGTACTGTTAAAAGTTGTCACCAAAATGGTATTCGTGGAGGAAGTGCTACTGTAAACTTTTCATGGTTTCATTATGACATCATGGATATTTTAGTTCTCAAGAACAATACTGGTACAGATGATAATCGAGTTCGTAAATTAGATTACTGTATTGGTATGGATAAAGTTCTATTTGAAAGATTTTTAAAGAACGAAGAAGTAACACTATTCAGTTATCATGAATGTCCACAATTGTGGGATAGCTTTGGATTTGAAAATTTTAAAGAAAATTACGAAGCTGCTGAAAATAATAAGAATATAAAATTTAAGAAAAAGATCTCAGCTAGAGAATTAATGATGTTATTGGCTAAAGAACGTCTGGAGACTGGACGTATTTATACAATGTTTGTTGATCATGCAAATTTCCATGGAAGTTGGTTGGAACAAGTAGATACTAGTAATCTTTGTTTGGAGGTAAATCAGCCATTGATTCCCATTGAAGATGTTAATGATCCAAATGGTGAAATTGGTGTTTGTATTCTTGCTGCTGTCAATTGGCTTGAAATTCAAAACGACACTGAGATGAAAAATGTCTGTGAAATCATTGTTAGGATGTTAGATTCTTTAATTGAACATCAAGATTACTTTGTGCCTGCTGCTGAAAACTTTGCTAAGAAACGTAGAAGTTTGGGTGTGGGTGTTAGCAACTTGGCTGCTTTGTTGGCAAAAGAAGGTGTTAAGTATTGGGACGAAGCTGCTCCTAATATTGTAGCTAGATGGATGGAAAAACAAAGTTATTATTTGATTGAAGCATCTGTTCAAATGGCAAAAGAAATGGGTGTATGTGAAAAATTTGAAAAATCTAAATTTAGTAAAGCAATATTGCCTATTGACACATACAAGCCAGACATCAATGAATTTATTACAGAACCTCTCAACATGGATTGGGAAGCTCTTAGAAAAGATATTAAGAAATATGGAATGAGACATTCTACTTTAACAGCTTGTATGCCTGTTGAATCTAGTAGTGTTATTCAAAGTTCAACAAATGGAATTGAACCACCTCGTAGTTTAATTAGTTATAAAGGAAGCAAAAGTAACATTTTACCTGTTGTAGTTCCTGGCATTGAAAAGTATAAACAAAATTATACGTTTGCTTTTGACATGCCTAATAATGAAGGTTATTTAAAAGTTGCTGCTGCTATACAAAAGTTTACGGATATGAGTATTAGTACCAACACATATTACATTCCGTCGCGTTATCAAAATAATAAGGTACCTGTTCAAGAAGTTATTAAAGATATGTTATTAGCATACAAATATGGCATCAAAAATCTGTATTACGCAAATACCGATGATGGTGATAAACAAACCGCAATGAATACATCTGGAACCACCAACGATAGACAGATTATGGAAGAATCAGGTTGTGCTAGTGGGGCTTGTGCATTATAATAACGAAAGTATATGAAGACTGTGCTAAATAAATCTAATATTGACCAATTGAAAAATCCGATGTTTTTCGGTGAAGACCTATCATTACAACGATACGATTTGATTAAGTATCCAAAATTCTATGATTTGTATGATCAACAACTAAATTTCTTTTGGAGACCACAAGAAGTCACTTTAGTAAAAGATATCAGTGATTATAAATCATTGTCGGCAGAAGAAAGATTTGTGTTTGATAGTAACCTTAAATTTCAAACTATGACTGACAGTATGTTAAGTCGTAGTATTCACGAATTAATGAAACATGTTACTAATTCTGAATTAGAAATTTGTATGAACACGTGGAGTTTCTTTGAAACAATTCATAGTAATTCTTACACATATATTCTTCAGAATGTATATCCAGATGCTACTAAGTTTTTTAATAGTATTTTGGAAGATGAACAGATCGTCAAAAGAGCAAAGGCTATTAGTAAGAAGTATGACTTATTATTAAGTAGTAAAGGAGATGAAAAACAACAAATGTTTGACGCTATTTTAGCAACACAGATCACAGAAGGTCTTATATTTTATGTATCTTTTGCTTGTAGTTTTTATTTCGGATATCGTGGTAAAATGGAAGGAAATGCTAAAATTATTAAATTTATTTCTAGAGACGAAAATTTACACGTTGCTATCACTCAAAATATTATGAAAAACTGGGCTAATAATTCGTCCGAAGGATTTCAAGATATTGTTAAGAAAAGCGAGGATAAAGTATATGCTGCTTATGAAATGGCAGTTAATGCTGAAAAAGATTGGGCTGACTATTTGTTCAGTAAAGGGAGTTTGGTAGGATTAACTGCTGAAAGTCTAAAACATTATATAGAATGGTTGGCAAATAATAGATTGACGAGTTTAGGGTACAAGAAACTCTATCCAAATGCTAAGACAAATCCTTTATCTGGGTGGCTAGATAGTTACTACGATAGTAAGAAATTACAAGTTGCTCCGCAAGAAACAGAGTTAAGTAGCTATGTTAAAGGAGTTGATAATACAATAAATGAAGACGCTTTTGCTGATTTTAAATTATAAATAATATAATTTTTGTTAATCATGTAATATTTATATGTAGAAATATTATGAACAATAGAGTTAAACTAAAAAAAGTCATTAAAACGCTCGTAGAACAAGTAATTAAAGAAAAAACTACAGCTGTAGACAGAACCTGGGCTAGAATGATGGAATCTTTATCGGGTGCCATCAAAAAACCAATTGTTTTGGATGATGCTGGAAATTATAATATTTGTGAATGTGAGCCACATCATATTAGCTTAAGACCTATTGTTCATGATGTTTTTGACCTTCTTTATATTAAGGATGGTGTAGAAAGACAGAAAGTTTTATTTGTACCATTTGAAGATGTTAAAAAATATGTTAAAGAATGGTTGAATTCAAAAGAACTCAACTATGTTGATAACGAATATGACCGTTGTGTAGAAAACAGTAAAGACAAAGAAGGTGGAAAGAAAGCTGATAAACAAGCTGATGATTTGGCTGTAGATCCAGAAAAAGACTATGCTCCTGTCAAAAATATAAAAGCAGAAGACGAAAATCCTAAAGAAGACGATCCTACAGAACCAATGCGACCTGCTGGTAAATTTGAAAGACAAATCGATTATAAGTCTAAGAAACCAAATTATGAACCACCTAAATTACCAAAGAATCTTAATAAATTAGTAGTGAAATATTCTAAATTGAATGGCAAACCTAGAAAATAGTAATTAATAGTCGTTTTCAGTATGTCAAACGAAGAGTTCAATCCAAATAGTTACGATGCTATTTTAGGTGGCATTAAAAGTGAACTTCATAGCATAAATGAATCATTGACTAATTTAGAAGATAATCAAGGTCAAATTCATAAACGCATAAGTGATTTAGACTTAAAGGTTACAAAAAATGTTACGGATGTTAATAATAAAGTTGTTGCTTTAGAATATTTTAAGAATTATTTAATGGGAGCAGTTGCTGTATTTAGTAGCATCGCATCTTACTTTTTTGTCAAATTTTTTGGGGAGAAATAATATTTAAACCGAAACTAAAAGAAAGGTGATATATGAAAAAACTGATTATTGGTGCTTTGTTGGCATCATTAGTAATAACACAGCCTGTAGCAAATGCGGGTGATAAAGAATGGGCGGTTGCAGGAAAAATATTAACAGGTTTATTTGTTTTAGATAAAATTGTAAGCCCGCCGCCACCTCAAGTAGTTTACACTCAACCAACAGTCGTTTATACACAACCTACAACTGTCACATCGACAACTGTAGTACAACCGACAACAGTGACGACTACAACGCAACATGCGATTGTACAACCACAAATCATTGTGCAACAACCCACAGTGGTTTATCATCAACCAATGATGCCATATTATAGTCAATATGCGCCGACATGTTCTACAAGCAGAAGCACATCTCTTGTGTTTAATTTTGGAAGTAGATCAAGTAGATCATCTTACCATCGTGAATGTGCTCCAATGCGTAGACATCAACGATAAATAAAAATAACATTTAGTGAAAAAAAACCACGATTAATTTCGTGGTTTTTTTATTTTTGCCATTGACATTTTTTAAAAGATCGCATACTATCAATATATGGTTAAAAACAAAAAGAAAGCTACTACTGAAATGAATGTTAATTTGATCACCAGCAAGAATTTTGATATGAAATCATATTTGAATGATTGTGTTGAACTTCGACCATCTTCTCTCATCATGGAAGATATTAAGTGGAAATATCTTGTACGATCTGCTTTACGTGGCAAGAATATTCTTATGCTTGGACCCACGGGATGTGGTAAAACCCTCGCTGCTCAGACTATTGCCAATGTTCTAAAAAAAGATTCTAATTTCTTTTACTTTAATCTAGGTGCTACTCAAGATGCACGAGCATCTTTAATTGGCAATACCCATTTTGATAAGTCTACTGGAACATTTTTTAAAGAATCTAGTTTTGTTAAAGCAATTAGAACTCCAAATGCTATTATTCTTTTGGACGAAATTAGTCGTTGTCATCACGATGGTGTTAATATTCTAATGACTGTTTTAGATGATCTTCAACGGTATTTGAGGCTTGATGAAAAAGAAGATAGTGAGGTAGTGAATGTTGCTAAAGGAGTTACGTTTATTGCTACAGCTAATGTTGGCAATGAATATACCGCTACCAGAGTGATGGATCGTGCTCTTTTGAGTAGGTTCCCTGTCAAGATTGAAATGGAACCATTGAAGAAAGACAAAGAATTTGCTTTATTAAAAGACAGATTTAATATTGAAAATGAAGATGATCTACACTTATTGGAAAGTGTATGTGATATTGCTGAACATACAAGAACCCAAGTGAAGCTAGAAGAAAGTAAGCTTACAAATTTCATTCCAACACGTGCTACTGTAGAAATTGCTGAACTTATTGTTGATGGTTTTAGTTTAGTTGAAATTGCCGAGACTACAATTTACCCTAATTTTAGTGACGATGGCGGTGTAGACAGCGAACGAACTTACATGAAACAATTAGTGCAAAAATATATTAAGTCCACAGATGAAGAACTTTTCACTGATCCTACAAATGAATCTCAAGTGCCGTTTTGATTTAAAAAAAGTGGTTGACAAAGTGGCAGTTTTATTATAAACTACGCATATATGAAAAATACTACGTGTTATAGTGATTTCTGGTTTGAAGATTACGACATGGATTGGGATTTTGAAGACGATTCCGTTGTGGATACTTCTCACGCTCAATCGGATAGTACTGAAAAACTCATTCGGTTATCTTCTGCTAGACGAGCTATTTCAAATTATGTTTCCATTTTGACCAATAAAAGCATTCCAGTCATGTTTAATGATAATAATAACAGCATGACAGATGGAAAGGTTGTGTACATCGGATCTGATGCTAGTAGTAAAAAGAACTTCGATATTGCTGTAGGTCTTGCTTTACATGAAGGAAGTCATATTTGTTATTCAAATTTCGATTTGTTTAAAAATATTTGGGGCAATGTTCCAAGAGAAATTTCTGATCTTGGTAAGAAGCTGAAAATTTCTAAAAGCGAGATCGTGGAGTTAGTGAAGACTCTTACAAATATTGTCGAAGATAGATATATAGATCATACTGTTTATTATAGTGCTCCTGGTTATAGAGGATATTATCAGGCTTTATATGATAAATATTTCAACGCAAAAGTTGTTGACGATGGGTTGAAAAGTGAAATGTATAGAGTTCCTAGTATTGAATCTTATTTGTTTAGGATTATTAATATCACAAATAAATTCACCGACTTAACCGCATTGCCTGGATTGTATAATATTGCAAAAATTTTTGGTTTGTCTTCCATTCAAAGATTGACAACTCCAAAAGATAGGTTTGAAGTGGCTTGTAATATTGCCGAGGTTATTTTGAGTAATATTGATCAGTACATGACAAATTCAGAGAATTTGCAACTAAGTGATGGCGACGGTAATGAGGGCGATGGGAATGAAGAAAAGCCAGATACGTTTTCTATATTTGATGATATTAAAAATAATAATGTCCCAAAAGATAAACCATCTGATAATTTAGATGATATATTGGGTGGAGAAGATACACAGGTAGAATCTTCTAAAAGCGATGCTGTCATGAATGATATTGGCGATGATGAAAAAATGTCTGACAATAAAAAGAATAAATTGGCAAAAGCTTTTAATAAACAGAAAACTTTTGTATCAGGTGATATCAAAAGAAAAAAGGTAACCAAAAAAGAAAATGATGTTTTAGATATTATTGAAAAAAGTAAAGTGGATTTGGTAGATGTTGGTCAACAATATATGCAAGATCAATATGCTTTGGAAAATAGTACTGTAGAGTGTATTCTTGTGAAGAATATGACCAGAGAATTAATTTTTTCACAAGATTTTCCTCTGACTCCACATATAAACAGACACTTCCTTGCTAGTGGACAAAAACTATCTGAAAACCCATATTCTAAAAGAATGCAACAAGTTATTGATTCGGGTATTTCAATGGGAATTAAACTTGGAAAACGTCTACAATTCAGAAATGAAGTTAATGTAGAGAAATATAGCAGACGTGAAACTGGCAAACTTGATAAACGTCTTATTAGTGAACTTGGTTATAATATGGAAAATATTTTCTATACTACTCATCAAAGTAAATATAAGAAAATGCACTTTCATATTTCCGTAGATGCAAGTAGTAGTATGACTGGACCAAAATGGGAAAAGTCTATTAAACTAACAACTGCTATTGCAAAAGCTGCTAGTATTTTGGAAAATATTAGAGTGAGTATTAGTTTCAGAAGTACAAGTCAAAATAAACCATATGTAGTAATGGCATATGACTCTGATAAAGATAAATTTAATAAAATCAAGAATTTGTTTTGTCATTTATCTGCTAATGGTACTACACCTGAAGGATTGGCATTTGAAGCTATATTGAAAGTTTTACCAAAAGTTGATTTGAATTCCGAAAATTACTTTATCAATATTAGTGATGGAGAGCCGGCATTTTCATTCCAAGAGACTAAACATAATAATAAAATTACATATCAAGGACAAGGAGCCGCAAAACATACCAAAATTCAATGCAAGAAAATAAAAAAAGAAGGATATAACATTATCTCTTATTTTGTAAGTGAGACCGAATCATCCGATTCACGGTTATATCAAGCATATGGTGGATTAAACCCTGGAGATTTATTTAAAATAATGTATGGGACTGACGCTATTTTTACAAATGTAGAAAATTTGTCCCAAGTTGTAACAACTTTAAATAAAAAGATGTTGGAAAGTATTGACATATAATATATCTGTGATAAACTTTATTTAATAATGTGTAACTAAAGAAAGGTAATAAATGAAAAAAACTGATAGAAAAAATAAAACCAACTTAACTGTTTCATGGCCAACTAATATTTTCACCATTGAAGAGTTAAATAATCACAACCCTGAGTTTATTAATATTACTCTTAGGGTTCGTCTAAAGGCTGCTATTTCTAACAATGAAGTATTAGAAGTAGGGTATCTACATAATGGAAAAGGTCGTCCACGATTGGTACTTGTTCATGGCAATATTACTCAAGAACATATCGCTCAAGCTAAAGATAGAGGCGTTATTCTCAAGGATAATTTGAGTGCCAATGTGATGGGTGATCACCACGTAGAAGAAACGGTGACGGTTATCAAAACGTTTGATTCAACTCACGTAGGCGTTAATTAAATATAATTATTAAACATTATGCGACCAAAGTGGACTCAATTTTAAGGGTCCACTTTTTTCTTTTGTATAAAAATAAATGGATGCGTTAGGCATATGTTTTTTAATATTTCTAATAATACCTTCGCACATATTCCAGCTTCCAATATAGATTGGGAAGTCAAATCCGCTATCAAATACTGAGAAAGTAATCGACGAAGTTTCTATCACATAAAAATTCTTTTCTTTTGGGTTGATTTTTTTAAACTTCATGGTACAATGCTATTAAATATAAATATGGATACATTACAAGAATTTTTTGGAATTGAGAAACAAGATTTCGATTATGATGAAAGTAAGAAAAAACTTATCGATAATCTTGATTTTTTAAAGTCAATGTCTGTCCAAGAGCAAACCTTCTATAAGAAATGGAAGGAAGTTCAATCTTTGGAAAAATACATGGATAAATCTATTATTGTTAAAAATAAGATATGGACTCCATCCGATTTAAATGATGAAAAAAAGACCATCAAAGAAATCGAAGACATTAATCCAACAGTTGTTTATGTAAAAAATAAAACTAGTTTAGATACTGATTGGATTATGTTACGCACTTATGTGCATACTATGGCATATGACCAAACTCCAGGCAGATTCATTAAAATTCTTATTACAGATGGCAATAAAGATAATCCACGCTATCTTGGAGCGATTAGTATGTCCAGTGACGTTATTACTATTACAGACAGAGATAACTATATAGGATGGACTGCTGATCAAAAATTGAAGAATAAAAAACTTAACAATAGTGCTATTGGCAGTTGTATCATGGCAACGCAACCATTTGGTTATAATTTTCTAGGTGGTAAATTGGTTGCTGCTTTAGTTACTGGAGAGACAATTAGAAACCTATGGAAAGATCTATATGGACAAGTATTAGCTGGAATTACTACTACTAGTTTATATGGAAGTTATAGTATGTACAATAGTCTTAAATGGTGGCACAAATGTGGTACAAGTGCTGGCAAAATGACTATTAAACCAGATGATGACGTTTATAAGATATGGCATGACTGGATTAAAGAGAATAAGGCTGATAAATATATTCAAGCTATGACTCAAAAAGAAGGAGTCTCTGGACCTGTAACGGGAGCAAAAAACAGAGTTTTAAGTATGATATTTTCTCAATGTGGTATAAAGTCTTCCAATTATGTTCATGGATTTGAACGTGGTACTTACTACGCATGTCCTTACACAAATAGTAGAGAGTTTTTAAGAGGAGAAATTGAAGAAAGCAAATTAAATCCAAATACTAAATATACTGAAGAATATATTAAGAATTGGTGGAAAGAAAAGGCTATTTCTAGATATAAAACTCTGAAAAATGATAATAGACTCAAGCCAGAAATATTATATTATAATAAAATGATGGGTATGTCATATGAAGATTGTAAAAATATGTATTTTGGTGAGGTAGGACGCTGATATTCTTACTATTTATTATGGTAAGAATATGGGAAAAAGTAAAAATCCAAATATAGATTATACATTTGCAGATAGATATCAAAGATTTGTATCGAGTCTTGTTGTATTTGCATCATCAAATCAACTTCCAACAGCCATTGATAACAGCCCAAATGGGATTTTCACAGGCGAAACGGGAGATTTAATAACTAAATTTGGAAATCAAATATTCTACAGAAAAATTACAAATGCCGATTTTGTTTCCTTATCAGATAATTTTCCAATTATAACTGAAGATACCAATTATTTACTAAATCAAGGAACAAATAAATATGCTACGTGGGTAAAAACTTCTGACTCAGAAAAGTCGTGGAATTTTGTTGGGTACACATGTGCTATTGCTGGTGTTAATTGTTGTTTTGTCAATGTATCACCGACACCTACACCATCAACAACTATTAGTGTAACTCCATCTGTTACAGTAAGTAATACTCCATCTGTTAGTGTAACACCGAGTGAAAGTGTCACACCATCTGTTAGTGTAAGTTCGACACCATCTGTCAGTGTAACGCCATCTGTTAGTGTAACACCATCTGTTAGTGTAACACCAAGCGAAACAATTACACCATCTGTCAGTGTAACACCAAGTGTCAGTGTAACACCAAGTGTCAGTGTAACGCCGAGTATTAGCACATCTGCTGGTGTAAGTTCTACACCATCTGTTAGTGTAACACCAAGTGAAACAGTTACACCATCTGTCAGTGTAACACCAAGTGTCAGTGTAACGCCGAGTATTAGCACATCTGCTGGTGTAAGTTCTACACCATCTGTTAG
>Ga0070749_10000004_pt1 | contig 94497 bp, 145 predicted proteins | sample VirMetDEL_Nov_18_FD_75180 | JGI IMG/M metagenome (GOLD analysis project Ga0070749, IMG submission 75180) | Aqueous microbial communities from the Delaware River and Bay under freshwater to marine salinity gradient to study organic matter... | ecosystem: Environmental > Aquatic > Marine >...
GGCACGAAAAAAGCCCGGGGGCCGAAGCCCCCGGGCGATTCCCGGTCAGTAGTTCCTGGCCGTCAGGTATCGGGCACCTTCCAGGTCGGTCCCGATCGGGAACCGGACTTCGTGGTCGGTGGCCGTTTCCTGCCAGTACCGGATCGTGACGATCGCCTCGCCGTCGACGATCCGGATCGAAACGTCGATGTCCTCTTCGACGGTGGTGATGTCGAAGTCGTCGTCGTCGGGATGCCAGGTCAGTCGGATCGTTCCGACTGACAGGTCGATGTCTTGCATTGCGTCCCCTCCTGGGAGTCGTGCAGGGAGTGGATTCCCCCTGACAAAGACCACCTTAGCAGGTGGGACAGAATACGTGCGAAACCTACAGGATCGCGTACCCTGTTGGACTGGCGTGCAAGCTACACGCTTCGCTGCTTGCCCGCCAGTCGGCGGGTGGAAGAGAGATATGTGTGAAAGTTGAGTTGGGATAAGTCGTAATGTGTCTGGTGTTGTGCCCCGGGGCCGAAGCCCCGGGGCCACACCGTCACGCCTCCATCGTGGTCTTGGCCATGGTGAAGATGGTTCCCCACTCGTCAACCTTGACGAGGCAGATGATGCCGGAGTACCCAGAGATGGCGGCGGCGTTCACCGCCGCCCCGTAGGCCATGATGGCCTCCCTTTCCTCCGTCGTGCCGACGAAGTGGGCAGTGTTGCCCACTCCGTTGTGGAACCGGTGCTGGATTGCGTACATGATCCTCCAATCATGCTTGCGGCGAGCCTCTCCCGCCGACAGATGTAACCTTAGCACATGAGACAGAATGCGTGCGAAACTTGCAGGCTCGCGTACCCTGTCAGACTGGCGTGCGATTTTGTTGCACCGCACCGCACGCCAGTCGGTCGGTGTGTGAGAGATATGTGTGAAAGTTGTAGGGATGATGAGAGTAATGTGTTTGGTGGTGGCCCCGGGGCATGTCGCCCCGGGGCCGGTGTGTCACCCGATCAATGCTCGGAGTATGATTCCTAGCATGTCACCTCCTTTCGGTAGTGGCGACCCCGGGGTCACGACCCCGGGGTCACACGGTCACCGACCGCCGAACTGCTCGTTCAGTTCGTCGGTGTAGGCCCACTCCCACTCCCGGCACTTGCGGCACTTCCAGTTCGGGTTCTTGATGTAGGAACCCTTGCCCGTAGCCCGGGCGGACTCCGTTGCGATGATGTCGAACCGGCCTTCATGGTTCAGAACGATGTGGAACATGTCCCCTCCCAGGGAGTCGTGCAGGGAGCGAATCCCCCTGACAGACACAACCCTAGCACGTCGGTGAGAATACGTGCGAAACCTGGCAGTCAACCCTACCTGATCGACGGGCGTGCGATGTATCGCTTCGCCTCATCGCACGCCCGTCTTGGGGCGTGTGAAGGATATGTGTGAAAGTCGGAGTGGTGATGGAGGTAATGTGCCTGGTGTTGTGCCCCGGGGCCGAAGCCCCGGGGCACCCGGTCAGTAGCCCCCGGCGGTGATGATGTCGACCCTCTGCAGGGCCTCCATCACGGCCGGATCGGTCGGCGCCGGAATCCCGACCTCCACGGCCAGGTCGATCGCCCTGGCCAGCATCCCGGCATACTGACTGGCCACGTCGAACCAGTCAAGGTGGTCACCTGGACGCTCGCCCTGGACGAACGGGTCGAGCGCCGACATTGCGACCAGAGCGGCCTCGTAGCTGCTCTGGAAGGTCGGCCGAACCTCGTGGTCGGAATGGTCGATCAGGTGACCGATGATGGTCACAATCTGATCTAGGAGATGGAAACAGGTCAAGGTGTGCATGATACCCTCCCAGGTCGCACCGTCGGGGACGTTCCCCGACACGACCCATATACACATATGGCTTGAGATACGTGCGAAACCTGACATGTTGGCACACCGTAAAGGCTGGTGTGCAAGCTGCACGCTTCGCTGCTTGCCCACCAGCCGGTCGGTGTGTGAGAGATATGTGTGAAAGTGGTAGGGTTGAATGATGTAATGTGTTTGGTGTTGGCCCCGGGTCCGAAGACCCGGGGCCGGTCATCACATGAACAGTGCTCTGAGTATGATGCCGATCATGTTCACCTCCTTTCGGTCGGTGGGTGACCCCGGGGCGGATGCCCCGGGGTCGGTTGGGGGATTCTGTTGCCACGCTCCCCGCAAGCGCCGATCCTCTCAGTCGTGCCGGTAGATCCAGGCCAAGTCGCTCTGGATGGCGATGTCATCATCGCTGTCCCGATCGACCTTGCTGCCTGCCCAGTCCTGCCAGCAGATGTCCTGCTGGCGTCGGACGAGGTCCTGCTCGTCCCGGCGCTGGCGCTCCTGTCGTGTCATGTCTCACCTCCTTCCATGCCTTCAATCTAGCACGTCGTCCCGAATACGTGCGAAACATGCCAGACAGACACATCACAAGAGCTGGTGTGCAAGCTGCACGCTTCGCTGCTTGCCCACCAGTCGGATCACAAGAGAAAGATATATACGAAAGTTGGGTTGGGAGTACAAGTAATGTGTCTGGTGTTGTGCCCCGGGGCCGAAGCCCCGGGGCACCCGGTCACCCGATGACCAGGGTGCGCATCGGGCGCACCGTGGCCATCTCATCGATGAAGACGAGCTTCAACTCGCCGTGGAACCTGTCCGAACCGATCGCCTGCTGGATGTAGTGGCTGGCGATTTCGGCGAGCTTTTCGTAGGCTTGCCTGTCTCCCTCCACATTGATGTTGACTCCGTACTCCGAAGCGTCGGTGATGATCTGGATGACGTACATGTTCCCTCCCAGGGAGCCTGCAGGGAGCGAATCTCCCTGACAGATGTAACCTTACCACGTTGTCCAGAATACGTGCGAAACCTGCCAGTCCATGCACCCACAATCGCGGGCGTACGAGTTGCACGCTTCGCTTCTCGTACGCCCGCGAGACAAGTCTGGGATTGACCGTGGGTGACAGAGGATGCGCGCCGCGGAAGAATTCACTGGTTGCCTTCTTCGGCTGTGTATTCAATTTTTGTGGGGGTTGGTTTGGGGGGTTGGGGGTGGGGTTGGGGGTGGGGTTTTGTATGGTTGGGGGTGGCGTGGGATTGGGCTGGTTTGTGGGGGGTTGTGTGTGGGGTTGTGTTGGGGTTTGTGTTGGGTTGTGTGGGTTTTTTTGTGGGGGGTGGGGTGTTTGTCGGGGTTTATGGTTTTATTTGGTATACGCCGATTGTGGGGGTTGTGTGGTGGGTTATGGTTGTGTTGGGGGTTAGGGTTGTCAGCATTTCTATCATTTCTTGGTGTGTCCAGTCGTCTTTGATGTGGTTTTGGTAGGGGTTTGTGTGGTCGTGTTGTGGCCAGTGTGTGATTGGTATGCTGATGAATAGGGTTTGTGTGTGGGGGAGGAGTTTTTGTATGACTTGTTCGGCTTCTGGCCGGGTCATGTGTTCTAGTATGTCTCCACAGTATGTTATGGTGTATTCCTGGCCGGGTTCCCATTTTCTCACGTCTTCGTTGATGATAACATCATATTTTTCGTAGAGTCGATATTGTTTGATGTATGGTTCCCATACTTCAATGCCTGTCCATCTGCCTCTATGAATTTTCCGGGTTATAATTTCCCAGTACGTTCCTTTTCCACATCCTACATCTAAAAATTCTGTTTGTTGATGATATTGTTCAACATGTTTTTTTGTTTGTTCAATTATCCATTGTTTTCCTTCGTGTGATGAGTTAGGCATTGTTCCATGTTGTTCCTGCTGTTTGCATCGGTCGCATCTGTGGTGTTGGTTGCATCGGTCGCATTGTTCGCATTGATCGCATTGGTAGTAAAAATTTACGGTTGCCAAGCTGGTCTTTGGTGAGCCACATTGTTGCGATTGCGCTGTATCCGATGATGTCTACGAGTGTATCGTTAAGACTTTCTTGTGGTACTGCGTTGATGTTTATCGCTGTGTTGAAGCTATCGGTTTTTTGTGTCATGTTTTCTAGTCTGGCGATCTTGTCGTTGACCCGAATGAGCAACCCGATGATCCCAAATTCTGAGATGTTCTTTGGACCATAATCCTTTTGTTTCATGGTGAGGATATCAAGCATGTTTTGTGCTGTGAATCTGGTCCCGGTTGAGTTTAACAGTCTAAGGCTGTGTGAGGCTAGGAATTGCCAAAACCCGGCTTGTGATGCCATCTTCGACATGTGACTGTAGTCGTATTCTCTGTTTTCGTCGGTTTTCAGGGTACTACCGATCTTCAGCCGCATATATCGGATGAGTTGATCTGGTTCCTCTAGACCTGAAATAACGGCCCTGTCGAACAGGGCGCTGATTGCTTCTTCTGCTGCGTCTTCCCATGTTTCACTTGTAGATTGATTCATTTTCCATTTCCTTAATGAGAGTTGATTTGATAAAAGCTCTGATTGCTGCATCGATTATTTCTTTAGATACTGAAGGGTCTAGTGAGGCGATCATGTCGCCTTGTTCATCTACAATATCTATTTGATCGTATACTAATGTTTTTCTGTTGCTTTCTAGGCCTTTAATTAGATATTTAAGTTCTATATTGTCTTCCCGCAAATCTTTTAGTTCATTAACTACATCCATAAAAGTTGCGACATCAATAACAATTTGATCTTTTGCAACAAAAAGATCATCTTCTGTTTGAGCTTCCATAAGCTCTAAAAGATGATCTTCTATGTAGTCACTTTCCATTCTTTTCTTCCATCCTCTTCTTGTATGCGTCAATGATCATATATTGACCCCGGCCTTCCTTCTTGAGCCAACCCGGCTGGTCTTTAATAAATTTGTAGATAGTAGGAAGACTCACACCGCAAAGATCAGCAATGTCTTTAGTCCCCATGATTTCCCCATCATGCTCTTTCAGAACATCGATAACAGAAAGCTTCTTTGCTGGCCTCTTCTTTTCAATGACAGCTTCTTCTTCTGGAAGACCGAAGAAGTTCCACCAATACCTGGCATCGTCTACCGATATCTGATAGAAACCACAAATATCTTTAAAGTTCTTGTCATCGAATAGCCCTGTTGCAATACATAGGCCAGCCCTAGCTTTTTCTGAGCTAATCTTTTTATGATCCTTTACCATCCGGCAAAGGCGCTCTTTTTCCTGAAAACTTATCATAATTAAATTTCCCCTTGGATAGAAGTCTTCTCTTTACAACACAGTTTTTTAAGACGGCGGTCCCGCCAGAGCATACGTCTGTGCCGAAGTCAAAATTAGATGCGACATAATAATAGTCATCATCTTCGTTAACGAGATACCCGACTGCCGAAAGGATTCGAACGCCTGGCATTTCGGTGACATCATACCACAGATCCCCGATGGAGTAGTGGTCCTTCCAAAATAATTCGACAACGGGGTAAAAGATTTCTTTAGTCATAATAAAGAGGGGAACCCCCTCGCTATAAATAATCTTTCGAAATATCTACAGCCGGGGGTTCCCCATAAGCTTATTATACCAGTAAAATTAGCTATCTTTGTCTAAATGCCATTCAATATGATTGCCGAGCCTGTCATCAATTTTTTCGACTCTATCATCAACTCTTTCAACTTTTCTCTCAACAGCAGTTACTGCTTTCAGTATAGACTTTCGGTCATAATCCGCATCAGCTTCGAATCTTTCTAGAATCTTGTGAGTTTCTTCAGCGACTGATTTGTTCACTTGATGCTGTACTGTATTTTCTTCACGAAGCTTTTTTACTTCTTTTTTTGGAAGTAATGCTATGACAACAAGACCTGTTGCTGAGATAAGAGCTACTATTATTGATGTCCAATCAATAAGCACTTCTTATCAACCAAAAATCTGATTGACAATATCCTCTACTGACTTTTCAAAGTCTCCGTATTCTGCGACGTGGTCATTGAGGATACTGATCAAATCTGCTTTCTTTACTGGGTCTAGTGGTACTGTTGTTGGAGCTGGGGCACTGGATGTTCCTTCTCCTGTTGTTGCCCCTCCTGCACCGCCAGCGCTAGGTGCTGGCTTTTGTTCGGGGTTAAGAGGAACTTGAATCATAGCTTTTTCAAGTTCTTCTGACTGCTGCTTGTGCCATTCTGCAGCATCTTGATGCTGCTTGGCCATGTTTTCGTTCCATGACTTCATTTGGTCATGATGCGCTTTCATGACCTGAACATTGTCATATGACAAATTAATGATCATTTTTATCTCCTTTTTATTATCGCGATACTTTTCAGTCCAGCCGCCAGCTCTGGCAGCTCTTTCTTGCTGAATAGCTTTATCTCTTGCTGCTTTTCTGGAGGCAGAATCTCCGGATGTGTATGTATAACACTTACCGGAATCTCCAAACCTATATCCTGGCTTCCCACCCTCTGAGCACGGTCCAACTGGCATAGTGTATATTATACTATCAGATTATCGATAATAAGCATACAAGTCTTCACGGCTCCATCTCCTAACCGGAATGGACACGTTGTTGAATTCTTTGAATGCATCATCGCATGAGTAATAGATTTTTGCATATCCAAGTCTTGATCCTTCATCATAGGACTTACAAGATGGATTTGGATCTAAATATAGTGCTTTAAATATATATTGATCTTTTTGATTGTGAATAGCATTCACAAGCTTCATATCGTGTCCGCAAAACGGACAACTCTTTTTGGGATATGGGAATTTGTCTATAATTTTGCCTAGAATCATTCTGAGTCATCATCCTCATCGTCCACATCAAACTCAAAAAACATCCCTTCAGGGAGATTATCTGGATCTATCATTTTTGGACTTATTAAAAAGTTTATCATCTGATCGACTTGCTTTGAAACTATCTCAAGACCGTCCATCAATGAGTTGAGTTCATCAAGAGTAATAATATAATCTTCACTTGAGGTGTTGATTACACATGCTGGTACATAGGAATCTTCAAAAGGAATTGATTTGATTACAATTGTTATTGTTGGGAATGAATCAATTTCTTCATCACTGGAATAAGGGACTATTCTCATCGTAATCAAATCCTTTCTCGCTCAAAACAAAATTTTCAAAGTATCTAACAATTGTTTCTTTGTATATTTTTAGCAACCATTCTTTATCTCTATTAGATCTTTTGCCAAAAAAGAATGTAAGAATGTATTCTTCTTTATCAAGTTTCAGAATATCATCAAGCTTAAGCTCTTTATAAGGCCTAATACCGGCCCTTTTGAAATTAATTTTTGTATATCTATAGATATGCTCCGGATATTTGATGATATGTATCCGACTTTTTGTCAAAGTGGCAATAAATTTAACAATATACTCATACGGAATGTAGTCATCTGCAAGAATTACTACATTTTTGTCTTCTAGGAGCCTGCCAATATCTTGCTCATTGCTCATAAAGCCTCTCTACCGTTGTCTCTAAACAATTTTAGCGCAACAGGAGCAATGGATTCAGCAAATTCTTCAATAGCTTTAGCAAATTCTCGAATTTCTAGCTGAGCATGAGAGTCATTCCTAAGCGATAGGAAATTTAGAAGACTTCTTAGATTAACTGTCCATACAAATTCTGTGTATTGACCAACAGGAAGAACTGATCTGGCAATTTCTTTTGCGACACCTGCATCTAAAAGGTCATAATATGCAGATTCTGCCACAGAATAAACATCACTCATCAAACCTTGAATAAATGATACTGTTGTTTGATCGGTAATTGGTTCAAAAGAGTAATTTCCTGGCTTACCTACTTGTTTACGCATTGAATCATATTCTGGAATATAAAACTCTAGCTCATCTGGTACATAATATCTCATACTCATCTCGTTAAAAGATGACCATCTATGTCTAAACCACTCTCTCGCCACAAAAATTGGGCATTTTACATAAAACTTGTATGTAACATGCTCAAATGGAGTGGCGTGCTTATTCTTCATCAAAAAATTGATGAGTCCTTCAGCGCGCTCATCCATTTCGGACTGGTAGCTAGAAAAGCTAACTCTTGCAGCATTAACAATATCTAAATCTCCACCCATTGCATCAATTAAATCAACTTTTCCATGATCTAGAACTTTAATCCCTAATGTCATGGGAAGCAGTCTACACGGGATTTCGCTGAAGATCGTCAGATCAAAAGATTTTTTCAGGGGATTTGCATCTTTTTCTTTTTAGTCGTGTATACTTCGCAAGCGAAGCGCGCGATAAGCTTATAGACGTGTAACTGTTTAGGGGTTAAAATATAATATGAAAGTAATTGCAATAGTAGAATCTGACGACTACAGCGGAGCAGCAATAGTAGATCCTTCATTCATTACTGTCGTCCAAGTTGATGACACATATTTTGCTGCATCAAGATGCCTATTTAGCGAAAGAGGTGTCACATGCGAAATATCTGAATCTGATGCTCTTGCGCTTGTTAGTCGCGGTGTAGAATTAATTTCTACAGATTCGCTAACAGGTAACCAATGAAAAAAATAAGCTGGTTTACTCCTCAATCAAACGATTTATCAGGCGAGCAGTGGTATTCGCCTGGATATCAGAATGCTGCAATAGCAAACATAAAAGAACTAAATGCAATGCACGTCGCGGTTTATTACAATAAACCGGAAATTCCATATCATATTAATTTCTGCCAGCCCGTGTACTATCAGCATAATAATGACTATGTAGTTGGCTACACACCGTGGGAAAGTACTGTTGTGCCTAGTAGCTGGCTATATAATATGTCTTTATGTGATGAAATATGGACTACATCTAACTTCGTAAAAGATGTGTTTTCTAACTACAACGTGAACAATAACATTCACGTTATTCATCATGGTGCGTCTCCAGAGTTTACTATTCTAGATAGAGAAATTACAGACAAGTTTAATTTTTTGCATGTTGGTGGTGAGTCTCTTAGAAAGAATTCTCAGATGGTTGTTGATGCATTCTTGGATTTATTCGATGGCAATAAAGATTATAGACTTATTCTAAAATATAATAATAAGAGCAATGCAAAAGTAAGAATGAATAATGAACTTGTAGATGCCAGTAAGCATCCACAGATTGTATGTTTAGAACATTCTTTAAATACTCAAGATCTTATTGAACTTTATCATAAATCACATTGTATGATTTATCCGACTAAAGGTGAAGGGTTTGGTATGATACCCTTTGAAGCTATAGCTACAGGTATGCCAACTATTGTGACTAATGCAACAGGTACAGCAGATTTTGCTGAAATGTCATTTGCATTAAATGCTGAGATGGCGGAAGCAAAAGAGCAATCTGAATATTATGGGGTAGACACCGGCCTGTGGGCTTACCCAAGCTATGATCATCTCCTTGAACTTATGCGTCAGGTGGTAGATGATTATGATGCGGCAAAAAGAAAAACGATCCAGTCCGCAAAAATCATTCACGATTCGTGGAGATGGACGGATTCCGCTGCTAAGATCTATGATCGGTATCAAGATTTTGTCGGCTTCTAGTTTTTACTAATAGTCAATAATTATCCTAGTCAATTTTTAGTGTTGAAAGTTTTTGATACTGTTATGATTGAAGTCTATTATTTTTAGGAGGCAGAGTGGAAAATATTATAACACCAGAATTTGTATCAAAGTATGTTGATAAGACACCGCCGTGGGGCTTTAACGGGATGGGTGAAATCGTTTATCGAAGGACTTATGCAAGAGACATTGAATCGCTAGGTCGAAAAGAGTATTGGTTTGAAACAATTGCTAGGGCTATTAATGGAGCACAAGAAATTGGTGCTAACTATACAAAGGACGAAGCAGAAAGACTTTTTGATTATATCTTTAATTTAAAGGGTATTTTTGCCGGTCGCGCACTTTGGCAGTTAGGAACGCCACTTGTCAAGCAGATGAGTGGCGTTTCTCTTGTCAACTGCTGGATGACAACAATCTCTAAAGTCGAAGATTTTAAGTTTTTGATGGACCATCTAATGGTTGGTGGTGGTGTCGGTTTCTCTGTTGAAAGAGCGGTAGTCCATGATTTTCCAAAAGTTAAGTCTATTGATAGCATCAAGCATCTAAGGGCTAATGATGCAGATTTTATTGTTCCAGATAGCCGTCAGGGGTGGTCTGCTCTACTTGGAAAGGTGCTTGAAAGCTATTTTTATACTGGAGAGTCGTTTACTTATAGCACTATTTTGATTCGTGGTTACGGCGCACCTCTCAAGACTTTCGGTGGAACAGCGTCCGGTCCTGAGATTTTGATTGAAGGCATTGCTGACATTTGCAAAATCCTTGATGCTCGTTCTGGCAAAAAGATTCGCTCCGTTGATGCTCTTGATATCTGCAATATTATTGGCAAAATTGTTGTTGCCGGGTCTGCTCGTCGTTCGGCCCAGATTGCTATTGGTGATCCTGATGATTTTTTGTATCTGCGAGCGAAGAACTGGGGTAAGGGTGATATTCCATCATGGCGTGGTAATTCAAACAACTCTATCTTTGCTGATTCTTATGATGAAATTATTGATGAGTTCTGGAAGGGCTATGATGGAACCGGTGAACCATATGGTCTGATTAACCGTGAACTTATTCGCAAGACCGGCCGTCTTGGGGAGCGCGTTAATGATAGCAAAGTTATTGGAACAAACCCTTGTGGTGAAATTGGGCTTGAAGATGGAGAACCTTGCAATCTTGCTGAAATCTTTCTTCCAAATATTCAAAGCAAGGAGGAGTTGATTGATATTAGTAGATTGCTTTACAAGACTCAAAAGGCAATTACTACTCTCAGCTATCCTTATAAAAAGTCTCAAGATGTAATTTCTCGCAATCGCCGTCTTGGTCAGGGTATTACTGGCTGGCTTCAGTGTACTGAAGATCAGTTATCGTGGGTTTCTGATTGCTATGAAGACCTTCGCAAGTTTGATATTGAGTGGTCGAAAGAAATTGGTGTTAATTCGTCTATCAAGTTGACAACTGTAAAACCTTCAGGTACTTTGAGTTTGCTTGCTGGGGTTACTCCTGGAATCCATCCAGCGTATTCTCAGTATTATATTCGCAGAGTTCGAATGGGAAGCAATGATCCTCTTGTTAATTATTGCCGGGACCGCGGATTCGATGTCCAGTATGATATAGGCCTAGATGGTAAGGAAAATCACACAATTTGCGTGGTTTCGTTTCCATGCGAAACTCCTGAAAATGCCGTTCTTGCAAAGAACATGACTGCCATTGAGCAGCTTGAGTGGGTTGTGAAAGCTCAGTCTGTTTGGGCTGACAATAATGTTTCTGTAACTGTTTATTATCGTAAAGAGGAGCTTCCTAAAATTCAGGAATGGATGAAAAAGAACTATAAAAACAAAGTCAAGTCTGTTTCGTTTTTGCTTCATAGCGATCACGGTTTTGCGCTTGCTCCATATGAAGAGATTGATAAGTTTGAATACGATAAGATGAAATCAAAGATTAAAGAGGTTGCTTTTATTGATCAAATTAATGAGTACTCAATTGAAGATTTGGAATGTGAAGGTGGAGCATGTCCGATTCGGTAAACTCTAATATAAATAAATACTCCCTTGTCATATCTAAATGCTGTGAAGAGTTCCCAATTATTTCAAAGTACACTATTGGATATACGCAAACTTGCCCCACTTGCGGCGAAGATGTGGAAATCTTTTATCAAAAGTACAATATACCGAATACCTAGATTAAAGATCAACGAGAAAACCGCACCTATTTGGTGCGGTTTTTCTCATTTCTATGTGCTTTTTGGACAAAAGTAATGTAGTATATCTTGGATGATTGATAATTACGTGAAGAATAAGCAACTATATGTTCCTGAAAGGACTTTTGGTGTCTGTATTTGGATCATGCCAAACGGAAAGCCATTATCTGATGGCGACGGGGTTCTTTGCGCCGAAGGTTTAGTTGGAGATAAGAATGTTGAAAAGCAAGTTGCTCAAGCTGCTAAGTATTGGACAGGTAGTGATGAGGGGTACACAACATGGGTCGGAGGGGCTAGAAAGGTTTCAGCCTCAGAGCGAGATGATCAAGTTGAGCGCCTTAATGAAGGTTTAAATCCAGATCCTTATGAGGATGTTATTGAAGAAGCGGTTCGTAAAGAACTTAATAGGAGAAAGTGATGAGAGGGCAAGTAAGTCATGTTGATGAGTCTGATGTCGAAGAATTAATTCTTGACGATGTAGATTATTATCAGTCCATTACAAAAATTGAAAAAACTGATCCATTTAAGAGTGTTAAGTTTTCATCTCTTTCAGCCAAGATGAAAAGAAAAGCCTCGCGGCTCTCTAAGAGGTATGAGGGGGTTGATGGAGCTGAATCTAAGTATATTGATCCAGAGAATCTGGATGGGTATTCTCTTTACGATATTGTTTCGCCTCCATATGATTTAATAACTCTTGCTGAGCTTTATGATTCAAGTGCAATTCATAATGCTGCTATTAATGCTAGAGTTATGAATACTGTTGGCCTTGGTTATTCTTTCCCTGAGACTTTGAAGTCTAAGAGGCGTCTTGAAAAGGCACAGGGAGATTCAGAGAGGCTGAGTCGGGTAAGAAAAAATATTCAAGATGTACGTCAAGCGTTAGAAGAGAAATTTGAAAACTTCAATGAAGAAGAGACTTTTATTGAGACTATAACAAAAGTATGGCTTGATGTTTTAACCACTGGTAATGGCTATATTGAAATTGGTAGAACTAATTCTGGAGAGATTGGCTATATAGGACATGTTCCATCCACTTTGATGAGAGTTCGTAGAAAAAGGGATGGATATGTGCAAATCGCAAAGAGTAATAAAATTCAGGCAGTTTTTTTTAGGAACTTTCAAGATTTAGAGACTGATGATCCTATTAATTCAGATCCTTCTCCAAACGAAATAATCCATTTTAAGACTTATTCACCAAATAGTACATATTATGGAATCCCATCAAGCGTTTCTGCGGCTGCGGCAATTGTCGGAGATAAGTTTGCAAAAGAATACAATATTGATTATTTCGAAAATAAAGCTATTCCAAGATATGCAATTATTATTAAAGGAGCGAAGCTCAGTGCCAGGTCTAAGCAGGAGCTGGTCAACTACTTCCGTCAGGAGGTCAAGGGTAGAAATCACGGTACGTTGATTGTTCCGCTTCCAGCTTCTCTGGGTGGAGACACGGATATCAAATTTGAAAAACTTGAGGCTGGCATCCAGGACGCTTCTTTTGATAAGTATCGTAAATCAAACAGGGATGAGATTCTTGTAGCTAACCGTGTTCCAGCACCAAAAGTGGGTGTTTATGATAATGCAAACCTTGCTGTTTCTAGGGACGCCGATAAAACTTTTAAAACTCAAGTTATCGGCCCAGATCAGTCAGTTATCGAAAAGAAACTAAATAGATTAATTTCTGAATTTACTGATCTTGTAACAATCAAATTTAATCGTATTGATCTTGTTGATGAAGATATTCAATCAAGAATTCATGATAGATATCTTCGTACTGAAGTAATTACACCTAATGAAGTTCGTAATGAGTTGGGTATGCCTGAGCGTATTGATGGTGATGAGCCTTTGCCATACCCAACAAAGATAAAAAGAGAACAAGGGGCTTCTAAAGGCCCAGGTGCTCCTGAAGGAAATACCAACAATATAGCTGATGTTCCAAGAAGGGCATATTCTGATACGCCATCCGGTTCTTCTGATCCTCGCACAAGCGGCGATCAGGCTGAGCGAGGGCAAAATCAAGACAATGGAGGAAACGAATAATGAGTGAAGGACATATTGTCTATTCAAATGTAAATCTATCTGACACTGACGGTGTTCAGACAATTAATCATCACACTTATGCTATTTATTTAGTTAATCGTGATGCGAATAATTGGGTTGAAGTTAAGCTGAATGGAAAACATTCAGTAGTTTTGCCGGACTCTCAAGGTCATGTGCATAACTATTTAGAAGTTTATGGTGACTATAACACTATTGAAGTCTTAACTGCGGGCGCAAGTATTGGCGTTTTTGCTGTTGGATGACATTATTATAAGAGGTTTAAATGGCTGCTGAAAGAAATATATCAATTTATCAAGGTGATACATATATCCATGATGTTACAATAGCTAATTCAAGCAATGCGGCTATTGATATCAGTGGCAGGTCTTATTCTGGGCAAATCCGTCTTTATGCCGGTGACTCAAATGTTGTTGCGAATTTTACAACAGAAGTCGTTTCTGGCCCCGATGGACAGATGAGGTTTAGTCTTTCACCAGCTCAGACAGCCAATATCCCTGGAGGCGTTTATGTTTATGATCTTCAGGAAACAAATGGGTCGGTTATTTTGACAATCCTGTCAGGTTCTGTGACAGTAACACCAGAGGTAACCAGGTGAGCGCTGATTTAACTACTGTTAGAATAACTGAATTTGACTCCACTAATCTCTCAATAGGTGGATCTGATAGTACAACTTTATCAATATCCTCTGGTGATGCAAGTTCTGTTTTTATAAGAGAGAACGAGTCAACAAGTATTTCTTTTACTGGGTATGAGGTTTCATCTGTATCAATTTCGAATCTTGAAACAACAGCTGTTTCAATAACGCCAGCAGAATCTACTGCTGTTTCATTTTTTAATGCTGAAGCAACAGTGCTGCAAGCAGTTGCTGCTACTTTAAATATTGGAGCTGGTATTTCATTTTCTAATGAGCTACCGCTTGAGTTATCAAATACAGGATCGTCTGGAACAAGCCTATTAGCTTCTAGATCGGATCATAGACATCCATCAACTGGGATGTTTTTAAATGGAGGAAATTTTTAAATGTCTAATACAATTAGAATCAAAAGAAGAGCTACTGGGCTAGCAGGTGCCCCTAGTACGCTTAAGAATGCTGAGCTAGCATTTAACGAAGTCGATGAGGTCTTGTATTATGGTACTGGTGCCGATGTAAATGGTGATGCTAATACCATTATCTCAATTGGTGGCCCTGGCGCTTTTGTAAACCTTTCTGGAACTCAGACTATTTCTGGTGGAAAGACTTTTTCTGGAACAGTCGCTCTAGGATCTTCTGCTACCGCTTCAACTAAAAGCGCTAATGATAATTCAACTAGCGTCGCTACTACTGCGTATGTTGATGCTGCCATTGGTGGTGTAGGTGGCACTCTTACTGTTGCTGCAGACAGCGGAAGTCCTGACGGTGTTGTTGTCGGGACAGATACTCTTACATTTGCTGGAGATACTGGCATAACAACAACTGTTTCTAGTAATCAAATATCTATTGATCTTGATGATACAGCTGTGAGTCCGGCTAGTTATGGGTCGTCTTCCTCCGTTGCGACCTTTACAGTCGATCAGCAAGGACGTTTGACTGCTGCTGGATCTGCCTCCATCTCTATTGCTTCCACTGCTGTATCTGACTTCACAGAGGCTGTGCAAGATGTTGCTGGTGCTCAGATTGCAACTAATGGCGTTCATACTGGTATTTCTGCTTCTTACGATGACGCTGGCGATGGGGCTATTGATCTTGCTCTGACTACTACTGGTGTGACAGGAGCAACTTATGGTGATGCAAATTCTGTTGGTCAATTCACTGTTGACTCTTATGGTCGCCTTACTGCGGCATCAAATGTGGATATTTCAATCACATCAAGTCAAGTAAGTGATCTTGGTACTAACACTGTTACATCTTTAACCGGAACAACTAATGAAGTTCAAGTTTCTGCCTCCAATGGCGCTGTGACAGTTGGGCTTCCTGACAGTGTCACTATCGCATCTAATCTTACTGTTGGTGGAAATTTGACTGTCAATGGTGACACAACTACTGTTAATACATCAACTCTATCTGTTGAAGATCCACTAATAATTCTTGCAAGTGGAAATGGTACAAGTGATTCTGTAGATATTGGTTTCTATGGCTTATATGATACGTCTGGAAGTCAAGATCTTTACGCCGGGCTATTTAGGGATGCCTCAGATGGCAAGTTCAGACTATTCAAGGATTTGCAATCCGCTCCTGATACAACTGTCAATACTGCTGGCACTGGTTACTCAGTTGCTTCTCTTGTCGCGAACCTTGAGGGCAATGTCACTGGCAATGCATCAACAGCCACGACTCTTGAAACAGCAAGAAACATTAACGGGGTATCGTTTGATGGCTCTGCGGATATAACAGTTACGGCTGCTGCTGGTACATTGACTGGGACGACATTGAATTCTAGTGTTGTTACATCTTCTTTAACAACTCTGGGAACTATTGGAACTGGTGTCTGGCAGGGTACAGCGGTGGGTATCGCATACGGCGGTACTGGGGCAACCACTGCATCCGCAGCCAGAACCAATCTTGGTTTGGCTATTGGTACAAACGTGCAGGCTTACGATGTCGAACTTGCAGCTATAGCTGGTTTGACATCTGCAGCTGATCGTTTGCCTTATTTTACTGGAAGCGGTACTGCTGGATTAGCAACGTTTACAGCATTTGGTCGCACACTGGTTGATGATGCTGATGCCGGTACAGCTAGAACAACTCTAGGTCTTGGAAGCATTTCTACTCAGAATTCCAATAATGTGAGCATTACTGGTGGTAGCATTGATGGTGTAACTTTTGATGGCGGTACTTTCTAAGGAGAGTTTAAGTGGCCAACACTATTAAGATCAAAAATTCAGGTACTGCTTCTAATGTCCCTTCGTCGCTTGAATTTGGTGAGCTTGCTATTAATTATGCTGACGGTAAGCTTTTCTATAAGAATGGCGGTGGGGCTGTTGTGGAATTCTCTTCTGGAGGCGGGTCTTCAGTGTCTGTTTCAGACACAGCGCCATCGTCCCCATCCTCTGGAGATTTATGGTACGACTCATCAACGCAGGTGATGTACATATACTATAATGATGGTTCGTCTAGCCAGTGGGTAGAAGTTGTTGCAGGAGCTGGAGGCGGTGCTGTTAGCTATCTTACGGCAAATCTTAGTGGTGGCTATTCTATCCCTGGGGTTTTTCTTACTCAAGAAGCAAGCAATCAAAGTATTGCAGCAAACACTGCATACTATCAACCGTTTATAGTTGGTGAAGAAATAACAGTTTCGTCTATAAGGCTGTATGTTCAGACCGCTTCAGGTACGTCTGGAGCAAAACTCCGGTTGTCGATTTACGAGTCTGACGCAGATTGGGTGCCTGGTGATCTTGTATTAGATGCTGGGGAAGTAGCTTGTGACTCTACTGGGAGTAAGAGTATTTCTATTTCTCAGACTCTTTCTCCAGGCTACTACTTTATGCGTGTCCATGGTGATGGCTCTGCGTCAAGGCCACTACTATATACTTGGAGAGGGTTTCCTATTTCTGGTGCGTGGACTGGTCCTGATGTACAATATTATTACGAATATAAATCTAGTAAGACGTATGGTACTGCTGAAGACCCTGCTTCGCCTTCTCCTTCGGTATCTGGTACTAGTAGCGCTCCTTTCTTATATTTCACTAGGATGGTTTACTAATGAGACAAGACGTTAATGAAGTTTGGGATTCTGAGGGTAATTTGCTGTCTTCAGAGGTTGTTGATGTCCCTCATATCCCTTTATCTGGGCTTCCTTTAATTGGAGCTTTGAATGCTGCTTTGGGTTTGTGGTCTTTAGAAGATGCAGCTAATTTAACCGGGGTGTCTCAGCAAGAACTTATTGATGAAGTTCTAGCTTGGGAGGAGGTACAGAATGGCAGTTAATTTTCCAGATTCTCCGTCTTTGAATGATGTTTTCACATCCAGCGGCAAAACGTGGGTATGGAATGGGACGGCTTGGAGCGCGGCAAGTGTTGATCATGGTTCTTTATCTGGTCTTTCAGATGATGATCATACCCAATACCTTTTGGTTGATGGGACTAGAACCGCCACTTCTCTAAACGTTTCTGGGAGTCTTACAGTTGATACAAATACTTTGTTTGTAGATTCCGTCAACAATAAGGTAGCTATCAACGCCTCTTCTGTTTACGGTACGGCCAACTTTGAAGTTTCGTCTTCTTCAGGTAATGCAGCTGCCATGATTGACGCTCCATCTGGCGGTTACGCGATTCAATACTTTGGAGAGAATGGTATTTCATCTTGGCACTACGAGTCTCTACCAAGCGCTGCTGGTAAACACTTTCACTTTGTCGAAACCGGTATTGCTGCCAGATTGGCATTGGAAGCTGGTGGAAATGTCGGTATTGGGACAACTAGTCCATCGGCAAAGCTTGATGTTGTTGGCAATGCTGAGATTAACGGAAACATCACTGTTACGGGCACGGTTGACGGTCGCGACATTGCTGCTGACGGTGCCATAATTGATGCTGCTATCACAAGTTCCGATGTTGATAATATTGTTGAAATAAGTCAAGCATCTTATGATGCGTTGGGATCGGGTCGCCCCGCTGGGCGGCTATACTTGATTACGAGCTAAGCTATGACTACACCAACAGAAGATCCGACAACGTGGGTAACTGCGCAATATGATGATGTGTGGGAGTATGAGAACACTGACGGGCTTCGGTGGCGTATCACGGGCACCTGCAACGCCTGCGGGGCGTGCGAGATGCCGCCCGCTGCGATTGACGGCGAACCCGTCACGTTCACCAACCTTCGCATCTATCTGGATGGGACGAGCGACGAGTGGACACGCACCGTTCGCTGGTACGACGAACCCGGCCAACCGGGCGCGTGCATCGAAGAGGGCTACGATCAGCGGCGTGACATTCCACTGACGCCCGACGGCCTGCCGAACCCGGCGCAGGGATGCCTTCTCGCTGGTGAGTGGCTGCCGTGACTACGTTCTACTGGCGGTCGATCACGCCCGACGACGGGCCTGGCAATACGACGCAATCGATTGCGTTGCCGTGGGGTACTGATGTAACCGGGAACCAGTTGACGTCTCGGGCGACTGTGTACGGGTCGCTCTCCGAGACGATCAACCCGACGTCGTCATTCAACAGCCTCGTTCGGGTGACGGCGGCGCAAACCGCCCGCCAGTCCGGCCTGTTCGCCGTCTGGGTGTCTGAGCCGCTTGCAGCGCAGACCGTTTCAGCGCAGACGTGGACGATGTTCGTCGGCAACCAGCAGAGCAACTCCCGCGCCGACGCTTACACGGCAGCGTCGCTCTACATCTGGCGGTCGGGTGCGGTCGCCTCGTACATCTTCGACGCCGCTCAACAGTTGGGGTCCGAGTGGACGACAACGACCAGCGTTGAATCGTTCACGGCAAGCCTCGGGTCGTTCACGCTGCAAGCAAGCGACCGGCTGGTGCTGGAGGTGTGGTACACGTCCGCGCAAGTGAAGGCGCAGTCGTATCAGAACACCCTGCTCTGGGGTGGCAACGACGACACAACGACAGGTAATGGTAATGGTAGCCCAGCCAGCTATATTAGTCTTCCTCAAACTTTAAATTTTCTAGGAGATTCCAATATAGCACTTGGAGATCTTACTGTTACAAAAGCTTATTTGGGAGACTTGGCTGTTTCCGCAGCGTATCTTGGTGATGTTAAAGTTCTTTAATGTTGATCTATTTAAGGAATAGTGTATAATATATTTATGAGTGGAGTTTTATACCCGACAAGATATGGATCTCGTCTTGTTACTATAGACGAGCTTTTTGCTGAGCATCATCTTGACAAGATGCATCCAGAATTTGCAAGACGTTTAAAGAAATGGCTTGTTGATCAAAATGGAAATGTTGGCATTGGCGGATCTTGGAGAGATACTGGTGCTCAACCAGATAAGCCAGGCTTTGCCCCTGAAGGTAAAAGTTTTCATCAATATCAAAAGTTTGCTTCCGGATTGATTAAATTTTCTGCTGTCGATCTTGTTGTGAGAAATCCTGGGAAGGTGCATCGTGCTCCTAAGTGGTCAGAAGTTCCTGTTCAGTATTCAGATTGGTCAAAAAAGTATGGTGTTCATGCAAATGTTTCAACTGAAAGTTGGCATATGCAGCCGATTGAGATCGACGGACATCTGGGCTGGATGAGGGCTGGGTGCCCCGATCCAGTCTCTAATTATCCAATTCCAGGTAGTGAAGTATATATACAACATGGAATGCTAATACCAAAAGGAGAAGACTTAGAAATGATAGTAAATAAACCGCATAGAGCTTATGATTCAAGAAGCGGCTCTGTGCATAAAGCTGGTGAGACTAGAAAGATTAAAGTGGCGAATGCGAAAGCTGCCTTTATTAATATTGTTGCCGTTAATCCAGATGGATCTGGTTACCTGACTGCATGGGGGGATGGTAATCGTCCCGACTCTTCACATATGAACTACACTAAAGGTGTGACCATTGCTAATGGTGTCTGGGTTCCGGTTATGAGTGATGGATCAATTAATGTTTATACCCACAAATCATGCCATGTCGTTATTGATGTGCTGGCCACAGCTTAATCTAGTTTAGATAGATAAATTTTACTTTTTAAACAATATTTGTGGTATCCTATATTCACTATGGAAGATTTAAATCTTAGCTTCCCGATTGATATGATCAAGAAGGAGCAACGTATTGTTGTTGGCATTGCAACTGCTGACAATGTTGATAAAGCTGGAGATTTGATTGACTTTGAGGCTTCTGTTGAAGCTTTCAAAAACTGGACTGGCAATATCCGCGAGATGCACGCACCAATCGCTGTTGGCAAAGCTATTAGCTATAAGCCAATTAAAATAAAAGGCGATGATGGTGTTGAATACAATGCAATGCAAGTTGAGGCTTATGTCTCAAAAGGTGCTCAAGATACTTGGGAAAAAGTTCTTGATGGTACATTGAGATCATTTTCTGTTGGTGGTCGGATTCTTCAAAAGGAAGAAGATACGACAAAGATGTTCCGCGGTAAGCCTGTTTCTATTATCAAGAAATACGAGCTTGGAGAGTTGAGTTTGGTAGACAATCCAGCTAATCCTGCGGCCGTTATTGATATTGTAAAGTTTGATCAGTCAGATCATCTTGATTATATTCTTAAGATCGATTGTAATGATATCGATTTAACTATTCCTGAGTCTGTTCGTAAGATGGCAGAAGTAGGTCTGCGGCAGAGGCGTGAGCATGGTCGTGGTGGAACAAGTGTTGGTATGGGGTCGGCTAGAAGGCTTGCCCGCGGCGGATCTGTTTCTCCAGAATTTGTTAGAAAAGTAGCTAGATACTTTCCTAGACATGCTGTTGATCTTAAAGCTGAAGGGGCAAATCCTGGTGATGATGGTTATCCATCTAATGGGAGAATTGCATGGAATCTTTGGGGTGGCACACCTGGATGGGTTTGGGCTAGGTCTAAAGTTCGTCAATTAGACAATTGCACAAGGAAATTTGAAAATTCAGATTTTGAGAAAGAAATCTCATGCTCATGCGGTTGCGGGGTATGTAATGATGATATTATTAAGGAGTTCACCGATATGGAAGAAATGTTGGAACAAGTTCTTAATGAAGAGGGTTTGACCCTTGAAGATGTTGAGAAATCTTTGCATAATGATGAAAATTATGCTAAGGTATCAAATGTGGATACGTCTGCTGAAGTCAAACTTTCTTTGTTAAAAAGATTTGTCAACTGGTTAATGGTTGACGAAGAGGCAGTCGTTGAAAAGTCTGTCGAAATTGAAGATGCTTCAACTCAAACTGAGATTGAAGCGGATATCGACCAAATGGAGGATCAAATGGATATTGAAATTCTAAAAGATGCTCTAGGTTCGGTCTTTGATCAGAAGCTTACCGACTTCGCCGCTTCTCTAAAAGAAGAGGTTGAAGCGTCTATGGATGCGAAGATTGAAGAAGTAACCAAGAGCGCTGACGCTCAGCGTGAAGAGTTGGAGCAGAAGCTTGCTTCTGCCGAAGAAGCTCTTGCTGAGCAAACTGCTAAGGTGGAAGCTTTTGCTACCGCTGGTGCCGTAAAGAAGAGCGTCGATCCAGACGACGATGAGGAAGGGGAAGATGCGCTTGTCAAGTCTGCTCCTAAGCCATTCTGGAATAATGTTTATCTGCCAGCAGAGCTAGTCAAGGCTCTTGGCTATGAGTCGTGATTAGGAGGATATAATAAAATGGCAACTCAAGAAGAAATTCTATCAAAGGCTAACGAAGTAACCACCTCAGTTGTTGGTGGCGCTTCCGGTGGCCTCCTTAACGCTGAACAGTCTAATCGCTTCCTAGATTTCGTCGTGGATCAGTCTGTTCTTATGCAAAACAGCCGTGTTGTCCGTATGCGTGCATCAAGCATGGATATCGACAAGCTTTCGGTCGGTAGCCGCATCATGCGGAAGGCTACTGAGGCAACCGATGACGGTTCAAATGCAGCCGTAACCTTCTCGAAGGTTTCACTTTCCAGCGTCAAGCTTCGTCTTGACTGGGAAATCTCAACTGAGTCTCTTGAAGACAACATTGAGGGTGCTTCTCTTGAGGATCATCTCGCTCAGGTCATGGCTCGCCAGACCGCTAACGATCTTGATGACCTTCTCATCAATGGCAACACCTCGTCTTCAAACACTCTCCTGAAGGCTCTTGACGGTTTCGTCAAGCTCGCCCTCGCCAGCGGCACTACCGTTGATGAGGCCGGTGACAACATTTCACGTTCAGTTTTCGATCGTGTTTTGCGTAACCTTCCAAACAAGTACTTGCAGCGTCGTAACGAGCTTCGGTTCTTCACTGGCCCTGGTGTGGTGCAGGATGCGATCTATTCGCTCCAGAACCCCAACTCTGCCACTGAGGCTTCCGCTGGTGCCCCAAGCCCAGGTTCGACCACTGGCGACATGGCTTTCCTGAATGGTGCCATGCGTGCAAATGGTGGCGCTGGTGCAACTGGTCTTGCTCCTTACGGCATTCCGCTGGTTGAGGTTCCTCTGATGCCAGAGGCCGAGACTGGTGACTACTCAGGTGCAGCCGGTTCACACGGTTACGTTGAGCTTACCTTCCCCAATAACCGGGTTGTTGGTTTGCATCGTGACATCACTGTCTACCGTCAGTTCCAGCCAAAGACTGACACGATTGAGTACACCCAGTACATGCGTGTCGCTGCGAACATTGAGAACGCAGACAGCTACGTCATCGCTAAGAACGTTAAGCTTCGTAGCGCTTGATCTTAGGGCCGTTATAGTTATCAGTCCTATGTGGATGGCGGGGGGTTTTCCCCCCGCTATTCTCATTTATAAACAGTTTTATGGTAATATTGATATTATGAGTGATATGAGTAATAATGTAATTAAGTCAACTGATCTGCCTGAATCTTCTAAACCAGTTAAGGCTGCTGCTAAGAAGACGACCGCCAAGAAGGCGGCTGCGAAAAAGATTGATTCTGAGCCGGTCGTTGAAAGTGATGTCGTTTCAAGTGAAGAGGCTCCTGTTGTTGAAAAGTCACCGCTTCCTGATAAATCAGTTGCGAAGGCATCTAATGGGAAGAAGTTTGTTTTCTTTTCTAGTGGGTCGGCTTATTCGACAAAAGAAGGAATTCGCTTTACTAGAGATAAGCGAATTTATGAGATCGATGAAGAGGAAGCGGATCATCTTTTGAGTTTTGATAATTTTAGACTTCCTACTCAATTAGAATTAGAAGAATATTATAAGGAGAATACCTGATGGCTGGAAACTTAAGCAATTATCTAGAAAATGAACTTCTTGATCACTTTCTAGGAACCGGGGCGTACACGATGCCTTCTAATGTTTATCTTGCATTGTATACAGTTGCACCCACTGATACTGGTGGTGGCACCGAAGTCACCGGGGGGTCCTATGTTAGGAAGGCTATTACTTTCGGCGCAGCGTCAGGTGGTTCTGCAGCTAATGATGCAAATATAGATTTTACCAATATGCCAGCTTGCACAGTTGTCGCTGTAGGGCTTTTGGATGCATCAACAGGGGGTAATCTTCTTGTTTATGGAACTCTGACAACTAATAAAACGCTAGATGCGGGCGATATCTTTAGAGCGCAGATTGGTGATATAGTTGTTTCTATTGACTAAGGATCGATATGGAAAGAAGAGAATTTAGCGGAGCCGTAGAAGAGACTGATCTATCGTCTGGGATTTCAGATGTTGATACAGCCATACCTGTCACCGATGGTAGCACGTATCCGTTAGGCACAGTTAATCCATTTGTGATTGTTGTTGATAAAGGCGTTCCTGCTGAAGAGAAGATACTCTGTTCTTCAAGAAGCGGCAATACTATAACAGCTTTGATTAGGGGTTACGATGGAACCTCTGCCTCCTCTCATTCTTCTGGTGCCAGAGTCGATCATGTTCTTGACGCTGAAGCGGTTCAAAGCATGAATGATATAACTTTTGATAATTCCATTCTTTTATGGAGTGGTATAGGAGGCTAATTTATGGCTAATATTACACCAAAGCTTTTATATATAGGGAACGATACTGCTTCGAACGTTTATACTGTCTCGTCTAATGTTGGATCGTATTCAATTGTTAGAACTATAAATGTTTGCAATACTGCTGCGACTGATAAAACTTTTTCTTTGAATATTATTCCGGCTAGCGGTTCCGCTGGGGCGAATAACAAGGTCATGAGCAGCTTAACTGTCCCTGCTAATGATGTTGTTGTTTCTGATACTGTTCTTGTTTTGAATGCTGGAGATTCTATATACTATGATCCTGTAGATTCTAATTTGACGCTAGCAGTGAGTGGAGTGGAGTACGTTGCATGATAAGGAATTTATCTGGCAATAAAAATGCAATCCGAGTCCTTGAGAACGCTGATATTGACGGCAATATTATTGTTGGCGGGACTGTTGATGGCAGAGATGTCGCCTCAGATGGTTCAAAACTTGACGGTATTGAATCTGGTGCAGTTGATCCAAGCGTAGAAATAAACACCGTGGTAACTGGCACAACAGATACACTTGCTGCCGGTGATGTTTGGAAGCTTACACAATATAGCAATGCTACCCTTGTCACGGTCACAGTGCCTACTGGTACATTCTCTACTGGTGACTGGTTTTTGCTTCAGTCAACCGGGGCTGGTGGTTTGACTTTATCGACTACAGGTCTTACTGTTAATGGTGCAAATACAACTATCGCTGAGTCTGAGGGGATGATGGTAGTTTTCACAGGGGCCAGCACAATATCTGTATTTGGAGGCACTTCGTGAGTCTTACTTCTTTTGTTACTGCTTCTGTTGGACAAATAAAAAAGGGATAGGATTATGAATTATTTCACTTGGATAAGTCAAGAGGCATTTGATAACTGGCATCAGACTGTTGTGGAAGGATTAAATTTACCACGTATAGGTGTCAATTCTGCTACCGGAGAGCTTGCTCCGGACAAACAGCACACTACTGCGTATACATCTGTTTTGGAAGTCTCTGCTGATGACTGGCGCGCTCCGGTGGAGTCAGATATTGCAGCTGCGTATTCGGATGGGCTGGGTGCGCCGTGTGATCCGCCACCATCGTTAGATCTATACGAATAGTATTGGAAGGATGTTGTGAGTTTTTTTAGTTTAATTTCTTCGGTATTAAGACAACAAGGTAGTTTGCCTAATCTTATTGTTAAGTATCTTGTTATTGCTGGCGGTGGTGGCGGTGGTGCTGGTAATGATGGTGGCGGTGGTGGTGCTGGAGGTTATAGAACTTCTTATGAGTCTGTTTTTTACACTGGCACATTAAGTCAGTTAGGTTCTGATATTGACGGTGAAGCCGAATATGATTGGTTTGGATTTACTGTTGATATATCGTCTGATGGTGGCCGTCTTGCCGTAGGAGCTACTTTGAATGACGGTAGTGGTGTAGATGCTGGTAACGTGAGAGTTTTTGACTGGAACGGCTCTGCTTGGGTGCAGGCCGGTTCTGATATTGACGGTGAGGCTGCTGGTGATCAGTTTGGACGTTACTTGTCTTTATCGTCTGATGGTGACCGTCTTGCTGTTGGTGCTATCTTCAATGACGGTAGTGGTGTAGATGCTGGTAGCGTGAGAGTTTTTGACTGGAACGGTTCGGCTTGGGTGCAGGCCGGTTCTGATATTGACGGTGAGGCCGCAGATGATCGGTTCGGACGCTACCTTGATCTATCGTCTGATGGTAATCGTCTTGCTGTGGGGGCCGATAGGAATGACGGTAGTGGTGTAGATGCTGGTAGCGTGAGAGTTTTTGACTGGAACGGTTCTTCTTGGGTTCAAGTTGGTTCTGACATCGACGGCGAGGCTGCTGGTGATTGGTTTGGATATGCTCTTGCTTTATCGTCCGATGGTAACCGTTTAGCTGTGGGTGCTTATCTGAACGACGGTAACGGAACAGACTCTGGTCATGTGAGAGTTTTTGACTGGAACGGCTCTGCTTGGGTGCAGGCCGGTTCTGATATTGACAGTGAGGTTGCTGGCGATCTGTTTGGAGTTTCTGTTGCTTTATCGTCCGATGGCAATCGTTTAGCTGTAGGAGCTGCTTCGAACGACGGTAACGGAACAGACTCTGGTCATGTGAGAGTTTTTGACTGGAACGGTTCTGCTTGGGTGCAGGCCGGTTCTGATATTGACGGTGAGGATGTTGGTGATCAGTTTGGAGTTTCTGTTGCTTTATCGTCCGATGGTAATCGTTTAGCTGTAGGAGCTAGTTTGAACGACGGTGGTGGGTTTGATAGTGGTCATGTGAGAGTTTTTGACTGGAACGGTTCTTCTTGGGTTCAAGTTGGTTCTGATATTGACGGTGAGGCCGAATATGATCGGTTTGGTCGCTCTGTTGCTTTATCATCGAATGGTGACCGTCTTGCTATTGGTGGTTTCCTTAACGACGGTGGTGGGGTTGATAATGGTCATGTGAGAGTTTATGAGTTTGCTCCTGTTATAGTTGGTGTTTCTGGTGGTGGTTCTTCTGTTGAGGAGGCGGTCACGCTTAACCCCGGTGAACTTTATAATGTTACTGTCGGTGCGGGTGGTGCTGCTAATGTTAATGGTTCACTGTCTGAATTTATTATAATTGGATCACAAGGTGGTGGTCATGGTGGTGGCAATACCGTTGGGGTTCCTACGGTTGGTGGTAGTGGTGGCGGTGGTGGTGCTGGTACTGGCAATACCACTGGGGCTGCTGGTACTGTTAATCAGGGTTATGCGGGTGGAAATTATGTGACGGATGCTGGTGGTGGCGGTGGCGCTGGCGGGCCTGGTCAAAATGGTAATACCACTGGTGCTCAAGCGTATGGTGGTGTGGGGCTTGCTTCCAGGATAACCGGATCTATAGTCCGTCGTGGTGGTGGTGGCGGTGGTGGTAATGACACTGCTGGTTACGGTGTGGCTGTTGATGGTGGCGGTAGTGGAACAACGAGTGATGGTCTTGATGGTGATGCTAACACTGGCGGCGGTGGTGGTGGTACGAATGGCCAGACCCCTGGCGCTGGTGGGTCTGGTGTGGTTATTTTGCGGTATCCAGATTCCTATGTTCCTATTCTTTATTCAGGCTTGACTGGCACCACTGTTAATATTGAAAACGATAATGTGACTACTATTACGGCTGGTACCGGAAATATTACATTTTTGCCTGTTTCTTCTAGTTCTCCAATGGTGTTGGTTTTTGATACTTCTTTAGGTGATACGACTATAGAAATGCCATTGGAAGGTACTGTGAGCTGCACTATTGATTGGGGCGATGGAACATATGATTCATATACAACTGTGGGCACTAAAACTCATACTTATGATTCAGATGGTGAGTATACAGTTAAAGTATTCGGACTTTTAACAGGCTTTGGTGCCAATGTCACCCGTCCAGAGCTTACTAAATGCTTGTCGTTCGGTGAAATCGGTTTGACATCGCTGGTAACTGCTTTCCGCGGTTGTGCAAACCTGACACAGGTTCCAACATCGTTGCCTACCACTTCTGCTGTTACGACTATTCAAGGGATGTTCCGTGACGCTACGTCTTTCAACCAAGATATTAGCGGTTGGGATACATCATCAATAACTGGCATGTATGCAGCTTTTCATACTGCGACTTCATTTAACCAGGATATCTCTTCTTGGGATACATCAAGCGTTGAAAACATGGTGCTTATGTTTAATAATGCTACGTCTTTTGATCAAAATCTCGGCAGTTGGGATGTTACATCTCTGCTGTTTGCAAATGATATGTTTGCTGGTGTCACTCTTTCTGCGGCTAACTACGAAGCTCTTCTGATTGGCTGGGCTGCACAATCCGTTCAGCCTAATGTTCTATTCGGCGGCGGGAATAGCCAATACTCTTTTGGCGAAGCAACTACTGCTAGATCTATTCTTACTTCAGCAGCTAATGGCTGGACGATAACTGATGGCGGTCCTGAGCCAGTATCTGGAATGATTTTATGGCTAGACGCTTCAAATGCTTCAACTATTACTGCATCTTCTGGAAAAGTTTCTCAATGGGACGACCTGTCTGGTAGTGGCAACTCTGTAACTCAGCCCACGTCTGCGTATCAGCCCACTACTGGCACAAGAACTTTGAATGGTTTGAATGTTATTGATTTTGATGGAGCCTCTGATGAGATGCAGAAGACTTCTGCAAATATCATGGGCGGCGAAATGACTGCTTTTGTTGTGTTTCAGCATGATGGCGGTGGCGGCGGTGCTACCCCTGGCCTTGCGGCGCTAGTCAGTACTACTACAGATGCTAATAACTTCCGCACAATCTATGGCGATACTAGATCGGGCACAAATAGGCATACGATCCATAGAGCTTCAGGAACGTATTATCTTCTTGATACAACCGGTCCAATTTCGACTACCGTCCCGTATATATATTCAACTACAGTTTCATCTGCTGGCAATGCAGAGGCTTTTGTTAATGGAGTCTCGGTTGGGACACAGACTTTCCCTGAATTGACCACTACCGCTACATTCTTTGTTGGTAATAGGCTTCAAACTGTTCCGGCAGATGCAATAATTGCTGAAATTGTTCTTTTTGATATAAGTCTAACATCTAATGAAATGAATGAAATTATAACATATTTGTCTACTAAGTGGGGAGTATAAAATGGCACATTACGCATTCATAGATGAAAATAATATAGTAACTGAAGTCATAGTTGGTAACGATGAATTAGAAGGTGACTGGGAGCAGGTATATGGAGATTTCCGTGGCAGTGTTTGTAAAAGAACTTCTTACAACACCCGCGCAGGTCAGCATATTTATGGCGGTACGCCTTTTAGGAAGAATTATGCAGGTATAGGTTTTTCATATGATGAAATAAGAGACGCTTTTATTCCACCAAAACCTTTTGAGTCATGGGTATTGAATGAAGATACATGCTTATGGGAGGCACCCGTTTCCTATCCTGATGACGGTCAAGAATATGTTTGGGATGAGGACTCAAATCAGTGGGTTCTTTCTTAATTTATCAATATTGTGATATAATTTTAATACATTCATAGGAGGATATTATGGAGAAATCTTATTCGAAAAGATGGGATCGCAAAAGTTCAGATTTTTCTGAGTCCGATGATTTAGATACTGTCGATACTGTCATTGGTGAAGATGAAATTCCTGATGCTGATGATGCCGATTCTGTAGTCGATTTCGAGGTTGAGCTTAAAACTGTTCCAAATGTCAAAACGTCTACGACTGCCTCATGGAATGGTGTAAACATCGGTCTTGGGTCAAAAGATTTCGATGCTGTTGAAGCTATTCAGAGAGCTATAGGTATTGAAGTCAATGGCGCTTTTGATCGTCATACTCGCGATAAAGTTAGGACTTGGCAACAAGAACACGGTCTTGTTGTTACTGGAACTGTTGACTTTAAGACATGGAAGTCAATGTTCAATATCTGATCTATTGTTCATAGTTGAACAACAAAAACCGCACAATATGTGCGGTTTTTGTTGTTTCTGTTGTTATATCTTCTTACTCTGTCCATCTAGTCAAATATTGGGTATAATTGATATATATTTAAGGAGATTCTATGAGAACTAAAAATTGCGGTTGTGGGTGTTTTTGCACTGATCATTGCGATTGCGGTTGTGATGAATGCGCTTGTTGAGGAGGATTAAATGGATGATGTTAAAATAAACAACTCTAAAACGCTTACTCTGACATTGCCATCTGATGCTGATTCAAATGCAGTCAGTGTCACTTTGACGCATGAGTTTGGTGATGTTGTAAAAGAAGGAGTTTCTGCAACAAGGGTGTCTGATGGTGTTTATACCGTTACTTTCGGTCAGGAGGCCTCTGGTATATACGTCTTAAATTCTGCCGGTAAGTATCGTGCAGATTTCGCATATTCAATAAGCTCTACCGAATACACTCAGTCACAGTACATAAACGTATACACACCGTACCTGGGGTGGGGGGATTTTGTCCTTCAGCACCCAGAGCTTTCAAGTTTTGTTTCTAAGTTTGATTTGTATGAAGGCAAAGCTAGAAATATAATAAATACCTTTTGTGGCCAGAGTTTTGATTTTTACGAAAACAAAAGTATTACTTTAGATGGTTATAATCATAGCAACTTGCATTTACCTATCCCTATTACAGTATTGAGAAAAGTTACGATGAATAATGGCGATTCTGATTCTGAAGTGATTCATGATTATACTAATGCTGGTCTTGTAAATATTGAAAAAGTAAGACAGCCATTTAATTTTGAAAGTTCTTATTATATAAGATTCAAGAGTGAATCTGTTCAAACAAACTCATCAAGGTTGATGAGCAAATACTTTAAAAACGGTTCTGATTACAAAATTGAAGGAGATTTTGGATGGAGGTACGTTCCATCTAATGTCAAGCAAGCTGCAGAATTAATAATTGCTGACTTGATGAATGGTGACTCAGAGTATAGAAGACACGGGATATACGAGGTCGATATGGATATCGTAAAATTCAGGATGAATAATAGCTTTTATGAATCAACAGGCAACATTGAAGCAGATGTTCTCCTTATGGATTATACGATGTTCATTATGGATTATATAATATAATGGCATACAGTTCATATTTAAGATTTGTTCAAACCTGTGATATATATCAAAAAAGTGTTGTGACTAATAATGCAGGTCAAAAAGTAGCCACTTTTACAAAAGTTGATACTGTGCCGCTTCATTTTCAATCACCAAGCACACAAACGACTGGCGGAGACAGACGGCTTGCTCCATATGTCGAAAATATTGCTGTCTATGAGGCCATTGTTCCGGAATCTAATTCTCAATACATTACTTACGACAACCGTATTCAAAACATAAAAGATAGATACGGAAATGTTATAGAGGAAGGCCCATATGAGATAGTGGCTTTGCAGCCGAAATTCGGATGGGGCGGGAAAAGGCATCATGTCTGTGCAATTCTTCGTCGTGTTGTGGAGAAGCTGTGATTGAGATAAAACATAGAATTCCAAAGAAAATTGATCAAGTTAATGCTACTACAATCCAATTGATAAGCGCAATGCAGGATTCTATGAGAATAACTAAAAAAGATGTCGAAGAACTCCTTCAGAATATGTTTGGAGAAAAATCTTCATGGTTTGATGTGATTATTGATGAGTCGGTAATGAATATTAGAATCTCACCCACTTCTGAAACTCTTGGGAGCGAGGAGAAGATGAGATTGTATCAATGGTTTATTGACCATCATGGCCATGAGATTGGTGAGTTTGCAAAGACAAGAATTCACTTGAATGCTAGAATAGCATTCAGAGCTGAAGTTGGAGGTGTTGGTTTTGTCTATTGATTATATGCCTGTCTATGATGTCAATACATTCTTCAAGAATGATTCGACATTGCAGACAATTGCTGGCAAAATTATGAACTTTTTCCCTGTGGTAGCAACTGATGATGAACCTGCCCCATTTGTCGTTTATTATTATAATCCATTCGTACAGTCCGCTGATATATGGTGGAAGCGGAATGATTATGTAAGATATTCAATATTTGATACTGATGTGGATAGGCTTTTTAAGATTTCCGAACGGATGATCGAAGTTTTAGGGCGGGCCGATAATATAAGCGCCCCTGGCGGTATTGATGGTACTGATGTTAGATTACTGTATTCGTATATGATTTCATCTAACCTTGTTGCCCCACTAGAAAAAGTCGGCTGGTACAGGATGAATCTTGATTTCAGGATTTGTTCTGTGTAACTTGTGGTATTATAAAGACATATGAAGTATACTACTATCACATACATAGCAAAGTCCGGTGGGGGTTTTCTGGCTCGCGTTGGAAGAAACACATACGAGTTCGAATGGCAAAAAGGCGTCGGGATCGGTAAAAGACAGGACGAAATACCACTAGATGTAGCTATGAGAATCGCTAGATGGCGTGATAAGAAGGGCAAAAAAATATTTGTCCTTGAATAGGAGGATTTAAAATGGCAGTTAATGTGTCAAACATCGTAGTCGGTGAGGCTACGATTCAAATCGATGATAGCGCTAACGCAACTGACATCGCAGCAATGGATGCTTTCGATGACATTGGCGCTACTCAGAATGGTGTTGAGATTTCATGGGAGCCAGATATGGTTGACATTGAGATCGATCAATACGGCGATGCGGCTAAGATTATTCAGACCCGCGTCAAGGTTATGGTTAAGACCACTCTCGCAGAGGCTACTCTTACCAACCTTACTCATGCTTGGAACTATGGCTCAACTGATATCTCAGCAGCTCAAGACGGGGCTAACACCACAACTTTCAACTTTGCAAGCCAGGGTGTTACTCCTTACGAGAAGGCTTTGGTTATCACTGGTAAGGCCCCAGGTCATACCGCTTCTGTTACCAAGGAGCGCAAGTTCTACACCAAGCGCGCTATTTCGATGGCGTCAACCCAGCTAAATATGAAGCGCGATGAGGCTTCGACTTTTGCCGTGGAATTCCGTATTCTTCCAAAGACTGAAGATGTCGGCTACGAGTATGGCAAGATTATTGACGACGACTGATCGTAATTAAAATAACTTAATCGGTACAATGGCTCCATGTGTGATATAATCATATGGAGCCATTGTGCTTTTTCAATATAAAGGAGAAATTTTAAATGTCTAAGAATAAGGATATCCTTGGTGGTCGCACCATTTTGTTTGCTGACGGTGTTGAGCGTACTATTCAGCCTCTAACCATTCGTCAACTAAGAGAATTTATGAAGGCTGTGCAGGATTTGAATACCGAGGGCGGGATGAGTGATGAGGATATTGACCTCATGGTCCGCGCCGCTGGTATTGCTCTTCGTCAGGTAGACCCAGATATCGCAAATGACCCAGAAGCTCTGGAAGATATTCTTGATCTTCGCAGCTTTGGTGAAGTCATGTCTGCGGCTATGGGTTCAGACCCTTCTCTCTGACCGGAGAGGAAGAAGACTCTATAGAGGGTCTTGCTTGGGAAGATATTCCTCTCCTTAAATATGAAGCAGAATTGCTCGTCAGGTGTGGGGCCTGGAAATCAATTATTGAGATTGAAAGCATCCTCACACTTGAAGAGCTTTTTTTGCTGTACAGAGCGTCGGTTAATGAAGTTGCAACAAACATGAAAATTGCTGCGGCTGCTCAAGGTGCTGATGTTGATATGAATGAAGATTGGTATGAGCCTGAACCTGAAGAGGCGGCGAGTGCTGGTGAGATTCGATCTTTGCCATTTGGTCTAGGTTATAGCGTTGCTGAAAGTAAATAGTTATGACATAATTGATGAGGTAGGTGGTGCATGGCTGATTATGACATTCTTGTAAATGCCCATATGCAAGGCTTCTTGAATAAGGAGCTTGATAGCCTTTCTGGTAATTTACGAAATCTTTTAACCACAATTGATCGTGTTAATGACGTAACAAGAAACTATGAGAAGTCTCAGCGTGCTCTCAACTCAGCTCTTGGTATAGGCTCTGATGGACAAAAAGTCTATGCAAAGAATCTGTTAGATGCATCTAAAAACGCTGCCGTTCTTTCAAGCAATCTTCGTCTTGCTAAGAAGCAGGCGCAGGAATTTAATTCTGTTTACTCTAAAGAATTGAATGCTGCTAGATTTAATAAGTTGACATTTGGACTGAAAACTTTTAATGGTCAGTCTAAAGAGGTTAATGCCTCACTTCTTGCCACTGCAAGGAATCTTAAGAATATTCAGAGTTCAGCGCGAGCTATACGCTTTACTGCTGCGCTGCGGGATTCCCAATCTCTTGCTAAGAACGTTCTAAATATCGGTAAGAACCTTCAATATGTAGGTAGAAACCTTACTATTGGGTTGACTTTGCCTTTAGTTCAGTTCTTTAGGATTGGTCTTGATAGCTTTAAGAAGCTTGAAACTGAAATTGTTAGATTTGAGAAAATTGTTGGCAGAGATGCTGTCCAAGCTTTGAAAGCACAGAGTGCTGAGATTGTAGAGATTAAAAAGACATCCGAAGGATGGACTGAGGTAATCATAGGTACAGGGAATGCTTACGATGCGTTTAGTAAAAAGCTTGATAATGTAAGTTATAAATATGGTGTAGCAAGAGAGCTTGTGCAAGCTGTGGCTGCAGACTTTGCCACTGTTGGTATTTCTGGTACTGATGTCATTGGTGATCTTGTCGAATTGGCAGCTATTGTTGAAAAAGTTGGCGATGTCGATATGACTCAGTCTCGTGAGTTTGTCCAATCTCTTGTTCAAAACACCATTACTGCTCAGAATCAAAATAAGGCTTTTAAAGAGCAAATTAGCCTACTCAGCGCTGCTGAACAAAGCTCATACCAGTATCGACTTGCAGTAGATCAGGTAACTGGCGCTCTTGCATTGTTTAACGTCATTGAGAATAATACAGTTGTAACCCTTGAGAAGCTAGCAAAAGGCATCCCTGAAATGCAAGCTGTTACAACTCAATTTGGTCTTACTTTGGGTGAAGCAGCGGCTCTTTTTGCACCAATGTTGGCGTCAGGGTTTGAGACTGGAGCTTCAGCGAACTCCCTCAAAGTCTCTTTGCAAAGACTTGTAGCTCCAACTATCAAAAACCAGAACACATTAGCTTATTTGAATAGAACTATTGGTGAATTCAATTATACAACCGGTGTTGGTATTGAGAATATATCTGAGTTTGCTAAAGCTTTTGTTAAGTTAAAAGAGCAAAAAGGTGAGCTTGGTGCGTTAGAGCTGTTTGCTGAGCTTTTCGGCGTCCGTCAGGGTTCTCGTATGCTCGCCGCAATGAATGATTTTGGTATCTTCCAGGAAGAGCTTTTAAAGCGCACTTCTACCGCCAACAAGATAGCGACTGTAATAGTTGATTCAATTAATAAAACCGTTGCTGATGCGGGGCAGCAGAGTCGGCTTGCAGAAATCGTTGAGGGAGGAAAGTTTAGTGCATCAGATATTGCAGGACTTGGTAAAATTGGAAGAGTTGTTGCCGATGAATATGCAGCAGGTTTTGAAAAGGGCGGAACCGCACTATATAGAGCTATAATTGAAGGTCAGGGTGTAGCTCTTGACAAACTTAAAAAAGAATTCGGTGAAGACTCAGATATCCTTGACTTGATAACATCGCAGTCTGGTAAGGTCATCCTTGCTCAGGCTTTGGGTACTGAGGAGGCTATCAGAGCATTTAATGAAGAGGTTGATAGAGCGCTTGAAACCCCCGCTGTGAAGTTGTCTAGAGCTAAAGAGACATTTAAAGCTATCAGCAGAACTCTTATTCCTGATCTTGTCTCTGCTCTTGAAGCTTTGATGCCTACGATTAGATCTATTGCTAACTTCTTCACAAATATGAATGAGGGGTCAAGAAGGTTTTTGTCTGGTATCGTACTTTTGGCTGCTGCTCTTGGTCCTATTATCTCTGTTTTCTCAAACCTTACTCAAATCTTAGGTCTTGCTGGTGGTGCTGCGTTTAGATTTGTTGGCATGATAAGTAAGCTCAGAATATTTGGTTTAGGTGGTATTTCTATTGCGTCGGATACTTTAGCTGGTTTGAATAATCTTGATAAGTTTGGCAAGAAGCTTTCTCGTATAAGTGACCAAACATTTTTCTTTAAAGGAACAAATAAAGAGTTTCAGAAACTTCTTAAAAAATCGCAAAGACTGCAAGATAGAGGTAGCGAATCTTATGGTATTAGAAGGCTTGCTAATTTATTTAAATGGCAAAACAAATTAACAACCTCAACGGAAACTTTATCTGGTCAAACAAATCTTTTCACCGCCGCGCAGCAAAAAAAGCTTACCGCTATGAGAATTCTTTCTTCAGCTTATCGGCAAATGGCTTCAGAGTTAAACGCTGTGCAATTAACTTTTACTGCTCAAAAACAGGCTTTAGATGATTTAGGTAATTATATTATTACTTTAAAACATCGTATGGATGAAGCAAAAAAAATGGCTGGTAAGTTTGTCTCTGCTCTTATCCATATAAAAGATAGTGCAGATAGTGCAGCAAGAGCGATTGGTCTTGTTGGTGATGCTAATTCGGTAAATGGAAGGCTTGACAAATTAGCTAAGAATATGGCTAAAGCCGCTGGTGCTAGTGATAATCTTGTTCTTAATTTGCAGTATTTTGTGCAAGAGTCAGCAAAGATTGCTGGGTCAACTGATGCTGCAGCCAATTCTGTTAAGAATATGGCTACTGCTATTGCAGATTTAAATACTTCGTTTGGCAATGTCAATGGTAAGCTTGGGACATTTGTAAAGCATGAAGAAAAGCTTAGTGGACAAGCAGCAGGTATTCAGAATGCTGCGGACGCAATTTATGAACAAGCTAGAGCTACGAAGAAGCTGGCGAATCATACTGAGAGACTTATTAATTTGTCTAAGAGCGCTGGTGAGGCAATCAGATCTCAATCATCTGCTGTTATAGATAAAAAGAAAGCTATCTCTGACATAAATAAAGTTATTACAACATTCTTGACGCAAGAGGGTGAGATTGTAGTGGCGACTGAGGCTGCTGAGACTGGTTTATACAATCAAAGAATGGAGATTATTTATAAGATACAGGCGATGGAGTTGTTCTCTGAGGCAGCAGATCTTTTTGTGCTTGATGAGGGCAAGATTGTTGGCGCTGCTGAAGCCGCTGCGGCTGCGATTGATGCGCAGGTTGCAGCCATTGGTAGGCTTGTTGCCGCCCTGGAGGCTTTGGACGCTTCTAAGCTTTCCATGCTTAATACCGCAGGAGTGCAGGGTGCTGCCGGTACTACTGTCGCTGAAACAAAACCAAAGAGAACCAAGAGGCCTGCTCGCGGCCCTCCTGCAGATGATGCTGAGCAATTAAGTCTTCTTGCAAAAGAAGAAAAGGCAGCAAATATTGATCTTGCAACAGCTGCTAAAGGAGCTGAAATTGTTGAGGTAGAAGGCACCGCTGCTGAGGTTAATTTAGATACCGCGGTTAAAAGCAAGAGCGTTGTTGAAAAAGCTAAAGAAGCGGCTAACATCCAACTGTTAGCTGCTAGAAAACAACTTGAAGCTGCTATAGATCAAAGCAAGCTCGCTAAGTCTAACTTAGCCGATCGCCCTCGCCGCAATGCTGCTGGGATAGCTAAAGCTATAGAGTATCGTGAAAAAGAGGCGGAGAAAGAGCGTAAGCGTTTAGAAAAGAATGCTAGAGCTAGGGAGCTTAGAGCTGAGAAGAAGGCGGCTGCTGAAGCGGCTAAGGCAGGCACTGCTGCCGATCTTGATGTGGCATCTGCTGAAAAAAGCGCCGAGGCTGTCGCTGAAGAAAAAATCGGGGCTGATCTTGATGTCAAGGCTGGTAAAGAGAGCCTTGTTGCTGCCGAAAAGGCTAAAGAAGCCGCCAATATTCAACTACTTGCTGCTAGAAAGCAACTTGAAGTCGCTATAGAGCAAGGCACACTTGCTAAGTCTAACTTAGCCGATCGCCCTCGTCGTAATGCTGCTGGGATCGCTAAAGCTATTGAATATAGGAATTCAGCCGAGTATGGCAAAGTTGCTAGTCAAGAAAAACTTGGTGCTGCTCTTGATGTTGAAGCCGGTAAAGAAAGTCTTGAGGCTGCTCAGATTGAAAAGAAGGCAGCAAAAACTAAACTTGCTAGGGCTTCAAAGCCTCAATGGTCAGAGAGGCCTCCTGGATCAAAACCGTGGCCTACGATGGAGAAATCTCTAGCAAAAATTCCTGGCTTCGGAGTGTTGTCGGCATCTCAGTTTGGGCAAACATCTAGGTTCCCAGCGGTCCTTGGTCCAGGGCCTGGTGGGGCTATGGCTGGTCAGATCGGGGCCAGGATTATTGACATGTTTAGGTCCGCAGGTGTTATTCCTCCACCAGAAGTTTTGTATGCCCTGTCACAGATGAGTGATGATTTTCTAAAAAGCCGTGGCGTTTCTAGTTTCAAGCAGGCTGGCGCAGTTAAAACATTTAAAAAAGATGTTATTTTCAATAAAGCATTCTCTCCATTGGAAAGCGGTGTTGGTTTTTATGGAACACCATCGGGTAAAAACACCAGTTCTACCGGTAAGCTTTTTAATGCAATAAGAGACTTTTTAATAATGGAGGATGCGCTTGCGAAACAAGTCGCTTTACCGATACCAAACCAACCAGCAAGTTTCAGGCAGGGGTCTACGAAAAAAGGAAGATTGTCTTCTGTAAGTGTGCAAAGTATTTATAGAGATAGTGTTGAAAGAGCTATGGCTCCGCCTAGATCTGATTTTGGTCGGCTCTATTCGACTTTGCCGAAGACAACAAGAGCTGATAAGACATTTAAAGAAGGCACGCTTTACATTAAAAAGCTCAGGACTGCTCTTGAAGATCGTATATATAAATTAAGTGAAGCTATGGAAAGCGCTAGCGCTTCTGATAAAAAAGTTCTTGGGAAGCGATTGGCAAGATTAAAGAGGGCCAGGGCGCGCTTTGAAGATTTGCAGGCTGGTCTTGCAAATAATTTTGGTAAATATTCAGCAATGAGTAGATACAACCTTCCGTCTCCGTCTGTTAGAGATGAGAAAGGTAGAGTTAGTTTAAGAAGGATTAAGACTTTAGCCAGTTCTCGCAATAGTGTTGAGATGCTTGCCGCTAGATCGCTTTCTACAATGTCTGGCACTGGGATGCTTGATCCCCATATCAAATCTTTTGGAGATTATGTATCAACATCTTTAAGAAAACAGTTCCCGAAGATGACCGATGCACGTATCGCAGAGCTTACGAAAGCTGAAGTTGGAGTATTCAAAAGAAGGTTATTTGATAATTTATTCAATGCATTAACTCGTAATATTTCAAATATTGAACCCGGTGGCACACCTTTAGCTAGAGCGGGGCGTTTGAAGAAGGCAATGGATCAGTCTCTGTATGAAGCTCTAGCACCTTCTCGTAAAGGCATAAATGTTTCCCAAGCAACAGCCGCCGCTTCAGCCGCTGCCCCAGTAACTGCTCCAGTAGCCGCCCCAGCAGCCGCTCCAGCAGCTGCCCCATCCGCTGCAGTTAGTAAGGCTGCAGCTAAGCCCGCTTTACCACCACCACCTCCACCAACGTCAAAACCTGGACGTAAAACATTGCTTTCTGCAGCTTTGACAGCTATGGGTATGGGTGGGAATGAGGAAGTTGAAAAGAGACTGATGCAGCAGGCAGAGGCGGCTGTCAAATCAGGCAATAAGAAAGCTGATCTTTTGCATTTGCTAAACAGACAAGCCACTGATGCGCAGAATGAAGTTTCTAAGGCTCTGCAAGCACAGTCTGCTAAGAAGGGAATAATTGGCAGGGCGCTTGCAACTAGGGCCGGGGCTATGCGTTCGATGGCTGAGTCTGCTTCAGCTAAAGATCAAAGCAAAGAAGCAGGAAAGCTCCGTGGCATAGTAAGAAATGCTTTAAGCAAAGCGCGACGAGATTATGTGGATGGTATTGGTGCAACTGTTCGGGCTAGCAATGAAAATCTTCTAAAATCTCTTGGTACAGGCTCAAAACTTGGTAAATCAGCTGAAGGTGTTGTACTCAGAGCTGTTAGTTCTGTTAATGAACTTATAGGTGAAATTACTGACGAGCTTCAGGCTCTTGGTGTGCAGGCTGATCTGTTAAAGGAACCTATTAAGGCTCATGAGATAGAGGCCCAGAAGTCGCTGGAGCACTTCTTATTTACCCTGAAAGGCACCTTTGAAGAGGTACAAGATTCTGTTGATTGTGTTGCTGATGCCGCAAGGGTGGTTGGAAATATTGTTTCTGTGGAGGGCGAGCAGGGAGAAGGGACTGTATTGTATTCTGGAATACCTATCACTGAGGCAATCAAGTTTATTGCTAACACTATCAGAAGTATCGCAAGCAAAGCTAAGGGTGTTGGTGAAAGTGTTGAGGCTGCTGGTGCTCAAGCAGTCGCAGAAGTTGATCAGGCGGGTGCGAGTGTTGTAAGCGATGTTGAAGATCTTGGTGATCCTTTCAGGTATATAGCTGCTGCCATGAATACTGCTCAAGATGCAGCTAACGCTGCTACTGTTGAAGCTGTTGCTGAAGTTGAGGCTGCTGGTGCTTCTGCGGTTGATAGCGTGAGGGATCTTGGTGATCCGTTTAGATATATTACTGGCGCAATGGGTGGTGCTGTAAATCTTGCGAACACAGCGACAGCTGAATCCCAGGCAGAGATTGCTGCTTCGTCAAACTCTATTCGAAAGTCTATCAATGCTATTGGTGCCACTTTTGTGAGGATGGCTGCAGCTGCTAAAGCTGGTGCTGTCAGGATTGTTGCTTCTGGTAATGCAACAAGCGCTGCCACTGCCGCTGCTGCCGCAAACTGGGCAGCACCAAATGGCGCGGCTGCTGCGACCGGTGCTGTGAGTAATGCGTGGGCTGCACCAACTGGGCCAAAGGCCGGTAGCCCTGCTAAGACTCCAATGACTGGCAAATTTGCCTCTATGATTGCCGGATTTAAAGACAGCATGTCTGGTATAGGTGGGGTCTTTACTAAGGGGTGGGGTGAGGTTCTAACTGCCAATAAGGGTGTTCTAAACAGCTTGAGAACACTGGTTGGCACTCTTGGTAAAACACTTCTAAATTCAGCAAAACTTCTTGGAAGTCTTGTTATGGGTCCAATCCGTGTTGCTTCAGGAGTATTTAAGCTAGCTAAGAAAAACGTTGCAGGAGCTGCCGATATAGGAAAGGCCTTTGGAAGCATTCTAAAGAATCTAGCTAAGACTGCAGTTGATCTTGTTAAAGGTGTTTTAAGTGCAGTCGTTTCTGTAGGTAAAACGGTTGTTTCAGTAATTGGCACTGTTGCTAAGAGTATGATGTCTGCTTTCCAGTCTGTGACTAAGCTTGCTATTAAAGGTATTATTTTTGCACCAATTGTAGCTGCAATTATTGTTATCGCTGTGGCGGCGAAGCGGCTTTCGACTGCGTTTAAAGCTGTTGATGAGAACGGCAAGAGACTTGAATCTATGCAGAAGATTGTGGATAGATTGAAGCAAGCATGGACTGCTTTCAAAAGCGTTCTTGTCGCGTTATTTAAACCATTTGCTGATGTTTTAAACAATATATTCGGGGTTTCGAACGGTACTGAAGCTGCAACTCAGAATGTTTCTGCTACTACTAGAGCATTCTCTAAACTTGGTGCGGTTTTAATTGTTGCTCTTGAGCAAATAACAAATGGTCTTAATAAACTGCGTGAAAGTGAAGGATTTAAGAAGTTTATAAAAAGCATGACTTCTTTCATGTACCAATTCTTCAATATTGCAAAGGCTGTTTTTGGCGGTATTAAAGCTGTGATTAGTGGCGATAGCGAAGAGGCTGCTTCTAAGTTTGGTGAGGCGGCTGATCGCATCAAGCTTTATATGATGTCAATTGTAATATTCCTTGCTCCTATGTGGAGAAAGATGCTTTTGAAGATGATTTCAAGCTTGGTTGCTTTTGCTAAGACTGTTTTAAATATCGGAGAAAAGGTACTTGAAGGCTTAGCTCATGCATTTGGGCCTCCACTTGTTAAAGCTGTTGTGTGGACGATTAAGAAAGTTCTTACACTTTTCTTCTCACTACCTCGCTATATTCCAAAAATTCTACTTAAGATAATTGAAATGGCGATTGAGTTTAAGTTGAAATATGAATTGGCTATGCGACAGCTTGTTATCAACATTGTTTTGATACTGGCTGGGATGCTTCCTGGGCTTGCTCAGATTTTAATTAAAGCATTCAATATGATTATTGAATTTGCCTTGAAGGCTCAAGGTGCTCTTGAGAGCGCTCTTAAGTCACTTAGCCCATTTGGATTCCTTGATGATGCTATCGGTCTTGTTGGCAGTGTCTTTTCTTCGCCTCTTGAGTTTGCTAGCGCAACTCTTGAAGGATGGGTTGAAGATATTGCTAGTACTGAGGGCACGTTTAAAGGTGTTATTAATGATATAGCTGGTGCTATTAATAAAGCCTTTGATTCTGTTTATAATCTTCTTGATCAAGGTATAAATGCGATCTTTGATTCGGATGTTGTGAACGATTTTGTACAAGATATATCTGATTCTATTGATGGATGGTCGCAAGGCCAATTGCAGGATATTTTTGGCTGGATCGATGATCTTGCTTTCGGTGAGGATGGCGATGGTGGAGTGGCTGCATGGTTTGCAAATCTGGATATTCCTGATTTTAAGGGAAGCGAGTTTGAGAGGGCTATTGATGATTTCGCTGTCGGAGCGGAGGAGTGGGTCGGTACTAAGTTTGATGAAATAATTAATAAGGTTGCCGATAAGCAGCAAGAGTTGAAGGATCAGTTCAAAGAGAAGTATGGTGTTGAGTTTGATGCTGTTCCTGGTTTATTCACTCCTGAAATTGTTGCTGATGTTGAAGCTATGGCTAAAGATATTGCAAATGCATATACTCAAGCAATTAATGCTGGTGGTGAGTCTTTGGAGGATGCTGCGGCGAACGCCGGTAATTCAATCAAAGATGCTCTTCTTGATGCAATGCAAAAGTTTGTTGATCTTGTTGTAGATTATTTAGCTTCTGCTATTGATAAGTTGAAAGCTGATATAACAGATAAATTAACTGAGCAAAAAGATGCTTATTTGCAGGTTTTTGATGATCAGATTGCTGCGATAGATGCTTTAGAGAAAGCGGAAGAGGAGCTGTTTAGGAAGCAAGAGCGGATTGAAGAGGATCGCAAACGTATGCGTGACCGCGCTCTGCAGGAGGAGAATTATCGTAGGAATCGTACTCTTGCTATTTATGAAGGTCGTATTGATGATGCTCGTATGCTTGATCTTGAGCAGAGAAAGATTGAGTCTGACAATGCTTATGATGACGCTAAGACTGCGAGAGAGCGGGCTAGGGAGGAACAGAAGAATCAGAGAGATATTGTACGCGAGATTCTTGAAAATCAGAAGCGTGATGCAGAAGAGGCTTTTGATCTTATTCTTGAGAACTTCCAAAAGTTTATTGAAGAGATTGGCAAATATGGCACTTACAACCAGGAAGAGCTGGAAGAGCAGTTCAAGGAAATTATTGAAAGCGCCGAGGGTGCATCTGAAGAAATGCTTAGCGCATTTGAAGATTACTACAAGGCTATCCCTGATCTTATTGATCAATATACAGATTCCACGGTCGGGTTTTTCGAGAACCCACTTGATCAGCTTGTTGAGCTAGCTAGGGATCGTTTTGGATTAACTTCTAACTCAGAGTCGCCGGATACGATACTGGGTGCTACTGCGATGATGCTTAGCGGTATGGGGAACCAGTTCACTGATCCAGGTGGGCACTTGCAAATGATTCCTGGTCATTTCGAAACAGTATTTACTCAGGTTATAGAGAACGTTATTCAGCCTTCGATTGATTCAATGCATAATGTCATTGAAAACTTTAGACCTGAAGAGATCTTCCAGAAAGCTTTAGATCATGCAAATCTAACTATCCAAAGGGAATATGCAAAGATTGTAGGATCAACTAATAGCGTTGTTGACGATATTGCTAGTGCTATGAGTGAATTGACTAGAAATATTGTTACATCTATGGCTCAGATAACCAACGCTGTTGGGGCTGCTCAGGATGCTCTAAATGGATTTAATCCTGGAGCATCTCCCATTCCAATCATTGATCAAACTGCTGCTAAGAATAGTCTTACTTCATACTTTAGAAGTATAGGAATGCAAGAGTATATGTATAGCTCTACTGTTGCATCGCTTGCGCCTTATGCTTCTGAATTGATGGAGCGCTTTAAGGTGATAACAGATAACAATGTTAGAAACATTGTATATAAGCAAATTGCTGCAAAGATAAGCGGTTCGGGGAATCAGTCTTCATTTGCAAATTGGGTTAAGGCTACATACGGCGCTGCAGTTCTGAACCCGCCTGTTTCTTTTGCTAATGGTGGTCTTGTGAAGAAATATGGTTATGGCGGTATGGCTGTGCCTGGGTTTGGCAGCACTGCTGTTCCAGCGATATTGCATGGCGGTGAGTTTGTTTTAAACAAGAAGGCAGTGGAAAGAAGTGGCATTGGTATAAAGATGCTTGAGCAATTAAATAAAGCTAGATTTGATCAGGGTGGCTTCAGTATCCCTGATGTAAACAGTGTAAGATTTAATAATCCATCTAGGAATATGAATAGTGGTGTTGTGAATCATTACAACAGCACAAATACAACAAATATTTATGTTGAGAATTTCATTGGTGAGGATCAGTGGTTCCAGTCAATGTTGAAAGAGTACAATATGAAACATAAGCCATTGGCTGATAAGCGTGTCGGCAATGAGAATAGATTCTATACAAGCTATAAAGGTGGCAACTGATAGTTATGCCAGCTCAAGTGTATCAACAGACAGGTCTTGTAAAATACCTATCAATAAACAACACTGAGATAACTGTTGGTGGGTCTAATATTTCTCTTGATTCCAATTTCAATGTAAGTGATATTGAGACTGCTGCTGGGCGAATCAAAAGGTTTTACAAGAAGAATAAAAAGACATTAAAAGTTTCTTATGAATATCTTGCTTCTTCTAGTTCTTTTACAGTTGATGGTCGTGAGGGGCGGGATTTTATATATGGTCTGGCGGCTTCTTCGCCGTATGTTTTAGTATCTTACAAGGATATACCAAATGGTGTATCTGAAGAATTTTATGGATTCATAGATTCTTATAGTGATTCAATTATAAGAAGAGATATGAGCACGCAGTGCATTTATTATAATCTAAGCTTTGATATAATGGAGGCTTAATGGCTGGGAAATTTTCTTTTACGCAGAGCCTTCGTGGTATAGATTTTTATGGCCCAGATCAAACTGGCAATCCTGTTCTTATATCTATTTCTACAAACCTTGTAGCGACTCCTGATATATACTATCCACCCGCTAACCCGGCTTCAATTTCTATAACTTCTGATCTTCAATCGGATGGGACAAAGGTAGCTATCGGAAGTTCTAGTCCATCTGCGTCAGCTACTTTAGTTGCTGTTGCGACTGAGATTGTTTTAGGCGCTTCAAGTATAGACTCTCAGTCTTCTATTTCTGCTATCGGAACTCGCATACACAATGGTGAGTCAATAATAGACGGCATCGCGTTTGTTTTATCATCTGGTATTGCTGTTACTCCAATGGGAGAAGTGTTAATCTCATCATCAGCTACTGTTGATAATTTAGGTTTTATAAGATTTAGCCCGTCTATAGTTGAAGATACTCAATCTATACGTCCATTCCTTGTAATAGACAATATACCACTGTCTGAACATGGGCGCACTATTGATGAATCTCTTATCCATTCATTCATAGAAGTGAAAAACTGGGACGCATTAAAAAGTCGTTTCTATAAAAGAACCAATGCAAGAAGATCGTTTAAGATATCATGGACTTATCTCCCTGGTGAAAGAGAATTCACCGCTGATAGAAGATTTGGAAGAAATAAAGTTAAAGAAATAGCTGAAGACCCAGATTTGCATATTTTGAAAATTAGAAATATAGACACTAATGGTGTTACTCCATACACTGAAGATGAGTATAGTGTTTTAATAAAGTCATATAATGAAGAACTTCTAAGACGGGATGAAATAAATGGTGTGTATTACTGGGATTGCAGTATGGAACTGGAGGAGGTCTGATGATAGATATTGATATTTATGGCAATCAATTAACTAATACTTTTATTTCAAAAACGTCTTCGACAGCTCAAAAGCTGAAGCCTAAAGTTTATGCTTATTGGCTAGAGAGTCGAAATGTTGTTTTTGATATGGACTCCAATCCTCCCAGTGTTGATATCAATAATCAACACTCTTCCTCTCAGCAAGGCGATCTTGGATATTACTTCAAGATGGAAGAAGCGATGAATGGCTTGGAAAGGCAGTCATTCACATGGGGTGTCTGTGACGCCAAAGACGTTGACGGCAATGTAATTCGTGCTGACGGTAATTGGTATGCGATGCCTGGCGATCTTTCTGAGAATTACGAGTATGGGTGGTGGTCTGGTTCAATATCTGAAGCAACTGTTGAGCCAACATATGGCGGTTATGGGTTTGCTAATAACCCTACTGCTACATATCCTTTTACCGCAATGCCATGCAACCTCATAAAGGTTTTTACTTCTGAATATTATGGTCAAGTTCATACTTATAGATTGACAGTCCGTAGTGATGAAGTTGGTGTTGCTAATCCCCTGTATTCAGAGGTTATTACATTCAAAGATAATCAGTATGTTTACGAGCATTTTTTGCCTGAATCTCTTGGTCATTCTACTATAAGCGAAATTGAAATTGAAATTATTTCAACAAAAAATCCAGAGGATAATGCAAGAATTCAAGAGATAAATACTATTTTTGAAGTTGACATCTCTGATGATGTTATTTCAATGAATACTGAAAAGTCTAGGGATCTTCATATAACTGAGCTACCGATAGCTGGTGAAGGATCTACTTCAATTGATTTTGTTTTAGACAACACGAATAAAGATTACAATATTTTTAATACTTCTTCACTGTATGGGAAATACATGAAAAAAAATGTTCGATTTAAATCAACAATTGGGTGGCAAGTCAAAAAGAGTTCAGATTTATATATTGATAAGATTCTATCTAGTGGTATATCAGATACGGATACAACTTTTTCTTTGAATGATGTTTCAGACCTGCCTGACGGTGGTGTTGGTGATTATTATGTAATGGTTATTGATCCAGATAATTACACTAGGGAATATGTATTGGTTTCGTCAAAAGCGCCTAATGCTAATGATGTCTATATTGTTGAAAGGGGCTTTAATGGCTCTAAAGCTAGATCGCATAATTCAGGTGTGACAGTAAGATTTGAAACTTTTGAATATCCTGCCTATGTTGAGAGCTGGATTGATGAGTGGCAGGGTGGATCTGATAATATGACAATTTCGGCTAACTCTACTGATTGGACAAAGTTTGCCTCAGAGAGAATTATTAATAATGGATTTTTCATTGATAAAGCAACCACTACAGATGCTGTTGAAGGTTTGCTTTTAACTACCAATTTTCCTAAAAAGAATTTTAGGGGTTTGAATCGTTATAAAAAAACTGCATCAAAAAATGGTGCCGTGTTGCATCTTAATTTTTCTGAGCAGGCTTTATCTGGTTCTGGGGTCGATGTTGTTGATTATGGTCTTAGAGCTAGATTCTTCTCTATGCCGTCCGGTCAAGAGCGTTTAGTTAAGGATATTCGTGCTGATGCCCTTGATAGGGAGCTTTCTCCTCTTGAGAAGGCATTGGGCGAGTTGCCAAGTGTTACTCCTGACTACACAGTTAATACTCAAGATATAAACACCAATGCACTGTATGCTCTTGATCTTGTTGATTTTTCTTATACCAGAACGGATAGCTCTGTTGTAAACACTTATTACAATATGGTTTTTGATGGTATTTATGTGGCTCCAGACACAGGAGATCAGGTTTTAGGCGTGAGCATAGCTCATGGTGGTGTTAGATTGTATCTTGAAGAAATACTTATACTTGATGAATACTTCTCTCACCCCGTATCTCCCGGTGCAGACACTGAAGTGGAATCAGATGTTGTTAACCTTGTAGCTGGTAAGCCTTATAAGATAAGAGTGGAGGCCTATCACACAGTAGACACGAACACTTCTGATACTTTTGGTATAAAGCTTCTTTATGCTACAGGTGTTGATCCCCTGTCGCCTGTCCCTCTTGAGTATACCTATAGAACTTCTGCTTTCGATATAGCTGGTGCGTCTGATGCCCCGTTCACTGATTTATCAACTGACCGCGGAAAGGTTACAAATAATGCAGTTTATTCTAATGGTGTCGAAATCGGATTAGAAGGCGGTCTGGTTTCTGATCCTGAGAACTATGCCGCCAGGATCAATAATACTAATTATGCTCGTCTTCCTTACGATCAGTCTTGGGATATGACTGATACTGGTAGCGAGAATTACACCGGCAAGTTTTCTATTGAGTTGAATGTGAAATCTAATGAGGCGGCTGGTTTTGGTTCTGATGGTGAGTATATTAGTACGTTTGGTAATTTTTCTCCTTTAGATTTGTCCCCTGCTCTTTGGCTTGATGCTTCTGATACTTCTACGATTACGGCTGCGGATGGTGCCTGGTTGGACGGAACTGGTTTGGTGTTGCCTGGCACGACGGGGAACTATGCTTCGACGCCGGATTCAGCGGCTCTGGACATCACCGGCGACATGGAGATCGTGGTGCGAGCCTCAATGGCCGACTGGACTCCTTCTTCTCCTTTACCAATGCAAGGATTGGTGGCAAAGTTTGATGGGCCGTCAGGTTCGGGCCGCTCATACTTCTTTCGTATTAGATTTGATAGCAACAAGCTAGAGTTTGGTTGGCAGGACAGCGGCACCGCATCAGTCCGAACTCTTGTTGCTGACGCTAATATTTCATTTAGCGACAATCAAATCGGCTGGGTGAAAGTCGAGTTTGATGTAGACAACGGATCGTCGCAAGCGGAAGCGAAGTTTTACACGGCAGCGGATCAGGCGACCGAACCGTCTGTGTGGACGCAGCTTGGTTCTACGAAGACATCGGCTGGTGTTGCTGCGATCGCTACGGGTACTGTTCCGGTTGTTATCGGTTCAGATCAGACGGCAACTCGCGCTGCGACTGGCACGTTCTACCGCGCCATCATTCGTGATGGCATCGGTGGCACCGTCGTATTTGACGCAGATTTCTCCGCTGAAGCCGAAGGCACTCTTTCATTTACCGAAGATTCTGTGAATGCTGCAACGGTTACACTTACGACAACGTATGGTCAGGTGTCGCAATGGGATGATAAGTCCGGTTCGGGTAACGATGTGGTGCAGGCGACATCGGCAGCGCAGCCGAAGTCGGGTAGGCGTGCGCTCAATGGCTTGAACGTCATTGACGCTGACGGCACCGACTACATGACGAACTCAACGCTGGCGTTGACTGCTCAACCAAACACGGTGTTTATCGTTGCGAAACAGGACACCGACACCGATGGCGCACTATTCGACGGCATCACGTCAACAACCCGGCACATGCTGTACGAGGGGAGCTCAATCTGGCGTTTCTTTGCAGGTACAGCCACCGGGATCGTCGGTGCTTGGGACACCAATGAGCATGTGTTCACTTGCGCTTTCAACGGTGCTAGTTCCTACCTTCGCATTGACGGAACCCAATCGGCCAACGTCGATGCGGGAGCGCAAAACCTGCAAGGTTTTACTCTTTTCGGCTCATATGGCGGTGCTGGTCGTTTGTCTGACGGCGCGATCGCCGAGGTCATCGTCATCGACGGCACCCTGACCGCCGATCAGATCGCCGCCACCGAAGCATATTTGGCAAGTAAGTGGGGTATTGATTTATCTCCTTCATCATCAAATGGTTTTGAATTCTTTAATGATAGTTCATCTAATGGTTTTAGAATTAAAACATCTGCCGGTGTAGAAGAGGTGTCTGCTTCTGGTGTTTTAAGTGCGTCAGATTGGACTCATATAAATGTTACTTTTGATGGTTCTGACCTAAAATACTATGTAAATGGTGATCTTGAAGATACGTTAACATTGTCCGGCTCAATTCTGTCTTGGGCGGATTTGGATGTAACTTTTGGGGGTAGGGGTTCTATTTACACGATAGGGACCGGTCAAACAGGACCGTATTCTGGTGATTGTGATTTTTATTGTGATCAATTCATTATTTACAATAAGTCCTTGACTGATGATCAGGTTGCCGATCGTTACACAGAGGCTGTCATGCAGCCGATTACGACATATCCATTCTTGTATGGTAATGAGGCATCTGTTAGGGATATTATCTCTGAGATAACTCTTGCCGATTTGGGCCGGTTCTATATTGATGAACTTGGATATGGTAAGTATGAACATTTCTACAGGTATTTTGAACCTTCGATTGATCAGCATACTATTGTTCAAGATACTATCAGTGATGATACTCATATCATTTCTGCTGATTACAATGTTCAACTTCAAACTAATAAAGTTGTTGTAAAGATTGCCGGTCTATCAAGTAACCTTAGCGGAACGCAATCTTTGTGGCGCGCAGATAATCCGACCATTTTAGCAGTTGTTAATCTTGAATTGCCTACAACTGCTGACGCTAATAGCATTACTGTTTCAAGCACAGTTGACCCCCCATTTTATAATGCTGGTTATCTTGTCATTGACGATGAGATTATTAAATATTCTTCAAAAACTCCAACGACTTTCAATAATCTAGAGAGGGGTATGTTTGGAACTACAGCGGCATCTCATGATGCTGATACTCCGATCAGGGAGGCTAGATATTGGGACTTGAAATACAACAAGGCTCCGGCTTATAATGTGAAGAATCCTTTGATTTCAGGCATTGAATTTGAAGACCCTGATCAGATAGACATTCTGATGTGGAAGCCTGGCTTCTATGGTGCTGAGCTTGTTTTATGCGCTGATGAGAATATAGGTGTTGGTGAAGTTGTTCTTGTTGAAGGAACTGATCCCATTTCTGGGAAGGTTTCTTTTGCGGCGATTGCCGGTATTCCGGTTCTGCTTACTGAGCAGGGAAGCCAGATCGAAGAACAGGTTGCTGACTTGTCAGAGAGTATTAGATTGTACGGTTTGAAAGAGGTTGTTATTGAAAACAAATTTATTACAGACTTTAATCACGGTCAAAAGATTGCTGATTTCATTATTAGCAAGATGAGTACTCCTGTGCCACTTATAAATCTTAATACTATTTTGATGCCTCAAGCGGCTATTGGTGATCGAATTAAGATTTCTTCTCTTGATGCGTTTGATATAATAAATGGGGAGTACTGGTTAATTTCCAAGTCTGTTTCTTATGGTGATTCTCCATCCCAATCTATAATTCTAAGGAAGGTTGTATAATGGCTCAAAGAAGATCACTTAACACTGGTATGTCTGAGACTGCTGTGTTCTTTTATGACTCCGGAGGCCATAGTCATGATGGTCAAGATTCAAGTTTAATAGATGTCAATAAGTATTCTATTTTTGACTTTGGTGTTAACACTATTTATACTACTAATGATAGAGCGATTAATCAAGATAAAAATATTCGCGCCTTAAAGAATTTTATTGTGAACACTGTTAATAATAATGTTTTAGCTCCTGCGGGTATAACTTTAGGAGAGAATGTTATTAATGGATACAATATTATTGCTAGATCTATTAGATCTGAAAATATTGGTGCTAACCAAATTACATCTAATGAAATATTGGCAGGCACTATTACAACTTTAGAGCTTGCAACAGATTCAATTAAAAGCCTTAATTACTCTAATCCTTTATCTAATATTTATTCGGATTCTGGAACTTTTTTTGATCTTGCTAACGGTGATATTTTTTCTGAAAACTTCTCCTTGGTTTCTGGATCATTGAGGCTTAGAGGAAATCTGTACGGGAATAAAACTGGCTACTCCGATACCACAAATGGTTATTTTCTTGGTGAAGATGGTGGAAATTACAAACTAAATATTGGTAATAGTAGTACTAATATTAAATGGGATGGATCTAGCTTAACCACCCAAGGGGCTACTATAACTGGCGGTGTGATCCAAACATCAACAAGCGGCGAAAGAGTTGTTATATCAAATAATAGAATTAGTTTATATGCTCCATCTAGTGCAGGTAATACTGCTGCAATTTATTTTGATCCTCCTACAAATTTATACAATGGGGTCATTCAGAGCACCGGGTCTATACTTATTTCTACAGCGGCTGGTAATTTTCAGATTGGATACCATAGTGGTGTTTATAGTGGTGTTTACTCAAATATGGGATATGAATCAGATAATATTTTTGAAGGAACTCTTAATGCTACTCTTGATTCAACTCATTTTAGTGACAACTGGAATCAGGTTCAATTTATTGCTCAAAATATAAGTTCCGATGGTGCTGCTATAGCATTAAGGGGTGGAAATGATACTGGGACGGTGCAGTTGAGAGTCAATTATAACTCTCAACTTCTTCGTGTAAGAAATTACAACAATACAGCATGGGTTAATGTTCAAGCTTACGATGGTATATTTAATGAAGTGTTTTTATCTGGGCAAGGGATTAAATATAATGGCTTACTTAACAAGCCAGCAGGAGCAACAGCAAACTATACTGGTTTCACATGGGACTCTCCTAATATGTATGGTCTTATTGATAACGGAGCCGCCACTTTTGTTGTTGGAACTAGTTCAGATAGGCGAGTGAAAACAAATATTTTACCATTTGAAAATGGTTTAGATGTTATAAATAGTTTTAATACAGTTTCTTTTAACCCAATTCAAAACATTTCTTTTGAAGGCGGCATTGTTTCTGTTCCGGATGACGAATACCAGATCTTAGGAGAGAGTAGAGTTGGTCTTATTGCTGATGAGGTGAAATCTATAACACCTTGGCTTGTAATTGGCGATGCTAATGAATCTCAGATTCAATCTGTAGACTATTCTGGTATAACTCCATTATTAATAAGGGCAGTTCAGGAGTTGAGTGAAAGAATAGAAGCATTAGAGGCTCAGTTGCCGTAGGCTTCTAACTGTTTTTGATGTATAATAGAGGTTACTATGGCTTATGAAAATTATCGTTTTGTTAGCTGGGCTGCTAAAACACCTTTGACTGGTGATCGCCTAGCCCAAATGTCAACGAATATAGAGCAGGTCAAACTTGCTACGGATGATAGACCACAAGGTGTTATTAAATATATATCTAATACTGATATAGGCAGTTCGTTTAGCGATTTTACAGAGCATCAGCTTGCAGTTCTTGATTATTCAGGTCTTACTGATTACAGAATCAGCGCAGATGGTAATCGTTTTGTTAGGCTTACTGTTTCTTTTCCTGGTGTAAAAGTGGCAGCAAGAGGTGCTGAAGATTGTAGATACGAGTTAAAGATTAAGCAAGGAGATGTGTCACCTTCCATACTTGGTACGTTTTATCTTAACTCGCATCTTTTTTCTTTTTACGATGTTTCAGCTAACGCATCTACAACTACTATAGACGTTAGAAGTATTGCGTATCCGGTGTACTTCGGTGCTGGAGTGTACTCCATCATAGCGACGACATCGGGTGGCGGGTGGTCAAACGAGACTTTTTCTGTGTCGATCGAAAGAAAGCAAAACGCGAATACAAACAACGCTCCAAGTTATACTATTATGAGTTCGACAACCGCACCTGTTGAGCTGTACGCAGAGGATGTTGGCGGTTTCTGATGGCCTCTAGAGGCCTAGCTTCTCAACGGAAAGATGTTGATTGGAAAGAGATTGCTGTTGTAGGGGAACTTAATCCAAATTATAGCGGTGGTAAGTATATTGATGATAAAGGGTATGTGCGTATACTTATGCCTAATCATCCTAAAAATATTAAAGGATATGTTTATGAGCATCGTCTTGTGATTGAAGCATATCTAGATAGATTTTTAAACCCTTGGGAGTCTGTTCATCATATAAACGAAGTAAAATCCGATAATCGTGTTGAGAACTTATATCTTTGTACATCTAAAGAGCATAGCGCAATACACAGAGAAGGTAGTCGCCCTACTGAAGCGCACCGTAAAATTTTGCGAGACAATATGACGGAGAGAAACCGGGCGATCAAAAAAAATCCGAAAAAGAAGCCCCTTTTGCCTCCGAAATACCCTAGACTGGCCCCCTGACCGGATAGAAAGTGCTAAAATTTCCCTATGAAGATTTGCCAAGGGCAAGGTTGCTCTTTAGAATTTGAGCCGAATAGCCCCAATCAAAAGTACGCTTTCCCTACTTGTAGAAAGTCAATCGACTCGTTGGGGGTGTGTAAATACAGAAAAGAAAATGGACTAGTTGAGATGCCTGAAGATGTTTTGTCGGGGGATATCCCAGAGTCCGACTCGGAGCTGCGTATCGCATACTCTAAGCTTTTACAAGAGTACGACAAGGTAAAGTCTAAGAAGGATGATCTTGTGGATGCAGTTTACAGGGCTGTTCTTGATTCAACAGCCACCTCGCAACTTGACAAGGTAAAAGCTCCACCTTACGTGTCTAGCAAGACCTCTAGTGATGAGGTTGCTGTTGCTGTTATTGCTGACTGGCAGTTAGCTAAAGTCACACCAGATTATAATTCACAAGTTTGTGAAGATCGTATTGAGCAGTATGCTCAGAAGATTGTGGATCTCACTAACATTCAGAGAGCAGACCATCCTGTTAATACTATTCATGTATGGGCGCTGGGTGATATTGTTGAGGGAGAGTTAATTTTTCCAGGTCAATCGTTTTTGATTGATGGTGGCCTTTATCGACAAGTCACTGTTGATGGTCCTCGCATTTTGAAGAACTTCCTAACTAAGTTGCTTGAAAACTTTGACAAAGTTCATTTTACCGGTGTGATTGGTAATCATGGTGCCCTTGGTGGGCGTAGCCGTAGGGACCATGATCCTGAGACTAACGCGGATAGAATGTTGTATCGTATTGTACAATGGATGTTTGAGAATGAAAAAAGGATCACTTTCGATATCCCAGATGGTCGTGGCGAAAAGCATTGGTTTGCTGTTCCAAAGATTGGAAACTATAAGAGCCTTCTTTGTCACGGCGACCAGTTTGGGGGTCTTTCCTCCTTCTTTTCTTTCCAGAAGAAAGTTTATGGATGGAAGATTGGAGCTTTAGGTGAGGATTTTGATGATGTTTATATTGGGCACTGGCATACTCCAACTAAAATGACTTTCAATACGATTCAAGTTAGAGTGTCGGGTAGTCCTGAGTCTACAAACACATATGCTATGGAGAGTTTGGCGGCTGTTGGTCGCCCTTCGCAGCCTTTGATGTTTGTTCACCCCGAAAAGGGGATAGTCACAGCTGAATACAACTGTTGGCTTGATTAAGGAGGATATAATGAAAACTATTTATAAAGATCTGATTGAGAGAGTTGCTTGGACAGCCGTTCAGGCGTTTCTAGCGGCTTTCACTATTGGTGGAGTTGATAATACAAAGGCCGCAGCAATTGCGGCCGTTGCTGCGGCGTTAAGTGTTATTAAAGGGTTTGCAGCTACTAGGATTGGTAATCCGAACTCAGCAGCCACTATTCGGTGATTTATAATTGCTTAACATCCTCACATTTTGTTGTGATATTATATAATTATGAAAATTAAATCAAAGATTAATTTAAAGTGCTCAAGATGTGGGGGTGTTAAGTATATCGATGACCCATATAATTTGTCTTCAACATGGTTTGCTGATATCTCATGCCTTACTTGCGGGGATATTAGAAGTATCGAAGTGGATAAGTTGAAGATATTACTTAGTAAGCTTGAAGGAGCCAAGCCTATTGCTGACAGATAAGGTCATTGTTAAAAAAATATATTTGTATTCTGGTGTTTTGCATAAAGTTAAAAGAGTTAATAAAACAAGAAAGCTTGTTACTCTTCAAGATTTGCAAACAAATGATTTGATCGGAATTCCGCTTGGCGGCGCAGAAATTCTGCTTTCAAGGGTGTATTCGATCGGTGAAGTCGCTAGAATAGTTGAGCGCAAGACTGATACAATCAGGAAGTACGAAAGGGGTGGTCTAATACCAAAGCCTTTTTGTGTTGGGGATGACTATCCAGCATTCAAAGGGTGGAGGTTTTATACAACAGATGATGTTTATGAGATGGTCGAATTCTTTGCAAATAGAACACCTGGAAGACCAACTAAGCCAATCCCAATTGTTGATGTAAAGATAAACAATTTAAACGAAAAAATTAAATTTATTAATAGGAGTTTTAATGTCGATGCAAGAACATGATGTTGAAATATGGGCATCTATTGGTGTTACTAAGAATCTTGGTAATTATGAATCTTTGCGGCTGGATGCTGGTGCTAGAGTGAAGGCGTCGTCTGCGGATGACGATAGCGCTTGGCAAGCTTTGTGGAATGCTGTTGATGAACAGATTGAAGCAAAGCTTCAGGAGCTAGATGGTGACAAGTCCTGAAGATTGGCATAGAAGTGCTCTATGTAAAAAAGACGATTTTCCGTCCTTCTGGCTTTCTAGTGAAATCGATAAGGTAAGGTATGCACAGGCTGTTTGCCAAAAATGTACTGTTAGAGTTGAATGCTTTTTATCTGCCATACATGAGCGATATGAGTTTATTGGTGTCAATGGTGGAGTGAGTGAAATTGAATTTCTTATTCGTACATGGGAGGAGGTAGAGGATGCAGAACAATCTAACTGGAGAGGGTCTGATTTCCTTATTCAAGAATTGCTCAGAGAAATCGCATAAGCTTTTTGTGCCGGATTCGCCACGTCAGGATGATATTGCTGAAAGTTTAGCAAAGCATTATGATTCTGATTTACTTGTTAAGGCTGTAGAGTGGTACGTTGAAAACCGCCCAGGCCCTTTTCTGATTTTTGATTTTGCAATTGAGTCAAGGGAGATGGTTGAAAGAGTCAAGCACGAAAGCGAAGCTAAGGCTAAGTTTAAAGATATTGTAGAACAAACACGTCAGAGAATGGAAAATTCTTGAACTACGAAATTAAACTTCTTAATTCCATTATTGACACGGGTGACTATGTGGAAGCCGTCAATGGAGGGGTAGAGAATGTATTCATCGAATACAGGGATATCTGGAACTTCATTGTTAACCACTACGATCAACACTCTAAAGTTCCCTCAAAGGAGACTGTTAAGGGGCATTTTACTGATTTTGATTTTTTTAATACGCCAGAGCCTCTTAATTACTACGTTGATCAGGCTCGTAAGGAGTCTCTAGCCTTTCAGACTAGACAGATTGTAGCTAAGGCGCATTCTATTATTTCTGATTCCGGTCCAAAGGATGCGTTAGCGTATCTGATGGAGAATACTAGTAAGCTTTATAAGTATTCTTCATCTCTTAAAGATACAGATCTAGTTAGTGAATGGCGTGATCGCTTCTTGGATTTGAAAGAGCGGTCTGAGAATCCTAATAAGCATTATATTGGTATCCCTAGCGGTATTGATGTTATTGATAAGACGTTTGGTGGCTGGCAAGCTGGCGACTTTATTGTTCTTCTTGGGTGGACTGGTGTTGGTAAGTCATTTATTGCAAGACTGTTTGCAGTTAATGCATGGCGTGCTGGCTACCGTCCTATGATTATCTCTCTTGAGATGAATAAGAAGCAGGAAGGTCAGCGACTTGATACCTTACTTAACAATGGTGAAGGGTATTTTACAAATACGGATTTAATTAAAGCTAATCCAAACATTGTTGATACTTATGAAAAGTGGGGCGAGAACATGTTTAAGGACAAGCCGCCCATTTATCTGATCACATCAGAGGGGCTTGAAACTGCCGATCAAAATATGGTGCAGGCTAAGATTGACCAGTATCAACCTGATATGGTTATCTTGGACTATCATGGACTCTTTGACGATTCATCAGGCGCAAAGAATGAGACAGAGAAGGCTAAGAATCTGTCTAAGGCGTTTAAGAGGATCGCTGTGAAGAACAATGTTCCTATTATTGATGTCGCAGCGGTTACCATGTCTGATGGGCATGGTGATAGACCACCTGAGCTTGAAGAGGTTGCTTGGTCGAAGCAGTTGGCTTATGATGCTGATCTTGTTTTAGCTATTCATCGTGAGTTTAACTCCGATCAATTTCAGGTAGTGTCTAGAAAAGTTAGACGGGCAACACACTTTGGGTTCTATCTACGATGGAATCTTGAAACTGGAGAATGGAGAGAAGAATGGGACGTGGGGTGACTGAGCCTTTCTATGTTTTGGACGGGCAGGCTAAAGATATTGAAACCATCATCAGACTTAGACCTTGGATGGAAGACGAGGTTCGTATGGAGCATGGTTTTTTCAATAAAACTGGTTTAATCACAGACTACGACAAGGCTAAAGAGACTTTTGACTTTAAAATTGAGTTCTTTCGCTAATATAGAGAAATCAATACTTGACTTACTCAATGATAAGGGTATTGAGATTCATGCCCAGTCAAGTAACGAGGTGGCAATCTATTGCCCTTTCCACAGGAATGAAAACAGCCCTGCTCTGTATATAAACACTAAAACTGGACTGTGGCAGTGTTTCAATCCTTCTTGTGGTAAAAAGGGCAACTTTCGACAACTTTATTATCACATTGCTGGTAAAGAGTTCGGTCGTGAGTGGATTCTTGATCCTGTTAATCTTCAACGAGAGCTTGATAATGCTCTTAAGATTGATGATTACGACGATGAGTTGTCTTTGGATTCCGTGGAGATAGATTACGAGTCTGACGAGGATCGTCTGTTGCTACAGCCCTTTATTGACAGGGGTTATAGTTATGAGACTCTAATGGCATTTGAAATCGGTTATTCAAAGATTAAAGATAGGATTGTAATCCCTGTTCGTGATCAGTCTTTTAAACTTGTTGGTTTAATCGGTCGTGCTGTTCATGATTGGCAAGATCCACGCTATCTTTACAATAAAGGGTTTAAGAGAGCCGATGTATTATTCAATATACAGAACGCAAAATCTTATGACTCAGTTATAATATGTGAAGGTAGTCTTGACGCTATCAAGATAGCGCAATCCGGTTATAAAAACGTTGTTGCTACTCTTGGTGCAAAAGTGTCGCCAAATCAGGTAAAGATGATTAAGAAGTTTTTTGATAAAATTATTGTCTTTTCTGATGCGGATGAGGCCGGTGACGCGATGAAGCGTGCTATACTGGCGGAGTGTTGTGGCAAAGAGATCTATACGGCTTCCATCCCTGATGGGCTTAAAGATCCCGGCGACATGACTGACAAGCAAATACAACAAGCTATTGAGCAAAGTACAATTTACATAGGAGATTTTTAATAATGTTTCAAACACTTAAGACACTGCAAGATATTGAAAAGAGCATCCCAAAGGTTGGCGGAGAGGGCGGAGGTAAGAAGTTCTTCAACCTCAAGTCAGGTGAAACTTACAAGATTCGCTTCCGTCAGGAATTGACTGAGGATTCAAAGAACTTTAATGAAGAAGATGGCACCGGTATTATTGTCCCGGTTGTGACTTCCCCTATTAACTGGAAGTGGCGTTGCGCATCGACAGCGCAGATGCCTGAGCATTCATATCGTTGCTGGGCGTCAGAGCAGATTGTTCAGGACGGTCGTTGGCGACCAAAGCCACACCTTCTGATTAACATCGCTGTGGAAATGGACGGTGTCTGGGAGGCGCGAGTCCTTGATACAACTTTCAATCAACGCCATATTGGGATTATGCTTACTGAGTATGCTAAGGAGTTTGGTACGATTACCAATCAGGTATTTAAGTACAGCAGAACTGGATCTGGCGCTCAGGATACGAATTACAGTTTGATCCCTCTTGGGCCATCTGATCCTGACCCTGCCATTGCATCGCTGCCTATGCACGATTTGGGTAATGTGTATATGGTCCTTGGTTACGATAAGCAGAAGTCATTCCTCACCACTGGTGAGCTTAATAACGATAGCTGGTAATATCACTATGTAGTGTTGTGGGCGGTGTGTTTTGCATTATTCACTTTGCCGCACTGCGGACGCCCACAGCATTCGTTAGGAGTTCGTGTGATTGAAAACATTGAAGAACTAATTTCTGATCTTAGAGCTATGGCCGACATAATAAATGAATCAGAGGGTAGGGCTTCTGTTGTGATGTTGAGTGGCGACCTTTTTGAAGAGGCTGCTGATGTCATTGAAACCACACATGAACGTCTTCATAATGCTCTTAGTTATTTGAATGATTTGGTGTATGAGTATTACAGAAACACGTCGGTGGATGACGGATATAAGCGTCCACCATCTATTGACTCTTCACTTATTCAAAAACAAAAAGACTGGTCTTCTTCGACTTTTGGGCCGGGCCGCAGAACTGAGGGTATCCTAGATCACATCAGGAAAGAGCTTGATGAGATTCAGGCTAAACCTGATGATATTGTTGAATGGGTTGATGTAATTCTTCTTGCAATTGATGGGGCTTGGCGACATGGTGGTCAGCCGCAAGAAATTATCAATCTGGTTCGTGAAAAGCAGTTTTTAAACAGAACAAGAGCATGGCCTGACTGGAAATATTTTGGTGAAAATGAAGCCATTACTCACATTGAGATCAAAAATGAACAATGAAACTAGAGTACGGTATTGTTTTTGTTTTGATTTTAATTTTACGATCTCTACTTCGTAGGTTATTTATCCGCAGTCGCAATACAAAAAAGTATTTTTTTTAAGTGAGTGCAATGCTTATTCTAAAAATCATAGCAATTTGGACTATCATTTCTATTCCTGTTAGTCTTTTTCTTGGCAAATTCCTGTCTAACATTGGTGACGGGGAGTCCTGATTTTGCTCTACCTCTCTAGCTCAATGGTAGAGCAGCGGGCTTTTAACCCGTTGGTTGTGGGTTCGAATCCCACGGGGGGTACTTATGGATATTGTAGAACAACTTAGAAAATACGAGTGCATGTGTACGAATGAACAGTGTTGTTCCTGTGCGGCTGCCGACGAGATCGAACGTCTGCGTAAGCTAGTTGAAGAATTCCTTCCTTATGCGCTTAGAGAAGCGGAGCAGGGTGTTCTTATTGGTCCTCCACCTGAAGGTGATGAGTTCTGCCAGCAGTGTGATCATGTTTGCTCCGATTGTGAACGGTATAATAGTAGTCTTGATTTCCTTGAAAAGTTTCGTTCAGGACAGTTTAACTTGGATAATAAGGAGAATTCATGAACATATGTCTTGATATTGATGGTGTAATCGCTGATATTGCTGGTGGTATCAACAGGAAATTAGATAAGCTAGGTGTTGAAAATTATGACTATGCACATTGGCTTATTGGATTGTCGGATGACAACCTTTATCCAACTGTATTCAGTGATTACAATTTCTGGAGAAATCTAAAACCTTTTACTGATGCATGGTATGCTGTCAATGGATGGTGGGAGAGGGGTTACGATGTTCATCTGATTACCGCTAGATCTTCTCCTGAGTCTATGAATACAGCATTCTCTTGGCTGGAGGATTGGAGGTTTCAATATTCATCTCTTCATTTTGTTGAGATGGGCAAAAAGATTGAAACTGTTAAAGATCTGAATGGGGATATTTTTGTTGAAGATAATCCATATGAGTTGAAAATTGTACAAGATGCCGGTGTGAGGTGTTTTCTTCGTCGGGCTTGGTATAATAGTCCTCATTGGGAATCTTTTGATTCGATTTCTAGCTTGTTGGAGGTTGATTTAGGTGAGTGATCGTAGGAAGTATTCTGGTCTTGAGTCTTTAGTTGTTGGTGGTGTGCCTGCTGTTTGCACTTTTCTTTATGATTGGCGGCTTGGTGTGGCTTGGTTGTGTTTTGCCTTGATTGCCGGTTCCAGCCGTTGATGGCCGCGCGCCCTTTGATTGGGTTTTAAAATTTTTTACTATCCGTTTGTTGTGTTTGTTGTGTTTGGGGTGTTTTTGTGACTGATTTTGTGCATTTGCATTGTCATAGTGAGTATTCGTTGTTGGATGGGATGTCTACTCCTTTGGATATTGCTTCTAGGGCTTCTTCGAATGGTCAGTTTGCTGCTGCGATTACTGATCATGGGACGATGGGTGGTGTGTTGAAGTTTCAGGCGGCGTGTGATCGTTTTGGTGTGCGTCCGTTGTTTGGTGTTGAGGCGTATTTTGTTCCGTCTGTTGGGGCTGATGGTGATTCTAAGGGTGAGCGTTCTCATTTGATTTTGTTGGCGAAGAGTGATGAGGGTTTGCGGAAGTTGTTTCGTATTAATGAGGTTGGGTGGAGGGATAATTTTTATTATAAGCCTCGTATTGATTTTGATTTGCTTGAGGATTTGGTTGATGGGGATGTTGTGGCTTTGTCTAGTTGTATGGGTGGGGCTATTTCTAAGGCTTTGGAGCGTGGGGAGTTTTCTGAGGCTGAGAGGTTGTCGTCTAGGTTTGTCGATATTTTTGGGGATGATTTTTATTTTGAGGTTCAGGCGTGGAATCCTCGTTCGTTGAATGATGGTTTGATTGATTTGGCGGGGTCGTTTGGTAAGAGGGTTGTTGCTACTGCTGATTGCCATTTTCCTTCTGAGCATGATGCTCATGATGAGGAGGTTTTGTTGATGGTGTCGCAGTATCCGTCTTTGAATACTGCTCAGATTCGTCATGCTAAGGAGAATATGTTGTGTTCTGGTTCTGTTACTGAGCGTATGAATGTGATGTATCCTGATCGTTTTTTGCGGTTTGATGAGATTAATCCGTATGTTGCTTCTGTGGGGGATGTTGCTTCTTGGTTTGAGGCTGTTGGGTTTTCTGATTCTTCGTTTTTTGAGAATACTGTTGAGGTTGCTGAGAAGTGTTCTGCTCGTTTGGGGCGGCGTGCTGGTTTGTTGCCGAAGTATTTGAAGTCTTTGGATTCTGATGATTATTTGCGTGAGTTGTGTGTGACTGCTCTTGCTGATAAGGGTCTTGTTGGTGGGGTGTATTCTGATCGGTTGGTTGAGGAGCTTGATGTTATTTGTTCGTTGGGTTTTGCTGACTATTTTTTGATGGTTTGGGATTTGGTGAAGTGGTGTGATCGTAATGGGGTTGGTCGTGGTCCCGGTCGTGGGTCTGTTGGTGGGTCTTTGATTGCGTTTTTGTTGGATATTTCTTTGGTTGATCCTATTAAGTATGGTTTGTTGTTTTCTCGTTTTTTGAATCCTGATCGTAATGATTATCCTGATATTGATTTGGATTTTGAGGATAAGCAGCGTGAGCGTGTGAAGTCGTATTTGTCTGAGCGGTGGGGTGCTGATAATGTTGCGGCTATTGCTACTTATGGTGTTTTTAAGCCAAAGTCTGTGGTTAAGGATGTTGCGCGTGTTTTTCAGGTTCCGTTTGATGAGACGAATAGTGTGACGCCGTTTTTTGAGACGTTGGATGAGTTGATGGCTACTGATAAGGGTAAGACGTTTGTTCGTAAGTATCCTGATGTTTTGAAGGTGGCTAGGAAGTTGGAGGGGCGTATTCGTAATACTGGTATTCATGCTGCTGGTGTTGTTGTTTCTGCTGTTCCTTTGACTGATGTGTGTCCTGTTGAGACTAGGAAGAATAGTGGTGGGGATGGTCGTGTTCCTGTTACGTCTTTTGATATGGAGGATGCTGAGGGTGTTGGTCTTATTAAGGTCGATATTCTTGGGTTGAAGACTGTTTCTGTTATCAAGGATTGTTTGGAGAAGGTTTGTGAGGTGCATGGTGTTGATGTGCGTGATGAGTCTTTGGGTTTGGATGATCCCGATGTGTTTAAGAATTTTAATGAGGGGAATACTGTTGGTGTTTTCCAGGCTGATGCTGCTGCGTATCGTAATTTGATTGATCGTATGGGTATTGACGATTTTAATGATTTGGTGGTGTCTAATGCTTTGGTGAGGCCTGGTGCGTTGTTGTCGCAGGGTCAGGCTTATATTGATTGTAAGAAGGGTGATGCTTCTCCTAAGTATCCTCATGAGGTTGTTCGGCCTATTTTGGAGGAAACGTATGGGACGGTTATTTTCCAGGAGCAGTTGATGCAGATGGCTGTGTTGCTTGCTGGGTTTTCTTGGTCTGAGGCGGATAAGCTTCGTAAGATTATTGGTAAGAAGCGTGATGCTGCTGAGTTTGAGCAGTATAAGGAGAAGTTTGTTTCGAATGATTTTTTGACTCGTCGTCAGTCTGAGAAGATTTGGGCGGATTTTGAGCTTGCGGCTTTGTATATGTTTAATAAGTCTCATGCTGTTGCTTATTCGATGTTGTCGTATCAGACGATGTGGTTGAAGATTCATTATCCTCGCGAGTTTGTGTGGTCGTTGTTGTTCAATGAGTCTGAGAAGGGTAAGATTACGGCTTATTTGATGGAGGCTGCTCGTTTGGGTGTGAATATTTTGCCTCCTGATGTTAATCATTCTGGTGAGTTTTTTTCTATTGATAGTAATGGTATTCGTTTTGGTTTGAGTAATGTGGCTGGTTGTGGTCGGACGGCTATTGATGAGATTTTGAAGCATCAGCCTTTTTCGACTTATGATGAGTTTTTGAATAAGTGTTCGAAGCGTTGTGTTCGTGCGCCTTTGCGTGAGAATTTAACTAAGGTTGGTGCTTTTGGTAGTGTCGGGTTTTCGGGTGGTTTTGATCATGAGCGTTATTATCTTCCTATTCTTGGGTTTGCTGCCGGGTTAGCTGATGGTGATAATGAGATGGATGATTTTGTGGAGCCTATTGAGGGGTTTCATGAGATTTATTCTCCGCTCAGGTTGATTAAGGGTGTGGTGCGGTCTACGAAGAAGACTCCGAAGTATTTGCGTGTTGAGATTGAGGATCAGACTTCTTCTGTTAGTGTGTTTTGTGATCGTAATTCTGAGATTGCTAATCGTGATTTCATGTATTTTTTGATTGGTGATCGGACTTTGCATTTGTATTGTGATGCTTATGATTATGTTGGGTCTGAGTTGTATGATCTTGTTTCTGTGATGAGTAGGGGTATGAATCATGAGTATTCTTGGTTGTATGATACTGGTCTTGGTGATGCTTCTGCTGAGCGTAGTTTGTTGTATGTTTTTTCTACTCGCACGTTTACTACTGCCAAGGGTAAGGATATGGCGAATATTTATGCTTGGGATGGTGAGAAGACTTTGAAGATTGTTGTGTTCCCGTTTCTTTATGCCAAGATTCGTGGTTTGATTGGTTCGACTGGTTGGTTTGCTGCGAAGTTGAAGGCGGTTAAGGATATGGATGTTTCTGCTCGTCTGGATTCTTTCACTTTGGATAATGAGAATTCTTTGATTACTGTTGATAATTATATTTCTAGGAAGGGGTTGGTGAAGCCTGATGCTGGCTGATGATGAGTTGTTTTTGATTGAGAATGAGTATGGTAAGGTCCGATATTTTAAGAATGATTTCGAGATGCTTAAGCAGGTTGGTGCTAATCTTATTTTTGATCAGTATTATGTTGTTAATTATTTGATGGCTAATATTGTTTCTTCTAATGTTGTTCTTGATATTGGTGCTCATTGTGGTTCTCATACTGTTTTGTATAAGGCTATGAATCCTGATCTTGAGGTGTATGCTTTTGAGCCGCAGTCTAGGTTGTTTGAGCTTCTTGAGAGCAATGTTGAGTTGAATGGTTTAACTGATGTTCATTGTTTGAATACTGCTGTTGGTAATCGTATTGGTGGTGCGGTTATGAATAACTTTTCTACAGATGGTGAGAATGCTTATTCTTCTCTTGAGTACGGTACTGATAAGGTTATGAATCTTGCTGGGGTGCAGGTTTGTGAGGATTCTTTGTCTGAGTCTTCTGGTGAGTCTGTTCGTATGATCACTATTGATAGCTTGAATCTTTCTGATTGTGATTTTATGAAGATTGATGTTGAGGGGTTTGAGCCTTACGTTTTGTTGGGTGCTATGGAGACGATTGATAAATTTTCTCCGAATATCAGCTTTGAGTCGAATCAAAAAACTTGTAATGCTGGTGTAACTTCTTTCGAAGTTCTGCATGAGCTTGGGTATTTGTGTGTTAATCTGTCTGGCGACGACTGGGTCGCTTTTAGAAAATAAAAACATTTAGGAGATGTATGTTATTCATTGATAAGCGGAAGGGCGATATTGTCCCTAAGCATGAGGTTATTCCAACGCCTAGTATCGGTTTGAACCGGGCTTTAGGTGGCGGTTTGTATACGGGTGCTACGCATCTTTTTTGGGGTACGCCGTCTGTTGGTAAGACTACGATGTGTTTCAGGATTCTTTCTGAGGCCCAAAAGATGGGGTATCGTCCAATAATTATTGATTCGGAGTATTCGTATTCTGAAGAGTATGCTGCTAAATGTGGAATTGATGTTTCTGATGTTGTCCTTGTCCAGTCAACGGTTGTTGAAGATATTCTGCGGCATCTGATCGGGTATTTAAATCATCCTGATGAGAAGCATATTTTCCTGTTCGATAGTCTTTCTAATATCATCAAGGAAGAGTTTTATGACAAGCCTGATGGTGGTAAGGCGATGGGTTTGCAAGCACGTTCGCAGGGGTACTTCTTGCAGAAGCTGGTAAATCATCTACATAAGGAGCGGAATATCATGCTTTTTGTTGCCCATCAGACTGTTGACTTGAGTGGTATGTATGCTGTGATGAAGGCAAAGATGGGGAATACGGTTCATCATAATATGCATAATATTGTTAAGCTGTTTCTGTCAATGTCGCAGAAGGAAATGGAGCGTGAAGATCGCACTAATAAGATTACGAGTCAGCGTGCCACTTGGACCATTGAGAAGACTAAGCAGTTACCCACTATTGGTACGCAGGGGTATTACTATGTGCTGCCGCAGCAGGGGCGTATCGATCAGCGTCGTGAGTTGATTGAGATGGCTGTTGAGGCTGATATTATTCAGCGTCGTGGTGCTTGGTATTCTTACGGTGAAGAAAAATGGAATGGTATGGGAGCTATTGATCTCTCTGACGAACAGGCGTCTGGTATTTATGATATCCTAGTTAATGGAAAGGTTGTTGATGAAGAGGGATGAGAATCAAGAAGCTAAGAGAGATAAGGCTAAGCCTGTCAAGAATTCGGGGAGGGGATTCCATAAAGGAGATGCAACCTTTCATCGTTTCTTACTTGATTATAAGCATAATGGCAGTTCTTTTACTCTTTCAAGAACTGCTTGGATAAAGCATCGTAAGGATGCTTGGAGAAGTCAGTACCGTTATCCATGTATTTCTGTTGTGCTTGGTGAGGATTCTGATACTAAGGTTGCCATTATTGATTGGGAAGTTTTTAAGGAGCTGATTCGTGACTCAGATTACGAATGAAGAATTATATACCACGGCTTTTTATTATGTTGTTGGTGTATTGAGCACAATGCCATACTATGAAGATATTAATCCAGATCAGCTTGTTATTGATATTCTCAAGAGGGCTGGAGATATTTTAATTGAACAGAAGAATCTTTACGAAGAGGATTGAGAAGCATGGAGTCCTTGGCTGGATTCTGACTGCGCTAGTTGTTTCTTTGTATGATTATTGGGCTTTGCGTTATCGTAAGCAAACAATGTCAACTGCCTTCAAGAATGGCCTGTCTAGGAGGTCAACTGTTTTACCAACTTTTTTGGCATGGGTTGTGTTGACGTGGCATTTGTTTCATCCGCCCTCGTTAAGGCATACTGATTTATTTTCTATAATTATGGACAGGAAGATTAATGGCAGATTTTTTTATTAATATCGATACCATTTCTAAAATGATGGGCGATAAGTCTGACGAGTTTATTGAGTGTATGAGGATTGTTCAAGATATTGCTGAGCGCCCAGAGTATTATGTTGGTGGTCAAGCCATCAAATATGCTAATCAGCTTGCTAGTTTTAGGACAATTATGATTGTTAAATCTCAAATGTATAAGAGAAAATCCTCCATTATGGGGGAGGAAGATAAGTTTACCAATGATATTTGGAAAACTATGTATGAAGCGCTAGCTGAAAATATCAATGTTCTTAAGCTGTCTGCAAAGAGTGGTAATCAATGAAATCAATTAAGATGTTGAAGAGTGATTCTTCTGAAAAGAAAGCCGTTGTTGAAAGTGAGCCTCTTTCAGGAAGGCAGCTTGAAGATATGCTTTGTGAAAGCATTGATATTAAGATCGCTGAACGTAACGAAGCCGTTTATAAGAAGATGGATTACTTCAGGCCTAGCGCCACCAATCAGTGCTCTAGGTTCTGGTATTATATGTTTGATGGTGTGACGTACACTCCATCTTTTTCTTCTCAGACGTATCGTATTTTTGATAACGGCCACGCTGTTCATGAACGCCTTTATTCTTATTTCCGGGATATGGGGATTCTTGTTGCGGAGGAGGTGCCTATCTCTAATGACGATCCTCCGATTCAGGGCACTGCTGACGGGATTATTGATCTTGATGGACATAAACTTATTGAGCTTAAGTCTATTTCCACTGAGGGGTTCCAGTATCGTCAATTAGCCCATAAGCCTTCAGATGATCATGTTAGACAGGCTAATTTGTATATGCATTGTCTTGGTTTGGATAGCGGTTTTGTTATCTACGAAAATAAGAACAATCAGCAAATTTTACCTATTTACATTGAAAGAGATGATGTTTTTCTTGATAAACTGTTTAAGAAGTATCGTAAGATACACAAGGCTTTCTTAGACGGTCAGAAACCTGATCGCCCGTACAAGAGAACGTCTAAGCATTGCGCCAGGTGTGATCTGGCTGATCAGTGCTGGTCGGAGAACGTTGTTGAAAAGGAATACGAATCATTCTGATGAATTAGAATGTAAAAATGTTGAATGCTCTAACACTTTTATACCTAAAACTTACAACGCAATATTTTGCTCATCCGAGTGTAGACGATTAGTTACTAATAAAAGACTTCTACAAAAATATTACGACGATAAAGAAAAAAAAACATCTGTTCGTATATGTAAAACTAATAATTGTGCAACTATTCTTTCACGATATAATCGTGAGGATATTTGTGAGAGATGTAAGCGGGAGAGATATATAGAGAGGCTTGTTTCTTGGGGGTGGGATGAAAAGTCCCTGAGAGATGAGTATAAATAAGCTAGTTAAACAGATGAAAGCGAAAAGAGTTCTTGCTATCGATCCAGCCTCTCACTCTTTAGCTTGGACTATTGCCGATATGTCTATCGGTAGTTATGAAATTGTAGAAGTCGGTAAGATAGATTTTTCTTCTCAGAAAGACATGGGATTTAGGCTTGCAGCAGTTGTTGATGGTTTGAAAGATTTGTGCGTTGTTTATAATCCAGATCATGCTGTGATAGAGCAGTCTGTCTATATTCAAAACTTTCAATCTAGTAGAATAATCTCTTACATTATCGGATGTGCTTGGGGCGTTTTGTTATCTGAATGCTCCTCTGTTGAGGATGTTAATCCTCTTGTTTGGAAACCTGCTATCGGTTACAAGAATATAAGCAAAGCTGACAAAGAGTCTCTTTTGGTCAAGCATGGTAAGAAGGGGCTACAGACTCGTCTTGCTAACGAAAGAAAAGATCGTGTTCGTGATATTGTTATTAAGAATGTTGGTAAAGCGTCTGATGACTCAGACATCAACGATTCAACCGGCATATCTTTATGGTATTATGTGAATTACGGTTTTGGAAATATTTTATGATAGGGGTGGTATTATGGCGATGGAGCCTTACAAAGACAAAGCTTGGTTGTATGAGCACTATGTCAAAAAACGCCTCAATCTGACTAAGATCTGCGAGATACTTTTGAAATCATACAATATTCAGATGACACCGCAGGGTTTGTATAACTGGGTTAAGAAATATGATCTTCTTAAGTATCGCGGCAAAGGGCGTAATTTAGCTTCGACTTCTGCGAGGAGGCCAAAGTCTCCGATGCAGCAAGAAGTTGAAAGACGTAGACGTGAGCAAAGAAAAATGCTTCAAAAGAGAAAGAAAGGTTTTGGTAAATGAATCGCACAGTTAGCGGAAAAGATATTTATACTTTCGCAAAGTTTGATATGGTGTATAACCAGCTAAGAATGCTGGAGTCTCAACAAAATGAGACTAAGTATAAGTGTCATGGTTCTGGTAACTGTTGCACTATTGGTTTGACTTTGCATATGTCTGAGTGTGCGAATATTGCTTTCAAGCTTAGACAGCAGTACTATCTATATCTTGAAGATAAGGGTAATGACTATGCTAGTTCGTGGATGGATGAGATAGTTGATTCACTTATTGACGCCATGTATGATGAGACTTGGGAGCCTGGCGGCGCGACTGAACGAAAGTGCGTTTTTTTTAAGGGTGGGTGTACCATCTATGGTTTTAGGCCTATGATTTGTCGTACTGTCGGCACAATTTCTACTATTGATGACTTCTGCCCCCGTCAGAGAAACGAGCATGGAGGTATTGACTACTTCACTGGCCCCGCTGTTGAAAGAATTGTTAAGGGGTTCCAGGATTTGATGAAGGAATACGCCGAAGGCAAAGATGCCGGTTATGATGTTGTTGTGTACATGCCATTGGGGATTTTGTCTTTCCTGCTTCCTCCAGAGAAGATGGTGGAATTGTCTGAAACGACAGATTCGAAATTTTGGAGGGCTGCCGAGGGGTGGCAAAATTACAAGATGCATTTTACTCAAGAGCATGGATATTTCCGTGGAAATTCTACGCCTGTAACTATTGGTGAACGCAAAAATTCTGAAAAGGATTTCTGATGTTTGAAGTTGCATGGATTGATGATTATGATGAAAGCAGAAATACTTCTGGATATTCTTATGCATCTCGAAAAATTATAGCTGAGCTTAAAAAGACCAATTTGCATATTCACACTCATGAAGATTATTTTCAGCAAGTCAGCACTTTGAATTTACCTCCAGGTATTGGTCATTTTAAGAGTTTTGATATTGATCATGCCGATCTTGTTGTGAACAACAAGCTCCCTGGTCATGGTCGTGTTACGACTAATTCCGAGATTCCGATGGTTTCTTTTTGTTACTGGGAGACTACAATGTTGCCCAGGGATTTTGTTAGGAATTTGAATCATTCTGATGAGGTTTGGACGACATCGAAATGGGCCAGGGATGTTTTTATTGATTCTGGTGTCGATGTTCCTGTTGTCGATTTTAATTTGGGGGTCGATACAGAGGTTTACAATATTCAACAGGATGCTCCTAATACTGATTTTGTGTTCTTGTCTATTGGTGCTCCTTCGACTCGTAAGAACAGTCAAATGGTTGTTGATGCGTTTCTGAAAATTTTTGGAGGTAAGAGTGGGTATAAGTTGGTTGTTAAAAGTTCTGGATCGCCGGATTGTAGACTTATTTATGATGGGCATAATCATGGTTTTGTCGGCAATCATCCTCAAATTGATGTTGTGGATTACCAGCTAAGTGAAGAAGATCTTTCTGCTTTATACGATAGCGCTCATTGCGTTGTGTATCCGACTAGTGGTGAGGGATGGGGAATGATGCCTTTTCAATCTATTGCTAAAGGTGTGCCCACAATTTGTACAAATGCGACTGCTTGTACAGAGTTTGCATCTCTGTCTGTTCCTCTTGATTTCACTTGGGGTACTGATAATATGAGTGGTATATACAATGGTGCTGGGGAGTGGGCTGTACCAGATTTCGATGATTTATGTGATAAAATGTTATATGTTGCTAACAATCATCAAGAAGTAAAGGATTTTACTATGCTTGGAGCTTGGTTGATTAGAAACAATTATAAATGGTCTGACGTTTCTATTGACTATTATAATGCAATTATTGATTTGGTGGTCTAATGAGTGAACTTGAGAAAGCTCAGCAAAAAACTATTGTTGACAAGATTCGTGACATTGAAGAGGCTGGTCTACTTCATGTTAAGGGTTATAAGAATTCAGAAATAGCTGGTTTGCTTGGTATTAGTGTTGCTGATGTTAAGAAGAACATTGAAGAGTACAAGAATGTCATTCGGCAGCAGGCTGAAGACGATCCTTATTTTCTTGAACGTGTCCAGTACAATACTATTAAGGCATTAACTGAGTTTGATGAGCTTTCTAAGGAGGCTTGGGAGACTATTTCAATCGCTACCGATCATGGCATGGTTTCTGCCCGCATCCAGGCGATTAAGCTTGCTGGTGAGTTGGCTAAAGGCAAAGCTCAGCTTCATAAGTTGATGGGTAATCAAACTTCTGATAGCGACTACATCGCGCGAATGCAGAAGGCTGAGTCTGTTAATAATATTCTTTCAAGGGTGTTGAGGGATGTTATTGCTAAGTATCCTGAGATTGCTGATGCTGTTCGTAAAGAGTTGGCAATTGCTTTTGAAATTGATGAAGAAGAAGCGCCGATTGATGTCGATATTGTTGATTTTTCATCAGAAGAGAATGAAGATTTTCCCAAGTAATGTTTGGGAGAAGAGAATGCACTTTTCGCGGTTAATGTTTCTATAGCGAGTGAGGTTGACGAGTTGTTACGCTGTTTATTCTATGAGAAGAGAATGGGTTTGGGCCTGTTATATGTCGGGGGTGGCGCATGAGTGATTTCATGGGAATGAATCTTGAATTCAATGACTTTGATAGGCTTTTGAGACAAGATGAGTTATCTGAAGAGGTAGTGCCTATTCAAACCTTTGTCCAAGATCGAAAATTTTTAGGACTACCCCCCTTATCTGAAATTCAATTAGAAGTGGTACGTCATAGTACACAGATTCTTAAGAAGCCGACTTTGCAAAAGTTTATGGGCGAACAGGAGGGGTCTGACTGGTATGACAAGTATACTGACAATGAGGTAATTTGTATGCTTGGGAAGGGCAGTGGCAAAGATCACTGCTCAAGAATCTCTATTGCTTATAATGCTTATCAGTTGCATTGTTTGCGTGATCCGTTGGGTTACTACGGCAAAGCTAACGGTGTGTATATTGACCTTCTTAATCTTGCTGTGAATGCCCAGCAGGCTCAAAGAGTTTTCTTTGAGCCTCTTAAGAACTTGCTGCTGTCTTCTCCTTGGTTCAACGAGGTTGGGTTTGAGCCTAGGGTTTCTGAGATATTCTTTTTCTCAAGACCTGTTAGATGTTTCTCTGGCCACTCTGAAAGTGAAGGTTGGGAGGGTTATGAAGTTCTAACAATCGTTCTAGACGAGATTGCAGCTTTTAAGACTGATGCTGAACTGAAAGGCGAAGTTCGCTCAAAGGGTTCTGCTTCTGCCATTTATAACATGAGTAAGCTATCTGTCATGTCTCGCTTCCCTGAAGTGGGCAAAGTTATTCTTCTGTCTTTTCCTCGTTACAAGGGTGACTTCATTCAGCAAAGATATATGTCTTCCAGGGAAAAGAATGAGCCTAAGACTTGGTCAATCAAAGCTGCTACTTGGGAAGTTAATCCGACTATTAATCGCGAGGATCTAGAGTCGGAATATATCAGAAACCCTATTGAGGCGCGTGCTAGGTTTGAGTGTGAACCACCAAATATGGAAGACGCATATTTTAGAAACCCTGATCTTGTTAGAGAGGCCTTTCATTATCATGAAGATCCTCTTGATCCTGAAGGTCGGTTTAAGCCTTGGTTTAATAGCACAGATGGTCATTCTAGGTATATCCATGTTGACCTTGGATTGAAGCGTGACCGTGCTGCTTTGGCTATGAGTCACTGTTCTGGATTCACGGAAATCAAAACTTCTATGGGCGTGGAGAAGTTGCCCGTTTTAAATGTTGACTTTGTTCATTCATGGGAAGCAGGACCTGGAGAAGAAATTAATTTCTCCTCCGTCAGAATGATGATTGTTGATTTGTGCAGAAAGTTTGATGTTCGCAAAGTTACTTTTGACCGCTGGCAATCTGTAGAGATGGTTCAATCTTTAAGGTCGCAAGGTGTATACGCTGACTTTCATAGTGTCAAGAAGTCTGATTATGATACCTTGATGACTTCTATTTATGATAGAAGGTTGCGCGGTTATTGGAATGAGCTTCTTGTTGAGGAAGAACTTCTTAAGTTAAGGCTGTTTAGCAATAATAAGATTGATCACCCAAGTACCGGTACAAAAGACCTTGCTGACGCTGTTGCCGGGTCGGTTTTCAATACTGCACAAAATATGGTGTCAGAAGAAGAAATCGATATTGAGGTGTGGTATCCTGATGAAGTTGATGATGACGACATGCCGAATTTTGGTAGTGTCGAAATTTTCAATTCGAATACTGGAGAATTTTCTCCAGGGTTTTCGAAAAAAACTTATAATGCAGAAGAATTTTCAAATTTTATTGAGGAGTTGTAATGAATGAACAAGTAGATATCCAATTGGTTATTAGGAATCTGTCGTCTAAGATCGCTGACATCTCTGCTGAGAATGCTATCCTATTGGCGAGGATTGAGACGCTGCAAGCGGCCTTGTCTGGGGCGGCTGAAAGCGGCAAGGCGTTTTCGCCTGAGCCTGAAGCTGATTTCTGATACAGAATAGGCCTCTCTAGCGCGCATTAAAATTCGGAGGGTATTCAAAGCGTCCCGGGTGGTGTAAATACAAATCTTGTACAAAGTTAGGACATGCGCATTCGTGGTGAGGCTGGCCTGCTAGGGTTGTCTTTGCCGGTGGGGAGCGGTTCCCCAACCATAAAAAAAGAAAGAAAATGCAAATGTCAAACATCAATATCAAGCCAGTTGACTCTTTTCCTACCATTACTCGTAGCCGTGCATCTGCTGAGTTGCAGCAAATCATTGACAGTCTGGTTATGTCTGCGAATACTGGTCAGATTTTCTCAATTGAGAATATTGAGGCTGGCAACGCTTACAACTCAATGCAGCAGCGTATTCGTACTCAGGCTAAGAAGCATAACCTGAAGGTTATGATTTCGTTTGACAAGTCAAACAACACGCTTTACTACAAGGCTTCTTCTGCTTTCAAGGAAAAGGTTCCTGTTCAAGCTGTTGAGTTTGATGATGTTGAGCTTGATGATGTCGAAATCTCGCCTGCTGATGACATGGTAGAGAAGAAGACAACTCGCTCTCGCTCTTCGAAGTGAAATAATAAAAACACAAAAGAAAAAGGGGGTGTGATCTAATCACACCCCCTTTTTCGTGTATAATAACCCCTATGCTAGAAAAGTCTGAACAAGAAATTGAAATCACATCCGATATGATCAATTCATGGCGTCCAATGTTTTGTGTGCCTTGTTACGATCAACAAGTTACTGAGCCTTTTATGATGTCAATGCTTCAAACAGCTTTGGCTTTCAAGGACATCGGTATAGATTTTTCAATCTCGTCTTCTAGCGATTCCCTTATCACAAGGGGTCGCAATACTCTTGTTGCTAAGTTTCTTGCTAATCCCCAGTTTACGCATATGATGTTTATTGATGCCGACATTCGATGGGATTACAATGACATCTTGAAGATGTTATGGCATGATAAAGATATCATTACAGGTTCGTATCCTATCAAGAATATCAACTGGGAGATGGTGCAGCATCTTGTAAAGAATGGTACTCATGTTAATGAGTTACTGCCTAAGTCTCTTCGACATGTTGTGAATCCTGTTGATGGTAAGTCTGGGAATATCACGATTGAAAATGGTATCTTTAGAGTCCGTGATGCTGGAACTGGTTTTATGCTTATTAAGCGTGAAGCTTTATTAAAGCTTATTGAGGCTATGCCTGAGTTGAAGTACAATGATGATACTGGCGCTCTTACTGAAGAGGAGCGCAAGTGGACTTATCATTTCTTTTCTGACTATGTTTACAATGAAAGGTTGCTGTCTGAAGACTATGGTTTCTGCCGTTACTGGCAGGAAATCGGTGGGGATATTTGGGTTGATCCTGCCATTGAGCTTATGCATATCGGTCGAATGCGATTCACTGGGTCTTTGATTGATTATATTGGAAACTTTGCTAAAAACCCAATTGAATCAGAATAATCTATCAGAAGAGAATCACGCACTAAACTGTGTGATTATACGGGCCGTAATGTGGCTGTAGTTCAATATAAAAGTTCAGGATGTTTTCCGAGAAAACTTTGTCGGGTTTTGCTTTGCTGTTTGGGGATAAGTTTGCGATTAGGCATATACTAAATTTTCTGCAATGTTTATCCAAACCGAGTCCCGCAAAAAGTTTATTCAAAGTCTTTGATGCTGATTGATTGATTGATCTGGCTGGCATTCGAACATGACAATGGCGCTGTTTGCGGTTGTCATGTTCGAATGCCTTTGCCGTTCTCAGGCCGGGTTTCCAGGCGCAAGCGCAGCGGGTTAGGCAGCGGGTTAGGCAGCGGGTTAGGCAGCGGGTTAGGCAAGAATATAGAAAAGTTTGTTGTCTTCCTTGCTTTGTCCAGTCAGCGGATATTAGGATGGGAGGCGAAGCCTCCCATTTTCTTTGATTTCGCAGCGCAAATACCAAATCACTTCCCAACCGAAAGGCAACGGCAATGTATTTCGTTTCCGACAAGCAAATCCAAAAGATCAAAGATACGATTATTGGTGTCAATATCGTTCTTGGTGACATGGATTTTGGCAATGTTGTTGACATCGAGTCTGAGATTGTAGATAGCAATACTTCGCTATTTGCTATTACTGATACTGGTCATTGTTTCAATGCTTTCGAGGTTTACCAACTTTATCGTAGCGTTTATGACAAAGTCGCTGACAAAGTGTATCCCGAAGGCTCTGCCTATTCGCATTGGAATGTCGGTCCAAAGTCTGGTGGCTGGAATGGTGGTGGTGCTATCAATGCTGCTAACATTCCTACTAATGCTCGTATCGGTAATGAGACTGTCAACATTTCTCGTAAGCCTGGATGAAAGGAAATACCAATGAGTGACGCAAACCGCAAAGTTGTTCGTCTTGACTCTCTGAATGTCAAGTCACGTGGGCGTGGCAAAGGAACTAAGAAACTTCCTGAGTGGGTTCCGTTTCTGAGTTGGCATCGCCCATTCCCTACTGAAGCAATGGAGCATCGTGATTATACTTGGAAAGAGGAAGATCTTGATGCTGTGATTGCTAGTCGTCAGGCTGCTTTGGCAAAGCAACACGAAAAGGCTGACAAAATCGTCAAGATTCTGAATGACCGCAAGGTCTTTGTTCAGACAGTAAAGGAAACTAAGGAAGTGAGGATCAAGCTGTGAGTGATAAAGTGTTTGCAACTGACAAAGAGGAAGAGTTCTTTTTGAACTATGTTGATACTCTGGCTGTTGTTCATCGTTTGCGTCGTGGTTTGTCTGAAGATTTGAATCTGCTGAAAGATGCGCTTCACGCTATCCGTCATGATCGGCTTGAGGTCGCTGATGAGTTTGTTGATCGGGTTATTGCTTCGATCAGGTATTCGTTGAATGATACTGCTTACGATCCGAAAGGTAAATAATATGTACGTTGTTGACAATCTTCGTGAAAGCAATCCTCTGTTTGAGGAATATCAGATGCTTTTGGAAAAGCATGATGGTATGGATGTGACTATCCTGATGACTAAGCCTTGCTTTCATTGTGGTGATAGTGCATTGATTGCTGTTTCTGACAGTGATCTTGAAAGGTATAAGAATGGTGCTCTGATTCAGGAAGCGTTTCCTGAGATGAGTATTGTTGATCGTGAGATGCTAATTTCTGGTACTCATGAAGCATGTTGGAATAAAATTTATGGAGGTGATGAGTGATGCTTCAATTCAGAGAATTGAATGAGAAGTTCCAGGATCGGGTGAAAAATGATTACCTGATTCATGGTGTGAAGCTGACTGAGTTCTACAAGTTCATTGAAAATGTCAGTTTCTTTGAGTATCCGCGGCTTGTGAAGTTCTTTGATTATCCGCGCCCTTTGGGAAATGATGATGGTATGGCTACTGTTGCTGTTCATGGCTTGTACAACGATGGTGAGAATGAGTATTGGTTCTTCGAAGGTGTGAAGGATCGTGTCAATGGTAAGTTCGGTTTGATGAATAAGGTGGATTTCTGTGATGAATGATTACTTGTATCTTGGCCCTGTGCCTTGTGATGAAGATTGCGCTCAGGTTGGTGATCCTGATTTCCGTAAGAATGCAATTCGTGAAGTGAATGCCTACATTGCTCAGTTGAAGCGTGAGTTCCCTGATTGGGAGCGTGATGGTGTTGATTTTCGTGTGAAGTGGGAAAATCATGATTTCGGTTCGTATTGCGAGGTGATTGTTTCGTTTGATGATTCTGACGAAGCATCTACTGCTTACGCTTTTGAGATCGAAAACAATCTTCCTTACAATTGGGATGAGGAAGCGAGAAAGGAATTGAATCATGTCGGATGATGTGTATTGGTACTTGTTGCGTGCTGATGTCAATGAGTGGGCCAAGGAAAATCGTCAAGATGATTTCTACTACGGTTCTCCGTATTCGTATTGGTCTGCAGCAATGTATGCCGGTGTGATTACCCAAAGTGATTTGGATTTGGCTGAGAAGAGGCATGGTCGTTCTTGGCATTATCGGGGTGACTGAATAACAAAACTCCTGAGTATGAGTATAAACTGCTCATCCTATATCTAATAGCATGGTGATTAGGGAGATCCTAATACCGGGCTAATATGCGACCTGCGTGAAACACTATTAGATATCGGTTATGCCCTTATAGCTCAATGGATAGAGCAAATGACTTCTAATCATAAGGTTGCAGGTTCGAATCCTGCTAAGGGCGCTAAGATAGGCTAGCGATATTATCCTTTCATCGTGAAGGAAAACCTGTGCTGATAGAATTTATGGTTGGGTTCTTGATGCATCAAAAGCATAATCATGATCACGTCATATGCAAAGGTTTTCTGCCTATCTTTTTCTTTTTGATACCAAGCATAGATTGGAGTTGACAATGAGTGATGGTTTGAGCGCATATGATTTTTTGTCGTATGTGTCCAGTAGTTATGATGGGGAAAGAAATCCTGAAGCATTCGGTAAGTATTTCTTTGAGTGTTTGGAGAAATGGAAGCCTCAGATTGCCAATGCGATTGCTGGCACTATTCTTGATACTCGTCATAACTACAATGCTGACGTTATGATTGCTTTTCTTTACAAGGTTTGGGATCACGATTTCAATGGGGGTGAATGATGGCTGTTTGTGTTTATTGTCAGGAAGATTATTCTGACGAGCGAGCAGAGTTGGGTTACGATTACTGTTTGTCAGAACCTTGCCAAAAGATTGGTTTGGATAAGTGGGAGCGGGAGTTCAGGAAAGTTTGGACTCCTGCTTTGTTGCATAAGTGCAACTATTTCTGGATTAAAAAGTCGGAATTGAAAAGCGTGAACGTTCGCGCAGATTTGGAGAGTTGATATGACTGGTAACTGTTTCATTTGCAACTGTGACATTGTTCTTGATTGGGAAGGGCTTCGCTCACCTTTTGAAAAGATTGAAGATCCGGTGAAAGGTATCGCTTTCACTTTTGCGGTTGGGTATGGTTCTCGTCATGATGGCAAGTATGGTCAGATTGTCATTTGTGATGATTGCTTTGCTGATCGTACTGATCGTGTTCACAATCTCCGTGATTACTTGGAATACTGAAAGGGAAATGAAATGAATCAGAAGAAGTTCTGTGGCGAAATCGTGTATGACAAGACTGGTAATCAGTATTGGGTACACTCAGACATCTGCCATTGCTGCGGTTGTGGTGATGGTGAAACGGTTCCGGAATTGACTGAAGAAGAGATCCAGTTTTTCTTGGCAAATTGCGAAGAGTGGTTGCGTAAGGGAAAAGGTTCCGGTTATTTCTGGCTGGGCGATGTGGAAGCTTTGAAGGAGGCTTTTGGAGATGAGTGAGAGTTTGGCTACTGTTTATGGTGTTGAGTTGAGAACTCGTATCCATATCGGTGTTGGTCACGATGTTGTTTCGGATGACGATTTCGCTGACTTGTTGGAAAAGATTCAGATGGTTATTGATGACGATCCTAACTTTGAGGTTCTGTATATCAACCATGATTTTCGTCAGATTGGAGAGTGAAAATGATTGATTACGATGCTGTTGAAGATGATTTTCAGAATCAAGTGAATAGGTATGAGGATGAGATGATCAATCATCTGATGCAAGCAATGAGTGACGGTGATGTTGCAAATTGCAAGCTGGTTTACGATTGGCAAATTTGCAATGTTTGTCGTGGCAATGGTGGTCATTCTCGTCGTCTTGGTGTTATTTCTCAAGAAATCATTGATGATTGGGATGATGACGATTTGGACTATTACATGTCTGGTGGGTATGATCAGATTTGTGAGCGTTGTGATGGTTCAGGCAAAGTAAAAGAATTGAATCTTAAAGCCCTTCCTGAAGATGTTTTGTTGTGGATTATCAAATATCGGGATGATTCATATAACTCTGCTTACATGACTCGTAGTGAAAGGATGATGGGAGCGTGAAGCGTCTGGTTTTTTATGTCGATATCTGTAGCGGTACTTTTGGTTTAGCTGATGATATTGTTCTTGTTGATGCTACTGAATGGAGTGAAAACGAAGTAGAAAATTTTACTATTATGACGGATGAAGATCGTTCTGCTTTTGCAAATGATTTTGCTTTGGCTCAATTTGATAAGTTTGGAGAATGACAATGGGTGTTGATAACGGTTTCGAGAAGGTTAGTGGTGGCATCATGATTACTGGTGACGGTATTGATGCTTATCGTTTGATGGCTTTGATCAAAGCTTTGGAGATTGAGATTCGTACTGGTATGAAGATGAATCGTGGTATGTCCTGTCTGAAGATTGCTCAGATCCAATATGGTGTCAAAGCTAAGCGAAAGAAGGATGCTGTTATTGAGTTGAAGAAGATTTTCAATCAGTTCTGTGAGCAGGAGTTTTATAAGGTATGAAGCGTGTGAAATGCATTGGTTGTGACAACAATGTGAATCCACCTTTTACTGTTTGTAAGTCTTGTGCTTATAAGGATGAGACTCGTCGTAGTCTTGGTATCGGTATTGCTGCTGATTACCAGTTGGGTGATGATCCTATTTTGAACGGCCTTTGTTTTCTTCATGCTTGTGGCGTTTTGGATGCTTTTCTTGAAAATGCCTACTCTGGTGTTTCTGCTTTCATTGATTCAGCAAAGCCTCTGAATTTGGTTGGTGAGGATTCTATTGATGACTCTGTTTTGTCAACATATGATGAATTGCCTTATGACAGGGTTGATCTGAAGCTTTTCACACGTTTTGGATGGAAGGACAGGTGATTTTTTATGAATGATACTTTTGTGTGTCTTAATTGTGGTGAGTTTTTTGATGAGCGACCTTTTGAAAACGAATGCCCTGTTTGTTTTGAATCGGTAATTGTGAGTGAGTATTACTACGAAACTTCGATTGGAGAAGATGATGATTGAGATTCCTTTTACTGATGAAGAGTTGTCCACTATCTATCAGTCTTTGCTTTTGCATGATGAGAAGAAGAGGCTTGATGTGATTGAATTACAGAATATTGTAGATATGTTGAGGGATGGCAAAGAGGTTCCTCTTTTTGCTGAAGGTGAAAGTGGTGCTCTTGCTGCCGAAGGTCTTATTGATTGGCATCGTTCTGACCGTGTTCGTATCAATAAGATTCTTGATACGATTGAATCGTATCGTTTTGGAGACTATCAAAACAATGAGTGAGATTGAGTTTCGTGATCGAACTGTGTATATTGATATCGATGATTTGAATGATCGTTTCAATTTTGATAACTATGATTGCGATGATTTGTTCATTATTGTGAATAATGTATGTCGTTTCTCTATCCATAAAGAGAATGGCTACACTATGCCTGTCAATAAGTATAAGATTTACAATTCTAATGGGTTTGTGAAAAGCGAGATTGTGGAGATTTGCGATGACTGTGATTCCTGATGATGTGATTATCGAAAAGGCTAAGCAAAGCCTTACTCGCCCTGATGATTTCGGTTGGTGGGGTCGTGATGAAATGTTTGTTACTTGGGGTTTTGCTGGTATCAATCTTCGTTTGAATGCTGGTGATATTCTTGAAGAGTCCAACTTTCATGTGATCACTAATGATCTGATGAACAAGTATCCTGATGATTTTCAGATTGTTGGTTGTAATCATTGGGCTTGGGGTTCGATGGATCAATTGACTGTTCGTGTCTTGAATGGTGAAGTCAATCATGATGATATCCATATTGAAGATGTGACTGCTGCTTTTGCTGCTTTGCTTGAATGGCATGATGCTTTGGCTGATTATCCTGTTGCTGATGAAATGGATTTCTCTGAGAGAGAGTATGAATCTATTCATAAGTGGACGATGGATGAGTTGAATCGTCTTGATGATTGCGTTCATATTGACACTTCACTTGAGGAAATGGCTTCTGATATCATCACGTTTGTTCATGATTCGCGTGGTTGGTGTGCTGATGAAGAGCCTCCTACTGAAGATGAAATTTATGAGTTTGCTTTTGAGCATGGTCTTTGCAAGTTTGATGAGGTTGACTTTTGGGTTGACTGGTGTGAGTCGAAACGCAAAACGATTGTTTGGAATCATTACACAAATCTTGGTGGTAAGAAGCAGGAAATTCCTGGTCAGTTGCAGATGGAGTTCAAGTGATGATTGAGTTCCCTGTTCTTATTGGTCCTGAGTATTATGATAACTATACTGGTGATCTTCCTTGGGCTGGTTTGATTATTGAGTTTGATGCTCCTATTGAATGCCCTGGTTGTGGTGAGAATATTGGTGCTTATCTGAAGACTTTTGACAATGAGTGGGGTGGCGGAGTTGAGCGTCCCGTTCTTGATTACTATTACATTATTGATGATAAGCCTTCTTACCTTTGTGAGCATTGTTTTAGTGCTGAGACATTTTATCAGGGTATGAATGAAGTACCGTTTTAAATCATATAGTTACGATAGTGAGTATGTGTCTTGTAAGGATTTTTCTTTCTTGACGCTTGCTGGGAAAGTTGCTTCTTTGTCTGAACATCATCGTTTCCGTTTGGGTGCTGTTGTTGTGAAGAGTGGTCGTGTTCTTTCTCAGGGCGTGAATGTTGCGAAAAAGGGTCCGGATACACCTCCTTTTCGTGAAAGTGTTCATGCTGAAGTGAATGCTATGCGTGGTGTGAATGGTATTGAGGGTGCAACTGTTTATGTTGCTCGCCTGGATGCTTGTGATGACTTGGTTATGGCAAAACCTTGCGAGTATTGCATTACGCATATGAAGAATAATTTTGTTAGAAGAGTTGTGTTCAGTACAAACAATAATGATGCTGAGTCTTTTTATTTAGATTCGGTTTCTTGGAATGGAGTAAAGTATGAGTAAGCGTGAAGAAAAGCTTTATAAGCATTTTGTTTCTAAAGGGAGGGAGGATGCTAAGAATAAAGTTCAAGCTATCTTTGATGAGCTATGCAATGTCCTTGAAAGTATGGGTTTCACACAAGATTGTAGTGATCTGATTGCTGTCAAAACTTTTTTGCATCGCAATACTGAGCATGAGTCTTATAGTTCTGCTTTGAGTCTTTATAATGAAATGATAAAAGCCTCTATCTCGTTGAGGCCGATGGCAAGATATGTTGTTCGTGAATCTTCTAGTTTGATTAGTGGAAAGGCAGTGAAGTGATGAGTGATTATGATCGTTATGATTGGGATACGAGTGATCCTAGACAGCATTGTCGTCATGGTAAATTTATTGGATCTTGGTGGGGTCCAGATATTCTTTGCGGGCAATGTGAATCTGGTGAAGAAGATCCAAGCATCAATGATATGATTCAGGTTTATTACGACATGATTGATCGTAAGCGAATTGAGAATCAGGCTATCGTTGATTTTGTTGGTGATCTTGGTAAGGTGATGCCTAAAGACTTGGATAAGTCTTTTCTTGGGCAGGCGTTTATTGATCATATGAATGGTAGCGATTCTGCTATCAAGGCTTATAAGGAAAAGATTCAGGAAACTATCGATTATTTCGGTCAGTTCACTGATGATTATGATGATCACAATGTGTTGTATCTGGCGCATCGTGCTCAGATTGAAGAATACGATCAGTTCGTCAATGATATGAAGGAGATGGAAAGTGTTCAATTTGACTGACCGTGAAGTGTATATGGTGAAGCTTTTGATTAAGCATTGGAATGCTACACCTCATGATCAAAGTTTGTTTATGTCTGATGAGCGGATTGATGCTTTGAATTGCAGTCTTGATGCTTATCTTGATAAGTTGATGTACCAGGCCGCTGAAAGAATGGGAGAAAGCTAATGCCAAATTGGTGTCAGAATGAAACGTTTGTCTACGGCAAGACGGAAAATGTTGCCGATTTTATGTTGCCATTTTCTAATGGCAATGTTTTTGATACTATGTCCGACTTCTGCTTTTTGAAGCATTATGCTCCTTGTCCTGAAGCATTGCTTTCGTTTAGCGCTGTTGTTAACCCTGATGAAGTCATTCCTGAAGGTTGGAGTATCCTTGTTGAGGATGGCACTTGGACTCAGGATGAGTATGATGAGAGTGTTGCTAATTTCTTGAGTGATCGGGAAATCGCTAGAAAAAACAGAGAGCGGTATGGTTATACTGGATGGTATGACTGGTGCGTTGATAATTGGGGTTCAAAGTGGGGTATGTGCGATACCACTTGTGGTGGTTTGTATTACGAAAACTCCTCTAATCAAGTTTATGCTAATGTTTATATTTCTTACGATACTGCATGGAGTCCTATTACTGTAGGAATTGAGCGTGTTTCGCTTTTGTTTCCAAACCTTATCTTTACTACGTTTTATGAAGAGCATGGTATGGGGTTTGCCGGCGTTCATCAGGTTGCTGATGGTGAAGTGATTAGAGATGATTGTTCGGATTTGATTCCTGCTTCTGATGATTACAGTTTCATCATGGATGGCATGGATGAACAGTATGTTGATACTATTGTGAACAAGTGAGGTTGAAATGAACAATTTTGAAGAAGATATGATGAAGTCTTACAATGAGTCTAGGACTAGGATTCCTGATGGGGTTCTTGATACAACTCCATTTGTTACTATTCTTAAAAGCCTATCAGAAGTGATTACATCAAGTGAGTATAAAGAAAACGAATCTCTGTTGCTTTTGAGAGCTATCTCATTGTGTGTTAAGAACTACTCTACAGATACTCCTGAATTTGATATTGATTCTGAAGAGGCGATGGGGGTTTTGACTGCTCTGTGCTTTATTGCCACTTCGATTCTAAAAGTTGGAGAGGCTGCTAATGATGATTTTGCAAACCTTTACAATCACTATCTAATCAATAGTTTTCTTCCAGAAATCACAGCGAATAGCGCAGCGGTGCCATATTGGGATGAGTGATAATAACGATTGGGCAGCGGAAGCATCATGCAAAGGTATGATAGATTTGTTTTATCCCGATGAGGATGACGCTGAGTACCGAAAGAAAATTTTCAAAGCTAAATCGCTTTGTACTAATTGTCCAGTAAAAGTATCTTGTTTGACTCACGCTGTTATCCGTGGTGAATCACATGGTGTATGGGGTGGTATGACTTTCAGACAGATTTCTAGGCTTAGGAATCAGATAGGGGTCAGAAATGAAGATTATGTCAGTAAATACATTGAGCAGAAAGTTTTTAATGTTTGATCATAGCGATTTTGATGATATTGTTGGTAGCATTTCGAATGCTGAATCTGTTCCTGATGGAGACTTTTCATCCTTCAAAGATATATTTGAGCAGTTCGCAAATAATCTAGTTATGTCTGATTTTGAATCAAATGAGGGGAGGGCTAGATTTATGATGACAAGTTTGAATACTATGTTTGGCAATAACTATCAATTGGATGTAGATAGGGTTTCTGATGTCATCATGAGTATGGCAACTCATCTTAGTATTGCTGTTTCTTTTATCGGTGATAAAGAAAGCTATCGTTCTTATCTTATGGATAATCCGTTGGATGGTTTGAATTGATGAGTGATGATAATGAATTAATGTTTGAATCGTTTATAACTCCTGCTGAAGTTCGTAAACGACTGAATATAACTGTCTCTACAGTCCCTGTTAGAGTAAAGGATGAAGATGTCGAAGAAGACACCTAGTTATGTTATCAAGTATTTCTTCGCTAGAGGGTATGCTGATCGGGTTCAGAATATTGAATCAGAGGCACCTTGTAGTGAAGTGAATGATTATTATATCGAAATTACCGGTGTAAATGTTGTTGATCAATACAATGAAGGCTATGCAGCCGCTGAGAAAGATAGGGTGAATGGAATTGTCTGAGCAAACTTGTTCCCAAAGAATCAATGACCATCTTGCTGGTCGTGAAGAGTTTCTTGATTCTCTTTACGATGCTATTGATAACAATACAGAGCATGATGAGATTTCAGATCCGGCAGACTTCTTGAATTGCGAATTTGCTTTGGATCTTGAAAAGATGATGGTTGCGAAGATCCTTTTGTCAACTGGTGGTCCTGGTGATTGGATTGAAGCATTCTATGATGAAGAGTGTGTTTATCGTGTTGAGTACCATTTCAATGATTGGTTTGATCACGCTAAAGTCACTGTGTCAGAAGATAGTTCTCTTTGGCGTTATGCCGAAGAGATGGTCGAAATTCTCCGTTATAGCTGAAAGAAAGCAGAACAATGTCAGAATTTAATTTCAATGCAAGCTTTGATCTTACAGAGCTAATCAATGTTCTAAATCAGGAATACGATTTCACTCGTATCACTGATGAAGTCCTTGATGAAATCGACTACGATCAGATCAAGAGTGATGTTCTTTCGGATATTGATTACGATCAAATCAAGAATGATGTGATTGAAGATATCGATACCGATGAGATTGCTAACATTGTAAAGTCTGAGATCGATTATGATTCCATCATTGATGATGTGAAGTCGAATCTTGATTACGGTGATATTTGGTATGAGATTGAGGGTTATGCTACAGGTGCCTTTTCTGATGCCACTATGACAGAAATTGAATCATTGCTGGATTCGTATGTTCCTGGCAATGGATGTCGTACCGGCAATCTTTTCACTTCTGCTGTCAATGAGGCTATCAGGTTCCTTTTGAAGGATGATCTTGAACTGTTTAGTTTGATTGGCAATGCTGAAGTTGAAGAAGATGAAACTGTTGAGGAATTTGCTCCTCCTGCGGTTCCTGAAATTCCTACTGAGTTGGTCAATCTTTACACTCGTCCTGATGTTCTAACAATTGTTGACGAGGTTGCTCGTAGAGTTAGTGATCGTACTGGTTCTGCAACTCAGTATGAGTTGCGTGTTATGATGCAAGATGCAGTTATTGCAATTCTCAATGAGAGGGGTAACAATGCCTAAGTATATCCGTATCAGAAACGTCTTCAATGACGATCAGATTATCTCCAGAATTTCTCTGGAAAAGCTTGGCCTTTCAACTAAGCGTGACAATCCTGATACCATTGGCAAGTTTGGTAGCGGTATCAAGTTTGCTCCCATTGCTGCCTTGCGTAATGGATGGGAGTGGTGGTTCATGGGCAACGATAATCGTGGTCTTTACAATATGCAGTATGTCGTTCGTGATGAAGACGGCATTGATTGCATTTGGTATGACTATGGCGATGAGTTGAAGCCTTCGTCTTTTACTGTTGGTGCTGGTGAACTTTCTTGGACTGATCCTTTCCAGATTATTCGTGAGCCTATCGCTAATGCTATGGATGCGGCTAATGAGATCGGCGGCTTCTGGGATATTGAGGTTGTTGATTCGGTAGGTTGTGCTGTTGCGAATGAGTTCAATATCTATATTTCTGCCGCACCTCAATTGATGGATATTGTCAATAACATCGGCAAGTATTTCTCAACAAATCGTGAGAGGCTTTACTCTAGCGCTTCTGGACGGAATGAAGTTCTTGCTAAGATTGATGACAATCTTAGGATTTATTCTCATGATGTTCTTGTGTATGTAAGCGATGATAAGAAGTCTTTGTTCGACTACTCGTTGAACGCTATCGCATTGAATGAGGAAAGAACTATCAAGTCGGAGTGGGAGATGTGTATGCGTATCGCTAACTCTCTTGCTTCTCTTCCAGAGAATCTTGTCAAGAAGGTAATCAATGCCTTTACTAGCGCTAACGATTATTTTGAGTTCCATGAAAATATTTTGACTTATATCCCCGGTAATGAATCGGGTTGGTCATCGGATTGGAATTCAATTTTTAAGCAGATTCATGGCAAGAATGCTATCATCGTTGACCCATCAACTGGAGATAATGTTTTCAATGCTCTGAAGATGAGAAGTCTCAAACCTGTTGTTGCGGCCTCAGACAATATCTTCAAGTTTGCTTGCAAAGCTAATGTCGATAACTATCTCGCTGCTCTTGGTGAGGATCATCAGTATGATATCTCTAATGATCTAAGCCAGTATCCTAATCTGACTGAGGCTTTGTCTATTGCTAGACTTGCTGAGCCGGACCTGAATCAATATGCCGACAATATTGGTGTCGTTTTTGGTGATGCCGCTGATTGCGTTAAAGGTATGGTTGTCGGTTTGAATACCGATAAAGCCAGGATTCTCATCTCAGATGAGCATTTGCAAAATGCTTCTGTGTCGGATCTTGTTGCTACTCTCATTCATGAGTACGATCATATTTCGACAGGTATCGGTGACGGTTATGGCGATGGTCCTGCGTTCAGGGATCTTGCTGATTCTCGTATCGGTAGAATGATTGTGAAAAATTACAAGTCTTCACCGTTCACAATCGTCAACGGTATGCTAGGCTTCATGATTGCTGATGCGAATCTGATCGGAAATGATATTGATGGTGAGGTTGAGTATTCGTCTGTCTTTGATAGTTTGATCGTGAAGATCGGTGATTACAAGATTCTTGTCCAGGCCGAAGATGCTAATGACTTTTCATCTAGTGAGAAGTTGGAAGCTGCCTTCCAGGGTGAAGGTTTTGTTGGCTATCATGGCCTCGGCTATGTCAAATCTTTTCAGATTGTTTGATTGGGGTTGGTATGTATATTTGGGAATTCAAACTCGTTAGATTTCTTGTCATCTTGTTTTGTATCATGTCTGCTCTAGCTGCCGCGCCTATTCTTATTCTTGGCGTTCTTGGTTTGCTAGGATTTATTTTCATTGGAGCGTAAATGCCTAAATTTTCCAACTACTATGTCGTTGAATTCAGATATCCTGTTGAAGTCCATGATGCTGATGGTGTAGGCCAGGCTGTTTCAAAAGGTATTAGAATGTGTGAAAGGGTCTGGGGCTTTAGACCTGATAGCTGGCACGCTAGAATCTTTGAATATACGACTGGTGAAGCTATTCCTGGGCTATCTCGGGAGTTTTTCTATAATCCAAACTCTCATTCGTATAGGGAGATTGTGAAAAATATTGGGTATCATCAAGATATGGTTAATAAAGGACTAACTCCTGATGATGTCTATGACTATGACAAGATTATTTCTAAAGCTTCGCTTGATGAGGAGGATGTTCCAATTGAACTTGAGAATGAAAGTGACTGAGATTGACTCTACATCCATTTCCGCCCTTGAATGGGTGAAGATGGGTGTCGATGTTATCGAAGATATCAATAAGGTAACTGGTTTTCTTCGTGCTACATTTACCAATGGGACGCGTTATATTTATAAAGATGTCCCACTGGTAACTGCTCTGGCAGTTTTGAATCCTAGCGGATCTAGCTATTCCGTTGGGTCTAACTTCAATGAGCATATTCGGTCAGCTAACTATGAATTCACTAAGGAATGAGTGCAAAAAGAACTTGCGCTGGTTGTCAGAATAAATTCCCTCATCGCAACACTTCTAAATATAGAAATAAAAGCTGGTGCGGGTCATCTGTTTGTCGTGAAATTATTGATGACAAAGTAAAACATAACAATTATAAGCGCAAGGAGAAGAAGATAAATAATGGCACATGGCGACTTGGTCTTGATAAAGACCATAGGATTTCGATCCTATCTCGCGATAATTACAAGTGTGCTAGATGTTATCGTGTTTCGGAAGACTTTGGAGTGATGCAGGTACATCATATTGTCCCAGTTTCTGAAGGTGGGACTGATGAGAATAAAAATCTCATAACCTTGTGTAGTATGTGTCATACTAGAGTACATCAAATTGGATGGGAGGTTTATGTCACACCGTTTACAAAAAATGCTGAAAACGTGGAGAAAAACCACGAAGCCTAATGATGATAAGTCTTTAGCTTATGTTTCTAGCTGGGTTGAGCATCTGAGCCGCGAGTTGAAAAGACATCGCGGTGACGAAGAATTCGTTATGGATCTGCTTGACGCTGCTGCTATCTATTTTTCAGATAGCTTTTCTGACAAAGAAAAGACGGACGCATTTATTTATGCGCTAGGATTGCTGTCTAGAAAGAGATAGCTGGTCCGCCCCAATATCCCAATCGGCAGAGGAAGACGGCTTAAAACCGTTTAAGTGTGGGTTCGAATCCCACTTGGGGCACTATGAAGAAAAAAATTGCACCTAGATGGGTATTAATGGAAATACTTGATCTTTTGAGCGATGGAGTAAATATCTATAGCTGGGAAGATACTTGTGATTATCTTCAGAGACAAAATCGATTTACTATGCTAGACTGGATAAGAGATTACAGGCAACTATACACTTATAGTGTTATGTCGAAACAGTTCGAAAAAGTAGATTTCTATTATGGACGAGAAGAGTGGTGATCTTTTTACAGATTTAGTCTTGGAGCTTTTGACTGCTTATCTGCTTTCTAATTCTAACGAAAGCAGAAATTTAACGATGAAAGTAATGGACTCTGTAAGGAGTGATGATAAGTTTCTCGAAAGTGGCTTTTTGGAAGGTATGGTTTTCTCTTCGATTTTACACCTGTCAATGATGATAAATTATATCTCGTTAGTGACAGGTAAGTCGAATGAGGAAGTACTGAAAAGATATGCTCTTGTCTACCAAATGACTAAAGAAACCATTGCTAAGATGCCGCAAGTGCATCCCGAATTCGTTGCTAAGATAGCTGAAGAATTCGGTGGCTTATATTAATAAATATATGCCGGGTGGTCCGAACGGTTTGACGGAAGTTGCCTTATAAGCAATTTGAACAGGTTCAATTCCTGTACCCGGTACTTTCATAGGAGGTTTACATGAAAACACTAATTATTTGGGCTATACTTACTCTGACAACAGTTGGATTTGCTTTAACCAAGGAACAAGGTGAAAATACAAGAAACACACAGGCAACAACAACTACAACTTCGCAAGTTGATATTTTTGTTGATAACACTATTCCTGATTACGTAGCTGTAATCGAAACTACAACTACCACGACTACAACAACTACGACTACTACTACGACAACGACTACAACATTGCCTGAAGGTGAGTGTTCGGAATGGTATTCTGTCGCTGTTGAGGCTGGTTGGGAAATTGATCAACTGAATAAAGTTGGTCGTATTATGTGGCGTGAGTCTCGTTGTGCTGCTGATGCTGCTAATAAGCATTATTCCTTTGGTCTTATGCAGATTGAATGGTCTGCTCACAAGTCCTGGTTGAAGTCGGAGTTTGGTATCACTCAGCAAAGTGAGTTATATGATCCTTACGTGAATCTTCTTGTTTCTAAGTGGTTGTTTGATTGGGCAGATAATGCTTATGGTTGCGGATGGCAACCGTGGTATATGAGTGGCGATTGGTGCTAACTAAACAGAAAGATATGATATGACCATTGAATTGGAAAACGACAATACTATTGATTATAGTCATAACAAATACACTTGGGATGTTTATCCCGGTGTGGTTTTTTCGTTTGTAGATCATCCTGAAGAAACAGTTTATGGTCCGGATGGTGAATTCCGTAGGGCTGAGAAATGTACCGATATGGCTATTATTCGTATGATTGGGGATATCGAAGAATTCATTGTTTACCTTGATGAGCTTGAAATTTATGAAGGTAATGTTTGCACTTGCGGTCAGGTAGGTTGTCAATGGTAAATTACAAATATCCAGTTTGGGCTATCAAGAGAGATGTTCGTGACGTTGAGATGCCTGTAAATGAAAGCGGTTACCCAGGTTATGATCATGCTATTTGGTATTGGTGGGATCTTAAAACTACCACTTTGAATACTTATGATGGTGTGACTTGGGATGCCGCTGATTTCATTATTCGTTCCAAGAATAAGACTTTGATGGAGTCTCCTTATGTAAAAATTGAATGGGAGAGGCTTTCAGAAGACACTTGGAGAAAATATTGCATCACTGGTGGCTCTAAAACTGTTGTGGCTACTTTGACTAAGCGTGGTCGTATTGAGAATCCTGAGTCTACTTATAGATGGTATAAGGAGTAATTGTGTCTAAGAAGTTGTATCTTGATGGATCTCCTGACACTTTCACTATGCGTGAGTTTCTTGAAATGAGAGACGCTGATAGTGTTGAGTCTATGAGAGGTGATGATTATGATGTATGGAGTTTCTTGAAAAAGAAGGAGAAAGATAATGGGACCGAAGAATAGAAATGCTAAACTTGCTAGTGATGGCAAGCCACAGAAGCAAGTTATTGGAACCCACGTTAGATATATTGGTATGGGTGATAAGTGGTATACTTGTTCTGTTTGTGATCGCCGTTTCTTGCGTGGTTTCTTTTGGGAATCCGAAGGGAAGAGCGGCTGTACCCAAAGGTGTCTCAAGAAGCAACTCTAATTACATGTGGGAGTGATAATGGAAGATATCAAATTCTTTACATTGGCTGAAGATGAAAGCGGTTTCCCAACTCCAGAAGATCTGATTGATAAGTTTATCTCTCTCCATAATGAGATGGGGATTGATGATGCTGACATGCTTGATCAGTCAATAGATTCGCTTATGGTTAATACCGCTCTAGCATTTGATGCTCAGTATGTTAAGGTTGAAAATAAAACCTATGTGTTCTTCCCTCATGATATACCTATAGATGAAGCTGTTGTTGTCTATAAAAATCAAAACAGAATAGAGTTTTAGAAATAAACGGGGGGTGCGAAATATTTCGCACCCCCCGTACCTTTTGTTTTTATTCGTTAGTTTGTTTCTGTATGGAGCTTATTGTGGCTAAATTGAAGTGTGAAGAGTGCGGTCGTGTTTTTGACCTTTCTAATGAAGAAGAGGCAGAGGAGTGGTATTACGGTCATGATTGCGAAGGGTGAGATAATCGCTCTGGTTCTGGCGATTTCTGCTGTTGTGTATGGTTACATTGTTCTTTTTGATATTAAGTGAGGTTTACTATGGTTGATGAATGCCTTATCCATCGAACGAATCTTGAGTATCTACATATCTGTATTCAGGATCTAGAGCAGGCTGGTATCGAACTTCCTTTAGGGGAGTATGATGACCTGTATAACATTATTGAAGAGGTGCGTGAGTATTTCTTTGATGTTGCCGAAGGGAAGAAATGACTGTTTATAAAAAAATAATTATTGGTATTTCTGTTTTGGCTGTCATTTCTTGTTATGTCGGTCTCTATTATATCGTCACCCTTAGTTATTAAAAGGTTGTTATGAATAACTATCCACCCGGTGTTTCTGGATTGGAACCAGAAATTGAAGGACCGCTTCGTGAAGAAGAAGTTGTTGTCGATTTCGTTTGTAAAAACTGTGTCGATGATGGTAGAGAACGTTGGGGTTTTCTTCAGTTGTATCGTGACAAGTATTGGATTGTCTTTTGGGATTGTCCATCTTGTGGTACTGAGTATGTCAAAGATGGTTATGATGAAAATGGATGGAGTAAGTGATGTACATTGTTATGACCGGTAATCCGTTTGATGGTTACGAATTTTTTGGTCCTTTCGATGATGTTGATGATGCTTGTTTTTGGGCTGATCGGAATGCTTCATGGGAATGGTATTCGGTGAAGATTGCTCCTGTTAATGAAGTGAAGGATGGTGATGTCTGATGGGTGCTGATTTTATTTGGGCTAGAGCTGATATAAGCGAAGGGTTGGATGTTTGGGTTGAAAGACTTGAGCATCTTCCTGATGCTGAAGTTTTTTCAGCACTACTTTATCATCATGATTGGGATCATTATGATGGCAATATTTATGCTGCTCGGTCTGAGATTATGTCTGCTATTGATGTTTGCTTTGACAGAAGCAGGAGGGATGTTGGTAGGGCATGGTTTGGTGATAATTGTGAGTATCTTATTACTGGCGGTTTGAGTTGGGGAGATGATCCAACTGAAGCTTTTGCTTCTGTCACATTATTCAGCGACTTTCAGTATTGGTATCGTTTCAGTATTGGTATCGTGAAGTAAGAGGGGCTTCTTTTATGACTAATGAAGAAAGAGAAAGAATGGAGTATGGTCAAATGATGATTAGTTTGCATACTACCATTCCTGAGTGGATGCCTGAAAAGCTTGACGGTGATCGTGTTATTGGTTGGCGTTTGATGACTGAGGCGGTGAATGGTGTAGCTAAGCCGGTTGGTTATCAGATCGTCTCAAATGGCGGGATCTATGAATCAAACATGGATGGCCTAATCTATAGAGCTACTAACTTGAATATGATTGGAGAAAACTGATGGAAAAGAAACTGCCGGAATTTATTTATGCTGTAAAGACTATCGCTTATGATGTGCAAGACATCGTAGACGATATTAGAAAGGCGGATCCTGATAAGGAAGAAATCGGGATCGAAGATGTCATTGATGTAATCGATATGCGTCTAGAAGATGACGATGACCACAAGGGCAATATGTTTACCTTGGTAGACGGAAATGGCTACGAATACGACTGACAAATTTGCCGGGGTGAGATAAATAACTATCATATATATATCTACCCAGAGAAAGAAACAACAAACAGCAAACCAACACACCAGATAAACCAGAAACAACCCCCGAAAAAAGAAAAACCAGATAAACAATCCTAACAAAAAGAAAAAAAGATCCTAACAAAACCCCTAAAAGATGTTGCGATCATTCAATAAACATGCAAGTAATCGTATGTTTATGCACAATTACGTGGGTTTTTTCCTGGTTTTCGTGGATTTTATGCATAATTACTGTATATTTATGCATATTTATGCATTGCGATGCATAATTACTGTATAATCCTATGAAAAGACTAGGAAATATTCCAAGGGTGGGGTGGGTGTCTACTACTATCTCCTATGTATCCCCTATATAGGAAATAAGACATCTCACCCCGCCTTTTGGATTATCTGGGTTCTTTCAGCTGGTTATGTGTGTCTCCTCTATATAGGAAATACAACACCTTATCCCGCCTTGTTTCTCCAGAATAAATGTTGACTACTTTGGTCGTCTTTTAGGCCCTGTAAATTCGGGGCCTAAAAAAATTTGTCTATA